>ENA-OPWR01000067-OPWR01000067.1-human-gut-metagenome-genome-assembly--contig:-NODE-67-length-92580-cov-4.941994_pt1 | contig 92580 bp, 95 predicted proteins | sample MGYA00241507_ERZ502006 | MGnify/ENA primary metagenome ERZ502006 (study PRJEB25962, sample SAMEA2043041) | human gut metagenome | biome: human gut; feature: human-associated habitat; material: faeces...
TTCTTTAATAGTGTAAAAATAATGGAATAGGAAAAAACTTATTCTGTTTTTTTGTATTTAAAGAAAGGAAAGGTAGTAGAAATGAGAAAAAAATATGTTTTAATAATTAGCTTAATTTTAGTAATAATTATGATTTTGGGAGTAAGTTATGCACTATTCCAGAAAGATATAATTGGCAATAATAGAAAAATAATTTATCAAGTAGGAGATTTGAAAGTCAAATTAGATGAGTCTGGTTCAAAAGATATAAGCCTAACAAATACTACTCCAACTGAAGATAGTGATGGACTAAGTAATGAACCATATAGTTTTTCTATAGTAAATAATGCGCCAACAGATTTGAAATATACAATTTATTTAGAAGATGATACAGAAGCAAAGAATAAATGTGGAACCGATTGTGAGTTAGTTACATACAACTTCATTAGATATAATTTATCTAATGATAACTCATCACTAAAAACCGAAAATTTACAATCTTCATCAACTGAATTGTATACAGGAACAATTAGCAGTAAATCAACCGATAAATTTAATTTACGATTATGGTTATCAATTGATGCAGATAATACTGCAATGAATAAATATTATTTTGGAAAGTTAAAAGTAGTAATAAATCAAGGAGATGACTACTGTATCAGAAATGGTTTCAATACTTTATCAGATTGTATGTTAGTAATGAATGATCATGAATCTAGTATAGAAAGTGCTAAACAAAACATAACTTCTAAAGGAACGCCGGATTTTTCAAAGACAGCCACGACAGATGAAGGATTATTTATGACAGAAGATGATGAAGGAGCAAGTTATTATTATCGAGGAGCAGTGAAAAATAACTATGTATCATTTGCAGGATTTACATGGAGAATCATCCGTCGTAATGGAGATGGAAGTGTTAGAATGATATATTCAGGAAAGAAAACAAGTGATACAGGCGAAGCTACAGCAATAGGCAAATCACAATTTAATAGTAAATATTGGGATCCAACTTACGTTGGCTATATGTATAATGAAAACTTTACATTACATGAAAATAACGAAACGATGAATTATTATTGGATTCTGGATAGCGCAAAGTATAATTTTGGAACAGGTTACACATTTGATGAAACAACCAAGAAATTCTCATTAACTGGAACAATCAAACAGTTAACATGGAAAGATAATCATGATGAAATTGTATCAGGGAAACTATACAGCTGTCTAAATACAAGTTGTAATGTAGTTTATAAAATAACAGGATATTTAAATGACACAACAATGACAGTACAACCAATCTCATACAGTAGTGACAATTATATTGGTACTATAATAAATAGTACTAGCTCTACAATAAAAAAATTTATGGACACTTGGTATAAAAATAATTTAATAGGTTACTCATTATATATAGCAGATGAAACATTTTGCAACGATAGAAATATTATGAATGGTTCTGGCTATTTAATAACACCAATTTCAACTTATGGTTCTTCTAATCGCTTACTAGAAAGAAAAGAACCAAGTTTAAAATGTATACAAAATAGCGATAGATTAAAACTATCAAATAATAGCGCAAAATTAGATTATCCATTATCTTTATTAACAATTGATGAAGTGGCACTTGCTGGAGGGGTATATAATACAGCAAACAATAATTATTATCTGTATAATGGTCAAAATACTTGGACAATGTCTCCGTCTGACTTTTATTCTTCTGCCCATATTTGGAGTATAGACTTTCATGGTAATTTAGATAGTGGATACTTTGTTGCAAATTCATTTGGAGTGCGACCTGTAATAAATTTAAAATCTGATGTAAAAATATCAAGTGGCGATGGAACGCCAATAGCACCATATAAAATTTCCACAGATTAAATGTTGAATTAATGTTAAATTTTGTGATAGAATCTAAGTATCAGATTAAAAGAAGGTAGTGATAAAAATGAATAATTTTCAAATCGAAAACTTAATTTGTATCGCACTAAAAGTTAACTCAAAATTAACTTGGGGGGGGGTACTTATTAAGTAAAAAACCTACTTTCTTTAATAGTGTAAAAATAATGGAATAGGAAAAAACTTATTCTGTTTTTTTGTATTTAAAGAAAGGAAAGGTAGTAGAAATGAGAAAAAAATATGTTTTAATAATTAGCTTAATTTTAGTAATAATTATGATTTTGGGAGTAAGTTATGCACTATTCCAGAAAGATATAATTGGCAATAATAGAAAAATAATTTATCAAGTAGGAGATTTGAAAGTCAAATTAGATGATTCTAGTTCTAAAGACATAAGTCTTACAAATGCTATTCCTCAAGAAGATAGTGAAGGACTAAGTAGTGAACCTTATAGTTTTCTCTTAATAAATAATGGTACTACGGATTTAAAATATACTATTTATTTAGAAGATGATAAAGAAGCTAAGAATAAATGTGGAACAGATTGTGAATTAGTACCATATAAATTTATAAGATATAACTTAGCAAGTGATAGTGAATCATTAAAAACAAGTAATTTATCAACTACATCAAATGCATTATATACAGGAACAATTAAAAGTAAAGCAACAGATAAATTTAATTTAAGAGTATGGTTATCAATCGATGCAGATAATACAACAATGAATAAATATTACTTTGGAAAGATAAAAGTAGTAGTAGGTCAAGGTGATAGTTATTGTAAAGATAATGGTTTCAATACTTTATCAGATTGTATGTTAGTAATGAATAATCATGAATCATCAGTAGATATAGCAAAAACTAATATTAAAGCTAAAGGAACACCTGACTTCAGTAAAACAGCAACGACAGATGAAGGACTTTTCATGGCCGAAGATGATGAAGGAGAAAGTTATTACTATAGAGGAGCAGTAAAGAATAACTATGTATCATTTGCAGGATTTATCTGGAGAATAATAAGACGTAATGGAGATGGAAGCATTCGTTTGATTTATGCCGGAAAGAAAACTAGTGATACAGGGGATGCTACTACAATAGGAAACTATCCTTTTAACAATAATTTTTATGATTATACTTTTATTGGTTATAAGTATAATACTGAATTTTCACTAAATACAAATAATAATATAACAAGTTATACTTGGCTTGTTAGTAATAAAAAATATGATTTCGGAACAAGTTATATATTTGATGAATCAACTAAAAAATTTAAATTAGCAGGCGATATTAAGCAATTAACGTGGGAAGAGAATCATGATGAAATTGTATCAAATAATTTATATAGTTATTTAAATTCTAGAGGAACTATAATATACAAAATAACTGGTTATTCTAGTGATAGTATAATGTTAGTGCAACCTATATCCTATGGTAGTACTAGTTATGACAATGCTACAACTAATACAAAAGATTCAAATATCAAAACGGTTATTGATAAGTGGTATAAAAATAATATACTAAATTATAGTTCTTACTTAGCAGATGAAATATTTTGCAATGATAGAAGTATTTGGACTGGAACAGGATATAAAATAGATAGCGATACTATGTATGAAACTTATAATCGGTTAAAAAGTAGTGCACCAAGTTTGAGATGTTCGCAAGATAATGATAAATTTAAGATATCAAATACAAATGCTAAACTAGATTATTCAATTGCACTAATAACATCCGATGAAGTAGCAATGGCTGGCGGAGCATATAATAAGACTAACACTAGCTACTATTTATATAATGGAAAACTCTTTTGGACATTATCTCCTTCACGATTTGATTCTCTACATTCAACTATAGATATGTGGCATCTTAGAGAAAATGGTAATTTAGATCCTGACTATGATGTTACTGTTAACTTTATTGGAGTAAGACCAGTCATAAATCTGAAACCTGATGTCAAAATAACTAGTGGAGATGGAACATCAATAGCTCCATATAAAATTAATTAGCACTCACTATTGACAAGTGCTAATTTTTACTATATAATATGTCTTGAAAGTGAGGGGATATATATGTATCAAGAACAAAATCAAGAAAAAGAAAAAGTCTTAGAAAAATATGGACGTAATATAAACGAAGCAGTTCTTGCTGGTAAAATAGACCCAGTTATTGGTCGAGATGAAGAAATCAGAAATATTACTAGGGTTTTATCTCGTAAAACTAAGAATAATCCCGTTTTAATCGGAGAACCTGGTGTTGGTAAAACTGCTATTGTCGAAGGTTTAGCTTTAAGAATTGTTAAAGGAGATGTACCTGCTAGCTTAAAAAATAAAACAGTTTGGGAATTAGATATGGCTTCTTTAGTAGCTGGTGCCAAATATCGTGGTGAATTTGAGGAAAGACTAAAAAATGTCTTAAATGAAATAAAGAAGAGCGAAGGCTCTATCATCATGTTTATCGATGAAATTCATACTATCGTTGGTACTGGTAATATGGAAGGAGCTATGGATACTTCTAACATCTTAAAACCAATGTTAGCTCGTGGGGAAATTCACGTGATTGGTGCTACTACTCTAAACGAATATCGTAAATATATTGAAAAAGATGGTGCTCTTGAAAGACGTTTTCAAAAGATCAAAGTAAATGAACCAACTGTAATGGATACAATTACTATTCTAAGAGGTCTTAAAGAAAGATTTGAAATTCATCATGGAGTTACTATTCAAGATAAAGCACTTGTTGCTGCTGCAACTTTATCCGATAGATATATTACAGATAGATTTTTACCAGATAAAGCTATCGATTTAATAGATGAAGCTTGTGCAACGATAAGAGTTCAGATGGATTCTGTTCCTAATGCTCTTGACTCTTTAACTAGAAAAATTATGAGCTTAGAAATAGAACGTCAGGCGATAAAGAAAGAAAAAGACCAGTTATCAATGAATCGTAAAGAAGAAATTGATAAAGAACTAGTTGGGTTGAAAAAACAAGAAAAAGACTTTAAAGAAGCTTGGGAAGAAGAGAAAGGTCTTTATACTAAAATACAAAATAAAAAGAAAGAGATAGAAAAAACCAGATTTGATTTAGAACAAGCTGAAAATAAATATGACTTAGAAACAGCTGCTAGATTAAGACATGGAACCCTACCTCGTCTTGAAAAAGAACTAGAAGAGTTAAAAAGTAAAGACACTAAGAAACTATTAAGTGATCATGTTGATGAAGAAGATATTGCTACTATCATTTCTAAATGGACTAATATTCCACTTAGCAAATTAGTTAGTAGTGAGAAAGAAAAACTATTAAATCTTGAACAAGCAATGAAACATAGAGTAATGGGTCAAGATGAAGCACTACACTTAGTAAGTGAAGCTATCATTAAATCAAGAAGCGGTATTAAAGACCCTAATCGTCCGATTGGTTCATTCATCTTCTTAGGACCTACTGGAGTAGGTAAGACTGAAGTAGCTAGAACACTAGCCAGTGAATTATTTGATGATGAAAAACATATGGTTCGTATCGATATGAGTGAGTATATGGAAAAATTCAGCGTTTCAAGACTTATTGGTTCTCCTCCAGGATATGTAGGTTACGAAGAAGGAGGACAACTTACTGAAGCAGTAAGACGTAATCCATATAGTATAGTATTATTTGATGAAATAGAAAAAGCTCATCCAGAAGTATTAAACTTATTACTACAAATCTTAGATGATGGTAGAATAACTGATTCTAATGGACGTACTGTTGATTTTAAAAATACTATTATTATAATGACGTCTAACCTTGGAAGCGAGTATATTCTAGATGGTGATACTAGTAAAGTAGAAAGTGAATTAAAAAATCATTTCCGTCCAGAATTTATCAACCGTATTGATGAAGTGATTATCTTTAAACCATTAACTAAAGATGTTATTTACGAAATACTTGATAAGATTATTAAAGATATTGAGAAAAGACTAAGTAATGATCAAATTAAATTGGCATTAACTACTGCTTCTAGAGATTATTTGGTAGATGCAGGTTATGACATTAACTATGGAGCAAGACCTTTAAAACGAGAAGTTAGTAAGACAATAGAAAGCTTACTTGCTCATGAATTAATAAAAGGAACTATTCCATATAATGCTACAGTTACTTTTGATGTAAAAGATAACAATTTAGTAATTTCTAAAGTAGAAGTAAAGTAATTTAATAGCTGGGAAAATATTAGTTTTCTCAGCTGATTTTTTATAGCGTTCTAACATTTGTTAACTAATTATCAAATTTTTTAAGATTTGACAGTTATAGTACTAGTCAAGTGGTATTGATTATTGATATAATATTGAAATAAAGAGGAGAAAATGGATATATTAGAAATTAAGACGAAGTTAGCTAAAAAATCAACACTATTGTATGTAGATGATTCTGAAACAATAATCTCATCTGAAAAGAGCTGCCTTGGAAAGGTGAATTGCAAAATAGAAGGTGAAAAATTACCAATTGATAATGATGGAAATAAAATGTTATCATTAGCTACTTTCTTTCTAGAAGGCTTATCAGGTGTTCCCCAATCAGTGAAAGACTATCAATGTTGTTCTATTTTTATATCAGAAAATATTTTAGCTCATTATAAAACAAAATATGAGGGATATTATGAAATCAGAATGTATAAAAAGACGGATAATCTAGTTAGTTGTGATTGGCAAAGTGAAGTGTTTAAGGGATTCCCTTTAAAGATTAAAGAAGTAGACAATGACTATCCAGTTTGGGATGGTGGAGGAATACCATTAGAGATTGAAAATGAAATAATAAGATTAACTGATGAAGAAGGAATAGATTATTTTGATGATATTTATGAGTCTGATGGAGAAACTCATAAGATTGGTGGATATCCTCATTATATCCAATCAGGAAATTGGGACAAAGAAAATTATGAGTTTATATTTCAAATAAATTCTGATAAAAAAATAAATCTCAATATTGCAGATGGAGGTTCTTTCTATCTATTTTATTCTAAAAAGTTACAAAAATGGGAATTCCAATGTGACTTTTATTAATATTTAAAAAGACAAAAAAGCACTCTTAATAATAGGGTGCTTTATTGGTATAAAAATCTTTTTTCAACAATTTTTGTGGAAAAAATTTTTTATAATAGATTTGGTGATAAAGATGAAAGTGAAAATATTTGATTTTGAGGACGAGAGTGATTTACAAGAAGCAATGAATAACTTCTTAGATGATTTAGAAGGAGATGTTGTGGATATAAAATATGAAGTTAGTTCCTTTCCTTCAGGTGAAGAACAAATATATTGCTTCTCAGCAATGATTATTTATTTTTGTAAATAGTTTTTACCCCATAATATGAAGGAAAATATCTCTTATATTTATTATAAGCATTCATATCAATGGGATAATCAAATTCTCCGATATGTTCAAATACTTCTGCACCAAAGTTTTTCTTAAAATAATAACTACCATCATTTAAATCTTTTACTTCATAAAAATTGTAAGAATTATAATTATCTTCGATTGCTTCTTTAATCATTCTATAATGAATAGAATAAGAAGCGTCCAAATCAATATAATCTTCTACCATACCACCCATTAGAGCGGTGACTTCCTTACCATATAATAAAAATAAATAACCACCTAAAAAGATAACATCTTGATTAGTTTTTTCCTTTAACTCTGTATAATATTTTCTTCTATTATTAATTGTTTTCTTTTGTTCATTATATAAAAGTTCTTTATCAATAAAAGTTTCTTCAGTCATACCACCTTCTTGATAAATTCCTATTCTTTTTTCTTTTTCAATTTGTAAGACTTTTTCTTCCTTTTTTAAATTTTCTAATGTTAAATTTAAATCTATTTCAGCGACCATAATCTTAAATTGATCAGTAGTAAAAGCATCACATAAATCTTCATAGAAAGGAAGAGTACACTCTAAAGTATTAAAATTCTTATTAATTTTTTTCATCATTTCTTCAAAAAGATTAAATTCATCTTTATCAAGTTCTCTTACAATGTAACCAAGACGGTCATTTCTTTTGATAATTTGTCTTGCTTTTTTTTGCATATTATCTAAGACATCATTAAGATTTCTTTTAGTTAAGTCAAGTTTCATTACATATTTTGGACTAATAGTATCATTAGTATTTTCAATAAAACCAATTTTTGTTAAATAGTCTTTAATGAATAAATTATTAATACCACCTTGAATAATATTACCATTATCATCTTTACTGGCGGTCGTTATTTCTGGATCAAGTTTTAAATAGATGCCATTCCTTTCTTTAATAAAGTTAATAACTTCTTTAGTAAATAACTCTAATAAATCATAATTTTTATAATCAATTAAAAAACCTTGTGGGGCATAGAAAAATCTTCTTTTAATAGCAAAATTTTCCTTTGAGAGTAATACGGTTGCTCCTAGAATTCTATTTTTATCTTCAAGCCCTAAAAAATAAGCATGCCAAGCTTCGCCACCTTTAAACTTTGCCCAATAGATACTTTGCTCAAAAGGACAAGTTTCTAAGTGATTAGCATAATCATTAAATTCTGTTTTAGATAGTTCAACAAGTTTCATCATACCACCTCAATCTTAAACTAATTATACTTGATTCTTTCACTAAGTGCAAGATTATGATATGATTATATGGGAGCGTGATTTGTACATGAGAAAAAAAGAACTTAAGCAAAATTCGTTTCTAAATGGTGCATTTATCGCTACTATGGGAATAGTTATTACCAAAGTACTGGGAATGCTTTATGTTATTCCTTTTTATGCGATAATTGGTGAACAGGGTGGAGCTTTATATGGCTATGCCTATACTATTTACTTATTATTTCAATCTTTATCTTGTGCTGGTATTCCAAATGCCATTTCTAAGATAATTAGTGAATATCAAACATTAGGTTATAAAAATGCTAAAGAAAAAGCCTTTAAGATAGGAAGAAGACTTGCTATTTTTATGGGAATTTTTGTTTTCATTATCTTAGTATTATTCGCTCCATTCATTGCTAAAGCGATTATTGGAGATTTAACAGGTGGAAATACTTTAAAAGATGTAACTTATGTTATTAGAGTAATTGCTACAGCTATTTTAGTAGTACCAATCTTAAGTATATATAGAGGTTACTTAGAAGGACATAAATTTATTACTCCAACGGCTATTTCTCAGGTGGTTGAACAAGTAGCTCGTATAATAGTCATTATCTTTGGTTCTTATGCTGCTTTAAATGTTTTTCATTTATCATTAACGACAGCAGTCGGCGTAGCAACTTTTGGAGCAACAGCAGGAGCATTAGTCGGTTACTTATATTTACTTGATAAAGTATTTAAACATAAGAAAGAAATTAATGAAATAACTGAAGCCAAGGAAGAACCTGTAATTTCTACTAAAGAAATATTAGGAAAAATATTTTTCTATGCCTTACCATTTATAATGATTGATGTTTTTAAATCAGCTTATAATTTTGTTGATATGACAACGCTAGTAAAGACACTAGTTCATACTGCTGGTTATACAACAGTAACAGCTGAAAACTCTATGAGTGTTATTTCTACTTGGGGAAATAAACTAAATATGATAATAGTTTCTATTTCCACTGGTATAATAATAAGTTTGATACCAAATCTTACTTCCTCATCAGTTAAAGGTGATAAAAAAGATGTTCATCATAAGATTAATCAAACTCTACAGATTTTATTATTTTTATCTGTACCTATGACGATTGGTTTATCATTCTTATCAAAGCCAGTATGGGATGTGTTTTATGGTAGTAAATCTGCAGTTGGAGCACAAATAATGGCATATTACATCTTTGTTGCTTTAATTATTTCTACTTATACAGCATTAGTTTCTATTGTTCAAGTTTTAAAATATTATAAAGAGGTGTTTATTTCTTTATTTGCTGGAGTTTTAATCAAGGCTTTAACTAATGTTTATTTAATTAAAACTTTCTATAGTTTAGGACTTCAACCAGTGTATGGTTCAATAACTGCAACAATTTTAGGTTATTTATCAGGTATCATTTTATGTTTACACTATTTAAAGAAAAAATGTGGTGTTAGTTATAAACCAACTATTAAAATAACTGGGAAAATAATCTTAGCTGATATCTTTATGATTTTAGCATTATTCTTAGTTAAGCTTGTCATACCGATTTCATCTTCTGTTAGACTTTTAAATATTCCAATTATTTTGGTATATACTATTATTGGAGCTGGAGTTTATTTGCTAGTATCTTATAAATCTGGTGTTATTGATGAAGTATTAGGTAAAGAAATGTTAACTAAAATTAAACGAAAGGTGGTGAGAAGATAATGTTAGAAGAACTCACAGAGAAGGAGTTTCAAGAATTTTCTAAAGAAAGTCCTTTAAGAAATTTTATAGAAACAATAGAAATAGGTAATCTTCGTAAAGCAAATGAATGGACAATTAATTATCTTGGACTTAAAGAAAATGGTAAAATAGTGGGAGCAACTTTACTTCTTTCTAAAAAAAGACATTTTAATAAATATGAATTTTATGCTTTACGTGGTCCATTACTTGATTATAATGATAAAAAATTGGTTAGTACCTTTCTAAGTGAATTAAAAAAATATGTAAAAAAACATAATGGTTATTGTTTAAGACTAGATCCTTATCTTCCTCTTCGTCGTTTTGATGGTAAAAATAATGAGCTTTCTCTTAATTATGCACCTAACATTACTCTTAATGTATTAAATTCTCTAGGTTTTAAAAAAACGGAACAAGAAGAGCAAGTTTCTTCTATGTATGTATTGAATTTGAAGGATAAGAGTGAAAATGACATTTTAAAAGAAATGAAAGCAAATACTAGAAACTGTATTCGAAAGACAATTAAGAATGGTATCGAAGTAGTAGAATTACAAAAAGAGGAACTTCAGGAATTTTATGATGTAATGATTGAAACCGGAAAAAGAAAAGGTTTTGATGTTCGTAATATTTCTTATTATGAAAATATGTATGATATATTTTCTAAAAATGGTGAGATAAAATACTTAGTGACAAGACTTAATCTTGATAAATATGTTGAACTATTAGAAAACGAAATTAAGGAAAATGAAACTAAGAAACAAAAGTTATCTGCTTCTAGTTGTAATGACGGTAAAAGAAAAGAATTTGAAACTACTATAGAATCTCTTAAAAAACGCATAAATATTGCTAAGGAACAAAAGAAAGAAGCAAATAAGAGTGTTATCACTTTAGCTGGTTCAATGTTTGTAATGACAAGACCAGAAATAGTTTATCTTTCTAGTGGTAATTATGAAAAGTACATGATGTATAATTCTCAATATTTAATTCAATGGGAAATGATTAAATATGCTATTGCTAATGGTTATGAACGTTATAATTTTTATGGAACCCCAATTACTAGTAAGAAGGATAAGTCTTATGGAATATATGAGTTTAAAGCTGGTTTTAATGGCTTTATGGAACAATTAATTGGAGAATATGTAGTTGCTACTTCACCTATTTATTATCTGATAAATTTAATACATAAAATTAAAAAGTCGTAGAGAAATCTATGACTTTTGCGTTGTATCAGTTTGTGTTGAATTATCAGGAGTTGTCGGTGTTGTTGCATCACTTGGTGTCGTAGTAGTAGTTTTATCATCAGTGGTTTTATTATCATCTGTTGATAAAATGTTATTCTCTTGGTCTTCTGTTACTGTGATATTAGCAGTATAAATACTATTGTTGAAAGTAACAGTATATTGATACTGACCAGGTTTAGTAATATCTACTCCTGATAAATCAAATTTTAATAAAGCTTTAACTTCATCAGTTAAAGGATTTGGTTCACTGATATAATCAGCTGGATTAGTTGAAAGAGCAGTTCCTTTTTTGATTGTAAACGATTTTAACATAATAGTATCTACTTGATTAGTAGGTGCTACCTTTTCAATAATCCTTATAGTTCCTTCAAAGGCTTTCTTTTTATAATAAACTTGATATTTATAAGTACCAACTTTTGTAACATCAACATTACTTGTATCTAATTTTAAATTTGCTAGAATTTCTTCACTAACAGCTTCTTCTAAATAATCAGCAATCTTTATGCTAAGTGGTGTGTTTGTTTCAAGTTCAAAGTTCTTAAGTTTAAGAGTAACTTCTTGCTTTTGATTAGCTTGTAACTTTTGTGATACCACTATTGCGACAGTTTGACCTTGCTCATCATCTAGCTTGGAATAAAGACATCCACAAGAGATGCAAAGTGTTCCTAAAAGAGCAAAGGAAGAAACGACTACTAAACGGATTTTTTTATCCATCTATAAATCCCACCTTTTCTATCTTATTTACATTATATGATAGAATTTTTTTAGTGGCAAGTAAAAAATGCTAATTCCTAGGGGATTAACATTTCTATTAGACATTGTCTCCTTGATAAATATTTTCTTTTGCCATCTTTTTATCTATTTCATTTAAGACTTCAAATTTCTTTAAAAGCCAAGTAGGAGCGATTAAATCTTCCTTCTTGGGGTCTCCTGTTATGCGATGAATTACAATTTCTTTTCTTAAATATGTTAGTTGTTTAACAGTGATATCAACATATTCTTCTCTAGTTAAGACTTTAAATGGTCTAGATTTATAAATTTTTTCAAGCGGTGTATCTTTTAAAATATGTAACATATGAATCTTTATTCCTTGAATATCGAGTTTGTTTAAATACTTAGCAGTATTAAGCATATCTTCTTCTTGCTCATATGGTAGTCCATTTATGATATGAACAACAACATTTATTTTTCTTTCTCTTAGTTTTTTTACCATAAGTTCGAATTCATCTAAAGTTTCTCCTCGATTAATATATTTTAAAGTTTCTTCTTTAGCTGATTGTAGACCTAATTCTACTTGCAAATAGGTTCTTTTACTAATATCTTCTAAATAATCAAGACACTCGTCACTAATAGCATCACTTCTAGTAGCGATAGCGATACCTACACAATCTTTGTGATTAATAAATGGCTCATAATATCTTTTTAACGTGTCAATATCAGCATAAGTATTAGTCCTTGCTTGGAAATAAGCGATAAATTTAGCATCTGGCCATTTCTGCTGCATCATCTTTTTACCTTTTTCAAATTGTAATAATAGGCTTTCTTCTTTATTACCAGCAAAATCACCACTACCAGATTTAGAACAGAAAATGCAACCACCATAACTTTTCCTTCCATCAATATTAGGACAGGAAAAGTTGGCATTTAGACTAACTTTAGCAATTTTACAACCAAATTTTTCTTTATAAAAATAAGTAAGGGTATGATATCTCTTATTATCAAGAGTGAATGGAAACTTATTCTCCATAATGTGCTCCAATAAATGATAAGAATAACGCTTCCATATATTGTTTTGCGAAGAATAAACTAAGCGCTTTATTCTCTTTTTTATTATTTTCAATATTACTTAAGAAATATAGAGTAATTAACTTAGCATTCTTTGTTACAGAAATATTCTTACTTTTAATTTCTTTTTTTATCTCTGTTGTTAGCTTAGAAGAACTATTTACTCTTATTCTTAATTGTTCAAAGTAATTATTTAAAATATAAATAGTATCTTCTCTTAAACTAAACTCTTTTCCTAAGTCTTCAATTAACTTTAATAGTTTCTTTTCTGTAAGATTAGTATTTAAACAGTGACTTAATTCTTCCTTATTCTTTTGATAAAATTTAGTTGTTTCTCCTTTTTTAAAGGTAAAATAATTTCCATCTAACTTTTTAAAAGCTTTCATTGTGTCATTGTAGCCAAAATTCATATTAATCTTTGCTTGCTTTTTATTAAAATCTAAGAAGAAAGAAATCTTATTTTTCGGTTTTATATAAGTAGCATTTAAACTTTCTTTAGGTATTCTTTTAAGACCAGGTGCTCTAAGATCAACGATAATTGCTTCTGTTGCCCCGAGTTCTATAGCAAGATTAACTGGTAAATTATCATAAAAACCACCATCAATATATTTTTCTCCATCAATATTTTTCATTTGAAAAGCAGGATAACAAGTAGCGGAAGCCATTAAATAATCGATAAGTTTATCTTCTTCAATATCTTTTTTTGAAATAACTAATGGTTTCTTAGTAGAAAAATTATAAGTAACCAAACCATAGTTAATTTTTGAATTATAAAACTTTTTCTTATCAACACATTTTTCAATGATAGTTTCAATTTTTTTAATATCCATACCACCATTTTTGATAAAATTATCACCATAAAGTTTTAAAATATCAATCTTAGTATCATTTTTAGGTTCTTGTTCAAATAAATATTGAAGACTTAACTTGTTCCAGATATATAAAGCTTTAAAATAAGTATTTTGAGTCATAAGAGCTCCATTTAATGCTCCAATAGAAGTACCAGTAACAATATCATACTTAATATGCATTTTTCTAAGAGCTTTCCAAACTCCTATTTCATAACTACCTTTACTTCCTCCTCCTGATAGTACCACAGCACGCATAAAACCACTCCTTTAAAATTTGCACTTATTATAGCAGAAAATAGGAAAAAAGTCCATTCTTTGACAGTGTCAATATTGTAAATTGGAGAAAATTAAGCTATCATTATTGTAAGGTGAGTGATAAAGATGAATTTAAAAGATACTTTAATTAAATATAGAAATATGTTAACTAAAACTCAAAATAATACAGTTGATACTAATCAAAATTTATATTCAGAAGGTTATCTGCGAATGATTAAGGATAATGTTGATAATACAAGATTAACTGAACAACAATTTGAGTTTCTTAAGAATTTGTACCTAACAGATGGAAAAATAGTAGGCTTACATAACACATTTAATAGAAATCTTAGTGCTTTTTTCGATACAGGACTTTACAATTATGATAGTCTAGGAAAGGAAAATCTTAGCTTATCAAATACTGTAATGACCAGTTCATTATTGTCATCACTAATTCCTTATCACGTAAAAAATACAACTCTTATTTTGGCTTTTGATGAAGAACTAATAAAAGGTGAACCAGGTTTGTATGAAGGTTTAAAAGACGGTAAGTTTGGTATACCTACAAAATATATAGTAGGAGCTTTTCAGAATGGAAAAGTTATAACTAATCCAAATTATGATCCTAATTACAAAAATAAATATGCCATAGAGATAGATGATGCTAAAAGTAATTTTTTAGACCAAAGAGCCAAAGAAGAAAATGCAAGAATTTGCTCAACACTATTCTATGCAAAGAAAGATAGTGAAGATAAAAAATCAATCAAAGTTGATAAAAGTTATAATTGACAAGGAAATTAAAGAATGGTAGTCTATTTTAGCGGTGTTGTTTCTATATACAATGTAAATAAAATTCAAAGAACTAGATAGTTTCTTTTTTTGTGTGTAAGAAAAGGAGTGATTCGATGCAGTTCGGTTATGGAGATGCAGATTTAGGAACATTGATTAAAGAATATGAAATTATAAGTAATGATGAAATAGTTATTACTTTTTTAGACGGTAGTAGATATACTACACCTAATACTAAAGAAAATGAAAAGAAAATATTAGCAACAATGCTACAACAAGCGAAAGAAAGAGATGAAAATATAGACCTAGTTAGTAAGAAAAGCGATAGGGCCACTAGTTTTGCTTTAATAAGTTTATTATTTTGTCTTGATATTACTAAGCCATACGATTCCATTACAGTAAAAACAATTGGTTTAATGACTAAAATGACAACTTTATTCTATTTTCTTTTTAAAGAAACAGACCGTTCAATTAGATTTGAAGAATATGAAAAGTATAGTATTTACTTAAAAAATAAAGATAAAATAGAAAGCTTAGATGAAAAAATAGTTTTTGCTGGAATAGATAATGATGACTTGGAACTTAATATTAATACGTTAGATTTGTATAGTTTAAAAGAGTTAAAAAAAATAAGAGCTAACATTAAAAAAGAAGAAACATTTTCATCTTTACCAAAAGATACTATAAAAATACTTAACAAAAGAAAGTGAGTTTAATTATATGAGTAATAAAAAAAGCAAAGAAAGAGAAGAATACTTAAAGAAGTATGGAGTAGGTTCAATAGATACAGGTTACTCTTGTTATGAAGAGAAGATTAACTTAAATGTAGAAGAACAAGAATTAAGATGGCTGAAAGACATTATATCATCAGAAAGTATGGATGTAACTAAGACTTATGATTGTGAAATCACAGATTTTACTCGATTTGCTCTATCTGCTACGTTATTATCAACAACCTTAATTTTCTCTAATTCTGAAGTACTTGACTCAGTAGTGAAAATACTAACATTTCTTTATTTTACTACTATGTTATATAACTATCTTGAAGGTAAAGTTGCTTATTCAAAATATGAAAATTATTTAAAAAGTAAGTTTGATATAAAGACTTTTCAAAAACGTAAAATCTATGATGAATTACCAATGACTGAAGTTATATTTGATACCAGTGATTTAAGTTTATATGATATGGATGAAGTACTTGCAAATGAGCAAAATATAATGCAAACGGAACTAGTTATACAAACTAAACCAAAAGTATTAACCAAGAGAAAGGTGAAGACTAATGAATAGATATGATAATGATTATTTTGCAATTATTAAAGAATATGAAGTGAAAAATGATGAAATAATTATTAAATTTACCGATGGAAGAGAAGAACCGTTTTCTTATGGCGAATCGCTTGAAAAAGAAGTTATTGATTATATGTTAACTCAAGCTAAGGAACGAGATAAAGCCATAAATATAACTAGAGAAAAACTAGAAAATAAATTACTTAATGCTTTAGTAGGTGCTCAAGGAGTAGCATGTATATTACTTTTAAGAAGATTGCAAATATTAGATTTTCAAATGCTCCCTGATATATTTAATGTTATGACATTGGCATATTTAGATTTTTTAGCAGTTAGAAATGGTAAGAAAGTTAATGAACATGAAAAATATAATATCTATTTAAATAATATGGAAAAAATCGCTAATAAAGAAGATTATCCTGATATATTAAGAGGAGTTACAAGGGAAGATTTAGAACTTAACATTAATACATTAGATAAGTATTCTTTAAAAGACTTGAAACAAATAAGAAAAAATATTGAGCAAAGAGAAGAGAAAGTTTTGTGTAAAAAAAGATAATTGTAATAGATTATAATTAGTGCTAGAATAAAACACAAAAAAGGAGCTGTATCTAAAGTAATAAAAAAAGAAAAGATCAATACTTTAGATTCATACAGTTTAGAGGAATTAACAAAGATAAGAGATAGTCTTAGAAAAGATACAAAATCAAAAACATTAATCAAGAAAATCGTCAAATAATATTGATGATTTTTTTTGCTTTTTGATATAATTAATATAAGAGTAGGTGGTAGTAATTGAAAATTAAAAAGTTAAAACTAAAAAAAGAAGTAACAGACGTAGGTAAATATATATTGATTGGTTTCGTAATTTTAATTGCCATTTTCATCTTTCTTTTTACGAAAAAACTAAATTTACAAAAATTAGGTTATAGTAAAAAAGCTTCTAGTGTAATAGTTAGAAAATTTAAATGGAATAAAGTAAGCGAGATAGGAGAAAATAAAACTTTAAATGCTGCTTTTGAAAGTAGTGCTTATAAAGAAGAGAATTTTGAACATTATAAAAATATCGAATATCAAAATCTAAAAGACATAATTCCTAGTATTAATAAACTAATAGAAAAAGGCTATGCCGATGATGAGATTTCGTTAATATTAACAAGAGGAAATAATGCTGAAGTAAAAGAGTTTGCTAAAAGAGGAAAGGTAAAGTATCTTAAAGAATTCTTTTCTGTTGATTATTCTCATCTATCTAAATACGATAGATATGTTGCTTATAAAAATAAAGAAAACGATAGTCCAGATATTACCGTGTTAAATGTGGAATTAGATTTTGATAAAAAAGAATATGAGGATGTAAAAGTAATTAATGAATTTAGTAAGACAGCTTTAGTTAATAAACATCATCAATTAAGTAGCAAATATGTACCAAATGACTTAGTAACATTTCAAGCCGATGATGTTAAAGGAAGTAGTAAGATTAAAGCTAATAAAGAAGTAGTGGAAGCTTTTCATAAAATGCGAGAAGCTGCCAAAGAAGATGGTAAAGATATTGTTGTAAATTCTGGTTATCGTAGTTATGCTGACCAAGAAGAGACTGTTTCCTATTATCAAAATGCTTATGGTGATAGTTATGTAGAAAAAAATATTGCTAAAGCAGGTTACTCTGAACATCAGACAGGAATGGCTATTGATGTAGCAAGTAAAAATACCACAGTCTTTACAGAAAGTGAAGAGTATAGCTGGATGATGGAAAATGCTTATAAATATGGTTTCATTCTAAGATACCCTAAATCAAAAGAAGATGTAACCTTATATAAATGTGAACCATGGCATTATCGTTATGTAGGTGTCAAGATTGCTAGTTATATTAAGAAAAATAATATTACTTATGATGAATATTATGTAATGTTTTTACAATGAAGTTAAAATATGTTAATATAAAGTAGAAGAATAGGAAGGATGATATAGATGTATCCGCTTGGAAAACAATTTGAACAAAATATCAAAAAAGCCAAAAGTGATGAAAAGTGTATTATAAAAGGAGAAAAGTATCGTTTTACTATGCTATCTGAACGTCTAATTAGGCTTGAGTATAGTGAAACTGGTCATTTTGTAGATAGTCCTAGTCAGCTTGTGTTATATCGTTCTTTTGATTATCCTAATTATCAAGTTAAACAAGACCCCAAGTTTTTAGAGATAACTACTAAATACTTTCGTCTTATGTATGTTAAAGAAATGCCTTTTACAGGAAGTAAAGTAGACCCGATGAAAAATCTTAAAATAACTCTTTTAAGTAGTACCAATGAAAATGAAAATAGAGATTGGTACTATGGTCATCCAGAAGCTAGAAATATGGGTGGCAATATGATAAGTGAAGATGTTCCTTTATCACAATACTTAAAAAGAGGTCTTTATTCTCTTGAAGGTTTTGCTTCTATTGATGATTCTAATAGTTTCTTGTTTTTAGAAGATGGAACTTTAGAAGCAAGAGAAAAAGGTAGTATTGATATTTATGTTTTTATGTATAATAAGGATTTTTCTTTAGCTCTTAGTGATTACTTTAAATTAACAGGTATGCCTTCTTTAATACCGCGTTATGCTTTAGGAAATTGGTGGAGTAGAAATACTACCTATGATACCGAAAAAGCTATGGATATAGTTAGTCACTTTGAACGAAGGAAAGTACCTCTTGCTATCTTTCTTTTAGATAAAGATTGGCATTATCGTGATGTTGGTGAAACTAAAAATCTACATACGGGTTTTACTTTTAATGCTAATTTGTTTCCCAACTCTAAAGAATTTATAGATACCTTACACGAACATAATGTAAGAGTTGGTCTAGAAGTAGATCCTAAAGAAGGTATCTATCCCCACGAAGCATATTATCAACAAGCTTGTCAATATTTGAACATTACTGGTAATAAAATAATCTTATTTGATCCTTTGAATCCAAAACTATTAGATATATACTTTAAGATGTTTTTACATCCTTTGGAAAGCATTGGAGTAGACTTTTTCTTTCATGACTATACTCCTGATAATGATGTTTATAAATTATTAGCTTACAATCATTATAACTATCTAGATTCAGGAAGAAATCCTGCTAAACGAAATATGTTTTTAGCAAGAAATGGTCTTTATGCTCCACATCGTTATCCGATATTATATGCAGGAAGTAGTGAAATATCTTGGGAAGGTTTAAGAGAGATATCTTCTAGTACATTAAGTGCTAGTAATATAGGTGTTTCATTCTGGAGTCATGATGTCGGTGGAAACCATGGTGGTGTAGAAGAAAGCGAACTTTATATTCGTTATGTTGAGTTAGGGTGTTTCAGTCCAATCTTAAGATTCCATGCTGCAAGAGGAGTTTATTATAAGAGAGAACCTTGGCGTTGGGATGTTAAGACGGAAACAATCGTTAATGATTATTTACGATTTAGACATAGATTAATTCCTTATTTATATACTGAAAGTTATCGTTACTATAAGGAAGGAAAGTGTTTAGTAGAACCATTTTATTACCGCTATCCTTGGGTTATTGATGATAATAAGTATCGCTATCAGTATTTCTTTGGAAAAGAATTATTAATCTGTCCAATTACTAAAAAGAAAGATTTAACAATGAACCGAACAATTCATGAATTTTATATTCCAGAAGGAACTTGGTATGATTTTAAGACTGGTAAGAAATTCCCTGGTGATAAGAAGTATGTTTCTTTCTATCGTGAAGAAGATTACCCTGTATTTGCAAAGAGTGGAGCGATAATTCCTTTATCAAATAGAAGTGACAAGAATAACGTTGGACTTCCTCTTGATTTTGAAATTCATATCTTTCCAGGACTTTCAAATATTTATACTATGTATGAAGATGATGGTATCACTTCTCTATATAAAGAAGGTTTATATCTAAAAACTGATATTGATTATAACTATATGAAAAATAATTATACTGTTATTGTTCGTTCAGTTGAAGGGAAAAGTGGAGTTGTTCCTCTTAAGAGAAATTATCGCTTTAGATTTAGAAATACTAAACAAGCAGAGGAAGTAAAAGCTTTCTACAATGATAAGGAAATAAAGATAGAGTCAATGTATATAGAAGATAATGACTTTGTAGTAGAATTAAAAAATATTAATACAATCGGTCAGTTAACATTGATGTGTCGTGGTAAAGATATTGAAATAGATGCCGTTCGTCTAATTAATGAAGATATTAATAGTATCTTAATGGACTTACAGATTAATACTTATTTAAAAGAGAAAATAGCAGATATAATCTTTTCTGATTTACCAATTAAAAATAAAAGAATTGCTATTAGAAAGTTAAGAAGGTCATCTTTGTCACGTGAATATATGAATTTATTCTTGAAATTATTAGAATACATTGAACAAGTTTAGGATAGAAATATCCTTTTTTGTTATAATGATTATGAAGGCAGGGACTGTATGAATTATTATGAAAAATTAAATTTAGCAATCAAAAATTCAATAACTGATAGAAATTTAGAATATCAATTGAAATATTTTGATGAAATTGCAAAACTAGCAGAAATTATAGTTGAAAATACACCTGATTTAGAAAGACAGAGTTATAACGTTGAGGTACCAATAGAAGAATCAATAGAAATGACGACTGATTTTTTTAAGAGTATCAAAAAAGAGTATTCAGAAATGTTTTTAAATATATTACAAGAAAAAAATTACGATACTAAAAATGATTATTCTGTCAAATTTCATACGGGTGATGGGAAAAATAAATCTGAAGTGCGAAAAGACGGTACTGTTGATATTGATTATTTCTCTACTTTGGAAGATGTTTTTACCATTACTCACGAAATTACGCATAAGTTTAGTCAACCAAAAAATCAAAATAGTACTATAAAAAAATTTTTAGGAGAAACATCAACAATTTCTATGGAGTTTTTACTAGAAGATTATCTTATTAATAATAGTTATTATGATAAAAATGAAATATCAATATATAAAAATAATAGATTGCATGAAACAGTAGATGATGCAGGTGCTATTCTTTTTGAAAGAGAATTATTAAAATTATATCAGAAGAGTAACGGTAATCTTACACAAGATGTCTTGCTAGATTATTTGAATTATATGAATAAAGATTCTAAACTTTATGCATTATTTTTTGAAAGAGGAGAAAAATACTTGAATTCAATTGTAAGAACAGGAACTCTTTCCTTTCCGCAAAGAGAGAGATACGTGATTGGAACAATGCTTGCTAGTGATTTTCATAGTAAGATTAAAGAAAATCCTGCAGAAGTACAGAAACTATCTTATTTAATAGATGTGTTAGGACATAGTGATATAACTAGTAGTACTGATTTGAAAACTTTAGAAAAAGTTGGTATTCCAATTATTAAAGATAGAGAGATAAAAGTTACTGATGAAACTATTAGTAACTTAACAACCTGTTATGAGAAAGAAGTTATTAGTTGCGAAAGTTATAAAGATAGCAAAGTTAGTAAAAGTATGTAATAAAATATTAAAATTAATCATGATTGTAGTTCTTTAAAAATTATAACTATTAGTAGTTGGCACAAATATAGAGTTGTGATACACTATTTGTGTAATAAAAAAACGTTAAATCGTTTTTGCAAGGGCACTATCTAACGGTGGAGCTCTATTTTTGTGCATAAAATTAAACTAACTTGCCAATAAAAAATTTATTAATAGATGACTTTTCCAATGAAAGTTGGTACAATGATGATATGAGGTGATACCAAGGATGAAAGCGATGATTACAGGGGCATCGAGTGGAATCGGGAAGGATATGGCTATAACTCTTAGTCATATGGGATACGATTTAATATTGGTTGCCAGGAGTGAAAAAGCCTTAGAAGAAATTAAAAAACAATTAAATACTGATGTGGAAATAATAGTTAAAGACCTTAGTAATTCAGAAAATGTTAAAGAAGTTTTTGAATCAACCAAAAAATATGATATTGACTTACTAATTAATAATGCAGGATATGGAATATTTGGCTCTTTTGATGAAACGGATTTAGATAAGGAATTAGAAATGTTAAACGTCAATATAAATGCTGTACATATTCTAACAAAACTTTATTTAAAAGAAATGGAAAAGAAAGATAAAGGAATTATTTTAAATGTTGCTAGTAGTGCAGCTTTCTTTCCAGGCCCACTTTTATCTAGTTATTATGCTAGTAAAAGTTATGTCTATCGTTTAAGTCTTGCCATTAATGAAGAATTAAGACGAAAGAAAAGTAATGTTCAAATATCTGTTTTATGTCCAGGACCCGTTGCTACTAATTTTAATGAACGAGCAGGAGTTACCTTTTCAGTTAAACCATTATCAAGTAAATATGTAGCAGAATATACTATAAAAAAATGTCTACAAGGAAAAACGGTTATTATTCCAGGAACAATGATGAAACTAACAAAATTTATTTCTCACTTTGCTAGTGATAAAATGATTGCAAAAATAACCTATCACATACAGAAAAAGAAGGAAAAATAGTGTCCTTACTAACTGTTGAAAATTTACAAATAGCACCATTTGATGGAATAAATAAAACCTTTAAAACTGGTTCTATAGCATTTATTGCTGGACCTAGTAATTCCTATAAAACTCTTTTAGTAAAGGTATTAGCCGGTATAATTAAAACAGAAGAAATGATTAGAGTTAATAGAACATTTATAGAAAAAATAAATTCTAGACAGTATCCATATAAAATTCAAACTATTTTTGAAGAAGAAGTATTTAAAACCGAAACAATAAAAGAAGAAATAATCTTCAATTTAAACAGATTAAATATTAGTGAAGATAGTATCACCAAAGAAAAAAGAAGAATTTTATCACTATTTCAATTAACAAAAGATGAAAATAAAAAAATAATAGAACTTGATAAATATACTAAAATAAAATTAAGTCTAGCTTGTGCTTTCCTTTATAGTCCAGAAGTAATATTACTAGATGATGTATTTAAATATTTAAAAGTAGATGAATTGAAATTCTTAGCAAAAATATTTAATAAATATAAAGAAAAAATAGTCTTTATTTGTATGACTAATAACTTAGAAGTACCAACATATTTTTCTAATGTAGACTTATCAATATTAGATGAAGGAAAAATAATAAAAGAAGGAGATATACTAACCGTTTTAAATGACGATAGTATGCTAAATAAACTAGGCTTTCGCCTGCCATTTATGATTGATTTATCTTTAAAATTAAAGTATTATAATCTAGTCGATAAAATTATTTTAAATCAAAAAGAAATGGTGGAGATGTTATGGAAATAAAACTTTCGCATATTAAAACAGTTAAATTAAATGATGTTTCTATTAACATACCTTCATCAGTAATAACCGGTGTAACAGGTACTAATCAAGAAGAAATACTGAAAGTTATTTCTTTTTCTAACGAATTTAGTGGAAATATATATTTTGATAAAGAAAGAGTTACCAAAAAAAAGCAAGATTATTATAAAAGTAAGATTTATTATGTACCATTAGAATTTAATTTAGAGTATCCTTTGTATACTGTAGAAGAATATTTAAGATACTTTATTCTTTCTAATTCCTCAAAAATAGTTAATATAGATGAAAAAGTAGTAGGAGCTTTAAAGATAGTAGGACTTGATAAGTCATTACTAAAAAGAACAATTACTACTTTATCATCTAGTGAAAAGAAGTGGTTTCAACTATCTCTTGCTTTCTTATATAATCCAGAAATATTACTTCTTGAGAATCCCTTTATTTACTTTGATGAGAAAGAAAAAGCAAAATTAATTAGAATATTAGAACGTCTTAAAGATAAATTTCATAAGACGATAATAATTACTAGTGATAATCAAGATTTACTATATGAAATAACTAGATATTTAGTAATATTAAAAGATGGAAATCTATACCAAGAAGGACTTACAGAGAGTATTTACTATTACCTATTTAATGAGAAAGAATTAGGTTATGAATTACCTAAGATAGTATCATTTATAAAATTAGTAGAAAAAATGAAAAAGATAAAATTAGACCATAGAAAAGATATAAAAGATTTAATGAAAGATATATATAGAGAGGTTAAGTAGAATGAGATTTTTAATACATTTTTCTTATGATGGTAGTATGTTTCATGGTTATCAGACTCAACCAGGGTATAGAACTATTCAAGAAGAGTTAGAACAAGCTGCTACAAAAATAAATGATGGTAAGAAAGTAAAAATAACTGCTAGTGGAAGAACTGATAAAGGAGTACATGCCTATCACCAAGTTGCTCATTTAGATATGGAAGTAACAATCAGTGAAAAGCAACTTAAAAGAGCAATGAATAGATATTTACCTTGTGATATTCATGTTTTTAAAGCAGAAATAGTGAGTGATTATTTTCATGCAAGATATTTTGTTGAAGAGAAGACTTATGAATATCATTTAAATATGGGGGAATATAATCCACTAAGAAGAAACTATTGTTATCAACATAACTATCCACTTAATTTAGAAGCGATGGAGGAAGCAATAAAATATTTTGTGGGAACTCACGATTTTAGGGCTTTTGTGACAGAAAATAGTATTAAAGATAATTGTGTTAGAACGATAACAAAAGCTAGTATTAGAAAAGATGATTACTATCAAGATGAGATTATATTTACCTTTGTTGGTAATGGTTTTTTAAGATATCAAGTAAGAAATATGGTTGGAATTTTAATCAAAGTTGGTACTGGTAAAATAGATAAAACTTTAGTAAAGGAAATTCTAGATAGTAAAATAAGGGGAAAACATGGAACAACTGCTAAAGCAGAGGGACTTTATTTGAAAAATATTAAGCTAAGAAGTTGACAAATATAAAGATTATGGTATAATTTTAATCGGTACATTTAAATCCCCACATAAATTGAACGGTGGGAACGTTCGGTTTAAGTAAAGGAGAAAAATTATGAATAGTTATATGCAAAAAAAGGAAACAGTTACAAGAAATTGGTATGTAATTGACGCTGAAGGAAAACCTTTAGGACGTGTTGCTAGTAAAGCAGCCGTTGTACTTCGTGGTAAACACAAACCTACTTATACACCTCATGTTGATTGTGGTGATTATGTTATCATTGTTAATGCTTCTAAAGTATTATTAACTGGTAACAAAATGGAAGACAAGAAGTATTATAATCACTCTCAATACCCAGGTGGTTTAAGAATTCGTACTGCTAAAGAAATGGTAGAACGTTATCCTGAAGAAATGGTAGAAAAAGCTGTTAAAGGAATGTTACCTAAGAATCGTTTAGGACGTAGTATGTACAAAAAATTATTTGTATATGCAGGTGAAAATCATCCTCATATGGCTCAAAAACCAGAAGAAAAGGATATTTAAGGAGGTTAAGTTATGGCAAAAGAAAAACAAGTATATACTGGAACAGGTAGAAGAAAAACATCAGTTGCTCGTGTAACTCTTACAAAAGGAACTGGTAAAATCACTATCAATGGTCGTGACGTAAATGAGTATTTCCCACACAAGACTATGGTAATGGATTTAACTCAACCACTTGATGTTACTGATACAAGAGATATGTTTGATGTAACAGCTAATGTATCTGGTGGTGGATGTTCTGGACAAGCAGGAGCAGTAAGACATGGTATTACTAAGGCATTATTAATTTATGATGCTGCAACTCCAGCTGATGCAGAAAATAGCTTCCGTAAAATTCTTAAAAAAGAAGGATTTATTACAAGAGATCCACGTAAGAAGGAACGTAAGAAACCAGGACTTAAAAAAGCACGTCGTGCACCACAATTCTCAAAACGTTAATTTGTTTCTATTCCTCGAAAATATATATTTTCGAGGTTTTGTTTTTTTGGAGGAAAAATGAAGAAGTATCTGACTAATTTTGACTTAAAACTGATTGCAATCATTACTATGACAATTGACCATATTGGAGCAATCATTTATAATGATATAGATATTTTTAGAATTATTGGAAGAATTAGTTTTCCAATATTTGCTTTTTTACTGGTAGAAGGCTTTAAAAATAGTAGTAATCGTCTGAAATATTTTTTAAGATTAATTATTTTTGCTTTTATTACACAACCGATTTATGATTATGCATTTAAGAGTAATACTTTAAATATTTTATTTACTTTTTCACTAGGCTTTCTTTTACTGATGATAATAGAAGGTGGTAAAAAAATTATTGATAAATATAATAAAGGATTAGAATCTTATCTTTATAAAACAGTTTTTTATAGTCTCTTTTATATCTTATTTTCAATATTAGCAGTCTTTTTGAATGTAGATTATACCGTATTAGGAATAACAACGATTTTTGTTTTTTATTTATCACCTAATATATTTTTATCATTTATACTTTATCTTTTAGCAGTATTATTCTTAGAAACAAATGATATTCAACTGTATAGTATTGTAGCTTTCATCTTTCTTTATTTTTATAATGGGAAACGTGGTCGGAAGATTAAATATTTCTTTTATTTATATTATCCACTTCATCTTTTATTACTAAAAATGCTTATTTCTTTGTAGCATTTTTTTTCTTTTCGCATACATTACGTTAGAGGGAGGAATGTTCTTTTGTTAAAATTAAGTATTTTGCAAGAAATGTTAATAGTTTCTGTTGCTCTTAGTACGGTAACTTGTGCTTTAGTACAAAAGACAAAGAGATGCTTTAAATGTTCAGCACATTTATGTCTTTATAGTTTTATTGTCAATTTAGTTTTAGGTATACTTTTCTGTATTACATTTACTTCAATAACTTTTCCAGAAAGTTTATGGGTCGGTTTTTTTAGCTTTATTGGTGCTGATACAATTTATAAATCTTTAGAGGGAAAACTTAAATCGTATAGTGAATTAACACGAAGTGAAACAGTAACTATTGAAAAAGAAAATATTATAAAAAGGAGTAGTAAATAATGGAAAAACCACTTTATCCTAGTCCTTATATGCGAATAACTCAAGGCTATAATGTGGGAACACATCTTGATAGTTATGCTATTGATGAAGCTGGTAGTGATTCTGGAATTGATTTCATTTTAGCCCCTTTCACCGGAGTAATTAAAAAAATCTATCCTAATGATGCAAATGAAGTTTGGTTGGAAAGTGTTGAGCAAGTAGAATATCCAGACGGTACGATTGATTATATGACCATGATGTTTGCGCATGATAATGATGTTTCTAATTTAAAAGTTGGACAAGTTATTCCAAAAGGAACTAGATTTTACGAAGAGGGAACAAAAGGAAACGCCACTGGTAATCATGTTCATATGGAATGTGGAAAAGGTAAGTTTACAGGTAGTGGCTGGCATAAAAATAGTGCTGGATATTGGTCGATTAATAATCCAAAGAAACCAACGGAATGTTTATGGATAGATGATACAATTAAGATACTAGATAGTAAGGGTTATACTTTTAGAAAAATAGAAGAAGTACTAAAAAATGATGATGATGACAAAGAAAAAGAAGTTCCATCACCAGATGAAACTAATAGTAGTAAATTAGAATTAATATTTACTTGTAAGAAAAGTGGTTTATACGCAATAGAACTTAACGAAAATGAGAAGTTATATATTGAATAATTAACCTAGAGTTATATCTAGAATCATCATTAGAACAAAACCAAATAATGTAAAGAAGGCCATTAGGTCCTTTTTTTGATTGGTTTGACTTTCTGGTATTAATTCTTCTACTACAACATAAATCATTGCACCTGCTGCGAAAGCAAGTAAAAATGGCAAGATTGTTTTAATACTTAGCACAAGTAAAGCTCCAATAACTGCTGAAATTGGTTCTACTATTCCAGACAATTGACCATAAAAGAAAGCTTTCTTTCTACTATAACCTTCCCTTCTTAAAGGCAAACTAACAGAACTTCCTTCCGGAAAATTTTGTAGACCAATACCTAAAGCTAAAGTAAAAGCTGATAATAAAGTAGTACCAGGTAAGTTATAAGCTAAACTTCCAAAAGCAACTCCAATTGCTAGGCCTTCTGGAATATTATGAAGCGTTATCGAAGAAATTAACATAAAACATCGTTTTCTACTTTTAGTATTAGTATCTTTCTTTTTATCTATTAAGTCATAAATTTTATCACCAATAAAGAGTAATATTCCTCCTAGAAGAAAACCACCCGATATAATAAGGGGACCATTCATTTTTAAGGTTTTTGTCATTTCTAAAGCAGGTGATATTAAACTAAAGAAACTAGCAGAAATCATTACTCCTGCAGAAAAACCAAGCATAGCATCCATTACTGTTTTATTGACTTTTTTAAAGAAAAAAACAATACTTGCACCAAGTGCAGTTACTCCCCAAGTGAATATACTAGCGATTAGTGCTTGCCAAACATAAGATAAATTATTAAATTCATTAATCATATTACACCTCTATTAGTAGAGTATGTGGAAAACTTTTTTTAGAATGGGCAATTTTACAAATTCAGCTATAAAAGTAGGGTGATTTTGCACAATTACCTGTGGAAAAAAGCAAATTTCGGATAAAAAACTGTGGAAAATGCAAAATCTCCGATTTGCATATTAGTTTATGACTAGTTATAATTAGGGACGAGGTGGAAAAATGAATTTCAAAGTACTTAATTATGAACTAGATAATGAACAAACAAAAGTAGTAAAAGATGATAGTAAATACTTATTCGTTTTGGCAGGAGCAGGAAGTGGTAAGACATTAACTATTGTAGGAAAAATTAAGTATTTAATTGAAAATAAACATATCAAGGAAGATGAAATAATCTGTATTACCTTCACAAATATGGCGGTAGAAAGCTTAAAAGAGAAGATAAGAATAGAACTTAATAAAGAAATAAAATGTTACACTTTTCATAAACTAGCTATGGAAATAATAAGTGATTCTAAAGAAAGCTATTCTCTTGCGGATGGTGAATTATTAACAATGATTGTGGAAAACTTTTTTAATGTAGAAATATTTAATTCGAATTACCTATTGAAGGTGGTTTTAAAATACTTTAATAACTTTTTTTCCACAAAACCTGTGGAAAACTACAAAAGATTGCTAGTTAATAAGAGAAAAGAAGTGGAAATCTTAAAGAGAGAGTTAATAACATTTATTAGATTATTTAAGTGTGGTAGCTATAAACTAGAAGATTTTAAAGATTTTTTCCACAAGATAAAAAGTTATCTCTTACCAATAACTTATTTAAAAGAGAAGTATTTTCTTTTGTTAGCATTTAATATCTATTTATTGTATGAAAAAGAAAAGCAAGCAGAAAAGGAGCTTGATTTTGATGATTTATTATTTGTAGCTAGGGAAAAAGTGAAAAATTATTCTAAAAGGATATCATATATTATCATTGATGAATACCAAGATACGTCTTACGTTCGTTTCTTACTTATCAAAAAACTAGTGGAACGAAAGAACTGTTCTTTAATGGTAGTAGGAGATGACTTTCAATCGATTTATCGATTTAGTGGTTGTGATATATCATTATTCTATAATTTTCCTACTTACTTTCCAAATAGTGTAACTCACAAAATAACTACTACTTATCGTAACAGCCAAGAATTAATAACAGTAGCAGGAAGATTTATACTTAAAAATAAATATCAGTTAAAAAAGAAACTAACTTCTTCAAAACATTTAGAGTATCCACTACGAGTGATTTACTATAAAAACAAAAAAGCAGCTATTTTAAAAATATTAGATAGTATCACTTCTCAAAAAGTCTTTATTTTAGGAAGAAATAATAATGATATTTATAGTGTTTTAAGTGAAGAGTTAGAACTGAAAAATAATAAAGTTATATATAAGAAAAAGAGCTATTTAGATATAACTTTTCTAACTATTCATAAATCTAAAGGCTTAGAAGCCGATGATGTCATTATTATTAATTTTCTAGATGATACATTAGGTTTCCCTAATAAGATTAAAGAGGAAAGAATAATGCGATTAGTTAGCAAAAGAGAAGAAGACTATCCCCATGCTGAAGAGCGAAGACTTTTTTATGTAGCAATTACTAGAACAAAAAATACTACTTACTTAATGGTACCAACTACTAATTATTCTATTTTTATTAAAGAATTAGAACGAGATTACAAGAGAAGTAAACTTGTTAAATTTGAAAGATTGCTATAAAATTTAAGAGGTGATTGAAATGAAAATGAGCGAAAAGAAAAAGATAGATATTAAACTAGAACGATTTAAGTCATCAAAATTTCGTAGTAGTTTTCATCTATCTAAAAAAGATAAAGAATACGTATTGAAGAAAGGTTATCCAACTATTAAGTCACATGCTATTGATTTTCTAACTAAAAGATTAGCACCATATCCAACTCCTAATGATGGGAAGCAAACACCCATGCGTGGACATCCAGTCTTTATTGCTGAACATGCTACTGCTACTTGTTGTAGACAGTGTCTTAAAAAGTGGTATCATTTACCTGATAATAGGGAACTAACCAAAGAAGAAATAAGTGATTTAGTAGATATAATAATGGTTTATATATATAATGAGGTTAATAATCAGTAACCTTTATGTAATAAATCAAGAATCATTTTTAAAAATAACCAAGCCGATAGTACAATAATAAATAATAAAATTATATATTTAGCTAATTCACTTTCTGTAAAGCCATAAGCAAGAATTAAACATCCATCAATAAAGCCAAGAATTAACTCGTGTAATAAATTTTCTATCTTATCTATATGTTTATTAGAGTCACTAAGCTCTAACTTAAATTTGAAATCTCCTTGCCTTATATATTTTAAAAGACTTTCTGTTTCTGTTGGAATATTAATAAGACTCTTACTACTGCGTAAAACTTTCTTTTCAATATTTTTTAGAGTTTCTCCTGATAATAAATTCTTTTTCTCATTTTCAATGACTTTATCTTTTAATACACTAGTTAAACTAATCGTTGGGTCAAGAGAATTTAATACTCCTTCGATAACACCAATTCCTCTTATCAACATTGTAATATTATGGTCTAAGATTAAATTGTTTTCTTGTAACATCTTAAACATTGAAGTTATAAACTTTTTAGTATCAATCTCTTCTAGACCAATATTTGAAAATTCTTCTAAAATATTTTTAATATCAGTTACTAACTTTGCTTGATTAACTTCATTCTTTTTAATTGACATAGATAAAAGACAATTTGCTACTTCTTGATAGTCTTCAGTAATAATGGCTTTCATACATTTATTTAACAAAGCTTGATTTAATTTTGTTAGGGTACCTACCATTCCCCAATCTAAAAAGTATATTTTATTATTATAAATAGTAATATTATCTGGATGAGGGTCGGCATGAAACAAGCCATCATCTAAAGCTTGCTTGATATAATTCTTACTTAACTCTTTAGCTATTAAACTTTTATTATAGTCATCACTATCTAATTTTTCAATATTAGAAACCATTATACCGTCGATGTATTCCATTACCAAAATATTCTTTGAAGATAAGTTTTCTATTACTTTAGGTGTGGCGACAAATGTTTCGTTTTTATTATGCTGTTCAAAGAATAACATATTTTCTTTCTCTTTTTCAAAATCAAGTTCTAACATTGTTGATTGATATAATTCATCTAAGACTGACTCCAAGTCCATTATTTTTATAAAATGATTAAGATGAAGAATTTTTACTGCTTCTTTTAAAAGTTCAATGTCTTGTTTGATTTCTTCTTCAATATGTGGTCTTTTAATTTTTAAGACAACATAGGTATTATCTTTTAATCTAGCTTTATGAACTTGAGCGATTGAAGCGGAACCGATTGGTCTTTCATTAACACGTGAAAAGACACTTTTTACATCCTTATATTCTTTCTTTAAGATTTTTTCTATTTCTTCAAAAGGAAGGGGAGTTACGTTAGCTCTTAATTTAGATAATTCTTTGGCATAAATATCTGGAATTAAATCAACTCTTGTGGATAAAATTTGACCTATTTTGATGAACGTTGGACCTAAGTCTTCAATTGTTTTTTTTACATTTTTAGGACTTCTATCGTTTAGAATGTTATTATCTTTTAAAATCTTAACTATATTCATTAATCTTTCTTTATTATTCATACTATCACCATTATAATTATACAAAAGAAATTAGATTTTGGTCTAGTCGTATTGAATTATCAAGTGTTAGTTTCTGTCAAAGACTTAGTAATTTTACGTATTAAATAGCTTTATCTTTCCTTTTGCTATATAATATAGAAGAATATTTATTTTGGGGTTATTAATAGAAAAATTAAAACTTTAAAGAATAGAATATATATGAGAAATAAAAATATAAGTGAGGAGAGTATATGAAGCGGGTAGTACAAAATGTAATAACATTTATGATTATTGCAGTAATTATTATGGGAGGTTTTTCAATTTATCGTAGTTATAAACATAATAAAGAATTAGAAAAAACTTATGATTTTGTGATTAGTAAGTTTACAGAGAAAAACGAATTAGTAGTAGCTGATGCTACAGTTGATACTAATGCTAAAAAAACATTTACTCCAGAAGCAACCAAAGAATGGCCTTTTTGGATTCAACCATTAGTAAAGTTAGTATCAAGTAGGAGAATTGAGTTGAAGATTCCTGTAAAAACTGAATTTAAATTAGTCTTAAATGAGATAGATAAAGATGATATATCTATTAAAGATAATAAAGTGACTTTTAGAAAGCCTTTAACTGTTAATGTTGATTCTCAGATAGAAGGTGATGTTGAAATAGTTAATTCTTCTAATGGTTTATTAGATAAAGCTGCTGATATGTTAACATCTGGAAAAAGTGCACAGGAGTTTTTAAATGAAAAAGCCCAAGATACAGTTTATGATACGAGTGAGTACATAATGGAAGATAAGGATACTATTAAAAAAGTAGTAAAATCGGCACAAAAATCTTTAGAAGAGATTTTAAATATTTCTTCAAGTAGTAATATTAGTGTTGAATTAACAGAAGATGATTTAACTTTTGTAAATGTTGATAAAAAATCTAAGTAATAGAAAGATATCTAAGCAAACTAAAACCGCGACTTTTATTAGCCACGGTTTGTTTTTATTTTATACTATCAGTAAATTCTTTAATATCATTATCTGATGGACTTGATGAAAATCTTTGTCCAGTAAGCCACTTACCACCTTTAGCATCATTTTCTAATAGTTTTCCACTGTTACCAATATCGGAAGAAGCTGATGTACAGAAAGGAATAACTGTTTTATTAGTAAAATCATTTGCTTTAACAAATGTATTTACTGGCCAAGCAGCAATACCCCACCAAATTGGATAACCAATCAAGATAGTATCATAATTATCCCAATTATCTACTGTGGTAGTTTCTAATTCTACATTTCGTAAAGATTCGTCATTATGTTCCCTTGAAACTCTAGATTTATCATTTGACCAATTTAAGTCATCAGAAGTATATACATCTTTAGGTACTATTTCAAAGATATCAGCATTTAAATTATTAGCTATTTTTTTAGCAACTGCTTCAGTATGACTTTGAGCTGAGTAATATACTACAAGAATTTTTTTATCCGTAGTAGTTGTATTTTTATCATCAGTTGTACTGTTATTTTTGTTTTCATTAATATTTGTTTTTTCTTTATTTTTATTACTCATAGTATAGTAAGTACCAATACTGATTGCAGCAATTAAGACTATTACTATAATTAAAATTGTAGATTTTTTCATACTATGTCTCCTTACCAATTTTTCTTATCGTTACGGCAGTCTTCGTTTTCTTTTCTTGATTTTACAATTTCATCAAACCATTCCACCATTTTAGGGTCTTGATGATTAAAGAATAAACTATTACTTGTGTCTAAATTATTAATTTCTTTCATATCATCAGCTGATAACTCAAAATCAAAGACATTAAAGTTTTCTTCCATTCTTTCAATATGAGTAGACTTGCAGGCGATGATAACACCTCTTTGAATTAACCATCTAAGCATTACTTGAGCAGCAGATTTGTTATATTTTTTGCCAATGGTAATTAATGTTTCATTAGTGAATAAACCATTTCTTCCTTCACCAAACGGTGCCCAAGCTTCCATTTTTACTCCGTGTTTTTCCATACTTTCTTGTGCTAAAGTTTGAGCATTTAATGGATTTACTTCTACTTGGTTAATAGCTGGTATTATTTTTCTACCAAATAGACAGATATCTGTTAATCTATCTGGATAGAAATTCGATACTCCGATAGCTCTAATTTTTCCTTCTTCATATAATTCTTCTAAAGCACGGTACGCCCCATAATAATCAGCAAATGGTTGATGAAGTAGTACTAAGTCGATATAATCGGTTCTTAATTTTTTTAATGATTCCATTACTGATTTTTTACAATTTTCATAGCCATAATTATCTATCCATACTTTAGTTGTGATAAATAATTCTTCTCTTGGAATACCACATTCTGCAATAGCTTCTCCAACTTCTGCTTCATTAAAATAACTTTGAGCAGTATCAATTGCTCTAAATCCTACTTTAATAGCATCAAGAACACATTTTTTAGTTTCCTCTTTTGGAATTTGATAAACTCCAAATCCTAGTATTGGCATTTCCACACCATTATTCAATGTAACATATTCCATATTATCATTCTCCCTTTCTTAGAATATAAATTGACTTCTAAATTAAACTACAATATAATTGTAAATGTCGTGTGTTACACACGGTCAAGTAATTTTTTGAAACTAATTACTTTTTTCTTGACCAAGTGTAAATAATATAGCTTAAAATAATATAAAGAGGTGATAATAGTATGAGCAAAAATAAAATATTATATTCAATGAAAGAAACTTGTGAAAAAACACATCTTACTTATGATACATTAAAATTCTATTGTAACGAGGGACTTGTCCCTAATGTTAAAAGAGATAAAAATAATTATCGAGTATTTGATGATAAAGATATTGCATGGATTGATAACTTAGCTTGCTTAAAAAATTGCGGTATGAGTATAGCAGAGATAAAAGAATATCTTAGTTTGTGTTTAAAAGGAAAATCATCTATTCCAGAAAGACAAGAAATATTGGACATTAAACTTTTTGAACTAGAGCACAAAAAAGAAGAGATAGAAGAAGCAATTGCTTTTGTTAAGTGGAAACAAAATTTCTATCAAGACGTTCTATCAGGTAGAACAAAGTATTTTAGCAATTTAACAAATACAGAAGATGAAGACTAGAAATCATTAATAAAAAAGAACCTGTTAAGCAGGAACTATTAATATTATGACCAATTTTTATCTAATTCAAAATATTTTGCATATTTATAATCGATTAGTTCACCATTTTTAGTATCAGTCCAACCTTTGAATTTATGAGACCAATCAGTTAGTTTTTTTGCTTCTTTACCTTTTAATTGGCTTAAAACCTTATTCATTACGATAATTTCTTCTTTTGTAAATAATGATAAATCACATTCTTGAATTGGTTTAAATAGAATTTTATCTTCTTCATCATTAACAAATTTTACATAGTTTTGCTTTATCAAAAATGATAAGTGTTCATCTTTATTATCTATAATTGGACCATAAGTACCGTGTGCATATCTTAAAGATGTAATGGGCTTGTTATTTTCTTTTTCAGATTGAAAATCAATAGAAAATAGATTTTTCATTATTTGTGTTTTTGTTAAATAGTTATTTTTTAATACATATAAAAATACGTTTATAGTTTTTAAATCTAAATCAGCATTAATTGTATTATATATTTTAAAATATGTCGCCTTATCAACTGAATTTTGATTACTTTTTAGAATGTTTAAAAATTCATTTTTATTATTCAGTATTTTTTTATAAATTGCAAGATATTGGTTTTGTGGTAAAGATTCAGCATTTTCATATCTTACAATAGTTCTTTTACTCCATCCAAGAGCAGTTGCAAATAATTCTTGGGATAGATTATAGGAATTTCTTATCTCTTTTAATTTTTCAAAGCTTAAGTCGTATAGTTTTAAATAGGCATTATAAATGTTATATAATGAGTCATCAAGAGTTTCATTCATTAGTTCATTTTTGCAATAAGGACATGAAAGTATTTCCTCTTCCACAGTAACTTTTTGTTTATGTACTGTATAAGTGTTTTTCTCTTTTTTATAGTTTGGTTCAACATCTTTATTACAAGTAAAACAGTATACTTTTTTCTTCATATCATTCACCTCTTTTTTAACTAACAACTTTCATGAAAAGATATACAAACAATTCCTCGATTGTTTATAGTTAACTTTATATAAATCATTTTTGTATTAATGATTTTCTTGAAAACGTATATTTCTGAATTCATATCTCTTGACCTGTCGTAGTCACGGTCAATTTTGACACATTCATTTACTTCTAAACTTTGTATATGTTTCCAGATATCTTTTTCTTTCATAATACCAATATCAATTAAAGCCTGTTTAGCAGATATCTTCTTACCATTGATATTAATTTTTCTATAACCAACAAAGTAATGATTTCCTTTTTTAATTTCTTTTCTACAAGTATTTAAAAAGGAATTAACTGCATCCAAATTCAAAGTACATAGCATTTTGCCTCCTACATAAGTTGCTTTTTCTAAGATGGCTTTATTATATATTATCTTTATTTTGGTGTCAACTGTCACCAATAGCATTTCTTCTATTTATATAGATAAATATCTTTTCATATATAAGATTAAATAGAAGTTTATCATTTTGATTAATAGATATTTTTTGATTTATTTATCTTGCAGTACTATAATATAAAACAAAAAGAAAAGAGGTATATATATGAATTTAAATTCTTCATCATTTTCAGGAGCATCTGGAAAAAATCTAGACTGTGTTGTAATGCAAGTAACAGTTAAAGACTAATTTTTTTAATACTAATTTATCATGAACGTTCTATAAATAATAAAATAAACTTTTACAAAAAAAGATTTAAAACATTTATAATTTTAAATCTCAGACTGTTGACAAATAGGTAGAAATTTTACTTATTTGTCTTTTTATTTTGTAAAAATAATAAAAATTTCCAATATAAATAGTAATGTCTAGGATATTTATATCCTAGACATAGTGATGTAAGGAGAACTTTTTCAGGTTCATGCATGCATAAAGAAGGGTTAATTCTCGATGAAACCTTTCTTTTGTTCTAAAGTATGTATATCTTAACCCATACTTCATTTTTCCATCTGCAAAGACCCTTTCTATATGTTGTGGTCTCTGTTTATATATTTCTTTTACATCACTATGATGTCTATAATCGTTTGTCATTTCTTTATATTCCTCCCATACATGTCTTAAGATTTGTTTATATTTGTTTTTTGTACATTTTTCTTTAAATGGACATTTTGAACAATCGTGTTCATCAGCTTTATAAATCATATATCCATTTTTATCAATTCTTCCTGTTGGTATTAAATCTTTTTCATTTGGGCAAATATAAATATTATTATATTCATCATATGTAAATTCGTACTTTTTAAAATATCCTTTTCTGTATCCCTTTCTAGTATATGGAAATGCGGGTATCATATCTAAATCTATTATTGTTTTACATATATGTGATGTTAAATATGCAGCATCTCCAACAAAATATTTTATTTGAGAAATATCATAATGTGAATTTAGATTTTCAAAAGAATCATAAAAAGAAACAGAGTCGTGAATATTACTTCCATTTGTATCTACTATTAAAATATAATTATTATTGTCACATATTACACTCGTATTATACCCAAACATTTTTTCTTTATCACTTTTGTATAACATACCAGCATCTTTATCTACATCACTTACAATTATTTCTTTTTCTCCAATTACTTCTTCTGTATTTACTTCTTCATTACATTTTACTATTCTTTCAACTTCTTCTAAATATTCTTTATCTGTTAAAACTTCATCCTGTAAGCCTTTTAAAGCAATTTCTAAGTCTAATTCTTTTTGATATTTTTTTGCTTCTATCTTTACTGTTTCTTTATGATTTTTCTTTTTATTTGCTGATGCTTTTGTATGTGTTGAATCTATATATACTGCTGTCATATCCAAGCAATTCCATTTTATTAGTAATTCAATTACTTTATCAAATACTGTTTGTAATAAATCTTTTTCTAACTTACAGAATTTTCTCTTGTAATTTTGAGAATATGTTGAATGATTTGGAACTTCTTCATTTAAATTATATCCAATAAACTATCTATATAAATTATTGTATTTTAAATTTTCATAGGTCCTTCTCAAACTATCTTCATGAAAAAGAAACTTTAATATATGAATCTTTATCAAAACTACTGGATCTATACTTTTTCTTCCCAGTTTTGAATATAATTTTTCTACTTCATCATATACAAAGTTCCAATCAAAATATTTATCTATTACTCTTAAAAAATGGTCTTGTGGTACCATATCTTCTAAATTTACTATTTCACAAGAATATTGTCTTCTTGGTCTTTTTGTCATTGTCATATTTATCACTTACTTTCTTTATGCTTATACCATTCTTTCATAAAAAAAAGTAAGGTTTGTAAGCTTTAAATTTGGAAACATAAAGCAACCTTACGTATTTATTGTACAATACTTTTCTTAAAATTAAAAGACTATTAACAAAAAATTATTTGTCAACAGTCTGATAGTATTATCAACATAATACTATTTTTCTTCATTACTTCTTTTTAGGTGCGCGTTGTGATAATGCACTCGCAGCAACAGACTTTGTTTTCTTTGAGCTTCTTCCATCTCTTAGTAAAGATGATGCCTTTGAAGCAACTTTTGAACTTGTTTTTCTTTGTTTTGCCATAAATACTCCTTTAATTTAAAATTTTTTTGATATTGTCTGAAGAATCAATACAATTATGCCATGCTGCTTCCCCAGAAAGTTTTGCTACAAATAGACGATCATTGCTATCGATTTCATTTAATAAACTATTACGAATTGTTGAAGAATTATTACTACTTCTAACAACCCAAACAGATTCACAGATTTTAGAATACTGATATGATTTAATTTTATTTATAAGACTTGAATAATTCTTTCCAGGATTTCTTAAATCATATGTTACTATATATTTGTACATCTTTTTCCTCCAATCTACCTCGATTGATTTTTGGAAAAGAATGTGATATACTACTAATCGAATGGCAATTCAGAATAATAGCTTCACAACGAGGCTATTTTTCTTTTCCATAAATAATATAACATAAAAGGAATAAGTAAGTCAAATTAAAAGTGAAAAAAATCACAAGTAAGCTATAAAATCATAGATGTATAGATAAAAAATACACTTTAAGTGTGAAAAATATTGACATTTATCATATTTAATATATAATATCGATAGAGGTGACTCTTTAATGATACTTAAAATTAAATTAGGCAATATTGCTGGTTTTAAAGACACAATAGATTTAAATTTTATTGCGAATAAAAATGATAAAAAAAATTTAAACTCAGTATACATAACAAATGATAATATTTGGATTAATAGGATGATTGGTATAATTGCTGGAAATGCACATGGAAAAACTACTATATTAGATTCAATTGCAAGTATCGGATCGTTCATCGAACTCCCTTTAAGAAAAAAAAGTATTCCATCATTAAATGACATAGAAATGTCAGAATATAAAGAAGAATATAAAGAAAAAGTTTTTCAGCAAATGATTTTAGATTATACAAGTTTTGACTTACCTTGTAGTAATAAATTAAATAACGATAAAAATTCAATTATTCAAATTGAAATGTACATAAAGAGTGATTGCCCTGAAACAACTGGTTATTATTTATATAATCTAGAATATGATGATTTATATAAAAAAAATGGTATAAAGTGCGAATCATTATCGTTTAAAAATAAATACAAAAAAAATTATGATAAATTATTCGAAATATTTAATAGTTTTGAAAGTGAAATTGGATATAAAATTGCTTATGAAAAAAACTATATTAATGAACTAATCGAAAACAACATTAAAACAGATGGATTTGAAAGAAAAATTAAATATTACAAAACTTTTATAAAACATTATAATAAGGATTCAAATGTAATATTTGCTGACAATTATATTTTTCCTGAATTTTATGTCATTGACATGTTAGAAAAAACTAAAAATATTAACCAACTTATTCAATTTGTTAGACTAGCAGATGATAACATTAAAAATATATATGTTGAAAAAAATTCAGATGGAAAACAAAGAATTGTTTTTGATTATGAAAAATTTAGTCTAGGATATAATGAAATATCAACAGCAACACAAAAAATTGTTGCAATGGCATATTCAATTTTAGAATCAAATAAGAATAATAGTATATTTTTAATTGATGAATTTGACAATTCATTAAATTTGGAAATATCAAAATTTTTATTAGAAGTATTTGCATTAAGAGAAAATAATATGTCACAACTTATTTTTACAACAAACAATCCTGACATTTTAGACAATATAAGACGAGATCAAATATACTTAATTTTAAAGGAAAAATATAATGTAAAAATTATTAATTTTTATAACTATATAGATCCTATAACTAATAGAAGAGTTAGAAAAGATTTTAGTTTTACCAAAGCATATAAAAAAAATGTAATTGAAAATTTTCCACAAAAAGAAATCAAAGATGAAATCATTTGTAGTTATATAAGCAATTTAACAAAAAAAGAAGATTAGAATGAAAAACTAATCTTCTTTTTCTATAATATTTTCTATTTCTTCACCAATTTTTTCAATTACACCAACTACTAAAGCATTACCCATCATGAAGTTTCTTTTTCTTTGAGTCATACCAGTATCAGTCCAATTATCTGGAAATCCGTTTATTCTTTCACATTCAACTGGAGTTAATAATCTAGGTTTCTTTGTTTTAAAATCTTCGATAACATGTGTTGTTCTGCTTACACCACCTTCACTGGTTAACATTGTTCTAGCTGGAGTATCTAAATTGTCAGGAAATGGCATAGCACCTTCTGTGTAATAATAAGGATTTCCATCTGGCTTAACTCTAGGAATTTTTTTACTTCCTTTTAAGAACGTAAATTTTTCGATTTGTGCTTTGGTTAAGAAAAATTTTTCATCAACTCCATTTTCTTCTCTAATTTTTCTTAATGGATAAATTAAGTTAAAATCAGATTTTGTTTTAACTGTATATATTCCACCGTTTTTCATAACACCAGCATTATAGAATTCACATTTGAACATATCACTTACTTCTATAATATCTTTATAACCAGAAACACATGCTTGAGCAATTGCTTCATATGATTTTTTAATTGGAAATTGTTTAACAAATAATCCTTTTCCAAATATAACATCTCTATCAGTTAGTTTTTGCATTTCCTTATAATAGTTTGTTGATTTGTGATATGCAAATATATAAGTTCTTCTTCTTTTTTGTGGTAATCCATATTCACCGGCATTAATTACTCTCCATTGAACATCATATCCATTTTCATAGAAACTTCTTAAAATAATTCCAAAATCTCTTCCTCTTTGTTTTGCAGGAGATAATAATAATCTATCAACATTTTCTAAAAGAACAAATGGAGGTTGTTTAATAGCTAAAGTTTCTTCTATCGCCCACCATAGAACACCTTTTTTTCCTTCAATTCCTTTACTATTTGATAGTGTTTGTGCTACTGAATAATCTTGACAAGGAAATCCACCTACTAATAAAGTATGGTCTGGAATTTGTTTTTTATCTACTTCAAATATGTCGACATTACTTACATCATCAAATCCAAATCTAGTTCCATAACAATTATAAGCATCTTGAGTTTTTGTTGATGGTTCCCATTGATTGGCCCATAAAAACTTCCAATTACCATTTTCTATAACTTTTTCTCCATCAAATGAGACTTTATTTAAACCACATCTGAATCCACCTACACCAGCAAATAATTCTACACAAGTCTTTTTCATATATACCTCCTACTTTATTGTTTAATTTTCCTTATTATATTATAATATAATTGATTGAAAAACTTAGCTTTTACTAGGAATAATTATACTAAAATTCTAAGAAAAGATCAACATTTATACATAATATTTTATATTATTTTTTAATCAAAAACAAGATCGAAAGTAGTGATTTTATGAAAAAAGGAAGATTATATAGCAGAGAAGAAATTGAAGTTATATCTAAATCAGCGATTGGAAAAACAGTTAATGATATTTTAACTGAAGAAGTAATTACAATTGAAGATAAAGAAAAAAATAAAGGTGGATTAGGTCAATTAATAGAAAGATATTTATTTGGTATTGCTAATAATAGTGATTCTGAACCGGATTTTATGCCAGCAGGAATAGAATTAAAAGTTACACCATATAAAAAACTAAAAGATGGTAAATTATCTGCAAAAGAAAGACTAGTACTTAATATCATTGATTATATGAGTGAATACAAAAATGAATTTAAAAGTAGTCATTTTTGGTATAAAAATAATAAAATACAATTACTTTGGTATCTATGGGAAGCAAATAAAGATAAAAAAGACTTAATAATAACAAATGAAAAATTATTAGAACTTGAAAATAATGGGGATTTAAAACAAATCGAAGAAGATTGGAATTATATAATAAAAAAAATTAAAGATGGTAAAGCTCATGAAATATCAGAAGCAGATACTATGTATTTGGGAGCATGCTCAAAGGGAGCGAATGCTTTATCTTTAAGAAAACAACCATTTAATGATATTCCAGCAATGCAAAGAGCATTTTGCTTTAAAAGTTCATATATGACTCAACTTGTTAGAAAATATATTGGTGATTATTTCAATGTTGAAAAAGTGTTAAAAGATAAATCAAATTCATTTAATGAATTTGTAAATAACGTAGTTAATAAGTATAAAGGTAAAACTCAAAAAGAGTTGATGAATGAGTTTGGATTAGATTCTAATGCAAAAAATATTAATAGTATGCTTGTCAGTAGAATGTTTAATGTTAAAAGTAAGTTGGCAGAAACAGAAGAATTTCAAAAAGCCAATATTATTCCTAAAACAATTAGAATAGAGAAAAATGGGAGAATAAAAGAATCTATATCATTTCCATATTTCAAATATACTGAAATAGTAAATCAAAATTGGGAAGATAGTGATTTAAAAGAAGAATTAGAAACAACTAAATATATGTTCTTTATTTTTAAAATGGAAACTGAGGAATACGTATTTAAAGGAATAAAATTATGGAATATGCCTGAAATTGATATTGAGACATCAGTTATGGATGTGTGGAAGAAAACTTATAATACAATTAAAACAGGCAATATAGTTAAATCTATTGAAAATGGAATTAGAAAAACTAATTTTGTTGGAATGAGTGAAAACAAAGTATGTCATGTTAGACCTCACGGAAGAGATGCTAAAGATACTTGTAAATTACCAGTACCAGATAAATTAACTGGTGCAACTGAGTATACTAAACATTGTTTTTGGATTAATAATGCTTATATTAGAAATATATTTGATGAGTATATTTCTTAAATATAAAAAGTAGTAAGAAAATGAATACGATTAATAATTCAAATTTATAACATTATCATTATAGAAAAAGTTTCTTTAGAGCCTACTTATAAGTGAATTTTGTGGCTCTTTCTTTTTTAGATGGTAAAAAATCTTTACGGATTTATAACCAAAAAGTGCCACTATCATAAGAAAAGTGACACTTTTTATAAACTATATGTTAATTCAGTAACTTTATTTAAAGCCAGAAAATACTAATATATGGCAGGGGATGAGAGAATCGAACTCCCAACAGTGGTTTTGGAGACCATTATTATACCATTTAACTAATCCCCTAACTGGTACAAGTAAATTATAACATAAAACCTAATGATTTAACAAGACTTTTTCGTTCTATGATATAATAGAAAAAAATTTAATATTTATTTAATAAATTAATGATTAACTAATGATGGTGATGAATATGAAAGTATTAATTGCAGAAGATGAATATAACTTAGCAGATGTAATAAGAGAAAGATTAGAAAAAGAAAAGTTAATAGTAGATATAGCAACTGATGGAGAAGAAGGTTACTACTATGCTGCAACAGGTGTATATGATTTAATAATATTAGATGTAATGCTTCCTAATATGTCTGGTTTTGAAATATTAAATAAATTAAGGGAAGAAAATGTTACTAGCAAAATAATAATGTTAACAGCAAAATCAATGCTAGAAGATAAACTTAACGGACTAGAAAATGGAGCCGATGATTATTTAACAAAACCCTTTCATATGGATGAATTAGTAGCAAGAATAAATGTTCAGTTAAAAAGAAATGTTAAGAATCAGAAGAATGTTTTAACATTTGGGGATTTAGAGCTCAATACAACAACATTAAAAGTGACTTGTACAAAAACTAATGAAGTAGTAGAACTTATAAAGAAAGAATTTCAATTGTTAGAATACTTTATCAATAATCCTAATCAAGTATTATCAAAAGAACAAATTTATGATAGAGTATGGGGACTAGATAATGAAGTAGAATCTAATAACTTAGAAGCTTATTTATCATTTGTCAGAAAAAAACTAAGAGCAATTGACTCTACCGTCATAATAAAATCAGTAAGAGGAATGGGGTATAAGATAGAATATGGAAATCAAGAAGTTAAGAAATAAAATATTTTATACATTAATTCTAATATTAAGTATTTCTATCTTAACCGTAGTAGGTATCTTTAATATTCAAAACTATTATGAACAAAAAAAATCAATTAACAATAGTTTAAATGTTTCAATGACAAAAAAAGATAGAAAAGTAATACCACCTACTAAAATAGATGATGCATCAGAACCAGTTGATGATGTAACTCATAACACTGAAGATATGAAAAATAAAAATATTAAATTTATGGACTCAGTAATTTATACAATACTTCTAGATGATAACAATAATATTTTAGAAGTAATCAATCATTCTAATGATGAAACATCTAGTGAAAAAATAAGTTCTATTACTAAGAAAATACTTAGTAATAAGAATATAAAAGATAGATATATTGGTAATTTATATTTAAGTGATTACTCTTACGCCTATTCAAAAGGAGATACTTTAATAATACTTGATAATAGTAAGATTAAAAGTTCACTATTATTATCTTTAGAAGTATCACTTTTCATCTTCATTATTTTAGAGATATTAGTTATCGTACTTAGTAAGTATTTAACTATCTGGATAATTAAACCAGTTAAGGAAAGTTTTGCTAAACAAAAACAGTTTATTGCTGATGCTTCTCATGAGTTAAAGACACCACTATCAGTTATAGTAGCAAGTAGTGAAGCGATAGATATTACAAATCAGAATAGTAAATGGTTAAAGAATATTGAATATGAAGCTAACAGAATGAATCTTCTTATTAGTAAGTTATTAGATCTTGCTAAAAGTGAGAGAATGGAAGAGATTGTACTAGTTAATAACAATTTATCAAAAACAATAGAACTCTCTTTACTTACTTTTGAAGGAAGAGCTTTTGAAAAAGATATAAAGTTAAGTTATGAAATAGAAGATAATATTAATATTTTAATGGATGAAGATAGTATTAAAGAGTTAGTGGAAATACTACTTGATAATGCCATTAAACATTCTAAGAAAAATGGTAGTATTAAAGTTTCTTTAAAAAAAGATTCTCAAGTTACTCTATTAGTACAAAATGAAGGTGACCCTATACCTAAAGGAGAAGAAGAGAAAATATTTGAAAGATTTTATCGTGTTGATAAATCAAGAAATAGAAAAGATAATAGATATGGTCTAGGTCTTGCTATTGCTAAGAATATTGTCCTATCTCATAAAGGAAAAATAAAAGCTAGTTCTCTAGATGGAATTACTACTTTTCAAGTGACTTTTAAGAAGTGATTTTTGAATATTCATTAATTTACATATCAATATATCTATGGTACTATTATTAATAGATGAGCAGTATTAATCTTTTAAGGGGTTAATTCTGCTCTTTTTTAGAAAGAGGTAAATATGAAGTACAATTATATTTTAGGTCTAGATGTTGGAATATCATCAGTAGGTTGGGGGTTACTGGCACTTGATGAAAATGATGTTCCTTATAAAATAATAGATGTTGGTAGTAGAATATTCAGTCCTGGAGAAGAAACTACTGGAGATAGTAAAGCTAAAGAACGTAGAGAAAAAAGGGGAGCACGTCGTGTTGTCAGAAGAAGAGAATTTAGATTAGATAGAGTAAGAAATCTATTATATGAAAATAATTTTCTTACTGGAAATGTTACTGGTGATTTAGTATCTATAAGAAAAGAAGAGTTAACAGAAATTTATAATAATATGATTAATAATTATTATAAAGAGAATAATACCAATCCATACAAACTTAAAGTAGAAGCGTTAGATAGAAAGTTGTCAAAGGAAGAATTATCTATTATTTTGGTACACTATGCTAAAAAAAGAGGCTATAAGTCAAATAGAGAATCAGCTAGTGAAAAGGATAGCGGCAAGGTTTTAAATGCTATTAAAGAAAATATAACTTTAATGAAAGATAAAAATTATAGAACCATCTCTGAAATGTATATCAAAGATGAAAAATTCAAAGACAAAATAAAAAATAGTCCTGAAAATTATAAAGTATCTGTCACTAATGAAATGTATTTAGATGAGATTAATAAAGTATTAGATAGTCAGATAAAATTTGGACTTATTGATAATAAGTTTAAAGAAGAATATTTAAAAATATATAACTCTAGAAGACATTATTCTGAAGGACCAGGATATTATTATGAATACGATGAAAATGGAAATAGATTAGAACGTAGATCTAAATATGGTGGCGATTTAATTGAAAAAATGGTTGGTAAATGTGCATTTGATCATAAACCAAGGGCTCCAAAATATGCATTTTCATCTGAACTATTTGTTGCTTTATCTAAATTAGTAAATTTGCGATATAAGATTGGTGATGGGAATTATCAATCATTAACACCTGAAGAAATAGCAAGTATTATTAACACTGCTAAAGAAAAACAAACTGTAACTTATAAATATCTTGTTAAAATATTGGGGACTAATGATGTTACAATAAAAAATTTAAACTTAACTAAAAGTGAATATATAAAAGTTATAGAAGAATACAAAAAATATTTAAGTATTCCAAAAGAAGAAAGAGTTGATATTTCCTCTTTAGATGAAAATAAACGTGGCCTTTATGAAAGTATCTATAATGATAAATTATTTTCTAGAAAATTTATAGAATTAAAAGGGTATCATACGTTAAAAAAGGCAATAGTATCATCTTATAACAAGGAAGTATGGAATGAAGTAAAGGATAATATTGAATTTTTAGATGAATTAGCTCTTTACTGTACAAACTATAAGATAAACGAAGATATTCAAACAAAAATCAAAGAATCTGAAATTATTGATGCTAAATTTGATGACATTAATTTTGTAGAGAAATTACCTAACTTTAAGGAACATTTAATGTTATCTACTGATATTATAAGAGATTTAATTCCTTTAATGATGCAAGGAATTACTTATGATAAGGCAATGGAAAGTATCAATATTGACCATTCAAATGTGTCAAAAAATATAGAAAAGAAAAACTTATTGGTTCCAATATATGTAGATGAAAATATTAGAAATCAAAGAGTAATTAGATCACTTACTCAAACTAGAAAAGTGCTTAACGCAATTATAAAAAAATATGGCATGCCCAAAATAATTAATATTGAAACAGCAAGAGATTTAGCTAGAACAAAAGATGAAAGAAATAAAATAGAAAAATCACAACTAGAAAGAAAAGCTGAAAATGAAAAAATTCGTAAATTTTTAGTGGAAGAAGGACCTTTTACTGATGTTAATAAGATTAGTAGTAATGATTTATTGAAATATAAATTATGGAAAGAACAAAATGAATTTTGTGGCTATAGTATGGAAAAGATAAAATTTGAAGAATTATTTACTAATAATATTGTTCAAATTGATCATATTTTGCCATATTCTAGAACTTATAATGATAATTATTTAAATAAAACATTGGTTTATACTAAATATAATCAAGATAAAGGAAACAAAACACCTTATGAATGGTTTGGTAATACTCCAAAATGGAGTCAATATGAAAGCTTTATTAATAGTTTAGCTATTTCTCAAAATAAAAAAGATAATTATTTATTAACTAAGTTAGACTTAGAAACCGAAAGAGAAATGAGAAATCAAAATTTAAATGATACAAAATATATAAGTAGAGAACTTGCTAGTTTAATAAAAGCACATTTAAATGTACCAAAAGTTAATATCTATCCAGGTGCCATAACTGCTAAACTTAGAGCAAGATGGGGATTTAATAGACTTACACATAGTTATATTTCTAAGACTTACATTATGCCAGATGATATGAAGACTGATATAAATAAAGATAGAGATAATCATCTTCATCATGCTATGGATGCTCTTGTTATAGCATCTATCACTAAGTCCTTGGAACAAAAAGTAACACTTTATGAAAAATTTAGTAGATATATTGATGGTATTGCTAAAAATAAATTAAATGAAATAAAAATTAAAGATGCAGCTGACGAAATAGCTAGATTTTTTGATAAAGATGGTGTATTAAAAGAAACAGAATTTAAAGAGTATTTAAAAGAACAAGAAGCTCATGATAATATTTACTTTTCAAAATATGGTGTTAGTACATTAAAATTTCCTTTACCATATGACAATTTTGTAGAAGAAGCTAAAGAAAGAGTATATGAACAAGATATTGAAATACTAAAATGGAATTTGAAAGTACATGGAACATATGCCAATGAAGAACTAGAAAAAGTACATACACTAACTCCATCGCTAGCAAAACCAAAGATATCAGGAGCAATGCATAAAGATACATATTATGGTATGAAAACTATAGAAACTAATGACGAAAAAGTAACTTACAAAACATTAAGAACACCTATAGAAAAGGTTAAAAGGAAAGATTTAGATAACATGCCAGACCGTGAGAATGGTTCAAAAGACATTTTTAATGCTTTAGTAGAATGGTTTGGAGATTGTGAAAATGGTGCAGAAGCTTTAAAAAAACATGATGGAAAATATCCAATTAATCCAAATGATAAAGAACAAAAAGCAATAAAAAGAATTAAAGTATATTCAGAATTTAATAATACTGGACATACACTTAATAATGCTAATGTTGAAAAAGGTGGAATTTATAGAATTGATATTTTTAAATCAAATAATGAAAGTGATAATAAACTATATTTTGCAGCATATGATGTGTTTGAAATAGAAAAGATAAAAGAATATCAAAATAAAAACAATTCTAGTAAAGAATTCACAATTAAACTAGAATATGGTCAAGGAAAAAATAATAAAATTTTACCATATAGTGAAGTGTTGAATAGTTATAACTTATATATGAGTTTGTATAAAAATGACTTAATTAAAGTAACTACTACTGATGGAAGAGAAAGTATAGCTTATGTTACAGGTTTTACTAATGGACAACTTGAAGTCAAAAGCAAAATAGGTGACGGTTACGATATTGTTGGAAAAGATAATATTTTTTCTAAAATTAATTCTCGGTATAAAATAACCGTTTCTACTATTAGTTCTATTCAAAAGCTTTCTATTAATATTTTGGGTGAAATTAGTGGGGTATAGACAAGTCGTTATTAAGAAAAGTGAAAAACTATATTTTCAAGATAACCAACTGATGATAAAAAAGGATGAAAATATTTCAAAGGTTCCATTAGAAGATATTAATTATGTTTTAATTGAAGACTCTACTACTGTATTGACTACTAGGTTACTAGCAGAGTTTGGAAAGAATGCTATTTCAGTTATTATTTGTGATGAGAAGTTTTTCCCAACTTCAATTATGTATCCATATAATTATCATTTTAAACAGCTAGATGTTTTTTCACACCAATTAGAAGTGCAAGATGAAGTTAAGAAAGAATTTTGGAATCAAATTGTAAAGAAAAAATTAGAAAATAGTATTAGAGTTTTGGAAATGACTTCAAAGGAAGAATTTCCAATCTCTAAACTTAATGATTATACCTCTGAAATTATTGATGGTGATATCAAGAATAGAGAAGGATTAGCTGCTAAAATCTATTTTAGAAGTTTATTTGGAAGTAAATTCATCAGATTTTATGATGACAGTATAAATGCTGCTTTAAACTATGGTTATACTATATTTGCAAGTGCTATAATTAGAAATCTATCTGTATTTGGACTTAACACTTATCTAGGAATTCATCATAATTCAAAAATTAATAATTTTAACTTAGCCTATGATTTCTTAGAACCATACCGAAGTGTTATAGATAAATTTGTTTATGATAACAGAAATAAAATAGTATATCCTTTGTCTTTTAATTTTAGAAAAGAATTGATTAATTTATTAAATAAAGAAGTTAGTCATAATGATAAAAAATATACTGTTGAATATAGTATAGGTCTGTTAATAAAAAGCTACATCAAATCATCTTCTACTGGAGAGGCAAAATTAGATTTGCCAACAATAATATATGAGTAAATTTATGAGAATAATTGTAATGTTTGATTTACCGATGGTAACAGAGAAAGAAAAAAAGATAGCAACTAAATTTAGAAAATATTTATTAGATGATGGCTTTATAATGATGCAATTTTCAGTTTATTCAAGAATTTGCAAGAACAATGATGATTTAAATAAACATATTAATAGATTAAAAATAAATGCTCCTAAAAGTGGAAATATAAGACTTTTACAAGTGACTGAAAATCAATATAACAATATGATAATGTTTTCAGGTGAAAAAAGTGTGGAAGAAGATATATCTATAGAAAATTTATTAGTTTTTGAATGATAAGAAATAGAAAAATACTATTTCTTTTTAAATACAAAAAAAGCAGGAGTTAACCTGCTTTGTGATCTTTAAGGTTAGATCAAACCTAAGGCCGTTGTGCCTTATTACAGAAACCTGTAAATTTTTAGTAATGTATGTCCTTCTCAGGACAATTTAATCTTACTACATTTTTTATTAATGGTCAATAAATTCTTGAACAATTTCTTCAAAAAGTTTTTTATCTTTTTTATTAGCACAAATTATATATTCAGAAGCAATATTTTTAGGTTTAGTTGTCATTATTTTTATATTATCAGAGTTAAGAATTTTTCCAAATGCTGAAGGCATTCTAGTAAATATATTTTCTTTAATTTTATTTACTTCAGTATTACTTATTAGTCCCTCATTATTACTATAGAACTCATCAAATGAAGTATTTATATTTTTTTGATTATATTCTTCTTTAATTAGAAAATTTTTAATAGCCTTATCTATTTTATTAATTGATATTATCTCATTTGATATTTTGTAAACACTAAAATTGTTTATATCTAAATATTCAAAAATATTATTACAACTACTTATTATAAAGTGACAATTATCATTAGATAGATTATTAATACTGTTTAAAATTGAAATAATCTCATCACTATTTAGATAAACATCAAAGTTATTAATTATGACAATAGTCGGTTTTTTTACTAATGATTTAATATCTAAAAAGTATAACTGATAGAGTAACTTTCGTTTCATAGATTTTGATATTTCTTTATTACTTAGTAAAATGTCATCAATATAAATATTGGTAAATTTATCAATTATTGAATACATGTTTGGAATTTCAATTTGAAATGAAATATTGTTATCACTCTTTTTATTAATCTTTCTATTTAATAAACTATTAACTTTATCATCAATTACATCAAATATTTCATTAGTGCAATCTATAATCTTTTTTTCATCAATTTTCTTTTCTATGTCATCATATATTAGTTGTTTTAAGGTATTATTTTTTGTAAATTTAAATTCACTACTAAAGTCAGTATTTTCATCAATATTTATTATGTTATAGTCATTACTATCAAATTGTTTTCCATTTATTGCTAATCCTTTACTATTTTTTAATAATTTATTAGTTAATTCACTAATGAATTTATTTTTATTTGTAGTATTTTTTCCAAAAAACATTACGTTATTGTTTAAGTTGAATTTGACTTCCTTATTATCAAATATTGTAACAATTTCCATATTATCTCCTATTCTATGATTGTGATTATTTTCGTTTAGATATTGTGTTAATAAATATTTGTAGTGTTCTGTAACACTGTTTTTCTATTTCATTATATCAAATCCATTATAGATTACTAAAAATCTACAGGGTCCTGTAACGTCATCTTTAGCTACTAGATTAATTGTAGAGTTATACATTACTAAAAATCTACAGGGTCCTGTAACGAGCATATAGTTTAAATAACTGTATGTTCTGTTATACATTACTAAAAATCTACAGGGTCCTGTAACGTTGAGAATGATATGTTTTAGTGGTTGATAGTTATACATTACTAAAAATCTACAGGGTCCTGTAACTATTATTAGGTATTATAGTTTTTAATTTCTGTTATACATTACTAAAAATCTACAGGGTCCTGTAACGTAATGTTGCTACAACAAATGCTGACGGTGGTTATACATTACTAAAAATCTACAGGGTCCTGTAACATTGGCATATAGTTTGGCAGACACCTAGTCGTTATACATTACTAAAAATCTACAGGGTCCTGTAACAAATATTATCATAATCATTACAACTTATTCGTTATACATTACTAAAAATCTACAGGGTCCTGTAACATATACGAATACCTGTCTCACCTAAAATTCGTTATACATTACTAAAAATCTACAGGGTCCTGTAACATTATGCAGAATATAAATTCTGGCATCCGTGTTATACATTACTAAAAATCTACAGGGTCCTGTAACTCGCCCCTCTTTTAGTGACTTTTTCATTGAGTTATACATTACTAAAAATCTACAGGGTCCTGTAACTTATTTGTAGTATCTTGTGGGGTACCAACTGTTATACATTACTAAAAATCTACAGGGTCCTGTAACACAGATGTAGCAACATTTACTGGTTATTTTGTTATACATTACTAAAAATCTACAGGGTCCTGTAACTCATTCGTAGTATCTTGTGGGGTACCAGTAGTTATACATTACTAAAAATCTACAGGGTCCTGTAACAAATTCCTCCTTGTTAATAATAATATAACAGTTATACATTACTAAAAATCTACAGGGTCCTGTAACACCAGAACCTTGCTTACCACAATAACAATGTTATACATTACTAAAAATCTACAGGGTCCTGTAACTAGATTCTCTTGATTATCAATCTTCTTCAAGTTATACATTACTAAAAATCTACAGGGTCCTGTAACATATATGAAGTCTATTAATGAGAGACAATGGTTATACATTACTAAAAATCTACAGGGTCCTGTAACGCACGGTTTTCTACTATCTCATGAGCTTCAGTTATACATTACTAAAAATCTACAGGGTCCTGTAACACTGATGTGGCCACATTTACTGGGTACTTTGTTATACATTACTAAAAATCTACAGGGTCCTGTAACATAAAAAGGTTACTACCACAGTAACCAATAGTTATACATTACTAAAAATCTACAGGGTCCTGTAACATATACTTAATTGTTTTTCGTTTTTTCGAGGGTTATACATTACTAAAAATCTACAGGGTCCTGTAACTTAATTATAAATATGAACAGAGAGCAATTCGTTATACATTACTAAAAATCTACAGGGTCCTGTAACCAGTTGGTGGTTTCAAAATCAATATGTTAGGTTATACATTACTAAAAATCTACAGGGTCCTGTAACTAATATACAATGGTAAATTTAGAAAAGTAATGGTTATACATTACTAAAAATCTACAGGGTCCTGTAACTAAAATTAAAACTCAAACAACAACAAGCGAGTTATACATTACTAAAAATCTACAGGGTCCTGTAACCGTATTCTGTTCGTTTCTGAACGAAATTGAGTTATACATTACTAAAAATCTACAGGGTCCTGTAACTATCAGTAAATATGTTTGTTACTTCATTGTGTTATACATTACTAAAAATCTACAGGGTCCTGTAACGATACATCTGGTTCAATGCGTGATAGTAATGTTATACATTACTAAAAATCTACAGGGTCCTGTAACAAATTTTAGATAATGGTGATGAATTGATAGGTTATACATTACTAAAAATCTACAGGGTCCTGTAACACTTTACAATATTATGATCCTAACAAGAAAGTTATACATTACTAAAAATCTACAGGGTCCTGTAACTTTAAAGAAGATATAGTTAAAATAGGTCGTGTTATACATTACTAAAAATCTACAGGGTCCTGTAACTAAAGGAATTTAGAGCATCAAAACATTTGTGTTATACATTACTAAAAATCTACAGGGTCCTGTAACCCAATTGTGTTAGCATAGTATATACACATTGTTATACATTACTAAAAATCTACAGGGTCCTGTAACCTCAAAATAATCTTATCATAATATTAACAATGCTTCAATATTTATATTTTTTAAAAGAAATTATTGCCATACTTTATAAAGTAAAATTGTAAATATCTTTGTGAAGTATAGAAATATTGCTCATTTGGAAAATATAATTTATTAAATCTTAAGGAAAAATTAAGATTTAACTAGAAAATGCTATGCTATAATCAAAAAGAGGAGCGTAACATAATGGATAACATATTAATAGTAGATGATGAAAAGGAAATAGCGGATTTATTAGAAATATATTTGAAGAACGAGAACTATAATGTTTATAAATATTACTCTAGTAGAAAGGTTTTAGAAAATATTGATAAATTGAAAATAGATTTAGCTATTTTAGATATAATGATGCCGGAGATAAATGGCTTAGAACTATGTAATAAGATAAGAAAAAACTATAACTTTCCTATCATCTTTGCAACTGCTAAAGTAGAAGATATAGATAAAATTAATGGACTAAGTATGGGAGCAGATGATTATGTAACTAAACCATTTCAACCTTTAGAATTGATAGCTAGAGTTAAAGCACAATTAAGAAGATATAAAAACTATAATCAAAAAATAGAAGATGAAGAACAAATAGACTTTAGAGAAATAGTTATTAATAATAAGACACATGAATTTTACTTTAATGAACAAAAAATAGAACTTACCAAAACAGAGTTTGCTATTATGTGGTTACTATGTGAAAATCGTGGCAAAGTAGTAAAAAGTGATGACTTATTTGCTAGTGTGTGGAAAGAAAAATACTTTGAAAAAGATAACAATACGATAATGGTTCACATTAGACATCTACGAGAAAAAATGAACGACATTGGTAGAAAACCTAAATATATAAAAACTATTTATGGAGTGGGTTACAAGATAGAGGAGTGATAAAGAATGAAAGATAAACTAGTTAAAGAAATATATAACAGCTTCTTTAGAAGAGCTTTTACATCTTCCTTAATAGCATTTCTTTCTTTACTAGCCATCAATATATTATTTGGTTTCTTTGACTTTCAATGGTTATATGATAAAAACTCTACCTTATATAATAACTTATCTGCTATATCCAGATTGATTGCTTCACCACTATTCTGGGTAGTATTAATAATAGTTATTATCTTACTCGAATCATATAAAAGTATGAAAAAAATGTCCACCTATATAAGTTCTATATCAGATACAGCTGACAAATTATTCAGTGGCGAAGAAGATATAATTTTACCAGATGAAATAGCGCCATTAGAACGAAAATTAAATCACCTTAAAAGTGAATACTTAAAGAATGAAAAAATAGCAAGGGAAAACGAACAAAAGAAAGATGAGCTGATAGTATATTTAGCTCACGATATAAAAACACCCCTTACTTCAATGATTGGTTACTTATCTTTACTAGATGAAATAGATGATATGGATCAAAAAAGAAGAGAAAAATATATCAAGATAGCTTTAGAAAAATCATATCGACTAGAAGAACTAATCAATGAATTATTTGACGTTGCAAGATTTAACTCTGAGAAAATAATCTTAGAAAAAGAAAAACTAGACCTTAATTTAATGATAGAACAGATAATTGATGACTTTTATCCTACCTTAAAAGAGATGAATAAAAAAATAGAATATACTCATTCTGGTAATTTAACAATTGAAGCAGATTCTGATAAATTAAGTCGAGTATTCAATAACTTATTAAAAAATGCTATCAATTATAGTAGTGACGGGACAGATATAACAGTAAAATCTTTTAAAAAGAATAATGAGGTAATAGTAGAAGTTACTAATAAAGGTAAACAAATACCTAAAGAGAAACTAGACCGTATCTTTGAAAAGTTTTATCGCTTAGATTATGCGAGAACTAGTAAAACTGGAGGAAGTGGTTTAGGCTTAGCGATTGCTAAAGAAATAGTAGAATTACATAACGGAACAATAAAAGCAGTAAGTAATAAAGAAGAAACTAAATTCATTGTAACTCTACCAATTGAATAATTAAGAAAAACTTAAGAATTCTCTAAGGAAAAATTAAAAAAGACTCTTTCTTAAACTGATATAGTTTAGAAGTATTAGTTTTAGAGGGAGAGAATATGAAAAGTTTTATTAGAAAAATTGTTTTTGTAGTAATTGGTCTTTTAGTATTAGCTAATATCAATTATCAAAATACTACAAGAGAAATAAATAAAAATGCAATTGATAACTCAGCAACAGAAGAAAAATCTATTACAGATAAGGAAAAATTAGATAAGATTTATAACGATAAAGACAGTTATCCAGAAGAATTATTAGAAATGTTATCGAGAAATAATGATATGTTAGATTATGTTTATAAATATAAAGAAAATAAGGGAAAAGTTTTTGCTAATGATATTGGTAAAATAGAAAGAAATACTGTTCCACTTCTTTTTCAATATGATGAAAGGTGGGGTTACGGAATGTATGGTGATGAGGTGTTAGCAATTAACGGCTGTGGACCTACTTCTGTTGCAATGGTAATAGCTAGTCTGACAGGAAGAAATATTATAACACCTTATGATGTAGCAAGTTACGCATACGAAAATAGTTATTATAAGAATGGAACAAGATGGAATTTTTTTACAGAAGGAGTAAGAAACTATGGAATAGTAGGAAAAGAATTACCTTTAACTAAAGCTAAAATCTTTAAAGAACTAGAACTTGGTCATCCGATAATATGCAGTATGCGTAAGGGTGATTTTACAACTACTGGTCATTTAATAGTTTTAGCAGGAGTAAAAAATGGTAAATTAATAGTTAATGACCCAAATAGTAGAGAAAGAAGTAGTAAACTTTGGAGTTATGAAAGAATTGAATCACAGATTAAAAATCTTTGGTCGTTTAGGACGTATTAATTATATTTTTCAGGAGGTATATAGTATATGGAAACTCAATTAACTAATAGCTGTTATTGTAGCAGGAAGTTACAATGAAGTACCACTTTCTATTACATCTGATGCATTAGTAGTAACAATGCTAGATGGTTTAAAAGTAACTAAAACTGCTGATAAAATGGTTTGGGCAGCCGGAGTTTTAACTTATACAATAACAGTAACAAATAGTACTGCAGAAATATTTACATCACCAGTAATAACTGACGTTCTTGATAAAACATTAGTAACTTTTGTTGATGGAAGTGTTACAATAGACGGTCAACCTGCTGCAACTGAAATATATAGTTATGATGAAGCTAGAGGTAAGTTAACCATTAATTTATCAAATATTGCACCCTCAGCAAGTAGTACAATTACATTTCAAGTTAAGAAAACAGCTTAATAGTTTCATTCATCTTGAAAATATTTGTGTTATAAATAGTAATAATAAAGAATATAGAAGTAACTTATGTATTGTTGAAAGTATTTATGTTTATAGAAAATGTGATGAAATTGATTGTACTTGTCCTTATTGGCGCAGATAAAAACACTTGAGTTTACAATTACTCAGGTGTTTTCTTCAATTGACCAGTTGATTTTAGTTTTATATTCTGTATTAGCAAGTAATGTTTCTAAAACTTGAAGAAGTATTCCTTCATCTTCTTGAAAAACTATTTCTGTAACTTTAGTATAACCTTTGTTATCTTCTCCTTGATAAATTAGAGTTTTAGTTGAAGAGAGAACGTTTATCTTATTATCAGTATCAAGAAATACTAAAGAGTTAGGTAAAGTAGTACCACTATCAGTTGTTAATTCCTTATCAATACTAGCGTAAAGACTCCAAGCGGTACTGTTGATTCTTGAATCAGTAACTGTTATTACTAATTTACTATTTTTGGGACAGAGTATTGGATTAGTTTTTATAGCTTTAAGATTAAAAGAAACAATATCTGGTACACTAGTAATTAATAATTCTCCGCTATAAACTATTTGAATAGTTTTGTTTTTATAGATGAGTCCATTTTCTTCTTTAACAGTAAGTGTTATTTTAGTACCGATTGGAAGTTGTTCATCATAGAGGTAAGTAAAGTCGCCTTTTTCATCTGCTATTACTACGTTAGATGTATTATCATAACTAATTAAAATACTTGCTTTCGAAGAAGTCCTTCCTTTTAAAGTCGTATCTAAGTCAGTTAAAGAAGCTACTACTAGTGGAAGGGTACCGATGGAAATGGCTTCTTATTAGAAAAATTTAGATTAGTAAGAGTTGGTAGTTCCTCTAATTCAGTAGTTGTATAGTTATTACTAGTTATGGTGGTAGTAGTTGAATTGAAAGTACCACTTACTTCGGAGATTAGACTTTCTTTATACCAAGAATAAGTAGGAAGATTAGTTGTTGATATTACAGAATCTAAACTTAAAGGGGTAGTGAAAAGATTAAGCCTTGAATAAGTGAAAGAAAAAGGAATAGTAGCACTAGTGGCGATTACATTAGCAATTGTGTTGTATAGAAAAACTTTATTTGGGTTGTTTAGGATAAAGCCACTACTACTTGATTGAAAAGAAATATTATAATTTGAACTAGTAATATTAGGAAAGTCATTAATAATGATTAAAGAAGAATTGTTATTAAGTGTTATTTTACCATAACTATACCAAGTAGCGTAACTACCATTTCGATTAGTTTGCTTTAACGTGAAAGATGAATTTTCATCAATTGTAGTAGTACCAGTTCCAAAGTTACCATAAGCCATACCGTTATAAACAGTTATATTTAAGATGGAGTTACTTGCAATAGTAAAAGTAAGATTATTTGTTCCATAGATTAACTCACGATATTTGCTAGTAAAGTTAACATTAGAATTTTTTAGAATAGTGAAAGAGGGGTTATTATTTCGAAACCAGAAAGATGAATTGTTTTTAGAAGTATGATTTATAGTACTAGTACCACCTATCTCAATTTTATTACACTCTGCTACTTCGTTTCCTGTTGTTAAAGATGAATCACCAATAGTTAATGTTACATCGATAAATCTTGTTAGACCAGTCGGATGAAAACAAATCTGTGGACCAGTGTAAGTGATATTTTTATATTCAATTACTATATTTTGAAGACTAGAAGTTTCTGGAACATAAATTACACCATAGTAATTGTTTCAGATGATATTCATATTAGTTAGTGTTACTTTTTAAATAGTTGCATAACTATCAGAAATAGTATCGCCAGCATTTAGAGTTTTCATATCTTCAAAGGTATAAGTAACACCATTATAAGTTCCATCAATTGTGACATTTGCCTTAGTACTAGCAATTTTAATACCACTTTTTAAAGAAATATTACTTCCAAAGTAAATATGGGTATAAGAGTTGTTACTTTCAAGAACTGTTTTTAATTCTTCACTTGAAAAAACAACAACTGTAGTGTCATTTATTATAGTCATATTTAGCTCCTCAATATATTTTATGCTTTAAATTGGTATGTTTAGCAAAAATACTTAGATATTGTGTCAAATTACTAGTTTATTCATATTTTATAGTGAGGTGAAAATATGGATGAACGTGTGAATGGTGGAGTGGTAGTAGATGCTGGACACGGTGGAAGTGACCCAGGTGCTATCAGTGGTAATCTAAGAGAGAAAGATTTTACTCTGAAGGCTGCTTTATATATGTATGATAGATTTAAACAGCTAGGTGTTCCAGTAGTTATCACTAGAGATTTTGATGAAGATTTAAGTCGAGCAGATAGATTGAAAAGAGCTAATGAAGCATTTAATGGTGACCCTAATACAATATTAATATCTAATCATATAAATGCAGGAGGTGGCGAAGGTGCGGAAGTAGTTTACGCTCTTCGAAACAGTTCTAAACTTGCTGAAGACATTCTTACATCTATCGGTGAAGCCGGCCAAGTTATGAGAAAATATTATCAAAGACGTCTACCAGAAAATCCTAGTAAAGATTATTATTACATCATAAGAGAAACATCACCAATGCAATCATTACTAGTTGAATATGGTTTTATTGATAATGCTAAAGACCAAGTGAAATTACAAAATGATTTGTTAAGTTACGTCGAAGCAGTTGTAAAAGCAGTTACTGAATATTTAGGAGTAAAATATACTCCACCTTTTGAATCAACAACTTATACAGTAAAAAGAGGAGACAGCCTATATAGCATTGCTCAGAGATTCGGTATTACCGTAAATGAATTAAAAAATAGTAATAACTTAACTAGTGATACCCTAGTTATAGGTCAACAATTAATTATTCCACAAAGTGATGTTTCTGGTGATTTATATCAAGTTCAAAGAGGTGATACACTATATAGTATTTCTAGAAAATTAGGTGTATCAGTAGCAGACCTAAAAAGAGCAAACTCCTTAACAACCGATACCTTAACTCCTGGGCAGTTGTTAACAATACCTACTACAAGTAGTGACAACCAAGTCACAAATACTTATATAGTTCAAAGAGGCGATAGTCTTTGGTTAATTGCTAATAAAAATAATGTAACAGTAGATGAACTTAAGAAAGCTAATAACTTGACAGGTAATACACTAACAATAGGTCAAGTACTCGTTATACCTTCTAGTAATAATCAAACTCCTCCATCTGAAGATAACAATATAGGATATGAAACGACCTATATCGTAAAAAGAGGTGATAGTCTTTGGAGTATAGCAAATAACTATGGTGTAACTGTTAATCAGTTAAAAGAAGCTAACGGTATAACCAATAATATGTTAACGATTGGTCAAGAACTAATCATTCCAGTTTCATTACCAAACAATACTCCAACTAACACAACAACTTATACAGTAAAAAGAGGTGATAGTCTTTGGTTAATTGCTAATAATTATAATACAACAGTAGATAATTTAAAATCATTAAACAACTTATCAAGTAATCTATTAAAAATCGGACAGGAACTAACTGTTCCAGCAAACTAGAGGACAATGAAGTCCTTTTTCTTTTGTCAACTTACTGTAAAATAAGTACAACTTATGATATAATAAAGGCGTAAAATATGAATGATTTACAATATATTACATAAGGAGGGTATTTGCAAGTGTTAGATACCGCAATTAAATTATTAACTAAAATAACAGATAAAGGATATGAAGCATATCTAGTTGGTGGCTTTGTAAGAGACTATTTATTAGGCATTAAATCAAGTGATATCGATGTTACCACTTCTGCTACACCTAAAGAATTAATGGAAATATTTAATGACTCTTGTCTTCCAACCAATGAATATGGTTCTGTAACTATAACATTTAATAAAATTAGATTTGAAATAACTACTTTTCGTAAAGAATTTACTTATAAAGATAACCGTCACCCAGAAGAAATAATATATATAAAAAATCTAAAAGAAGACCTCTTACGAAGAGACTTTACAATAAATGCCATTTGTATGGATAAAGATAAAAAGATAATAGATCCATTAGATGGAAGAAAGGACTTAGAAAAACGCGAACTACACACCATAAAAAGTCCAGAAACGGTCTTTAATGATGACGTTTTAAGAATACTAAGAGCCATACGTTTTGCTACAACATTAGATTTTACTATTGGCACTTTAGAAAAAAATGCTATAATAGAGAACAAATATCTTCTTGATAGTTTGTCAATGGAAAGAAAAAAGCAAGAACTAGATAAAATATTTAGTAGTCCAAATGCTATTAAAGGAATAAATCTTTTAAAAGAGTTAGAGCTGGCTGAAGTATTAAATCTAAATAATCTTACAAAAATAAAACCATGTAGTCAGTTAATTGGAATCTGGACCCAACTAGAAGTAGATGATATTTATCCATTCAGTAACAATGAAAAAGACTTAATGAAAAATATAAGAAAAGTCCTGAACTCATCACCAACCAATCCATTAACTCTTTATAATTGTGGTTTGTATCCAGCAGTAGTAGCAGGAGAATTAATGAACTATTCAAATAAAGAAATCAACGAAGCCTATCTAAACTTAGCTATTCATAAACAAAGTGACCTGGCAGTAACAACAGAAGAAATTTTGAAAAGTATCAATCATGAGGCAGGAAGTTTCTTAAAAGACTTATATGAATATATAATAAAAGAAGTCTTAACTAGAAAAATTCCAAACGAAAAAGAAGATATATTAAGAATAAGTAAGCAATATTTAAAGGAGGAATACAATGAATCAAGATAAATTACAACACTTTCTTTCTCAGAAAATAGTAACTATTCCCTTATTTCTATTTCAAAATATGGATAAATTTTCAATAACAGCAGAAGAATTCATTTTCTTAATGTATTTAAAAGATAAAGGCGAAAAATTCACCTTCAATCCTATCGAAATAGAAGAAGAAACAAGTTTTGATAAAATGAAAGTTCTCCAATTAATCTCAAATCTTACAGATAAAAAAATATTAAATCTAGAAACAACAAAAAATGACAGTGGAATCTTAGAAGAACTTTTGGATTTAACACCATTTTATAAGAAATACTTGTCGCTATTTATCAATAATACAGTAGAAAAAGAAAAAAAAGAAATATCACAAACTCTATTTGGTGAGATAGAAAGGGAATTTGGAAGAACATTAAGTCCTAGTGAACTAGAATTTATTAAAGCTTGGCTTGATAGTTTTGATAAAGATGTCATTTTAGAAGCAGTTAAAGAAGCAACTCTAAACGGAGTATCCAGTATTCGTTACATTGATAAAATTCTTTATGAATGGGATAGAAAAGGCATAAAGAAGAAAGAAGACGTAGAACACTTCTTAAGTCTTAGAAAACAGGAGGAGAAAGAACCAGTAGAAGTATTTGATTATGACTGGTTTGATGAAGATGACGAAGACTGAAAAGAAAGAAATAATTTCTAATTATTTAGAAAAATTATTTCCAGACCCTAAATGTGAATTAACTTATCATAACGATTATGAACTTTTAATTGCTATTGTTTTAAGTGCTCAGACAACTGATAAAAGAGTAAACACTGTAACTCCGATACTTTTTAATAAATATAAAACCTTAAAAGAACTCAGTGAAGCACCAATTACATCATTAGAAGAAATCTTAAAACCAATCGGTTCCTTTCGAAAAAAAACTGTTTATGTTAAAGATATCGCCTATAATTTAGATACTAAATATAACGGAAAAGTTCCAACCGATAGGGAAAGTCTAGAAAAACTAAAAGGCGTTGGAAGAAAGACTGTTAATGTATTTCTTAGTGAGTTTTATAACTATCCAGCCTTTGCTGTTGATACTCACGTTGAAAGAATAAGTAAAAGATTAAAAATAGCTAGCAGTGAAGATAATGTCTTGAAAGTAGAAGACAAATTAAAAAAATTCTTTCCAAAAGATGAATGGGCAAGACGTCATTTACAGCTAGTATTATTTGGAAGATACTACTGTAAAGCTATAAAACCAGACTGTACTTTCTGTCCTTTAAAAGAAATTTGTAGAGATTATAAAGATAATAAATAAAAACAAAAATATGACAAAATCTGTCCATTTTTAATAAGAAAAGTGTATTTTCTAATACATTTTTTTCTTTTGACTGTATAATTAAAATAAGAGAGAGTGATGTTATGATAGAGTTGAAAGAAGTAAGTAAAAAGTATAAGAGTAATACCATTCTAGATGAAATTTCTTTAACTATTGAAGATGGTGAACTAGTAACATTGATTGGTGAATCAGGTTGTGGAAAAACAACAACTTTGAAAATGTTAAACAAACTTATCACCCCTACTAGTGGAGAAATATATATAGATGGAGTTAACATAAAAGAATTAAATGACATAGATTTAAGAAGAAATATGGGGTATGTAATTCAACAAACAGGTTTATTTCCACATATGACCATCAAAGAAAATATTGAGATAATAGCAAAAACCGAAAAATATTCCAAAGAAAAAATAGCAAAAAGAATAAAAGAAGTCTTAAAAATGGTCGGTTTAAAAGAAGAAATGTTAGATAGATATCCTAGTGAACTATCAGGAGGTCAGCAACAAAGAATAGGAATAGCTAGAGCTTTTATGACAGATCCTAAAATCATTTTAATGGACGAACCATTCTCTGCTCTTGACCCTATTTCTAGAACCAGTTTGCAAGAAGAGCTTTTGAAAATACAAAATCGTCTTCATAAAACAATCGTTTTTGTAACTCACGATATGGATGAAGCCATCAAGCTTGCTGATAAAATAGCTATTATGGAGAAGGGAAAATTAGTACAATATGATACACCAGAAAACATTTTAAAACATCCAGCTAATCAATTTGTAGAAAGTTTTGTTGGAAAGAAAAGAATTTGGAGTCAACCAACCCTCATCAAAGTAAAAGATTTAATGATAGAACATCCAATAACTGGTTCTCCTAATTATTCTATATTTTACTGTTTAAATAAGATGAAAATGATGAGAATCGATAGTTTAATGATTGTTGATGAGCAAGGATTATTTCTTGGGTGTTTATATGCAGAAAGTTTACAAGGGGCCAAGGCTACAAAAAAGAAAGCTAAAGACTTTATGATAAGTGATGTCGTGACGGTTGATAAAGAAAATACTATAATTGAGTTAACGAAATTAGTTAAAGAAAATAGATTATCCAACATTCCAGTAGTAGATGAAACTGGAAAATTGGTAGGTCTAATAACTAGAAGTAGTTTAATAACAGCTTTATCACAGCAATTTCTTGAGGAGGAAGTATAATGGTAACTTATTTTTTTGAAAATAAAGCACAAATTTGGTCCTTATTTCTTGAACATATAGAACTAACTTTCTTTGCTGTGTTGTTAGCAATCGTGATTGGTATACCAATCGGAATATTAATTAGTTATTTTAAAAAGTTAAACAAACCAATTCTAGGGATAGCAAGTCTTTTTCAAGCAATACCTAGTATGGCCCTTCTTGGTTTTATGATACCATTTTTAGGAATTGGAACAGTTCCTGCTATTGTAGTAGTAGTTTTATATTCGCTTTTACCAATTATTAAAAATACTGCAACAGGTATCTCTGGTATTTCTGATACAATGATAGAATCAGCTAAAGGAATAGGGTTAACTAATAGTCAGATACTTTTTAAAATTCAAATACCACAGGCTTTACCAATTATAATGGCTGGTGTTCGAATTTCCGCAGTTTCTGCTGTTGGTCTAATGACAATGGCTGCGTTCATCGGTGGAGGTGGACTTGGTTATTTAATTTTTTCTGGTATTAGAACAGTTAATAATAACCAAATTTTAGCTGGAGCAATACCAGCTTGTCTATTAGCACTTTTCGTTGATTATTTATTTTCTATTATTGAACGTTTAGTGACACCAGTCGCTCTTCAATTAAAAGGAAAAAAGAAAGAAAAAGTTTTAAAAAACAGAAAAAAAGATAAGATAATTCTAGTGATAATAGCTATTTTATTTTTAGGCTTTCTAATAAGTAAAATTGATTTCAAAAAGGAAAGTGAAAATACTTTAACCGTTGCTAGTAAAGATTTTACAGAACAAAATATTCTTTGTGAAATGTCTAGTACTTATATTGAACGCAATAGTAACATCAAAGTTAATAAACAGTGTAATTTAGGAGGAGCACAAGTTGTATTTCAAGCATTACAAAGAGACGATATAGATTTTTATATTGACTATCTAGGTACTGATTATACTGATATTTTAAAGTATGAGCCAATATCTAATGTTGATAAAGTTTATCAAACAGTAAAATCTGAGTTTGCTAGTAAATATGATATAGCAGTACTTTCTCCGATGAGTTTTAATAATACTTATTCGTTAGCAGTTACTAAGGAACTAGCTAGTAAATACAATTTAAGAACAATTAGTGACTTAGCCAAAATCTCAAAAGATTTAACTATTTCTCCAACTCTTGAATTTGTTAATAGAAAAGACGGTCTACCTGGACTTTTAACTAACTATAATTTAGTGTTTAAAAACACTATAGCAATGGATGGTAGTCCAAGATATACTGCTCTTTTGAATAATAATAGTCAAGTAATCGATGCTTTTACTACCGATGGTTTATTAAGAAAGTTCAATTTAACAGTATTAGAAGATGATAAAAACTTCTTTCCACCCTACTATGCTGTACCTATTTTAAAACAAAAAACTCTAGAAAAATATCCAGAGATTGAAACTTTGATGTCAAAACTTGGACCATATCTAACTGATGAAGTAATGCAAGAGTTAAATTATGAAGTAGATGAACTTGGTAAATCGCCAGAAGAAGTAGCAAATAATTTTCTTGTTACAAATAATTTAATATCAACTACTTCTGTAAAGTAATCTTGAAAAAGAATTGTTACTCTGTTAAAATTAATATAGAAATTAAAGAAAGTAGGTGAACATTTATGACTGATAATTTGATGAATTGTAATTGTTCACTATTTTTATCTCAAAAAGTTAACTTAAAATTAACCTGGGGGGGGGGTACTTATTAGTACTAAGTAACAACTCTACTTTCTTTAATAGTGCAATAAACGGAATAGGAAACTAATCTTATTCTGTTTTTTTAGTGTGTAAAGGAGAAAAAATGAAAAGACGAAAAATCTATATAATATTACTAATTATTTTAGCAATAATCACTTTGGGACTAGGAATAACTTATGCTTGGTTGAAACAAAATATATCTTCTGAAAAAGTTCAAGTAATGCGAGTTGGAAACTTTAATTTCAGTTTGAAAGAAAACTCTATCGGTTTGTTATCAGGAGAATTTTTGGCAGATGAAACTGCTCTTAAAGAAGAAGGGTATAAGTTTTCTATAGAAAATACTGGTAACTTTACTGGTAGTTATAGCATTTATCTTGATGATGATACAATAGAAACTAATCAAGTTAGATTAGATGATAAATTTATCAAATATAGTTTAGAAATAGATGGAGACATTTATGAACCAAAAGAATTATCAGATAGAAAAATTTATGAAGGAGTTTTAAAAAGAGGAGAAAAGACAGATTTTATTTTAAGAGTATGGTTAAATTCTGATATCAATGGTGATATAGGTGGACAAGTATTTAAAACTAAGTTAAGAGTAGAAGCAAGTCAAGAACCAACTAGTAGTAGTGAGACTTCTAAGATAACTTATGATTATAATTATTTAGTAAATGATGTATTTGATGAATATTATGATACTAGTAAATATGTTGGATGTTGTGACAGTCAGTTAACATTAATAAATTTTAAAACGTATTATGACGAAATAGGTAAAGTATTTTCTGTCACTTCAAATAAAACTCAGAGTCAAAGAGGATGGTATTTTATCAATAAAAAGGAATTAACACCCCAAAAAACTTATACCTATAGTTTTGAAATTAAATCTAATACATCTTTTACTGTAAAAATTGGTAGTGAACAAGAAGGAAATAACTATCAAAATGGAAACTTAACATATAAAGTTGATTCTACTTATAGAAGATATACTAGAACATTTGAAGCAAAGAAAAATCAACGTAGGGCATTCATATTTTATGACTGGACTGATACAGAAGATAGAACTTTAGAAATAAGAAATCTTCAATTTCAAGAAGGTGGTCTGAGCACATCGGATTTAGTAAAAAAATCAGGAACTAAGTTGGGTCTTTTTCCTCATCTTGCAAGAAATAACTATCAACTACTAGGTTGGTATACAGATTCGATAGAAGGAACAAAAGTATCAGCAGATGACATAGTACCTGCAAGTGACACAACTTATTATGCCCATTGGAAATATCTAGGAGGAAGTTAATTCCTTTTTTTCTTTTGAAATAAGCAAAAACAGTGTATAATAAGCTTGTTATAAAAAGGAGGTACCTTATGATTTATTTTGATAACAGTGCAACAACTAAAACAAGAAAAGAAGTTCTTGATACCTTTTATAAAGTAAGTGAAGAGTTTTTTGCTAATCCTAACTCTTTACATAAATTAGGCCTAAAAAGTAAAAAACTTATGAAAGAAGCAGAAAGTCAAGTAGCTAATCTTTTAGGGGTAAAAAGAGATGAAGTTATTTTTACTTCTAGTTCAAGTGAATCTAATAATATGGCGATAAAAGGCGTAATTAATTCTTATAAGCATCGTAAGAAGCTAGTTATTACTACCTTACTAGAACATGCTTCAATAACAGAGACTTTACATCAACTAGATGATGAAATAACTGTCAAATATGTCAAACTTGATGACAAGGGACATATAAATTTACAAAATTTAACAGAACTATTGGAAGAAGAACCAGTCCTTGTCACTATTCATCACGTAAATAGTGAAACAGGTATTATTCAAGATATTGATACAATTGGCAAACTAATAAAGAAATACCCTAAAACTATTTTTCATGTCGATGGAACACAAAGTGTCGGAAAAATACCAGTTAAACTAGACAATGTAGATTTATTTAGTTTTAGTGCGCATAAGTTTTTTGGCATTAAAGGAATAGCTTGCTTAATAAAAAAAGAAAAGATAAATCTTTCCCCATTAATAGCTGGTGGAGATAGTCAAACTATTTATCGTGCTGGAACACCATCAGTACCACTAATAGCTTCTCTAGCAAAAGCTCTTCGCTTAATACTAACAGAACAAGAAGAAAATACCAAGAAAGTACAAGAACTTAACAACTATTTAAGAGAAAACCTAACTAATTTAAATGTCATAATTAATTCTCCAGTTGATGCTTCTCCTTATATTTTAAACTTTAGTATAATCGGAAAGAAGCCGGAGACAGTTTTACATACCTTCGAACTTTTTGATATTTATATTTCCAGTAAAACAGCTTGTTCATCTAAAGAAACATATTCTCAGACCTTATATGCACTAACTAATAATATGGAGATAAGTAAAAGTTCACTACGAGTTAGTTTTTCCAAAGATAATACCAAAGAAGAAATTGATACGTTCATAAAAGTTTTAAAGGAGGAGATACTATAATGGAGAAAATGATATTAATAAAATATGGAGAATTAACTACCAAAAAAGGTAATAGAAATTTCTTTGTTAAAACCTTAAAAAATAATTTAGAAACAAAATTAAAAAACTATAATGCCACTATCACTATGGACTTAGCAAGAATGTATATAACATACGATGATGAGGAAGAAGAGCAAGTAATAAATGCTATAAAAAGAACATTTGGAATTCATTCTTATCATATGATATATACTTGCGAATCAACCAAAGAAGAAATTACTAAGTTATTAACAGAAACTGTGGAAAAAGTTGAATTTAAAACTTTTAAAGTAAAAGTTAAAAGAAGTGATAAATCATTTAAAGAAACAAGTGAAGAGTTAGCACCATATTTTGGAGGAATAGTTTTAAAGAATAAAAACAATATAAAAGTAGATGTTCATAATCCTGAAGTTATTATCAATATAGAAATATTAAAAGAAAAAACATTAATTTATTATAATGCTTTTAAAGGACTTGGCGGTTACCCAATTGGCACACAACCAAAAGGATTATTAATGTTAAGTGGTGGAATTGATTCACCTGTAGCAGGTTATCTTGCTATGAAACGTGGAATTAAAGTTGATGCAGTTTACTTTGAAGCTATACCACATACTAGTTTAGAAGCTAGAGAGAAAGTTTTAACGTTAGCTAAAAAACTTGCTAAATATCAAAATGAAGTAAAAGTTCACATTGTACCATTTACCAAAATTCAAGAAGAAATTTATAAAAATGTTAAAGAAGACTATGTTATTACTATAATGCGTCGAATGATGTATAGAATAATGGAAATGTTAGCTAAGAAAAATAAAGCTTATGCTATTATTAATGGTGAAAGTATTGGTCAAGTAGCAAGTCAGACTTTACACAGTATGCATGTTATTAATAATGTAACTAATTATCCAGTTATTAGACCAGTAGCTTGTTTCGATAAATTAGAAATAATTGATATTGCTAAAAAAATTGATACTTATGAAACTAGTATCTTACCATATGAAGATTGCTGTACAGTATTTATTCCTAAACATCCCGTTATTAATCCAAGCTTAGATGAATGTATTGAACAAGAAGAAACTTTTTCCTTTGAAGAACTTTTAAAAGAAACTGTTAATGAGACATTTACTTTAAAAATTAAAAACGAACAAGAAGAAAATTTAAAAGAATTTCTATAGGAAAAAATTACCATAAAAAAAGATGTATGAAATTTAAAAAACTTCACATTCTACTAATGTAGGAGGTGAAACAATGACTAATTCAAGTAACAACAGTTCAATGAAGATGCGTGTTCCTGGTGCTAAACAAGCTATCGATAAAATGAAATACGAAATCGCTAACGAATTCGGTGTTAATTTAGGACCAGATGCTACTTCTCGTGCCAACGGTTCAGTTGGTGGTGAAATCACAAGACGTTTAGTTCAAAATGGACTTAATCAAGTAAGCGGAAGTTATACTAACAAATAATAATAGATAACTTAGTCGATAGGCTGAAAAAGCCTATCTTTTTTTGTTCGATTTATTTATAATAAAGTTAGGTGATTTAAAATGTTTGACAAATATGAAGGAATTATAAATCTAGAAAAGGTTCTCAAAGATGAATATAACTATATATTTACTGGTGACTTAAAAGATTTATATTTACAACCATTTATTGAATTAGAAGGCGAAGGAACTAATGCTTTATGTTGGATAAAATATCAAGGTGATAGTTACTTATTCAAACAATATCCTGATTTTGAGAATAATGTTTGGGGAGAATTACTTTCTATGGAATTTGCTAAAAAATTAAATTTACCGTGTGCTGAGTATCATACTGCATCTCTTGGTAATAAAAAAGGTCTTCTTTCTAAGCAAATGTTAAAAACAGATGAAACATTAATACTAGGTTATGAAGTGTTTCAAGATTTCTTTAATATAGAAATTAAAAACGGTACTTTGAAGGAAACTTTAAAAAATAAGTTTGATAATTATTTAATACCAGATGAAATTAGAAATTATGATTCACTTAAACAAAGTAATGAAGTATTTAGTAGATTGAATACACTTGATCAAGTATGGGACATATTAGAAGAAAGACAAGATTTGGGTAAAGAAGAAGTATCAACAATTATTAATAGCTACGCTAATATGCTTTTATTTGATATATTTACATTACAAGGAGATAGACATCCAAATAATTGGGGATTAATAAAAACAAAAACAGGATATAAAGCTTGTCCATTATTTGATAATAGTTCATCATTTGGACTTGGTTATCCATTTATGCAAAAGAAAATGGCTAATTTAAAAAATGATTTTATGTATGCACGAACTTTAAAGGATTATAGCTTGATTGATAAAGAAATTTATTTATCTAGACCAAGTTTTACTCTCTCAAATGAAAATATAAAAAATAATGATAAACAATCGGCTTTAGTTGTATTCCAAGACTTTATAAGAAAAACAGGTACAGATTCTATAAACTATGTTGCACCATTTTTTCAAGAGATGACAGAAGATAACTTACAATTGATGATAGGTAAAATAGAAAATGAAAATGGAATTAGAATGAGTGATGAATTATCAGGATATATTTATAATATATTTAATTATCATCAGCAAAAATTAAATACAATCATGAGTTTAGAGTATCAAGGAGGTAGTAAAAGTGATACAGGGAAAAGTACAAGAAGGATTTAAAGAAGTTATAGATTTATTTGAGAAAAATAATTTAGAAGATTTAGTAGCACTTTCATTTATAAATACAAACTTTAATTTTTTAAGAGAAAATAAGATTAATATTGATAAAGCTTTGTTTTTGGTAATGAATAAAAATGAATTATATAGTGTTTTATTTGTTAAGGATGATAGTTATCTTTGGTCAACCTATATAAATGAAAGCTTTTTACCATTTAAAGAACCAACTAAAAAATTTGAAGACAATGACTCAATAGTTGAAAGAGTTTTATCTTATGCAAAATCAGATAAGGTTCAAGAAGCTATTCCAGAAATTGATAGTATGAATATAGAAAATAAAGTTAAAGTCTTGAAGAAAATAGGACTAAATTCTAATGGCTATCATATAAAGTAACAAAATAATTGGAATTTTTAAATATGTTCTGTTACAATAAGTAAAAGGAGATGCAAAAAAATGAAATTATTATCAGTTAACGCTGGGAGTAGTTCTTTAAAATTTCGCTTATACGAAATGCCAGAAGAAAAACTTTTAATGAAAGGAATGTTTGAGCGGATTGGTCTTTTTGGAAGTTGTTATAGCATCAGAATTGGTGATGAAAAAATTAGTAAAGATGTTCCTTTAAAAGATCATAATGAAGCTGTCAAGATTTTACTAGAAGAATTAATAAATAATAAAGTAATATCTTCTTTAGCTGAAATCGAAGCAGTCGGAAACCGTGTTGTTCATGGTGGAAATAAATATTCTAAATCAGTTGAAATAACCGATAGAGTATTAATGGAGATTGAAGAAATTAGTGATTTAGCACCACTTCATAATCCAGCAGCTTTAAAAGGAATCTATGCCTTTAAGAAAAATATTCCTAATGCTAAGTTAGTAGCTTGCTTTGATACTGCTTTTCATCAAACAATGAAAGAAAAAACATATTTATATCCAGTACCATATGAATGGTATGTTAAGTATGATGTTAGAAAATATGGCTTTCATGGACTAAGTCATAAGTTTATTACAGAAAAAATGAAAGAAATCTTAGGAAAAAATCCTAATCTGATTATTTGTCATATTGGAAATGGTGCTTCTATAACTGCAGTAAAAGATGGTAAATCTATTGATACATCAATGGGATTCACACCAAATGCTGGAATTATGATGGGAACAAGATCAGGTGATATAGATTACTCAATTCTTTCTTATATAATGAAAAAGGAAGAAAGAAACTTAGACTGGATGGATAGTCAGTTAAATAAGAAGAGTGGTCTTGAAGGAATCGCTGGAATGAGCGATTTAAGAGATATCGATAGAGCTTATGAAGCTCGTGATGCTAAAGCTTTATTAGCACTTGATATGTATACTGACAAAATAGTTGATTATGTTGCAAAATACTATGTTAAACTAGGTGGAAAAGTAGATGCTATTTGTTTCACTGCTGGTGGTGGAGAAAATGATGACATTATCAGAAAAGAAGCAGTTAATAAGCTTTATCCATTAGGAATTTATTTAGATGAAGAAAAGAATAAGGAAACAATTGTAAGAAAAGGTGTAGAAGGAATTATTTCTAGTGCTGAATCTAAAATACCAGTTTATGTTTTAGCAACCGATGAAGAATTAATGATTGCAAGAGATACTTATAATTTAACAGTAGAAGAATAAAAGCTTAGGGAGTATCAGATGACAAGAGAAGAGTGTGTTCAAAAAGCAAAAGATATAATGATAAATAAAAATCCATATGGTATATATCATAAGTATAACTTTGATACTTATAACTATGGAGAAATGACACCAATTAATTCTGAAACCATTAACAATATGCCAAATGCTACAATTATATTAAGCGATAAGGTATATGGCTCTCTTCAAGCTATTCAAGATGTTACTAATAAAGAAGATAAAGAAGTACCATTTTTTCTATATGGGAGAGAAACTGCTAATAATACAATTGAATTTGATGATTTTTTTACAAATAGTAACAGAGATAATAGACAAAGTACAGAAGCAGTTTTTAATCAGATTATGATTGATGATTTAACAAGAAGAATCGATAATAATTTAAATTCGAACTTTGTAGTTTGTCATGGACATTCTCATCCATCAATAAGCAAGTTTCATCAGAACTTTTCACTTGGAGACTTTGCTTCTTATATAGAAATGAACCAAAATAACTCTGCATTTAGAAATAAACAAATCGAACTAACCAGTTGTTTAGTGACAAGCACAGGTGATATTAACTTTTTATTCTATGACAATATTAGTGACAATTTCTATCGCTTTACTAATGTTTATGTAAGAAAGGAAAATGGTCTTAGACCAGTTAATTGTTACAATATGAATCAAGAAGAAAATTATCACCGAACAGGACGCAGATAATTACTTATAAGATGAATATTTACTCTAATCATTTATACCAAGATAGAAAGTTTACATTTCTATCTTTTTTAGATATAATAAAGTTGTTTTAGAAAAGAGGAATATTATGAAAATTTTATCAATTAATACAGGAAGTAGTTCTCTAAAATTTAGTTTATTTGAAATGAATAATGAAGAAGTAATAGCTAGTGGACTATTTGAACGAATTGGACTTGATGGAGTTTATACAATTAAATATCAAGGACAAAAAATTAAAGAAGAAGTAGAATTAAAGAATCATACAGATGCTGTTAAAATTCTATTAGAAAAACTAATATCACTTGAAATAATTAAATCACTTGATGAAATTGATGGTGTTGGACATCGTTTAGTTCACGGTAAAGATAAATACGCATCTAGTGTTGTTATTACAGATGAAGTAGTAAACGATTTATTGGCATTCAAAGACTTTGCACCACTTCATAATCCAGCTAACGTTTTAGGAATCGAAGCTTTTAGAGAAGTTTTACCAAACGTATTAATGGTAGGTGTATTTGATACCGCTTTTCATCAAACAATGGAAAAAGAAACTTACTTATATCCTGTACCTTATGAATGGTATACCAAATATGGAGTTCGTAAATATGGTTTCCATGGAACAAGTCATCGCTATATAACAGAAACAATTACTAAAGAATTAGGAAGAAAAGACTTAAAGATAATTAGCTGTCATATCGGAAATGGTGGTTCAATAACAGCTGTAAAAGATGGAAAATGTGTTGATACATCAATGGGATTCACCCCATTAGCTGGTATAATGATGGGAACAAGATCAGGTGATGTTGATCCATCAATTATTCCTTATGTTATGGAACAAGAAGGTTTAAATGCTAGTGAAGTAGTAAATGCTTTAAATAAAAAATCTGGTCTTTTAGGACTTAGTGGAAAAAGTAGTGATATGCGTGATGTAATCTCTTTAGTAAATGAAGGTGATGAACAAGCAAAACTAGCTTTCAATAAGTATGTAAGAACAATAACAGATTATATTGCAAAATACTACGTTTTATTAAATGGTGCAGATGTAATTTGTTTTACTGCTGGTGTCGGTGAAAATAGCGTACCAGTAAGAAAAGCTGTATGTGGAAATTTAAAATGTTTAGGTATTAAAATAGATGAAGACAAAAATAATATTATGGGTGAAACAGCTAAAATTAGTAGTGATGACTCTAGTTGTCTAGTATATGTTATTCCAACAGATGAAGAGTTAATGATAGCTAGAGATACATTGTTTTTCTTACATCAGAATGGATAATAAATATGTGGAATCAAATTTATCGCAAAATAAAGAAATATGACAATATAGTTATTGCTAGACACGTTGGAGCTGATCCAGATGCTTTAGCTAGTCAAATATCTTTGAAAGAATCAATCCTTTTAACATTTCCAAAAAAAAATGTACTAGCTGTAGGAAATGGTAGTGCTAAATTTTCTTATCTTGGAAAGTTAGACCATTATGATGAAATGGATAACTTTCTATTAATTGTTTTGGATACACCAGATAAGAAAAGAGTAGATTTTAAATTCTTTGATAAAGCAAAAGAAGTGATTAAAATAGATCATCACCCATTTATTGATGATTTTGGAGGAATAGAACATATAGATACTACCGCTTCAAGTACATCAGAAATATTAATGGAGTTCTTTAAAGTATCAAAATTAGTTTGCAATAAAACAATAGCAATGCGTTTATATTGTGGCCTAGTTAGTGACTCTAATAGATTTTTATTTGATAGTTCTAGCTATAAAACTTTTGCATTGGTTAGTTATTACTTGAAAAAATATCAGTTTACTTTATCAGATATTTATAAAAAACTTTATATTAGACCTTTGAAGGAAATAAGACTAGAAGGCTATATTAAAGAAAATATGATTGTATCTGAAAATAAAGTGGCTTCTATTTTAATAACTGATGATATTGTAACTAAATTTAAAGCTGATAGTGCTTCCTCTGGAAATATGATTAACTTTTTCAACTATATAGATGAAGTACTTGTCTGGGTTATTGCTACTGAAGATGTAAAAAATAACAACATTAGAGTAAATATTAGATCAAGAGGACCAGTTATTAATAAAGTAGCTGAAAGATATAATGGTGGAGGTCATGCTTATGCTAGTGGAGCTAGACTTGCAAACTTTGACTTAGCTAAAGAATTAATTGCTGATTTAGATAAAGCAACCAAAGAATATATAGAAAGTGAGCTTAATGATGAAGATAAATAATGTAGAATTAGAAATGATTGTTACTAGAAGAAGCCAATATCCTACTAATCATCAAAAAGAATTTTTACTAGTAGGACGTAGTAATGTTGGAAAAAGTAGTTTCATTAATACCTTGTTAAATAGAAAAAATTTAGCTCATACATCATCTCGTCCTGGTAAAACACAAACTTTGAATTTTTATCATATAAATGATGACTTTTACTTAATAGATGTACCAGGTTATGGTTATGCGGAAGTTAGTAAGACAATACAAGCTAAGTTTGGTAAAATGATGGAAGAGTACCTAGAAACAAGAGATGAATTAAAAAGAGTTTTTATGTTAGTAGACCTTCGTCATAAACCTACCGAAGATGATATAATGATGTATAATTTTCTTAAATATTATCAAATTCCTGTTACAATAGTAGCAACTAAATCAGATAAAGTAGGTTCAAGTAAAAGAGAGAAGAGTAAAAAACAACTACTTGAAACATTAGATTTAGTAGTGGGAGATAATATTATTGTTTTCTCAAGTGTGACAAAAGAAGGAAAAGACGAAGTATTAAAACAAATTGATGAATTGCTAGTAGACACCATTTAAAGTGTTATGCATACCATACACTAGGTGATAGATAATGAAAATTGTTTCTACCTGTGATGGTTTTATTTTAATAACTCCTAAAAATTTATATTTAGAAGAAAAGGATAAAATGATAAGAGAATTAAAGAATTTTCTCTTAACTTATAATAATTATTTTTCCTTTTTAAAGACTGGCTTTTATGAAGTCAATGTCGGCTATAACAAGTTAGTAGGAACAATTTTTGAGATTAAGAAAGAAGAAGATTTTATTTTTGGTGAAGACCATATTGATCTTAGAATTACGATAGTTGGAGAGATGAAAATTGGTCTTGCTTTTGAAGAAGATATTATTCCACTTGATAAAGTTTATTGGTATCAAAATAAATATTATTTATTTGATGAAAAGCTTATCGAAAAGTATTTTTATACTCTTATTGAACAGGGAGAATATGTCTTTTCTGAAAAAAAAGAAGAAGTCTTAAAAAAAGGAAAATTATTAAATACTATGGAAGAGAATACTTATTAGTGTTCTTTTTTCTTTAAATAAGAAATAAAAAAGTGCTAGTGATTTTTCAATAGCACAAAACAGTAATTTATAATACAATAGCAATCATATTACTTGAACCTTTATTAACAACTTTGGTAAGTGTTTGTTGTAATTTATAACGAATGTTATCAGGCATCATTGCTAGTTTAGATTGAATTCCTTCTTGAACAATATTATCTAAACTTCTACCGAAAATTTCACTTTTCCAGATTTCACTTGGATTATGTTCATAATCACGCATTAGATAATCAATTAATTCTTTACTTTGCGTTTCACTACCAATTATTGGTTCAAAAGTAGAGTTAACATCTACCCTAATCATATGTATTGAAGGAGCAATTGCTTTAAGCTTAACACCATATCTTGGACCTTGTTTAATAATTTCTGGTGTTTCTAGTTTCATATCATTAAGAGAAGGAGTAGCAACACCATAACCAGTTTGTTTTACCATTTTTAAAGCATATTTAATCTGGTCGTATTCCCTTTTAGCTTCTTCATATTCTTGAAATAATGATAATAAACTAGCTTTACTAGTAACATCAATCTTAACAATTTCCTTTAGTACTTGATTATATAAATCACTAGGTGCTTCTAAGTTAATAGTAACAATACCAGTAGCAGGGTCTACATTAGAAAGATAAGCTTTTTCAATTTCCTCATAATCTTTGAAATGGTCAGTTATGTGTTCGATATCTCTTAATTTATCAACTTCTATAACACTATTTTTGATAGCTTCAATGTAAACTTTTTTAATAGGGTTATCATGATTTAGAATAGCAATCCATTCTGGCATATTAACTTGAACCTCAAGAATTGGAAATTCATATAAAGCTTCTCTTAAAATAGTGGTCATTTCTCGTTCGTTCATAGCATCAATATTAATTGGTAAAACGGGAACACTATATTCTTCTTTTAGACTTTCAGCAAGTCGTTCTGTTTCAGGCAGAGTAGGATGAGTAGTATTAAGTAAAACGATAAATGGTTTTCCAATATCCTTTAATTCTTCAATAACTCTATTCTCGGCTTCTAAATAATCACTTCTATTAAATTCACCAATCGAACCATCAGTAGTTACAACAATTCCTATGGTTGAATGGTCTTTAATAACTTTCTCTGTACCGATTTCTGCTGCTTCTATAAAAGGAATTTCTTCATCATACCAAGGTGTTTTAACCATTCTTGGACCATTTTCATCAGTAGCACCTTTAGCATTATCAATAACAAATCCGACACAATCTACTAATCTAATGTTACAATCAAAGTCGTCAATTTTCACTTTTGCAGCTCTATTAGGAATGAATTTTGGTTCTGTAGTCATAATTGTTTTACCAGCAGCACTCTGAGGAATTTCATCTAATGTTCTTTTCTTTTCATATTCATCTTCAATATATGGCACTACTAAAGTTTCAACCATTTTCTTTATAAATGTACTCTTTCCAGTTCTTACTGCTCCAACAACTCCTAAATAGATGTCACCTCCTGTTCTTTGGGCTATATTTTTAATGATTTCATATTTTTCCATATATTCACCTTTTTCTTTTATTCATTTTAACTTTATGTAGAAATATATGTCTTTATGAATAGAAATATTATGTTAATGTTGATGGAGCAGTATATTCTATCTGTAAAGAATTATTTAATAATTATGATAATGATTTTATTTATGGTTTAGTAATGGACAAAGATGATACTAGATTAAATACAGTTACAGCATCAATTATAAATGATATAAATAGTAAGTTAATTAATGATAATCAATCAAATAAAAAACATGTATAGGTTATAAAACTTATACTTGTTTTTTTACAATATATTATTATTAGTTATCATTTAGAATGTAAGTTTAAAGTTTTAATTCATCATATATCGAGTTTTTATTTCTTTCATTCCTAAACTTTTGTATAGATTATTAGCAGGTATTCCATACCAACATTCAAGCTCAATCCTATAATTTAATGCTTTTATTAGTTTTATTACTTCTTTACCAACACCTTTTCCTCTAAAATTATTATCAATATAAATGTTTTTAATATATAATATTTTCTCTTGATCAATATCTGATTTAGTAATTTGGTACTCTATAATTCCTACTGTTTTATTTTCTATTTGAATCAAAAATTGAAAAAATCCTTTTTGTTTAATATGGCGTATTGCATCATTAAAATTATAATTATCAACAACTTTATCAAATAATCCTAGTTTTTCAGCATATTCTTGGTGAAATTTAATAAGCTCAACTTTGTATTCTCCAAATATTTTTATATCATTGTTACTATTAACTTCCTTTAAAGAAATATTCATAATATTACCTCCACGTATAATTAATTATTCCACTTGTATTCGATATATCTTCCATTTGATTTTCTTTAAGCAATCTACTTAAATCTTTGTATTCATGAATTTTAGTTATTAAGTTAATTTGGCATTGTTCTATAAATTGTTGTTAAACCAAAATTTTGATTTAACTTTTCATAGATTTCTTTTATAGTAAAATCATTTTTAAAACTCTTAATTACATCTAAAATTAGTTCTTTTTGTTTTGTTTTATAAGTTTCATTTCTAGACATACTTATTATCACTTCTTTCAATTTGAAAAGCTTTTTCATTTTCGATAATTAAAAAAATTACCACATGAAATCATATGATAATTTTTATTTAATTATTTTCGCTATCTTTTTTTAGTGTTTCCGTTGTAATGTATGCTGTTATAGGTATAACTATAATACAGCCTAGTGCACTAAATAATATTTTAATCATCTCTGAAACAAATGTCTTTGCATTTACAATTTCTAAAAATGAATAATCTCCTTTATAAAACCAAATTAATAATGTCATAAATTCACCTAAAAAAGCAAACATTAAGGTATTATTCGTCGTACATAATATATCTCTTCCTATGTTCATTCCCGATAGAAATAACTCTTTTTTTGATAAGTTTTTATTATTATCATATACCTCATATAATGCAGAGGAAATTGCTATTGAAGAATCAACCGTTGCTCCAATTAAACTAATTAATATCATAGAAATTGCAATGTTAGTAAAATCTATTTTTACATCATAAGAAAACATATTTATTTCTTCATAAGACTCGTATCCAAAACCAGCAATTCTTGATATCTTTGTTACAAAAAATATAAGAAATGATAATATAATTAATACAATAATAACTGATTTTAAACTAGATTCTGTTTTTATGTTTTTTTCATTTACATAATATAATATTATATAACTTATTATAAAACAGCCTATTAAAGAACATATTATAGGATTTAGTCCAAGAGCAATTAAATAAAAAATAATCATTAAAATAATAAAATTAAATATTATAGATAAAAATAATTTTATTCCTCTTTTTATATCAATATAAATCATTAATAAAAATAATAAAATAATTAATATTATATTCATTTTACCCCTCTTTTCATCAATTTAATTGATATATGTGCTGATACAGGAATAGTTAAAACAATACCAATACTACCAATTAAGAATCTAGTTAATTCTAATGTAAAATTACTTGAAATATAATTGTACATTGAAAATCCATTGCGTAATGCCAACAAAAAAATAGGAAGACCTGAACATAAATAAGTAAAAAACAAAACATTACTCATTGTACTCATTATATCTTTACCTATTTCTCTAGCAGATTTTTTCAAATTTTTGACAGATATATTATTGTCTTTTTGAATCAGTTCCGATATAGCAGATGAAATTGTAATTGCTACATCCATAATTGCCCCTGTTGATCCGATTAATAGTTCTGGTAATATAATATCTTCAATAGGAACAGTTAAAAATGATAATTCATTGAAATTTATCCCTTTATAACCAGTAAAATTTATAATAATCACAATTGTAATAAGCATTACTAATGTTGATATAATTACAGAAATGATTGCCGATAATGTTTTCTTGTTAAATCCACTTGCTAATATCAAAGAAATAATAGAAAAAATAATCATTTCTATTACACATAAAAATAATAAATTGATACCTTTAAAATATAAAGCTAAACCAATATAAAAAATTACTAAATTCAAAACAACGCTTAATACAGATAACAGTCCTTTATAAGAACCAACTATATAAAGTAAATTTAAAAATATGACAATCATTAAAGTTAAATAGAAATCTCTTTTTAATTCAATACTACTTGCATCTAATATTATTTTGTCATTAACTTTGTATTTATCTGTAACAACAGATGAATAAGATTCATCGTATGAGATGATTTTTTTATTGCCTTTTTGTTTACCATTGGTTACTATACCTGTTATCTTTCGCATATAGTATTTTTCTTCTAATCCTAATGAGTTTTGAGATGTTTCTTCACTAATTGTATCAATTTTTGTTATTTTAACAATTTGCTTGGAATATAAGAAATCATCATTATAAACAAAAATTAAAATAATTATAGATATAAGAAATATAATAATAGAAATCGGTTTCTTTTTACTAGACATACTACTACCTCCAAATCTATTATACTAGTTTTTTCAAAAAATCATATCTTAATATTAGAGTGGGCATAAAAACTTATACTTATTTTTTTCTTATCATATATTAAATTATGAATATAATTGATTACGTAAGTAAAAATAACCTTTCTATGAAAGATTCATCTCTAAACGAAGTAGATAGTTTGATACTTTCTCAACTAGCTTATCTTTACTATGATAAGGTAACTCTACCCTGTAGAATTAATGACTTAAATAAAAACTTCTACGACTTACTAGGAAATGATAGAGATGATTTAAATAACTTAAAACTATTAGAAAAAGTTTGTAATTCGCAAAGATTTTCTAATATTATAGTAAATTATTACGTTGAGAAAAATAATTTAGTAGAAAATAAACAATTTTCTGCTGTCACTTTCTTCCTAGAAACAAGAGATATTTATATTGCTTATCGCGGGACAGATGGTACTGTCAATGGTTGGAAAGAAGATTTTAATATGGCGTATCTTTCTCCAGTACCAGCACAACAAGAAGCCTTAAAATATTTAGATAGTATTTTAGCACTAACTAGGAATTACTGTTATATAGGTGGACATTCCAAAGGGGGAAACTTAGCTTTTTATGCTGCGATTTATTCCTCAAATAAGTCAAGAATTAAACAAGTCTTCTCGCATGATGGACCAGGTTTTCCTGAAAAAATAATTAAAAGTAGTGAATACCAACAAACAAAATCACTTCTTGCTAAAACAATACCAGAAAGTTCAATCATTGGAATGCTCCTTTATAATAATGAAAATTATACAATTATAAAAAGTAGTGAAAGTGGCATTTTACAACACGACCCATTTTCTTGGTTAGTAGAAAATAATAGCTTTATTCATCTGACAAAATTAACTAAAAGTGCTAGTTATACTAATAAAGTATTAAAAGATACAATTAACAACCTAACAGAAAATGAAAAAAGAAAATTTATTGAAGCATTGTTTACTGTTTTTGATCAAGCTAATATTAAAACTCTTAAAGACTTATCTAAAAACTGGTATAAAAAAATTCCACCAATCTTAAAATCAATGGAATCTTTAAATGATAAAATGAAATTATGTTTGTGGGATACAATTAAACTATTAGTTGTGTTCAGTATTAAAAATTTAACTGAATTACTTTGAAAATATTTCGTGAAAATAAGGCACTTCTTTAATAGTCTTATTTTTCTTTTTTAAGACCTTAAAGTCATATCTTGAACGATTAAGAAATGGAATCTCATCAGTCTTTCTTTCAAACTCATCTTCACTAACATCATCAAAACTTTTATTAAATACTGTATGATAAAAAGCTAGAAGAAATGTTAATCTATCATAATTTTGTTTTACTTTATATGGTGAGTTTCTTAATTCTAAATATTCATATAAGGGAAAAGGAATACCCATTGGTTCCATTTTTTTAATTCCAGCACCATCAATATCAATAAAAGAAAAGTCATTATTTGCTTCATCAACGATAATATTATTATAATTGATATCTCCTAGAACTAATCCTTTATTAGCAAGGTGTATTTCTTCTAACCCCTCTGAAATATCAATCAGTTTATCTTTAAGTTCACTTATAGAATGATTTTGTTCAAATTTACTTAATGTAATACCTTTTTTTAATTCCATAGTACATCCACAGAAAAAATCATTGTTTATAATTTTTTCTAACGGTTGAGCCATTTTTAAATTAGTAATTTTACTAGTTTCTTCAACGTGCATTTCTCTAATGATTAAATCATACATATTAAAATTTTTATAAAGCTTATAGACCTTTTTATCATCATGATATACAACGCTTTCTTGAGTTTCAATATCTTCAAATTTTTTTAAAGTTTCAAAATTTATGCTAGTAAGTTCAATCTCTTTCACAATACCAACCCCTTAATTTGTCATATTATATCATACTTTTCCAAAAAAAGAAAGATAAGGTTTGCTAAAACATCTTATCAACGTTTTCAGGAACCTTATCTTTTATGATAGTATTAATAATTTTTTCCTTTTTTTCCTTTGTAATATTCTTTCCAGTCATTGCTGCAATTTCATCAACAACTTCTCCCAAAGTTTTTTCATCTTTCATATTACCATCTTGTAATTTATTAGCAAGAGACAAGATTGTATCTTTACTTACATTAGTCTTTTTTTCTACTCGTTTAAAAAAACTATCTCCAAACATTTATAGAACCTCCTAGTTCATTATATGAAAGTTCTAAGATTAGGTTCTATCTATTTCTAGCAATCTTTTTTACTTGATTATTAAATTCTTCCATTGAAATTAATCCTTTATCGAGTCTATCTTGAAGCATAGCTAGTGATTTTTCATACATCTTTTCACTATCTAGTGGATTAGCATATCGATAACTAGCTAAATTGTTAGTAAAAACATTTCTCTTTTCCTCTTTATGTAAATCAGAAAAGTTTGTTTTTTCAAATTTCTTATTATTAAAAGAATTATTTCCGCCGATTATCATAGGTCGTCCCCATTTCTATTTTTGAATTGTAAAACGATAGGTGTCCCTTCTAAATCAAAGTTTTCTCGTAGTTGATTTTCTAAATATCGTTCATATGAGAAATGAACAAGTCCTTTATTATTAACTCTAAAAGTAAATTTTGGTGGTTTAGTACCAGTTTGACTAACAAAATAAATCTTTAATCTTTTAGCTTTATAACTAGGTGCCGGATTTCTATCATAAGCATCTCTAATGACATCATTTAATACACTAGTTTTAATTTCACGATTGATATTTTCTTTAACTTTTAATACTTCTGGCATTAAAGTAGAAATTCTTTTCTTTGTAAGAGCTGATAAGAAAACGATAGGGGCATAAGTAATGAACTGGAATTCACTTCTTACTAATTTTTTATAATCATTGATATTTCCATCTTTGACAGTATCCCATTTATTAACAACAATAATTATTCCTTTACCTTTTTCTAAAGCGTAAGAAGCAATGTGCTTATCGTGTTCTTTAATTCCTTCTTCGGCATTAATAACTAAAAGACATAAATCACTTCTATCAATAGCACGCATACTTCTAACAAGACTATACTTTTCAATACTTTCAAAAACTTTACCCTTTTTCCGCATACCAGCAGTATCAATTAAAACATATTCTTCACCATGATATTTTAAAACTGTATCGATTGAATCTCTTGTAGTACCAGCTACATTAGATACAACAACACGTTCTTCATTTAATAAAGCATTGATTAAACTACTTTTTCCAACATTTGGTCTACCAATAACACAGAATTTCAAACGTTCATCAGGAATTTCTTCCTCTTCAACTATATCTTTTGTAATTTCATCAAGTAATTCATAGTAACCAGTATTGTGAATAGCACTAATAGGTAAATAAGTATCAAATCCTAGCTCATAAAAGTCATAAAGATTATCTTTTGCTTCCTTTGTATCAATCTTATTAATAGCAACAATAACTTTCTTACCACTTCTTCTTAGAATATCTCTAATAACTAAGTCATCTTTAGTAAGACCAAGTTTTCCATCAACGACAAATAAAATAACTGAAGCTTCACTAATAGCAAACTCTGCTTGAATTCTTATTTCCTTTTGAAAGTTTTCCTTCTCATCTTCAATACCACCAGTATCTATTATCGTGAAATTCTTATTATTCCAATTAACATCTTGATAAAGTCTATCTCTTGTCACACCAGCAATATCTTCAATAATAGCAATTTTTCCACCAGCAATTTTATTGAATAAAGTACTTTTTCCAACGTTAGGATGACCGATAATTGCTACAATATTCTTCTTCATATATGTCCACCTCTTTTTCATATAACCTATTTTAATTCGAAATGCTGTTAAAATCAATAAAAAAAGACATTAGCTGTCTTTCCTAAATTCTACAATGTCAGAAACATTACAATTTAAATAATTGCAAAGTCTTGCTAAAACATAAATATCAATTCTCACAATTTCTCCAGTCGTTAATCTCTTAATAACTTTAAAATCAGTACCTGTATCATTGATTAATTTACTTTTAGATATACCTTTATCAATTAATAATTGTTCTAATTTAAAGATGTAAGTTCCACCTTCAACTTCTATTTTTATATGTTTCTTTTCCATCTTGAATACACTCGCCCTCTCGTATTAATTTTAACAAGCAACTAGTTAATTGACTAGTGGTTATATAACTATCTTTGGCAGAGATAAATTATTTATACATTTAATTTTCTCTAGTTTTATAATATAATAAAAGTAGGAAGGAGAAAGAAAATGATAGTAGGAGTTATTATTCTATTAATAGGAATATACTGTTTAATTGGAATTTTTAATCCCAGTTTTCAACTAGACTTTGAAATTGTTTGGCCTTTAGTTCTAATAGCAATTTCTATCTACTATATAATAAAGGAAGAAAAGCTAGATTTTACGAAATTATTGATGTTATTTATCGGTTTATGGTTTTTACTAGAAAATACTAACCTTATAACTTCACCTTATGATAGAGCCTTTTGGCCATTAATCTTAGTCATTACTGGTGGCTATATTATCTTTGGTAGTTTAAATCATAACCCTAAAACACCTAAACAAAAATATAGTAAAAATTCTAAGAATTATTTTGGAATATTCAGTGAAGTAGAAGATAAAATTAAAACAAAAAACTTCAAAGGAGCTGATGTTTATTGTATTTTTGGAGGAGCAGAACTAGACTTAACAGAATTAGAATTAAAAAGTGATGCTGTTTTTAATGTATATTGTATCTTCGGAGGAGCAACGATTAGAGTAGCTGATAAGTATAATATTGTCTACAATTCTACAGCAATTTTAGGAGGAAATGAAAATAAAGCTACCACTTCAAATGATGAAGATAGAAATAATCTAATTATCAATTGTATTTCATTTTGTGGTGGAACGGAGATTAAATAATTATGAATAGAATAGAAATCAAAGAGGAAGCTAAACAATTAACTTCTAAATATTTTGTCCAATTCTGGAAAAGTTCTTTAATAATTTTTGCTTCAAGCTTAGTATTAACAACTATATTAGGTGGCTTATTTGGCGGACCTTTAGCCTTTGTTGTCCAAATGTTACTTTCGCCATTATATATAGGTTACATAGGTTATACTTTAAAACTAGCAAGAGGAGAAGAAGTAACTATTACTGATATTTTTCAAAGTTATAAAAATATTGGTCTAATCTTTTTAACTGCTGTTATTGGTTATGTAACTGTTATATGTGGGTATTTCTTATTAATAATTCCAGGAATAATCTTAACTTATAGTTATGTAATGGTTGGTTACTTACTAGCAGAAACTAAAGATAATAATACAGCAAATGCTACTAACATACTAAGAAAAAGTAAAGAAATGATGTATGGTTATAAACTTGACTATTTTATTTTTCAACTAAGCTTTATTGGCTGGCAAATCCTGGGTGCAATAACTTTTGGAATAGCTTATATCTACGTAATACCATACTTTACTTTTGCGAATATAGTTTATTATGAAAAGTTGAAAGAATTAAGAGAAACTTCAAATTAAAGAAGTTTTTCTTTTTTTCTAATTATGATAGAATAGTAGAAACGAATGGGAGGCAAATATGAAAATATCTGTTTTAGGAAGTGGAGCTTTTGGATTAGCTATTGCTTCCTTATTATCAAAAAATAAAAATAACAATATAATAGTATGGACATCATTTAAAGAAGAATATGATGAACTTGTTAAATATCATACTCATAAGCGAATATTTAATGATTATTCATTTAAAGATTTAAACTTTTCAATGAATTTAGAAGAAACTATTAATGATGCACAAGTGGTTATATTAGCAGTACCATCTAATGCTATTAGAGAAGTCCTTAATAAGACGAAGAAATTGTTAAATAATCAGATACTTATTTTTGTATCAAAAGGTTTAGAAGAAAATACATTAAAACGTTCTAGTGAAATAGCTAAAGATTTGGAAATTAATAATCGTTATGCAGTTTTAGCAGGACCTACTTTTGCTAAAGATATGTTAAATGATATACCTTTAGGTCTTACATTAGCTACTGAAAGTAAAGAAGTAGTAGAAGTAGCAGAGAAAATGTTTGATAATACTAAAGTCAATTTAGAAGTAAGTAATGATATAGTAGGGGTTGAGTATGCTGGTTGCGTTAAGAATGTTTTAGCAATTATTGCTGGTTATTTTTATGCAAAAGAAAAAGCTAGTTCGGCAAGAGCAATGTTTTTTACTAAAATAGCCAAAGAAGAAGCAAACTTATTAGCAGTATTAGGGGGAAGTAGTAAAACCTTATATACCTATGCTGGTCTTGGTGATTTATTATTAACAGCTACTAGTAATGAGAGTAGAAACTTTTCTTATGGTGAAGCACTTGCTAATAATTTGATTACTGATAAATCAACTACAGTGGAGGGTAAAAAGACTTATAAGTCATTGTTAACCTTAATTCCTAAAGAAAGATTAACTGATTCTTTATTAGTAACTTATGCTTATCTTTTTGAGGAAAATTAAAGACAATGGCAGTATATTTAGAACCAATAAAAATGGCACTTATCATTTTTCCAATAATAGCATTTCTTATTACTCTACCTTATCTAATAATAGAATATCATAAATATGGTTCAGTACCACTTTTAAGAAGTATCATCATCTATACTTTTGTTCTTTATCTCTTAGCAGCTTTTTTCTTAGTTATATTACCATTACCATCAAGAGAAAAAGTTTTAGCAATGCCTACTAAGGTGCCACAATTAGTACCATTTACATTTATTAAAGATATAATAGCTACTACACATTTATCGTTCAAAAATCCTAGCACTTACTTAGCATTTTTGAAGTCATCAACTGTTTATACCGTAATATTTAACTTATTTTTATTGTTTCCTTTTGGTGTTTACTTACATTATTACTTTGAAAAGAAATGGTATCAAGTCTTAATTTTATCCTTTTGCTTAAGTCTTTTCTTTGAAATAACACAACTAACTGGTATCTATTTTATTTATCCAAAAGCTTATCGTTTATTTGATATTGATGACTTAATGATTAATACATTAGGAGGAATGCTTGGTTTTCTAATGACTAAACCGTTAACAGTCTTTTTACCTTCAAGAAGTGAGTTAGACCAAAAGTCTTACAATAGAGGAACTTCTATTTCTATTTATAGAAGAGGAATTGCTTTGTTTATTGATTTATTTATAGTCTTTTGTTTAGCACCACCTCTATCAATTGTATTAACAGGAAAATTTTCTTTTTCCTTTCTTTATACTAGTTTCTTATTGTTGTATGAGATTATTTTTCCTTTAATTTATAATGGTAAAACTATTGGAAAAAAGTTAGTCAGTATGAAACTTCAAATTGAAGATGGTAAGAAATTCTTTACTTTAAGACTTATAATAAGACAATTGCTACTTTATCTATTTATCTTAAAAATTCCTACTTATATAAGTTATCTTTCAAAAATAACTACTACTAATTTAGTTCTTTCTTTCTTAATTCTTTTTATTAGAGTCTTATTTTTCTTTTATTATCTTTACTTCTTATATGAAATATTTTTAAACTTATTAGGAAAAAGAAAAGATTTTAATTATGAAAGAATTACAGCTATTAAAAATTCTAGTATGATTTATTTGCAAGATAAACAAAATGTGTTAGAATAATATCGAGGAGGTAGGAGATGAAAATAGAAGTTAAAAAAACTATTTGGCCTTCATTAATTAGTTCTGCTGTAATTTTAGTTTTAGGTTTATTACTATTTTTTAAATCATCAGCTACACTAATGGGAATTTCTTATGTTTTAGGCGGAATAATTATTGCAATAGGTGTTTTAGCTATAATAAAATTTATTTCTAATGACCATAGTGATGTTTCTAATCAGTTAAATATTATTTATGGAATAATTTGTATAATTAGTGGAATATTTTTCATTGAAAAACCAGAAATAATAGGGAGCATTATTCCATTAGTTATGGGAGTAGGAATAATAATAAGTAGTTCATTAAAAATTCAACAATCATTTAATTTTAAGAATATGAATAGTAGTTACTTTTTTTGGTCATTTTTAACAGCTTTATTGAGCTTAATTTGTGGAGTGATTTTATTATTTAATCCATTTAAAGGAGCTGTTCTTATTACTAGAATTATTGGTATCTTTTTAGTTATCTATGCTGCTTTAGATATTTGTAATGCTATTATTTTCCAAAAGGGAAGTAGTCTTTCTGTAAAAGTTCAAACAGATACTAAACAAAAGTCTAAAAGAGATAAAAAAACTAAAGATGCTAAGATAATTAGAGAAGTAAAGAAAGAGGAGGATAGCGAGTGATGGTTTTATTCACTGTACCGGATTTTCTTACAAAATTTGCAACAAGAATTAACAATTTTATTAATAGATATAGTAGTAATCCTATTTTTTGGGTTGTCTTATTGATTGGTTTACTTGCTGTTACCTATAGTGCTATTACAGCTTTGAGTAATAAATAACAAGTTTGTTCTTTAAATGGGCAAACTTTTTTAGTTCTTGCTAAAATTTAAATAAGATGCTATATTTTGCTTTAGAAAAGAAAGGAGAAAAACGTGCAGAGATTAAAAGTAGGAAAAAGTTACATGATTCATAGTTATAAGCATAATGGTGTTATATATAAAGCTTGGGATCATGCTATTTTCTTAGATTATATAAAAAAGTATGAAGTTTACGTCTTTGTTAACGATTGTGCTAGAGTAATGGAGATAGATGGTAGAAGTTGGAATACTAGGGAACCAGCCATTTTGTTTTTTTATAAAAATCATTGGTACAACGTAATTGCCCAATGTAAAGAAAGTGGTATTACTTATTATTGTAATTTAGCTAGCCCTGTACTTATTGAAGAGGGAGCCATTAAATATATCGACTATGATTTAGATGTAAAAGTCTTTAAAGATGGTGGATTCAAGATTTTGGACAGAAAAGAATATAATTATCATATGAAGAAAATGCAATATCCACCTTTATTAAATCAAGTAGTTTACGAAGAATTAGATGATTTAATAAAAAAAGTAAGAGCAAAGGAAGAATGTTTTTCTAAGGAATTAGTTAATAAGTATTATGAAATATATTTAGAAATGAAAAAAAATAATAAAATTATTAAAAAATAAGTTGAAATTTTATAGAAAAAACTTTTTGAAATGACGATATTTCTTAATAAAATAGTACTTTTTACAAAAAGTTTAATAAATTTTAGAAATAGTGTTGACTTTATCAAAAAGCTTTGTTAAAGTAGTAAACGTCACTTGAGAAAAGTGATGAATGAGTCAACAAAAAAACAACAAAAAAGTTAAAAAAAGCTGTTGACAATATCAAAGTAATTTGATATATTAGAAACGCAACTGAAAAAGAAGCAACAATGTTCTTTGAAAACTAAGCAAAACGTCAATTGAATTTGATAGCCAGATTAAACAAAAATAAAAATTTTATTGAGAGTTTGATCCTGGCTCAGGATGAACGCTGGCGGCATGCCTAAGACATGCAAGTCGAACGAAGTGGTCCAATGAAGATGGAGTGCTTGCACAAAATCAGATTTGGGTTGCCACTTAGTGGCGAAAGGGTGAGTAACACGTAGGTTATCTACCTTTGAGACTGGAATAACAATTAGAAATGATTGCTAATACCGGATGATATATAGAGTGATACGTTACTTTATATTAAAAGGAGCCTTTAAAGCTTCACTCAAAGATGAGCCTGCGACGTATTAGCTAGTTGGTGGGGTAAAGGCCTACCAAGGCGACGATGCGTAGCCGACCTGAGAGGGTGATCGGCCACACTGGGACTGAGACACGGCCCAGACTCCTACGGGAGGCAGCAGTAGGGAATCTTCGGCAATGGGGGCAACCCTGACCGAGCAACGCCGCGTGAGTGAAGAAGGTTTTCGGATCGTAAAGCTCTGTTGTAAGTCAAGAACGAGTGTGAGAGTGGAAAGTTCACACTGTGACGGTAGCTTACCAGAAAGGGACGGCTAACTACGTGCCAGCAGCCGCGGTAATACGTAGGTCCCGAGCGTTGTCCGGATTTATTGGGCGTAAAGCGAGCGCAGGCGGTTTGATAAGTCTGAAGTTAAAGGCTGTGGCTCAACCATAGTTCGCTTTGGAAACTGTCAAACTTGAGTGCAGAAGGGGAGAGTGGAATTCCATGTGTAGCGGTGAAATGCGTAGATATATGGAGGAACACCGGTGGCGAAAGCGGCTCTCTGGTCTGTAACTGACACTGAGGCTCGAAAGCGTGGGGAGCAAACAGGATTAGATACCCTGGTAGTCCACGCCGTAAACG
>ENA-OPWR01000072-OPWR01000072.1-human-gut-metagenome-genome-assembly--contig:-NODE-72-length-91027-cov-3.936442_pt1 | contig 91027 bp, 83 predicted proteins | sample MGYA00241507_ERZ502006 | MGnify/ENA primary metagenome ERZ502006 (study PRJEB25962, sample SAMEA2043041) | human gut metagenome | biome: human gut; feature: human-associated habitat; material: faeces...
TCGCTCAGGCGAATATCCGCCGAGGAAGCGCCGATGAGCACCTCGTACCTGCCGCTTTCGGCGAACCACTTGTGCAGCTTCACCGACCAGTATGCGAAAGCGCTCTGGTCAAGGCGGAAAGCTATACGCTTGCTCTCGCCAGCTTTCAGAAAGACCTTTTCAAAGCCTTTCAGCTCCTTTTCGGGGCGGATAACTGAGGCTTCGGTAGGGGCGATGTAGAGCTGCACCGTTTCCGCGCCGTCGCGGCTGCCGATGTTTTTCACCGTCAGCTCGGCGGTAAAGCTCTTGCCCTCGCTGACCTCGTGCGCAGAAATGCGCAGGTCTGAGTACTCAAACTGCGTATAGCTCATGCCGTATCCGAACGGGAAAAGCGGCTTTATCTGTTTTTTATCGTAATATCTGTAACCCACGAACACGCCCTCGGCATAGTTCACGTCGTCGCCCTCGCCGGGGAAATTGAGGTAAGAGGGATTGTCGGCGAGCTTTTGCGGGAAAGTTTCGGCAAGCTTTCCGCTCGGGTTCGCCCTTCCGTAAAGCAGCGCTATCTCGGCTTCGCCAACTGCCTGACCGCCCAGATACATCTCGATCAGACCCTTTATCTTTTCGATGAAAGGCATCTCTACGGGCGAGCCGTTGTGCAGGAGGACTACTATATTTTCGTTGACCTCGCTGAGCTTTTCTATAAGGCGAAGCTGGCACTCGGGCATACGCATATGCTTTCTGTCGTAGCCCTCAGACTCAAAAGTATCGGGCAGACCAGCGAAAACCACCACCTTATCGGCGTTTTTCGCAGCTTCGAGAGCCTCGTTTTCCAGCGCTTCGTCAGCCTCATTGCCCATATTAAAGCCGCGCGCATAAGTAACGCCCGCTATGTCGGCAGCCGCCTGCACGGCGGATACGGTTTTGTAAGAATTTATATGCGAGCTTCCGCCGCCCTGATAGCGGGGCTTTTCGGCGAACGCGCCCACGAAAGCGACCTTTTCGCCCTCTTTCAGCGGAAGTATATCGCCGTCATTTTTCAGCAGTACCGCGCAGTTTTCGGCGATCTTTGCGGCAAGTTTGTGGTGGCGGTCTTTATCCCATACCACCTGCGGTTTTTCCTCGCTGCCGCGCTGAATCAGCTCCAGCACGCGGCGCACGCAATTATCCAGCTCTTCCTCGCTAAGCTCGCCGCTCTCCACCGCCTTAACTATCGCGGCGTCGTTTTTGCCCATGCTTGCGGGCATTTCGAGGTCAAGTCCCGCGCGGATAGCCTTTGTGCGGTCGTCAACTGCGCCCCAGTCGCTCATCACAAGTCCGCCGAAGCCCCAGTCGTCGCGAAGAATATCCGTAAGCAGCAGCTTGTTCTGCGAGGAATACTCTCCGTTTATCTTGTTGTACGAGCACATAACCGTCCAAGGCTTAGCGTTTTTCACCACCGATTCAAAAGCGGCGAGGTAGATCTCGTGCAGAGTTCTCTCGTCGATATTTGCGGAAACGCTCATGCGGCGGCTCTCCTGATTATTAGCGGCGAAATGCTTCAGCGAAGTGCCAACGCCCATGCTCTGCACGCCCGTTATATGCGTCTCAGCCATCTGCGAAGCGAGGTAGGGGTCTTCCGAGAAGTACTCAAAATTTCTGCCGCATAGGGGCGAACGCTTGATATTACAGCCGGGGCCGAGTATAACGGAAACGTTTTCCGCGCGGCATTCCTCGCCCAGCGCCTTGCCCAATTCTTTGAGCAGACCGCGGTCGAAAGAGCAGGCGAGCGCCGAAGCTGATGGGAAGCAGACCGCCTCGATAGCCTCGTTAGGGTTCTGCGCACCCTCGCGGTTTTTGCGAAGTCCGTGCGGGCCGTCGCTAACCATTATCTGCGGTATATCCAGCCGCTCTACTGGCTTGGTATGCCAAAAATCCGCGCCCGAGCAAAGCGCCGCCTTTTCCTCAAGCGTAAGCTCTTTCAAGATTGTTTCTATGTTCATGAGATCATTCCTTTCTTTCTGATCTTTCTGCCGTTTTTCTTTACTAAAAAGCCGTCAAAATAGTTTCCGTTAAAACTTCCCCTGTATATATCGCCGTTTTTGCAGCACATTTCTCCTTCGCCGTATATATTGCCGTTCAGGAAATTGCCTATATAGATGTTTCCGTTTTTCAACGTTGCTTTTCCGTAGCCTATTATCAGCCCGTTTATAAATTTGCCTTCAAACACGCTGCCGTTCGGTAAAGTCGCCTTTCCTACGCCGTCAAGCTTGTCGTTTGAAAACTGTCCCTCGTACACCGTCCCGTCTGTTCTGATAAATTTTCCTTCGCCTGCCCAGTTGCCGTTAACAAAATTTCCTTCGTAAATATTGCCGTTTTTATAGCGCTCTCTGCCGACGCCGTTCGCTATGCCGTTATAAAAGTCGCCCTCGTAGGTGTTGCCGTTGGTGTATGTTATTTTGCCGATACCCATAGCCTTGCCTTCTACGAAATCTCCCTCATACACTCTGCCATCGGAATATGTCATCTTGCCTTTGCCGTCGGGGAGCTTGTTCTTTATCTCTCCGCTGTATTCGTTGCCGTTCGTAAAAGACAAAACGCCCTTTTTATTTGCAGGCTTCGCGGTATTTACGTTATTCGTCGGCGCACTTTTCCACTCGGCAGCCTTATGCGTTTTCGGCTGCTCGTTCACCTTTATGCCCATTTTAAACAAGCCGTTGTATTCCGAGCCGTCTACATATTTCAGCGTGCCATCGCCGTCCCATACGCCGTCTTTGAAATATCCGCGGTAAGTGCTGCCGTTGACGTAATTTACCTTTGCGAAGCCGTTGAGCATATCGTTGCGAAATTCGCCCTCGAGATATGTGCCGTCGGCGGCGTTCATTTTACCCTCGCCGTGGTACTTACCTTCTTTCAGCTCTCCCTCGTATATATCGCCGTTGCGCCGCATTTTTCCGTAGCCCGTTATTTTTCCATTTATAAATGTTCCTACATACCAGTTGCCGTTTGACCATTTAAGTTTTCCGCTGCCGAATTTTTCATTTTCAAACCACATACCTTCGTACAAATCGCCGTTGCGCTGTATCAGCTTGCCCGAACCGAATCTTTTATCGTCGTTCCAAGTGCCCTCATAAACGTCGCCATTTGAATACTCCATAACACCGTAACCAAAGCGCTTACCGTCGCGAAGCTCGCCCTTATATTTGCCGTCGGCGTACCGCTTTGCCAGCTCTTTCGGGGGTGACATTTTCAACCTTTCTTCATCTGTAAGTCTGTAAAAGCTTATAAAATTCTTTTCTTCCATGATAATTTCAATTCCTATAATTTATATCTGTATTTTTAAAAATTGCCATTGAAAAATTAAAATGAAACGTTTTGGGTTATCTTCCCGTCCTGGGTTATCATGATGCCTTTGAAATGATTATGATAAAAATCACCCACATATGTTCTTCCATCATTACACATATATTTTCCGAACCCGTCCATGATCCCGTCTTTTAATTCACCTATATAAACAGAACCATTTTCTGAGGTGTATTTTCCAAAGCCGTTATATTTACTATCTTTATTCTCTCCTATATATTCAGAACCGTTTGAAAACTCAACTTTTCCGAAACCCTCGCGATTATCATTTTTAAAAGTACCTTCATAAACAGTACCGTTTGTATATCTCATTATACCATATCCAGAGCGTTCATCATCAACTATTGATCCAGTATATACTCCGTTTGTATACTCTTTAACAGTTATAGGAAGTACATCATCTGTTTTCTTTTCGTCATTGTCGCTAACTGCCGAACCATCTCTGAATAAACACCTGTACCCTGCTAAGTCACCATTCAAATAGTGCAGTTCTATTACTTGGTCAGCAGAGTCCATATAAATACAAGTGCCAGTTTGTATTATTCCTTCTTTAAAAACGCCTGCTTCTATATTGCCGTTATCATATATCTTACGTCCAAAACCGTTTATCCAGTTATTTTGAAATTCTCCTTCATAGTAATATTTGCTTTTCTTTATCAGTTTTCCTTTACCGCATATCACGCCATTTATAAATTCGCCTTCGATCATGTCGCCGTCAGGAAATTTTATAGAACCCTTACCGTTTAGGTTTCCATATTGTAAGTCACCTTCAAATTCAAACCCATCATCTATAACAATTTCGCCATCGTCTTCTGAAACTAAAAGCTTTTTCCATAATCCATCGAGTTCTTGCTCTTCTAGATTATAAAATGTAGTGAAAATTTGATTATCCAAGCAACTCACCCCTTACGATAAATAAACAAATCCAAATATGTTAAGCCTTATTCCTTTCCCTCAATATAAAAAGTAGACTCCATATCCGCGATGTGCGTTGCCAGCGCCAGCGGGTAAAGCTCCAGCGCTTTGCCTATCGTGTTCGTGTTCTCTTCGCCCGAAAAGCCCATGTGCCAGCGTATCGCCATAGCTTCGTCGCGCGTCAGCCGCATAAACCCGCTCACTATGTACACGCTCTTCTCGCCGTGACCGTAGGGCAGCATATCGTGGTACTCGTAGTAGGGCACTTTTTCCCAAACGCCCTGCTCGTTCTTCGCGTTGCGGTAGCTCACGCGGTAAAGGTTTATCTTGCAGAGGTCGTGCAGCAGCGAGGCTATCGCTATGCTCTCCTCAGTGTACTCCAGCCCGTACTGCTCTTTCACACGCTCGCGCTCCAGATATGAGCACAAGCAGTCGTAAACGTGCAGCGAGTGCTCGCACAAGCCGCCCTCATACGCGCCGTGGTAGCGGGTAGAGGCGGGCGCTATGAAAAAGTCGCTCCCCTCAGAATCCAGCCACTCCAGCAGCTTATCCGCACCGCGGCGGGTTATCTTTTCATTGTATATACTGATAAATCTTTCCTTGTTTGCTAATACGTCAGCAGGCATACCGCGCCTTCCTTTCTGTTTGCCGCCGCGTCAGCCCAGACGCAGCATTTCGTCGATGCAGACTCTCGCTTTCGCGATAAGCTCGGGCGACATAAATATCTCGTTCTCCTCAGCCGCGGGACTGCCTATCGCTTCGCATACGCGGTAAACGTCCATCAGCGAGGTGAGCTTCATGTTCGGGCAGAGTATTTTTTTCGAGAGTATGTAAAATCTTTTGTCGGGGCACTTGTACTGCAAATGCTCCGCTATGCTCATTTCTGTACCGATTATAAACTCCTTAGCTTCCGACTTCTCGGCGAAATTCATTATTCCAGAGGTAGAGCCTACATAGTCCGCCTGCTCTGATACGCCGGGCACGCACTCGGGGTGCACCAGCACCAGCGCGTTCGGGTGAGCCTGCTTCGCGAGCCTTACCTCTTCGGGGTTGACCGCCGCGTGTACGGGACATCCGCCTTGAAGCAGCTTTATATCCTTATCTGGACAGGCTTTCTGCACAAATGCGCCGAGGTTGCAGTCGGGTATGAAAAGTATCTTCTTATCCTCCATAGCGCTTACTATCTTCACCGCCGAGGACGAGGTAACGCAAACGTCGCATACGGTCTTGAGCGCCGCGGTGGTGTTTATGTAAGCCACTACCTTGCGCTCGGGGTCTTGCGCCTTTATCATCTCTATCATCTCAGGCTCCATCTGCTCAGCCATAGGGCAGCCCGCCGCTGTGTTTGCGAGGTAAACGTGCTTTTCGGGCGAGAGCATCTTAGCCGTTTCCGCCATAAAATGCACGCCGCAGAACACTATATTCTTGTTCGTAACTTTAGAAGCGTCTACTGAAAGCTTGTAGGAATCGCCCGTAAAGTCGGCAGCCTCTACTATCTCTCTGCCCTGATAGCTGTGCGCCAGTATGCAGATGTCTTTTTCTTTTTTGAGCTTTTCTATCTTCTGCTGTATCTCATAAACCGTATTTACATTTTCCATAATTATTTCTTTCCTTTCAAAATACCGCGTACTGCGGCATTATCTTTTATAATTATTATACACTACTGCAAACATGATGTCAACCATTTAATGTGTAGAATATCCTAGCTGATTTTTGACATATATCGCGATTGCGCCTTGACCGCGCGGGGGTTATATGATATAATACAAAAGAGGCGTACTGCACAAAGCGGTGCGCCTCTCTCTCCGTATCATTTCTCGGCTCAGAAATTGTCTGAGATGTATTTTTCAGCCGATGTAGCCGCGTTAGCGCCGTCAGCCGCAGCGGTAACTACCTGCCGCAGCGGTGTGGTGCGAACATCGCCCGCAGCGAAAAGTCCCGCAGCGCTGGTAACGCAGTCCTCGCCCGCAGCGGCGTAGCCGCCCTCAAGCTTGCAGACACCCTCGAGAAGCTGAGTGTTCGGCACGCTGCCTACCGCGCAGAATATGCCGTCGAGCGCCAGGCTCTTTTCCTCGCCCGCCTGCTCGTAAACTATGCCCTCGGCGTTCGCGCCGCCCGTGATCTCTTTGAGCTGAGCGCTCATTATCTTCACGATGTTCTCGGTATCGTCCACCTTTTTTTGGAGCGACTTGTTCGCGCGGAACTCATCGCGCCTATGCACGAGGTAAACGGTCTTTGCAAGCTTGGAAAGGTAAAGCGCGTCGCCCAGCGCGGTATCTCCGCCGCCTATGACCGCCACCGTCTTATCCTTGTAGAAAAATCCATCGCACACCGCGCAGAATGATATGCGCTGCTTGTCCTCGCCCTTAACGCCGAGATGGCGGTATGAAGTGCCCGCCGCGTAAACTACCGCCTTAGCGGTCTTTTCGCCGCCCAGCTTAAACTTGACGTGCCAAACGCCGTCCGCCTGTTCCAAGCTTTCAACTTCGCCCTCGTAAAACTCCGCGCCAAGCGTTTCAGCCTGCTCGCGAAACTTCTCGCCCAGCTCGTAGCCGCTGAGTCCGTAAAGACCGGGGTAATTTTCCACTCTATCGGTGACGGAGATCTGTCCCGTACCCATGTAGTCTTTTTCCACTACCAGCGCGCTGAGCATAGCCCTTCTGGCGTATATCGCCGCGGTAAGTCCCGCAGGGCCGCTGCCTATTATAATAATGTCTGTCATTTTTCATCAGCCTCCTTTATATATAATACATCGGTTCCGCATTTTTTTCAAGTGTTTCTTCGCTGTATCTCTGAATAAAATTTTTGAGAGATATATTTTTCGCCAGCCCGTTAAGCTCGCGCTCAAATCTGCTCCAGAGTACTTCGTCCAACACTTCCGAAAGCTGCTTGTTTTCGGCGTTCACCATAGCCACATCGCTGCCCAATACGCTGGGGTCGAGCGCGTCGATTATCTCTTTCAGAGTTATCTCGTCGGCGCTTTTGGCGAGGATATATCCCCCGCGCGAGCCTTTTATACCTTTTATAAGCTTGGCGTGGCGCAGCGCTGAGAGCACCTGCTCTAAATATTTACATGAGAGCGCCCTGCGGTCTGCTATGCTGTACACCGTTACAGTTTCGCTGTTTTCTGAATTAAGGGCTATATCGGCTATCGCGATAATGCCGCACTCTACCTTTGTAGATATTTTCATAGCGTTTCATTCCTTTCATACTAGAATTTGGTCAAAATCAGTTTCCTACTATTCATACAATTCCTATCAACATAATATATTTTATACTTTTTTCGTCAGAATGTCAAGGGTTTTTATAAAACTTCGCTGATTTTTAAAAAATATGTTAAATTTATAGTTATCCTATTGACTTTGTATGATTTAAGTGCTATAATATATCCATACCAAGGGGAAACCTATTTAAGACCAGTATTTAGTATTAGCAGATCACAACCTTTTATAATGCAGGCTTCCCGAAAAATGAAATGGGGGAATATCCTTTGAAATTCAATACTTCTTTGCTGCACGGCGGCTTTTCGCCTGAAAAGGGTACGGGCGCTACTCTCACGCCGATATATCAGGTAAGCGCTTTCGCGCAGGACTCTGCCGAGCAGCTTGAAAAAGTTTTCAATAATAAAGCTCCCGGTTTTGCGTACACGCGGATAAGCAATCCTACCGTAGCGGCGTTTGAAAACCGCATAAACGCGCTCGAAAAGGGCGTCGGAGCAGTAGCCTGTTCATCGGGCATGGCGGCTGTTACGATGTCGCTGCTCAATATCTTGCAGCAGGGCGACGAGGTCATCGCGGCGGCGGGGCTTTTCGGCGGTACTATCGACCTTTTCGGCGATCTAAAGGCTTTCGGCATAAAGACGCGCTTTGTAGAGCACGTCACCGCCGAGGAGATAGAGCCTTTGATAAACGATAAAACTAAAGCCGTGTTTGCCGAACTTATCGGCAATCCTAATCTCGAGGTGGCAGACCTCGAGGAAGTATCGGCTCTGGCACACTCGCACGGCGTGCCGCTCATCATCGACGCTACTACCGCAACTCCTTATCTGATACACCCGTTCGATTTTGGCGCAGATATAGTGGTGCACTCCAGCTCGAAATACATAAACGGCGGCGGAAACTCGATAAGCGGAATAATAATCGACAGCGGCAGCTTCAAGTGGGACTGCGAACGCTACGCGGGGCTTGCCGAGTACAAGAAATTCGGAAAATTTGCATACATCGCGAAGCTGAGAAACGGAATTTGGCGCAACGTGGGCGGCTGCCTCGCGCCGATGAACGCTTTCATGAACAGCGTGGGTCTGGAAACTATGGGCCTGCGTATGGAGCGCAGCTGCTCTAACGCGCTGGCGCTCGCGAAATTCTTTGAGAGCTGCGAGGGCATAGAGGTAAACTACCCCGCGCTTGAAAGCAGCCCATTTTACCCGCTTTGCAAAAAGCAGCTGAAGGGCATGGGCGGCGCGATAGTTACCATACGCGCAGGCTCTAAAGAACGCGCATTCAAGCTGATAAACGGACTGAAACTCGCGGTGAACGCGACCAACATCGGCGACGTGAGAACGCTAGTCATACACCCCGCCAGCACGATATACACCCACAGCAGCGAAAAGCAGCAGCTCAGCGCGGGCGTATACGGCGACACCATAAGGATAAGCGTCGGAATAGAGGACGCCGAAGACCTTATACAAGATTTCAAACAGTCAATAGAGAATATCTGAGGAGGATAATATATAATGGCAACTGATTACGCAACACTGAAAAAAGGCGGATTTATGCGCCAGAAGCAGAAGAACAACTTTTCACTCAGACTGCGAGTAGTAGGCGGCAACCTTACCGCAAAGCAGCTCGCGACAATAGCAGAAGTTTCAGATAAATACGGCGAGGGCTATGTGCACCTCACTTCGCGCCAGAGCGTAGAGATACCTTTTATAAAGCTCGACGACATCGACGAAGTAAAAGCGGCGCTGGCTGCGGGCGATACCGAGCCGGGCGTTTGCGGCCCCAGAGTAAGAACTATCACAGCTTGTCAGGGTGCAGCCGTCTGTCCTAGCGGCTGTATCGACACCTATGCGCTGGCTAAAGAGCTTGACGAGCGCTACTTCGCCCGCGAGCTGCCGCACAAATTCAAGTTCGGCATTACCGGCTGCCAGAACAACTGCTTAAAATCCGAAGAGAACGACGTGGGAATAAAGGGCGGCATAAAAGTAAAGTGGCGCGAAGCCGACTGCATACACTGCGGAGTTTGCGCTAAAGCCTGCCGCCGCAACGCCATCACCATAGAGGACGGCGAGATAAAGGTAGACGAGAGCCTCTGCAACTTCTGCGGACGCTGCTACAAAGCCTGCCCGACCGAAGCTTGGGACACCGTACACGGCTACATAGTTTCATTCGGCGGACTTTTCGGAAACACCATCAATAAGGGCGAAACTATAATACCCTTTATAGAGGACAAGGAAACTCTCATGAAGATCTGCGACGCCGCTATAATCTTCTTTGAGAAAAACGCAAACGCGGGCGAGCGCTTTAAATTCACCATCGACCGCGTGGGCAGGGAAAAGTTTGAAAAAGAAATACTGGAGGTATATAACAATGGCTGAATTTAAGATCGACGATACGGTAGACATCACCGACGTAGTCTGCCCTACCACATTCGTAAAGGCAAAAGTAGCCCTCGAAGAGCTTGACGAGGGACAGATACTCGCCATAAGAATGAACGACGGCGAGCCTGTACAGAACGTGCCCCGCAGCGTAAAGGAAGAGGGTCACAAGATACTCAAGCTGATAAACAACGAGGACGGCACATACGACCTCATAGTAGAAAAGGTGGGAGATTAAAATGGCAGTAAAGGCAAACGGCGAAACTTTTGAAACCGAGATAGCAGAGAGCGGAAAGCTCGTGATAGCAGATTTCTATTCAGATTCCTGCGTGCCCTGCAAGCGAATGTCCCCGCTGCTTGCCGAAGCCGAAGAGCAGAGGGAGAATGTGAAGCTGGTAAAGCTGAACATAAATTTCGACGCTGACACCGCTGTAAAATACGGCGTTTCGGCTGTACCCACGCTTATATTTTTCAAAGACGGCAATGAAGTTTCCCGACTCACGGGCGCGGTAAAGAGAGCCGAGCTCGAAGCGGCGATAGAAGCTAACGAATAAAATTTTATACAATATGTAAGGAGAAATGTTATCATGACTATCACAGCAGCAGGAAATAAAAAGGAAGTTGCAGACGGACTTACCGTAGCGCAGCTCATCATCGACGAAAAGGTAGAAACTCCCGAATACGTTACCGTTACCATAAACGATGAGTTCGTAGAGAGCGGCACATTCGAGAGCACTGTGCTCAAAGACGGCGACGTAGTAGAATTTCTCTATTTCATGGGAGGCGGACAGTAATGGCATTTACTAACGAACAGATAGAGCGCTATTCGCGCCACATTATCCTCAAAGAGGTAGGCGTAAAGGGTCAGAAAAAGCTGATGAACGCTAAGGTGCTCATCATCGGCGCGGGCGGCCTGGGCGCACCTGCGGCTATGTACCTCGCGGCGGCGGGCGTAGGCACTATCGGCATTGCGGACGCTGACGAAGTAGACCTTTCAAACCTGCAGCGCCAGATAATCCACGCTACTGAGGACGTGGGCAAGGCTAAGGTGCAGTCGGCTAAGGAAACTATGGAAAAGCTGAACCCCGACGTAAAGGTAAACACCTACCGCACATTCGTTGACAGCGAAAACATAATGGACCTGATAAAGGACTACGATTTCATCATCGACGGCACCGACAACTTCCCTGCCAAGTTCCTTATCAACGACGCCTGCGTAATGGCGAAAAAGCCTTTCTCGCACGCGGGTATCATACGCTTTAAGGGTCAGCTCATGACATACGTTCCCGGTCAGGGTCCATGCTACCGCTGCGTATTCAAGAACCCGCCCCCGAAGGACGCTGTACCTACCTGCAAGCAGGCGGGCGTTATCGGCGCTATGGGCGGCGTTATCGGCAGCTTACAGGCTATGGAAGCTATCAAATACATTATCGGCGTGGGCGACCTGCTTACAGGCTACCTGCTTACCTACGACGCTCTGAAAATGGAGTTCCGCAAGGTAAAGCTGCCGAGCGACACGCATAAGTGCGCGGTATGCGGCGACGAGCCTACCATTACCGAGCTTATAGACTACGAACAGGCAGAATGCGACGGTGTACATCTATGATAAAACTAAGCAAAAGCGATTTTGAAAAAATACTTGCTTACGCTGAAAGCGAGCTGCCGAACGAGGCTTGCGGCCTTATCGGCGGCGTTATAGAGGACGGCGTAAAGATAATCAAGAAAGTTTACCTACTGACCAATATCGACCACTCAAACGAGCACTTCTCTCTCGACCCGAAAGAGCAGCTCGCGGCGGTAAAGGATATGCGCGCGCAGGGTATCTCTCCGCTGGGCAACTGGCACTCTCACCCCGAGTCGCCCTCGCGCCCCTCTGAGGAGGACAAGCGTCTGGCTTACGACAGCAAGGCGAGCTACATGATACTCTCGCTTATGAACAGAGATGAGCCTGTGCTCAACTCTTTCAAGATCAATGGCAGCGACGCCGAAAAGGAAGAGCTTGTCATAGAATAATAATCCTGACAAAGGCAAAGTATGAAAAAGAAAACAAAGCGGGCTGACCTCTAATTTCAGTGAGATCAGCCCGCTTCGTTTATGCCGTTATGACGTTTAAGCAATTATCCTACGTTTTATCTTTTTCATCTTTCGCCGCATCTGCTTTCGGCTTGTCTTTATCTTTATCTTTATCTATATCGGCCTCGTCCGCCGCGCTTTCCTCGTTGATAAATTCCGCCTCTATCGGCTCATCATCGGCGCTGTTCTTCGGCGGCAGCTTCGGCAGGGGCGTTTCCTTAGCCTCGAACCAGAATGTCGAGCCGCTGCCCTCTTCCGAGATAACGCCGAATGCGAACTCGTGCATTTTCAGTATCTCTTTGCATATCGAAAGGCCTAAGCCTGTGCCGACAGTTTCGCGGCGCACCTTTCCGCCGCGGTAGTAGCGGTCGAAGACCTGCGAAAGCTTGTCCTTCGCTATGCCCTGCCCATTATCGGTGACTTCTATGCGCACTATTCCGGGGCGGTTTATCTGCTTTATGCGTATGCGCTTTTTCTCGCCGCTGTAATTGATAGCGTTGTTTACGAAATTGTAGAGCACCTGCGCTATCTTTTCGCGGTCGGCGCAGATGGTGCGGTCGTCGTCGGGCTCGAAAGCTATATCGTAGCCGTTTTGCTCTATCATCAGCGTATAGCGTTTCAGCACGTCCTCTATCTGCTCGTGTATCGAATAATCGGTCTTGTTCAGCTCCATATTCGAGCTTTCAAGCTTTGAAAGCTCCAGTATCGAATTTACGAGGTTCGAGAGGCGGTCGGCTTCGTCTATTATTATCTGGCAGTGCTTCTCACGCTTTACGGGGTCGTCGCCCGAGAGGTCGCGTATCATCTCGGCGTAAGCCTTTACCATAGTAAGCGGCGTGCGCAGGTCGTGAGATATATTGGCTATGAGGTCTTTGCGCAGGTCGGTCACCTTTTTGACCTCGTTTCGCGCGTCGTCCAGCACGGTAGCCAGCTCTTCTATCTCGCGGTAGCCCTCGGCGGAAAATTCTACTTCGTAATCGCCCTCGCCGAATTTCTGCGCCGTTTCGGTAAGCTTTTCTATCGGTCTTGCCACGCGCGCAGAGATAAGCACGGTGACTATGAAAGCCAGCTCGAAGAGGATTATCGTGATGTACACAAGCTGCTCGCGGATAATGCTTACAGTAGAGTCTATCGGCTCTACGGGCGCTTCGATGAATACATACATCGTGCTGCCCTCGCTGTCAGAAAAGCGCTTGCAGTAGAATATCTCCTCCGCACCGAATTCGTCGCTGTGCTTTATCGTGGTAAGGCTGTCCACATCGGAATTTTCCAGCTCGCTGCGGAAGCGGTAGATGGTCTTGCCGTAATTTTTGCTCTTATCCTTGCTGAAAAATGAAAAGTTGCCCATGTTGTTTTCCATTATCAGCTCTTTGCCTGATTCGTCGCATATCATGACGAACATATTGTTATTAAAAGCCGTCTGCCGCGCAAACGAGCGGGCTTCCTCCAGCTCAGAAGAATTGTAGCTGTTTATAACGCTCTCAGCGCTGTTCGCGGCGGTGCGTATCCTAGCCGAGCGGTAATACTTCGGCAGGAAAAAATACTGGAAAAGCCAAAGCAGCATCAGCACGAAAAGCACGAAGAACATAAAGTATGTCCACACATACGTTTTCAGCGTGCGGCGCTTGCGGAATTTGGCGAAGCAGCGGTGCTTTTTCCTGCCGCCTTTTTCCTCGGCAGCCGCGCCCTCCGCCCGCGCAGGCACTTCTGCTTCGGGCTTTTTCTTATCAGTTGATCTTTTCAAACTTGTAGCCCATTCCTCTCAGCGTTACTATCAGGTTGCGGTACGGGCCTAAGCTGTTGCGCAGCATCTTGATGTGTGTATCTACCGTGCGGTCGTCGCCGTAGAAATCAAAGCCCCATACCTCTTCCAGCAGCTTTTCGCGCGAAAGAGCGATGTTCATATTCTTCACGAGGTAGAAGAGCAGGTCGTACTCCTTCGGCGTCATCTGCGCCTTTACGCCGTCTATAAGCACTTCGCGCGCGGTAAAATTTATAACAAGACCCTGATAGGTGATGACGTCCTCGGTCTTTTTAGCCGAGTTCACGCGGTTCATCACGGCGCGGATCCTCGCCATAAGCTCCTTGGGCGAAAAAGGCTTTACAACGTAATCGTCTACGCCTATCTCAAATCCGAAAAGCTTATCATACTCCTCGCCGCGGGCGGAGAGCATTATCACGGGTATATCCTTTATCTTCTTTATTTCCTTGCAGGCGGAGTATCCGTCGAGCTTCGGCATCATGATGTCCATAACTATGATGTCGAAATCGTTTTTCTTCACGCACTCAACAGCCTCCATGCCGTCGGCGGCCTCCGTTACCTGAAAATCGTTAAATTCTGCATACTCGCGTATTATGTCGCGGATACGCTCTTCATCGTCTACAACCAAAAGCTTTGGCATATCAATTACCTCCGTTTGAAAGAGAGCGGGTACAGCGCTCGCGCCCTTTCACATTTTTCTGTTATTATCCTACCATACTTATATGTATATTTTGTGAAAATACCAAAAAAATATAAGCAAATATACCAAAGCTTTATCACTTCATGAGCGCTTCCACGAGTATCTTTATACCAAGCAGTATGAGAATTATGCCGCCGCAGACCTCTGCCTTAGTCTTGTACTTGTCGCCGAAAATGCTGCCTATCTTTATGCCCGCCGCCGAGAATACGAATGTCACCGCGCCGATGAAAGATACCGCGGGTACTATATGCACCTCGAGAAAAGCGAATGTAACGCCTACCGCCAGCGCGTCGATACTGGTAGCTATCGCGAGCATGAACATATTTTTCGCGGACATGGAAGCGTCGGCGTCAGGCTCTTCCTCCTCGCCCGAGAGCGCTTCTTTCAGCATATTCGCGCCGATGAGCACCAGCAGCACAAAGGCTATCCAGTGCGCGTATTTAGTTACCATATCGGCAAAGCTCCTGCCCAGCAGAAAGCCGATAGTGGGCATAAGCGCCTGAAATCCGCCGAACCACAAACCTGCTGTCGCCATGTGCTTAAAGCGTATCTTGCCCAGCGACAGCCCCTTACAGACTGAAACGGCGAAAGCGTCCATAGAAAGCCCTACCGCGAGAATGAAAAGTTCCAGAAGTCCCATCTTAAAATACCTTCCTTATCTAGGCAGTACCGCGCAGCCATCGTGCACGTCTTGCCTTAGAGTACAAAAAAGACCCACGGACAAAAACACTTAGAGCGTTTTCGTCCATGAGTCTCATCGTTCCAATAAAAAAATCGGTATGCGCCGCCGGGCGGTAACTCGCCGCCATTATGTCGAACTGCGCCGCGCGAAAACCAGCCGCAAAAGCTATCCGCGCCGACTACTCCCTCAAAGAGATTATACTATATACTAACATATTTTATTACCCATGTCAAGGGTTTCGCGAAAAAAATTTCACAGGGCTAACATTCTAATATCACTTAATTTTTTTAGTTTATTTTACATTTCCCTATTGATAATTCCTACAAGATATAGTATAATAAAAGTAGTGTATTGATTTGTTTTGTGTGTACGCACTTTTCCCAAGGGGTGACATTTTGAAAAAAAGCAACGAAAAGACCAAATACATCTACGCGGGGCTTACGGCTTTTGCAGTGCTGGCGGCAGGAATGCTTATGATATACATAATTTTCCGCAAAAAAGAGCTTGCCGCGGCGGTAGAGGTGGTAAAGAGCATACTCGAGCCTTTCATAATAGGCGGCGTGCTCGCCTACCTGCTCGCACCGCTCTGCAATACTTACGAGCGCTGGATGAACAAGCTGCTGCCCGATAAGAAATGGAAACCGAAGCTTGCCGCTACCCTCGCGGTCGCCATGAGCTCGCTCTCGGCAGTCGCGGTGATAGCCGTGCTGGTGCTGCTTATAGTGCCCGCTACGCTGAAAAGCTTGGTATCGCTGGTGCTCTCAGTGCCGGGGCTTGTTATGGACTTTATCAACTGGTCTAACGAACGGCTGGCAGACTACCCGCAGCTTAAAAAATACCTGATGAATGCGGTAGACGTGGTGTACGATAAGTTCGACAGCTGGACTCAGCTCCAGCTTATGCCTTCTATACAAACTCTGCTCAGCGGCGTGGGAAGCAGTATCTCGCTGATATTCACGTTCGCGCTGAATATCGTGATAGGCTTTATCATCTCGATATACCTGCTGGCTTCGCGCAAGCTTTTCGCGCGGCAGTCTAAGATGCTGCTATACGCGGTGTTTCGTCCCAAGGCCGCCGACCTCATCTTCGGCGAGGTAAAGTACGCGGACAGAATGTTCAGCGGCTTCCTGCGCGGCAAGGTGCTCGACTCGGCGATAGTGGGACTGATCTGCTTCGTATTCCTAAAGATAATGAATTACGAGGACGTTATGCTGATAAGCGTTATCGTCGGCGTTACGAACATAATCCCCTTCTTCGGGCCATTTATCGGCGCTATACCCTCGGCTCTGCTGATATTCGTCACCAGCCCGATAAAGTGCGTTTACTTCGTGATATTCATATTCATACTCCAGCAGTTCGACGGCAATATACTAGGGCCTAAGTGCATGGGCAGTACTACAAAGCTTTCGGCATTCTGGATACTTTTCGCGATACTGCTTTTTGGCGGACTTATGGGCTTCGTCGGCATGATAATAGGCGTGCCGCTCTTCGCAGTAATTTACGATATTGTGAAAAAGCTGGTCTACTTCCTGCTTCACAAGCACGGCAGAGATGATATGCTGCCCGCCGAAACGGAAGACACCGCCGACCCGCCCAGCGGAACGGAGGAACAGCCTGCTTCTGCCGAATCCGTTCAGACGGCTCAAACGGCTGACAACGCAGCACCTGCTGAATAAAAATCTATACGGGACGCATTCCGCATTCGGAAGCGCCCCGTTTTTTATTTCAGTATGTCCTTGAAAAAATCCGCCGAGCTTATCCCCGCGGGACGGTTGAACCTGCCCATGAACGAGAGCGAACTTTCGTCGCCGACCGCCACGCGGTTCACGCGCTCCTCGCAGCTCAGAGTCACCTCAAAGCCGAACTGGTGCACTATGTCCTCGGTAAGCTCGCTGCGCATGCCGTAGGGGTAGGCGTAAGTTACCGGCTCTTCGCCCTTTGGCAGGGCTTTCTCCAGTATCTTCAAGGCTTTGTGGGTGTCGTTGCGCAGGGCGCGGCAGTAGTCCTCGTCGCTCTCGCCCGCCATTTGCGAAACGCCCCGCCGCTCGCCCAAAGTGTGCATATCCCAAGAATGGCAGGCAAGCTCGCACCAGCCGCTAAGAGCCATAGTCCGCGCATTTTCGATGTCCATAGTCGAGTAAGCGGGGTTCGGCGAAGCCTCCTCAGCGGCGGCGGTGCACCACTCCCCTACCAGACAGAAAACGCCCTTGCATTTGTATTTTTCAAGCAGCGGAAGCACATAATAGAAATTATTGTAACAGCCGTCGTCGAAAGTAAGCACTATCGGCTTTTCGGGCAGCGGCGTTCCGTTTTTTACATGATCGGCGACTTCGGTGCAGAAAACGGGCGTGTAGCCCGCCTGCGTGATGTATTGCAGGTCGGCTTCAAGCTCGGCGGCGGAGAGAACGTATTCGCCCGACTGCGACTCGCCTTTTACAACGCTGTGATACATGATTATCGGCAGATCTGCGCCATCTCCCTCAGCGGCAGCGCGGTCGGCGGAAAACGAGCGCACCAGCCCGCATACCAGCACCGCAGCGGCAGCGGCAGCCATCAGGGCGGCTGCACGGTATATCCTTAAACTAGCAAACATAGACGATTACCCCTTTTCTTATCTTATCATAGAATTTGTATGTAAAAAAATTTAGTAAAATTCCAAAAAATCTTGATTTGGTCTTGTTTTTTTTGTTGAAATCTGATATAATATTTATTAGACTATTACACGCCTGCACCCGCGCAGGTTTGATAAATGGGGGTACATAACCGTGAGATCTATACGTTCAAAAATCATGCTTGCCATGCTTTCACTGGCTTTGGGAATATCAGTGCTGCTGTGCGTGATCTTCCTTATATACATTAACATTTCCACGCAGCACACGCTGGCTGTTACGATGCGCTCGCTCGCAAGCGAAACAGCCGTGAGCTTTGACTACATGATAAACGAATATATCGAGCGCGCAAGCCGCGTGGCGCTCGATGCCGATTACGAAGAGCTTGATACGCCGCAGAAAAAAACAGCCGCTTTAGACGAAGCTTTCAGCGACAACGCACTCATCAGCGACTTTGCGGTGTACTCTTCATCAGGTTTGCAGCTGGATTCAGACGGCTCGCGCTGCGCAGACGTTATCACCGAAAACGACATTTGGAACGCCGCAAAGCGCAAGACGGCTACCCTCACCGACATCGTAACAGTAGACAACGAGAACTTCTTCGCTATACTTGTGCCCTCTAACGATGCTACCTTCATTTCGGCGATAGTTCTGAACTGCACATCTATCAACGAGTCGCTGATCGCGGACGACGAATTGAACAGCACAGTATACATTATAGAAAATAACGGTGAGATAATATTCCAGTCGAACACTTCAGGCACGAAATACGCGAGCAGAAATCCGATAGAGCTTGCTAAAACCGACGAGAATTACCAGAGCATGGCTGACGCTTTCAGCAACGCGCTCAACGGCAAAAACGGCAGCACCGAGTACGAGCTTTCAAAAGAGGACTACGTGGTGGGCTACTCAGCAGTTTCAAACTTTGGCGGAACGCTTATCGCGAGCGTACCGACAAGCAGCTTCAACGCCATGACGGCAACATCAATGCGCGTGATGATTCTTGTTGCGGCAAGCGTTATAATCGTAACATTGCTGGTTTCTGTGCTGTTTGCACGCAGCATCTCTCACCCGATAGTTTCCACAACGCAGCGTTTGCGCAAGCTTTCTCAGGGCGATATCTCCACCCGCGTAGACGTTTGGTACTCGCGCGACGAGTTAGGCATACTTTCCAACTCGCTTGAAGAAACGATAGTCAGCCTGCGCCAATACATCAATCTGATACAAGTAGCGCTCCAGCAGATCGCCGAGGGCAACCTCTGCCACCGCATGGAGGGCAACTTCAAGGGCGATTTCCTCAAGATAAAGACTACGTTCAACGAAATTTTCGAGTCGCTTTCCGAAACTTTCGACTCTATCAACCACTCCGCCGAGCAGGTGACATCGGGAGCGGTTCAGGTTTCCAACTCGGCTCAGACGCTTTCGCAAGGCGCGACGCAGCAGGCAAGCGCCATCGAAGAGCTTTCGGCTACACTGGGCGGCGTTTCGGATCAGGTAGCACGCAACTCCAGCGACGCTAAGGACGCGTACCGCCGCGTAAGCGACAACTCGACCGCGATTTCAAACTGCAACAGCGATATGTCGAATATGCTGGAGGCTATGGAGCTGATAAATCAAACTTCCTCCGAGATTGCAAACATCATCAAGGTCATCGACGAGATCTCGTTCCAAACCAACATACTCGCGCTGAACGCGGCGGTAGAGGCGGCGCGCGAAGGCTCGAAGGGCTTCGGCGTAGTTGCGGACGAAGTACGTCAGCTCGCGACAAGATCGGCGGAGGCGGCAAAGCAGAGCTCGGCGCTTATCGAGCGCTCGGCGAACGCTGTAAAGCGCGGCACGGCGATCGCGCAGGAAACTGCAAAGTCGCTTGAAAATACAGTTAAGAGCAGCGACAAAATACAGGAACTGATGAAGAACATCGCAGACGCCTCGGCTGAGCAGTCGGAGGCGATCTCGCAGATAAACACGGGCGTTGACCAGATCTCGGCGGTAGTTTCTGCCAACACAGCTACTGCTATCGGCTCAGCTTCCGCAAGCGAAGAGCTTTCGGGACAATCGCTGATACTCAAGAACATGATAGCAAGATTTAAGCTTTCCGACAAGCCCGGCGACGAACTGCCGAGCGACAATGACGGCGACGAAACGCAGGAAAATGAAGAGGAAGAGCAGATCAAAATAGATCTCGACGACAAAGATGACAAGTACTAATATAAATATTTGAAACCGAAACAGGAGGGTTAAAAACATGAAAAGAAGAATTGGTATTTTAACGAGCGGCGGCGACTGCCCCGGACTGAACGCGACCATACGCGGTGTGGCGAAAGCTTGCTATGAAAAATTTGGCAACGATGTAGAGATCATCGGCATACAGGACGGCTACTCGGGACTGATAAACAACCAGTGCAAAATTATGCAGCCCTCAGACTTTTCGGGAATTTTGACCACCGGCGGTACGATCTTCGGTACAAAGCGCACGCCTTTTAAAATGATGAAAGTAGTCGAAGAGGATAATGTTGACAAGGTTAGAAATATGAAGAAAACTTATAAGGACCAAAAGCTGGACTGTTTGCTCACTCTTGGCGGCAATGGCACGCACAAGACGGCTAATCTGCTTGCCGAAGAGGGACTGAACGTCATCGGTCTGCCAAAAACGATCGACAACGATATTTGGGGCACGAGCGTGACTTTCGGCTTCCACACCGCAGTTGACATCGCGACCGACGTTATCGACCGCCTGCACACCACCGCGAATTCGCACGGACGCATCCTTGTTGTCGAGATAATGGGCAACAAAGCGGGATGGCTGACGCTGTATTCGGGTATCGCGGGAGGCGCGGACATGATCGTTATCCCCGAGATCCCCTACGACATCGACAAACTCTGCGCGGCGTGCGAAAAGCGTGCACAGCAGGGCAAGGGCTTCTCGATTCTTGCAGTTGCCGAGGGCGCATTTGACGTCGAAGAGGCGAAAATGAAGAAAAAAGAGCGTGCTAAGGCGCGCGCAGAGGCTGGAATCACGACCGCTTCAAACCGCATCGCGACCCAGATACAGTCCTCGACCGGACTTGAAACACGCGTTTGTGTGCCGGGACATATGCTTCGCGGCGGAAGCCCGAGCGCTTATGACCGCATTCTTGCAACGCAATTTGGCGTACACGCGGCTGAGCTGATCGCGCAGAACAAGTTTGGCTATGCGGTAGCAAAGATCGGCGACAAGATCTCTGAAAACAAACTTTCGGACGTTGCAGGCAAAACTAAGTTCGTTCCCTCCGACGACCAGATGGTAAAGACAGCCAAGGACATCGGCATTTCGTTCGGCGACTAAAATGCGATACGACATTCAAAACTTGAATTTCCTAAGATACCCATATGGAGATGAAGCGATAATCGGCACACTGAAAGTAGTTGCTGTGCTCGACCAGTCAATGCAGATCGGCTCGCTCGTTTCGCATATATCGCACGATCAGATCTCGGTCAACGCGATGAAACCGTACGACAGCATTTCCGAACATTTTCGCATTTACCGACCCGACGTGCTGATAATCAGCACCGATTCCGTCGATCTCGAATGGTTTATCGCGCTGACTCATGAGCTGGAGAGCGAATTGATGTACATGCCGATGCTGGTAAACATTGCGCAGAAACGCACACCCGAACTTGACCGACTCGCGGCGAAGTACCAAGGATTTTACTTCATCAAACCACCGTTTGACCCTGCAGCACAAGCACGGCACATTGAAAAATTTCTGATAACAAAGGTTGTCACGAAAGAGTTTTACTACAAAAAAGTGATTGAATGCATAAAGCTTACATTACGATCAATGCACTGTTCGCCAACAGCGGAGGGATTTGAACCACTGGCAGAAACTGTATTTCAAGTAGTTGTTAACCCATTTAAACGTTTCAACTTTGAGCGCGATGTTTACCCATCTATATCAAAAGAACTAAAACTGACGACCGAATTCATTAAAATCAGCATTGACAGACTCATTGCAAACGCACTGCCTCAATTTACGGACGCTGAAACGAGCATTGCTTTTGAGGGTAACGATCTGAAAAACGAAATGCCTTCCAGCGCAGAATTTATCCACGCAGCGGCATTCATAACCTCATTTCCCTGTCGAAAGATCCTGCGAAACATTGAAGATGAACCTTTCTTTAAGGCCGGGGCACGAATAAAGTATTTTAAACCGACTTTTTAGTCGGTTTTTTTATACACAAAACAAAAACGCTGCCGATCGCTCGACAGCGTTTTATATTTAAAGAAGTTTATTCTTTACTAGTCGCTCAGATTAGTCCTTCTTCTTGGAAACTGCCATAGCAGCACCAGCAAGGATCACACCAACAGCGCCGAGTGCAGCAGCACCGGTAGAGGGGTTGGTATCAGTCTTGCCACCCTGAGAAGAGGTGGTGGAAGAAGTGGTGCCAGCTGCGCTGCTGCTTCCGGTGGAAGTAGTAGCATCAGAGGAAGAATCAGCCTCAGAAGAAGAATCAGCCTCAGAAGAGCTGTCCTCAGAAGAAGTCGACTCGCAAGAGCAGATTCCGCTCATGTCGCCAAGACCGGAAACGTCGAATACAAGATCAAGGTCAGTACCCTTGAGGTCTGCCAGATTGATAGGAGAATCAGCCTTGGTATCGCCGTACTCGTTGTAGATCTCGATTCTGTAGGTGGTCTTGTCGTTTTCGATGTTGCCGTACTTAACCTTTTCAGCGTCGAACTTGATCTCCTGACCGTCAACCTTTACAGCCTTAAGAGTAGCTGCGAAGTCAGGGTACAGAAGGTCTCTGTCTTCAACCTTGTCGCCAGCAGCGCCATCGTATACGTCAGCGATGTCAACTACGAGAACTACTGCGCCGTCATAAGCGTCGTTGTCCTTAACGTTACCATCGTCATCTCTCAGAGTGTAGGAAAGGGTGTACTCGCCATCGCCCTCAATGTGAGTGGTGGACTTCCAGTCCTGAGGATACCAGCCGCCAGCAGCGAAACCGAGAGTAGCATCAAGCTCTACTACGTCAGCGCATCCGCATCCGCAAGCGCCGGCTGCTTCGTCCCAATTCTTGCAAGTATCAGAAGTGCATCCGCATCCGCAGGGGCACTCTACGACCTCAGCAGGCTCAGCAACAGTTACAGAGCTAATAGAAGCGTCGTAAGCAGAGAAGAGCAGTCCGCCGTAGTTATTATTTTCCTCATAAGCTTCACGAATTGCAGCTACACCCTCAGCAGTAATTGTAAATGTGAAGGACTCAGCGTCAGCGTTGTAAACGAGTATAGAGCCATCGTTCTGGAGCAGAGGAGCACCGGTGTAGTCCTTGAGCTGCTCGTCAGTGTAGTTCTCCTTAGCCTCAAGACCCTTGATATACTCGGTCAGCTTAGGCCAGCCAGCAGCCATAATTCTGGGCGAGAGGATGTGATATGTATCGTTGCCAAGGATCTTGTAGTTTACAGTTACCTGAAGGTCCTTGCCCTCGGGAAGGTTTGCAAAATACTTATAGTCTACAGAACCCTGCGAGCCCCAATCGCTGTACTCCTCAGCAGAGGTGTCAACGGTCTGAGGAAGCTCATAAACTTCGCTGTCAGAAGAACTGTCGCCGCCCTCGTTTACCTGTACGTCAGCAATGGTAGCTTCGAGAGTAAAGTCGCCAAGATTTTCAAAGTCAGCCCAGTCAGTGCCATTTGCGAACAGCTCAACAGTAGTGTTAGTGATGGTCTCGCCCTTCTCGTTCTTGCCGCCGAAATCGATCGCGGTAGAACCTTCCTTAACGTAATCGCCTTCGCCGGTGATCTTGTACTCTACGGTAGCGGTTACGGTCTCGCCCTCAGCAAGAGTAACGTCCTCGCCCATGTAGAACTGGATGCCGGCATTACCTATCTGAGCGTCGTTCTCAGTCTTAGAAGCCTCAGCAATTTCCTTTGCGTTGCCGGTCAGGGTGAGCTTTCCGTCAGCGTTAAACTTGGTGTCAACAGACTGCCAGTTCCAGGAGCCGTTGCCCATTGCATAAACCTGCGCGCCAAAATTCTCAGCTTTTACTTCGGTAGCAGCGGAAGCGCTTACCATAGTAATGAGAGAAGCAGCGAAAGCAGTAGCCGAAAGTCCGGCCAGAATCTTAGTTGCCTTCATTTTAAAATTCCTCCATTTTAAAAATTTTTTCAAGTGCGAATATACCATGAGCGTATGACCCGCCCCTGATAATCATAGCTATATTATATCACATGTTTATCATATTTGCAATAGTCATTTTGACTAAATCCATGATAAACCATCGTGCATTTTTACCAAATTGTAATCAATTTTCACCGTTTTTATACTAATATATGAAACTTTTTAAATATTATCTTCTAACAAATTAGCCGGATTTGTAAGACATATGCAACAAAATTTCATATAGAATAATCGTTGAAAGGCGGAAAACTGCCGCGTTTCCGCCTTTGCTCTCAGCCCTCTGCGTAGATCTGCGAAAGCTTTTTCAGCCTTTCGCCCGCTATCTCAGCGGCGTACTGCGGCGCAAGTATCTTCGCGCCATCGCCCAGCCCGAAAAGCCAGCCCCAGAAGTTAGGCGAGAGCTTGACTTCTGCTTCTATTGTAAAACAGCCGTCCTTTTCGCGGTGTATCTGTACCTTATCCCCAAATTTTTCGCACACCGCTTCTGTTAAGCTATCTATAAACTGTATTTTCAGCACTTCCGAAGTGCCCTCGCCGAGTTCACCGCCCGATTTCAGACGGCGCAGCTCCCGCTCTTCCTCTTCGGTGAGCGGATGGCGCTTCTCACTGCCGATGGCTATCTCTGTAAGCCTTTCCGCACGGTAACGGCATATCTTCTGCTGCTTTTCGCACCAGCAGATAACGTAGTACCTCTCGCACTCCCAAACTATTTGGTAGGGCGATATGGTCACGCGCTCCTCTGCCCGCTTGCCGCCTTTTTTCTTCTCGCCCGAGTTATCGGTGCAGGTAAATTCGGCGCAGCGGTCAGAGAGTATAGCCTCCTGCAAAACGTCCACAGCGCGGTACACGGCGTCAGACTGCGTTTTTGTGCGGTTCTCGTTATGTATCGATCGGCGCAGCGCGGGCGCGTGGTATTCGCTGGTAAGAGTTTGCAGCTTTTTGATTATCTCATTCGATCTTTTGATCGTCAAGTATTTTGAGGAAGCCACAGCGTTGGCAAGCGCTTTCAGGTCCTCGTCAGTAAACAGCCGCTCGCCCATGTAATAAGCGTTCGAGTGGCCGATCTTAGTAGTTTCGATATTCAGCCCCGCATCGCACAAGGTAGCAATATCGTCATATATAGTCTTGCGCTCCGCCTTTATGCCCATAGCCCCGAGAATGTCTATAAGCTGATTTCCCGTTATAGCGTGGCTCTCGTCGGTGCGCTGATTAAAAAGCTGCTCCATTATAAGCAGCTTCTGCTTCTGCTTTGATACGCCTGCCAATTTAATTAACCCTCCCCGCTCGTCTTTTTGCTTTTTCCCCCGAGAATATGTTCGTGCACTTTGGTGCAGCTTCCGTCGGGGTTTATGATCGTCGTGTTATTGAGCTGAGCGCGCAGTGAGCCCGTAACGGCTGCGCGGTACTCGTTTCTCAGCGCCTGTCTTTCGCTCTGCTCTTCGGGAGTAAGCTCCCTCTCGCGGGCGATGGCGGTGAGTTCCGACAATCTCGCAAATTTTTCACTCTCCATAAATTTTTTCTCCTCTTTCTTTCGTGCGCGTCGTCTGCATACGCGGAGCTCCGCCCGAGGTCTTCTCCTCGGCACCGCCTTGAACGACTGCCCGAAAAAATACGGTATTACACAAGTACCGTTTTGGCGATCTGCTGATTTATTTTTTGGACTCTTGGCATTTTTAAGTCTTTTTCGCCATGATTTTTGATATAAAAGTCCATAAAAAGTCCCACAAATCTGTCGTGAATATATTATACCACACTTTTCCCGAGATTTCAACGTTAATTTTGCACAAAGTGTCCGATAATTTTCCCTCAATTTATACAAAAAGCTCACCTGTTCATCACTCGGCGCGCCGTTTACAAGTGTTCTTCTCGGCGAACGGCGGCGGTTTAAAAATTTGCACAGTGTTTGTGCAATGTGTACAAAAATAGCTTTTCCCTCTTGACTTTTTGCGAAAATCGGTTATAATTAGACTTAGAAAAAAGAACATATGTTCTTTTCAGAATTCAGTCGCCTCTTTCCACTCACCCCAAAATCTAGGAAGAAGCCGAAGCGCGGGCAGCCGCCTGCGCTGCAAAATGACGGCGTTTTGCGCCGAACGAAAGGAATATGCCATGAGAAAAAAGAAAAATGCAAAAATCGCAAACGTTCAGACCCTCCCCGCGCCCTGCCCGCAGATCAGCACCGACTTGCTTCGGCTGACCGAGCAGTACAGGCGCGACGAGGAGAACATCTCCCGACAGATAGAGAAGCTGCGTGCGAGGATAAAGCAGCGCCCCGAGCCGCATGAGCTGGAACAGCTTGAATTTCGCATCGACGTGCTGCTTTGCGAAAGGCGCGAGCTGCGCGCGGCTGCCGACCATATGCTCAGGCTCGCCGCGCCGCCCCCGCTCAGCCCAAGTCTGCTCGCAAGGGAGCGTGGCGCTTCGTGAGTCTGCTTTCGCGCCGCTGCATCGCGGGAAACTCTGAATATCTTGAAAATTTGATAAAAAATGAATTGACCGAAAGGCAAAAATGTTATATAATTAAATATTACAGGGACGGCGAAACGGTGCGCTCGATAGCGCAGCAGCAGGGCGTTTGCCCATCGACCGTGAGCAGGACTATCCGCCGCGGAATGGCGAAGCTGATGAAGACTGCCGAAGCCGCCCGCAGGCTGAGAAGCTGACATACATAAATTGTAAAAATACACGTTCGGGTATACCTTATTAAATAGGGGGTTATCCGAACGCAGAATGAGGGATACGCATGAGCTTGAATAAATTCGCAGAAGATTACGCCGCTTCTGGCATTTCGCGGCTGCATATGCCGGGGCACAAGGGCTGCAAGATACACGGTCTTGAGCCGCTTGACCTAACCGAGATAAAGGGCGCGGACTCGCTTTTTGAGAGCGAGGGCGTGATAGCGCAGGGCGAGCGGCGAACGGCGGAGATATTCGGCGCGCGGACTACCTGCTGGTCGGCGGAGGGCAGCAGCCTTTGCATAAAAGCGGCGCTGGGCATAGCCGCGCGGCATTTCGGCAGGCGTATGACCGTAGCCGCCCCGCGCAACTGCCACCGCGCATTCATAAGCGCCTGCGTGCTGCTGGACATCGACGTGAAGTGGATATTCCCCGAGAGCGGCTCGGCGCAGCTTTGCGAGTGCGGCGCTGCGCCCGAAGCGGTGGAGAAAGCGCTGGCGGGCGGTGAAGTTGACGCGGTGTACATCACATCGCCCGACTACCTCGGCGGGATTTCGGACATAGGCGGTATAAGCCGCGTTTGCAAAAAGCACGGCGCTCTGCTCATCTGCGACAATGCCCACGGCGCGTATCTGAAATTCGTGGGCGAGGGTATGCACCCGCTCGACCTCGGCGCGGACATAGTATGCGAATCGGCGCACAAAACGCTGCCCGTCTACACGGGCGGGGCGTACCTGCACATCGCGAAAAGCGCGCCCGCCGACTTTGACGAGCTGGCGAAGCCCGCGATGGTTCTCTTCGGCTCGACAAGCCCATCATACCTGATAATGGGATCGCTCGACCGCTGCACCGACCTGCTGGAGGGCGACCTGCCCAAAATGCTGCGCGCCTGCTGCGAAAGAACGGCGCGGACGAAAAAACTGCTCGCCGAGCGCGGTATCAGCGACATCTCGCGCGAAGCGATGAAGATCACGATAGACGCGGTGAAGATCGGGTACACGGGCGTGCAGCTCGCCGAGATGATGCGCCGCAGCAAGATGGAGTGCGAATACGCCGACGCGGAGGTAGTAGTGCTGATGCTCTCGCCGTACAATCCCGAGCGGGATTTCGAGCGGATAGAGAGCTTTTTCAGCGGACTGGAACTGCGCGAGCCGCTGGCTATTCCCTGCCCGCCCGAGCCGCTGCGCCCAGAAAAAGTTATGAGCCTGCGGCAGGCCGAGCTTAGCCGCGCCGAGCGGATAGACGTTGAAAAATCCGAGGGCAGGGTGTGCGCACGCAGCGCTATGTCCTGCCAGCCCTCGGTAGCGGCGGTGATGGGCGGCGAAAAAATTTCCGCCGAAGCGATAAAAATTCTCAAAAGGTATAGCATTTTGCAGATAGATGTGTTATAATAGATATGAGCAGCAAAATGCTGCCGCTTACGCTTTAAAATAAGGAGAATGATCTCTATGAAACTGGTTTACGCCATAGTAAATAACGACGACAACTACGCCGTATCAAAAGCGCTGCTGAAAAAGGGCATACGCGCTACGAAGCTTGCATCTACGGGTGGATTTCTCTCGGCGGGCAACACTACTTTTATGATCTGCTGCCGCGAAGAGGACGTTGACACCGTTATCGACACCTGCAAAGAACATTCGCGCAGAAGAAAGCAGTTCGTGCCCAGCTCGACCATTATCGAGCCTGACGGCGGCGGTTCGTACCCTGTGGAAGTCACCATAGGCGGCGCTACCATATTTGTTACCGACATCGAGCGTTTCGAGCAGGTATAAGGGGCGGGCGAAATGATAGAGCTTTGCGAAAACCGCTCGGCAGCCGAACTCACCTCCTCGCTGATAGCAAAGGGGCGCGAGCCGCACTCGATAATGATATGCGGCGAGAAGGGGCTGGGCAAAAAGCTCATCGCGAAGCTGATAGCCCAGCAGTTGCTGTGCGAAAATGGCACCGGCACGCCCTGCGGGGTATGCCGCGCCTGCCGTATGATAGAGGACGGCGCGCACCCCGACTTTATAACAGCCCCCGCCAACGCGCTCGGCAACTACAAGGTAGACGACATACGTGCGCTGACGGCTGACGCGCAGATCTCGCCCAGCGAGGGCAGGTACAAGATATACCTTATCCCCGATATGGACAGGTCTGTGCAGACCCTCCAGCAGATACAAAACACGCTGCTGAAGCTGATAGAAGAACCGCCCGAATCGGTAGTAGTGATACTTACAGCGAAGAGCAAAGAGATATTTCTCGACACGATAATCTCGCGAACGCTGATATTGCAGGCGGAAGAGGTAGAGCCTGCCGCCGCGCAGGGCTACCTCGAAGCGCACGGCGTTGACCGCGCTATGGCTGAGGAAGCCGTGCGCCGCCACGGCGGAAACATCGGCAGATGCCTAGACTACTGCGGCGACGAAAAGCTGCGCGCGGCGGCTGAGTATGCGGAAAACGCTGCCCTTGCCATTGCGCAGCGAAGCGAATACGGTCTGCTGAAAGCGCTGGCGGAGTGCGAGCTGAAAAAGGAAGCGCTATCTGCCGTGATGGTGTACCTGCAGCGGATAATGCGCGACGCCTGCCGAATGAGAGCGGGCGCGCCCGCGCCGAGGGTTTTCTCGCAGAAAGTTTGCGGGGCGCTGAGCGAAAGCTTCACCACAGCGCGGCTGGCGGATATTTACGACACCACGGGCGAATTTCTGCGGCGCATAGCGGGCAACGGTCTGCTTTCGGCGATACCCGCCGCGTACACGGCGAGCATATTTGCGTAAGTGAGCGTTTTTAAATTGAAAGGACTTTAAAATGGCAATGGTAAAATACATCGGCGTTCGTTTTAAGAAGGTCGGAAAAATATACTACTTTGCGCCCGGCGAGCTGGACATACACTGCGGCGACAAGGTGATAGTAGAAACGGTGCGCGGCGTAGAGTGCGGCGAAGTAGTTCTCGCAGACCGCGAGATGGAGGAATCGAAGCTGAATTCGCCGCTGAAAACGGTAATACGCTTGGCAACGAAAAAAGATTTCGAGATGATCGAGAAAAACAAGAAAAAGGAAAAGGAAGCTTTTGCTATATGCGAAGAGAAGATACGCAAGCACGGTCTGAAAATGGATCTGGTGGACGTAGAGTGCACTTTTGACAACAACAAGCTTCTCTTTTACTTCACTGCCGAAAACCGCGTAGACTTCCGCGAGCTGGTAAAAGACCTCGCGAACGTTTTCCGCACCCGTATAGAGCTGCGGCAGATAGGCGTGCGCGACGAAGCGAAAATGCTGGGCGGTTTAGGCATATGCGGACAGCCATTCTGCTGCTGCCGATTTATGGACGAATTTCAACCCGTATCGGTAAAAATGGCTAAGGAACAGTCGCTATCGCTCAACCCGACTAAGCTTTCGGGCACTTGCGGCAGGCTGATGTGCTGCCTGAAATTCGAGAGCGAAGCGTATCAAGATCTGCTAAAGACCACGCCGAAAACGGGAGCATACGTAAAGACCGCCGAGGGCAAGGGCGTAGTTACCGACGTAAACCTGCTTACAGGCACGCTGAAAGTCAAGATAGATAAGTCGGACAACCTGCTTACCGTCAACAAAAAGGACGTAGAGGTAATAAAAGACTCAGTTATCCGCGTTGACAAGAATGAGATGCGCGCGCTGAAACAGCTTGAGGGCAAGTAAGGGAGATGAGCGGCGATGCCTTCGATAGCAGTACACCTCGCGGCGGCGGATATTCTCGCCGAGCCGCTTAAAATTAAAGATACGCCCGCCTACCTGCTGGGCTGCATAGCGCCCGACCGGGTGAATGCCGACGGCTTCGCGCCCGCCGAGCAGCGTTACGCGGCGCACATACGCTCGCGCGACATTGAGCAGTGGAAAGCGAACATCGTGAAATTTTGCCGCGAGCGTGCGGAAACGGATTTCATAAAAGGCTTTGCGCTGCATCTTTTTACAGACATAGCATGGGACGAAACGGTACAGCCGCAGCTTTTTGAATATCTGCGCGGTAAAGGCATACCAGAGGAAGAGCTTAACAGCGCGAAATGGGACGAGCTGCGCGGCTTCGACTCGCTGCTCTCGAAAAGCGATAACTATCCGCGGGACATAGAGCTGCTGCGGCGCTCGACGGCGGATTCGGCAGGCGACGCAGGCATAGACAAAGCAGGGCTGGAAAAATGGCGCGACAAGATAACGGCTTTGCAGTACCCCTACCCGCCCTGCGGTTTTCTGAGCGAAGAGCACATAAAGACCGCGGCGGAGCTTGCTCTGCTTTACATGGAACAGGTATTTGAGATATAAAAAAACAGCCGAACGGTCAGCTAAGATCGTTCGGCTGTATGCGTATTCTGGAATATCAGCTCTGAGCTGTTTCGGGAATCTTTTCGGGCTCGAGAACAGAGGTGCAGTGCGGGCATCTTACCGCCTCGATGTCAATATCGGTCTTGCAGTAAGGGCACTTTTTGGTGGTAGGGGCGGCGGCTTCCTCGTGCTTGCCGAGGGACATGAGCTTATTGATAGCCTTCATAAGCATGAAGATAACGAAAGCCATAATGAGGAAATTGATAACAGCGGTAAGGAACTTGCCGTACTCTATGTACTGACCCGTGCTGAAAAGCTCAAAATGACCCGCGACCTTAGCACCGCCGATAGAATTGATGATAGGATTGATAAAGCTTTCGGTGAACGATGTCACTATGTCCTGAAAAGCGGCACCGATGATAACGCCGACGGCGAGGTCCATAACGTTGCCCTTTAGAGCAAACGCTTTAAATTCCTCGATAAATTTCTTTACTACTCCGACCTTTTCATTCTCCATTGCAAAAACATTCCTTTCACATTTACTCTCCCGCGGCGGGGCGGTGATACTGTAATTAGATTATAGCACAAAGCAGGCGAAAAATCAACGATTTTCGACAAAAAAGATAATTGTGAACAATTTGTAAAAGATAACATAAACCCCTTTACAAGCGTGAAATGTTGTGGTATAATAATAAAGCTGAAACGAGCAAGGCAAGATTACAGTTGAGATCACACTGGGATATAGCCAAGAGGTAAGGCAGCGGACTTTGACTCCGTCATTCCGCTGGTTCGAATCCAGCTATCCCAACCATCTGTTTGCTCATTTCAAAAGAATAAGCAAATTGGGGTATCGCCAAGTGGTAAGGCAGTGGACTCTGACTCCACCATTCCGTAGGTTCGAATCCTTCTACCCCAGCCAAAGATTAAGCAGACGTTTTTCTAGAGCGTCTGCTTTTTTTCTATTTGGATATTGATTTTTTGCGGGGGTTGTTGTATAATAGAAATCACAAAACATATCGAGTATCGGGCATAATTTAATCAAAAGGTGATCGTGACAGATGAAAAAGATATTCTCAAAAAAGGCGGCGTATCTGCCGTCAATAATTTTCGTTACAATGCTGGTGACCATCGCCGTTTGCTGCGATCCGCCCTCTTTGGTCGGAAGGTCGGCGCTTATACGCCTTGCGGTAACTATACCGCTCAATATAACATTTCAGATCTTGCTTTACCTCTTAGCGGCGGCGCTGCTTTTTATAGCTTTTCATTATTTGCTGCGCGAAAGAAGTATCGTAAAGCGGCGGATAGCCGATCTGATATTAGGAATAATATGTATTCTCTTCTGCTGTACGCTTATTACGGACAGCTATCTTTCGCCGCTTCGCGGAAGCATTAAGGGCGATCTTCGGGCATGGACGGATATTTTGTCAGACCTGAACGGCGGCGACAACGTATGTATCGAAAATTTGAATATCAAAACTTACCGTATGCCGGGGCACACTTCGCATAGGTCCGCAACTAACGACTCGTATTATATCGTCGCTGTTGACGAATACAAGAACAGTTTCAGGTTTGCAATAACCGCAAAAGACATGGCGCTGATATTCGGCGATGACGACTACGAGCCAAAATACGGAAAGATCGAATACTATAAAAATTCCGGACTGGTAAAAGCAATAACGCTTTACGATGAAGTCACGGCGGAATGAATAGAAAACACCTACATACAGAACAAGCCCCCCGCACAACTGCGAGAGGCTGTTATTTTTTCTATTCTGTCACTCCGCCGACTGCCTTTTCACCTTCGCCACGACCGCAGCTGCCGCGAAAAGCACTACTGCGAAGAGCGCCTCTATGCCAAGATAGCTCAGATATTTGCCCAGCGAATAGCCCTCGTCCGAAAGACCGAATAGCATATTGTTCGCGCGGACAAGCCAGTAGGCGGGCAGGAAGGAAGCCGCTTTCAGCACGCCGTCGCCCAGCAAGTCTTGCGGTACGAATACGCCGCAGAGGAACGCCATTCCAAGGCTCACCGTGTTGCCGATCATGCTGCAAACGTCGTCGCCCGCTATGCCGAACTGCGCTATCAGCACCGTAATGCCTACCGCCACGACCATGAAAATGAAGCTGTTCAGCATCGCCAGCAAGCCTGTTTTGCTGAACATCTCTCCGCCGTAGCAGGCGACGCCCAGTATCTGAAAAACCAGCCATATCGCCGCCGTGAGCGTGCCCGTCGCGCAGAATAGCTGCATATTCTTGCTTGCCAGCGGCAGCGCTGAGCAGTCTATCCTGCGGCGCAGATCAAGCGTATTGAAAGCCGAAAGTATCGGCGTGAAGCAAACTATCATTATCACCAAAAATATGTAGGCAAGGTACTGCGTGAAATATCTGAATCTGCTGCCGGAATTGCCCGCCGAGAAATTTTCTACCGTAACGTCAACGTGCTGCTTCTGCGCTTCTGCGGCGGCGCGGCAGGCTTCGCCGCTGCCCATGCCCGAAACCGAGTACACCTCAGCCGTCTTTACGAACTGCGTGAGCTGACCCTCAAAAAGCTGCGATTCATAAGTGCCCGAGGCGCTCACCATTTCAAAAAGCCCATCGCCCTCGCCCGCCGCGACAGCTTCGCCAAAGCCCGCTTTTATCGTCAGCGAGCAGTTGAGCGTGCGGTAATATATCGCGTCTTGAAGAGCGCCGTCGCCGCCGTCTATCGACACTATCTCGTGATTTTCCGCTATGTAGTCGCGCAGGGCACGGCTCGCTTCGGTATTATCCATATCGGCAACGCTTATTTTCAGCTTTTTGTCGCTGTAATCCGTATCCTGCTGAGCGTTTGCCGTCATTATAAAGCATATCAGCGCGAATATGCCGAAGTACATCAGTATAGTTACCAGTCTTTTCCGCGCCATTTTCATGAACACCTTATAAACTTGCATATCTGCGCCTCCTTGTAAGATAATATCCGCCCAGCGTGAAGAACACGGCGTATCCGCCGAGGGTGAGCAGGTTTGCCGTCAGCCTGCCGCTTCCGCCGTAGATGTTCAGCGCCAAAAAGCTGTTTGAGATCAGCGCGGCGGGGTTTATCCTATTGAACCACGGCGCGTACCGCTCTACCAGCGCGTACATATTGCCGACACAAAGCCCGCTGAGGAAGCAGAAAAACATTGATACCGAGATAAGTATGCCAATTTTCATGCCCTCGCTCATTTTGCCGATCGCGCCGATGAAAAAGCCCATGCTCGCGCTCATCAGCACACCCACCGCCGTAACGCCGAAAAGCGCGGGCAGCGGCGCGCCGAAATCTACTTTCAGCGTCAGAGTGAGGTACAAAAGAGTTACCCCCGAGCAGATAAGGTTCAGTATCACCGCCGCTGTCAGCGCCGCCGTTACGCTTTCAAGCTTGTGCACCGGCGAAACTGATTTGCGCGCGCCAAGCTCTGAAAGATTTGCCTGCACGCTTATCACCAGACCCAATCCGCTGAGCGCGCCGAAAAGGCAGTTCATAGCCAGCAGATTATAAAAATACTGCACATACGGGTCGGCGCTGTCGCCCGACATCTGCCGCGCTTCCACAGGCAATATTTCGGCGCTCATAGCCTCTATCACCTGTCCCAGCTTCTGCGGGTCGGCGTTCGCCGCGTCGGTTATCACCTTTACGTTCACCTCGTAATTATCGAGGAACGAGCGTATTATCGAAGCGGCGGTGCTCTCGCTCTTTACCGAAAGGCGAATATCGCTGCCGTTTACGAATATCACGCCGCTGACATCGCCGTTCTCCAGCTTTTTCATAGCCTTGTTCTCGGCTAAATATTCGGGCGCGAAAAGCGCGTCGCCGCCCTCAGACAGGCTGTCCATCACCTCGCTAAAAGTCGCGTTTTCCTGCTCGGTGCATACAGCTACGGGTATCTCTTTAAAAAGCTCGTCGCTCTCATACAGCCCACTGAAAGCTATGTTGAAAAAAGTGCCCAGTATTATCGGAAAAGCCAGCATCCAAAACATAGCCTGCCTGTTTCGCAGACCTGTGAGCAGTTCGTATTTCAAAAGATGTAAAAACATTGCTCAGCCCCCCCTCAGCTATCGCGAAGCTGCTTGCCGGTTATCTCTAAGAAAACGTCGTTGAGCGTGGGCAGCTCGGAATAGACCCTGCCGAAACGTATATCCTTTTGCTGGAGCAGTGTCAAAAGGCGGATGAGATTGTGCTTTCCGCCCGAGAATTTCACCTCTGCCCTGCCCTCGATGTACTCGGCTTCGTAAACGTGCGGCAGCGCGCGTATCTCCTCCAGCAGCTCGGCGCTCTGCTCCATAAGCTCTACCGTTATCTTCTCGGTATTCTTTATCTGCTTTTTCAGCTCTTCGGTAGTGCCCAGGGCTATCTGCCTGCCCTTATCCATTATCGCGATGCGCGTGCATATCTGCTCCACCTCTTCCATATAGTGAGATGTATAGATTATCGTAGCGCCTTGCCTGTTCAGCTCCTGTATGCCCTCCAGTATCTTATTGCGGCTCTGCGGGTCTACCGCAACTGTCGGCTCGTCAAAGATTATCAGCTTCGGCTTGTGCGCTATGCCGCAGGCGATGTTCAGTCGGCGCAGCAGACCGCCCGAAAGCTTCTTCGGGTAAAATTTCACGAAATCCTCCAGCCCTACGAACTTCACGGCTTCCTCAACGCACTTTTTGCGCTCCGCCTTATCCTTTATATAAAGCCCGCAGAAATAGTCGATGTTCTCATAAACGGTAAGCTCATTTATCACCGCTACGTTCTGCATTATAACGCCTATCTTGCTCTTTACATTGTAATTATCGGGCGACATCTCTTCGCCGAATATCTCTACGCTGCCCTTATCGAAACTCAGCAGCGAGAGCAGGCAGTTTATCGCGGTGGTCTTGCCCGAGCCGTTCGGTCCGAGCAGACCGAAGACCTCGCCCTCATATATCTCCAACGAGAAATGGTCGAGCGCTATAAGCTCTTTGTAACGCTTTACCAAATTTTCTATCTTCACTACGGGTGTGCTCATGTATATCATATCCTTTCATCAAACCGTCATGCGTTGCGTTTTGCAGATGTTATCTCTATAATACTAGTATAATGCAGGTGGCGGCTTTTTTCAAGTGCAAAATGTAATGACTTTTGCGGCGGGGCATGACATTTGTAATTCGCGCGGGGTATGCCTTTGCGCAAGATCTACATATAAGGCAGGCGGCGGGACAGTTAAATTGTGAAAAAAACATTAAATATAAAACAGTTCTGAATTTTTAGTTAAATATGACAAAAAGCGTTTACATTTTTCGGTCAATATGTTATAATGGTTTTTAGCGTTAAAACAATTTGAACAGCAAAATCTTATATGAAAGGGAATGTAAAGAAATGAAAAATTTAAGAGGGTTATTTTCAAGAGTTTTTTCCGCCGCCGCTGCGGCAGTTATCGCGGCAGGCTGCGCACTAAGTGCTTACGCCGCCGATACTTCCGACGTAGAGCTTGATACTTCCGAAGCTATCTCGGTAGGCAACTGGGGCACCAGTGCGAAGTACCAGTACGATACTTTCGACACCACCCGCATGACGAAAGATTCTGAGATAAAAGTAGACTTTTCTATGGATACCGAAGCGAACAAGCTTTCAAGCTCGCCGATAGAGCTGGTATTCCAGAGCTGGGAGTCTCCCGACACATCTATGGCGCAGCCCGACGGCTCGGTATGGGCAAAAGTATCCGCCGCAGAGTTTGACAAGACCACCGCGGTATTCAAGTACAACGACATAGTAAAAGCATACGGAACCGATAATTTTGAGAAGGTAAGCTGCATATGCTTTACCGCTACCGACGTTGCCGATATTACGGTAAAGAAGGTAACTGTTACTAACTGCACCGAAAAGGGCAGCCACTACGTCGATAAAGAAGAGCAGAAGGAACAAAACAAAAATAACATGATATTCACCATAATCGGCATAGTTGCGGGCATTGTTATCGCCGTTGTCATCATAGTAGTTATCATGAACAAAAAAAGCAGCTCGGCTTACGACGTTGCTTCGGGCGAGTTCGTTTCCAAAAAGGACACCAAGAATTAAGGACTAAAAAACATACAAAGCGTCACCGTGTGCTGCGGCGGCGCTTTTATACTATTATAATAATTATAATAATATAATAAGGAGATACAGAAATGCTGACATTTGAAGAACTAAAGAAAAACAGCGAGGTAAACGCATATATAATCCAAGCGGACGCTTCGCTCAAAGCGCTGGGATTTACCGAGCACAGCTTCGCGCACGTAGGCGTGGTGGCGGAGAACGCGCGGTATATACTGCAAACGCTGGGCTACCCCGAGCACGACCTCGAGCTGGTGCAGATAGCCGCTTATCTGCACGACATCGGCAACTTGGTCAACCGCATAGAACATTCGCAGAGCGGCGCGGTAATGGCTTTCAGCCTGCTGAACAGACTGGGTATGCCGCCGGAGGACACTGCCGTTATCGTCACCGCGATAGGCAACCACGACGAGGGCACGGGCGTAGCGGTGAACCACATAGCCGCCGCGCTGATACTCGCCGATAAATCAGACGTGCGCCGCAGCCGCGTCCGCAACACCGACAAGACCACCTTTGACATACACGACCGCGTGAACTACTCGGCGAAAAGATCGAGCCTGAAAATAAACGGCGAGCACACACTTATAAAGCTGAAACTCTCTATCGACACGCAGTACGGCTCGGTGATGGACTATTTCGAGATATTCCTAGACCGCATGATAATGTGCCGAAAAGCAGCGGAATTTCTGGGGCTGGAGTTTAAGCTGATAATCAACGAACAGCAGCTGATTTGACAGCTTATTTGATAAAGTACTCCCTTGAAATCTGCCGAAAATTGTGGTATAATAGTTGCAGTCGCAGACAACAAAAGGGGTGAACTACTTTGGATAAAATAATGCTGCTCATGGGCATACTGCCCTCAGTCATAATAATGGTGATAATCTTCAAAAACGCAGTTATCAAGCACAAGCCTATGCGAAAACTGGCTTCGGTATTTGCGATAAGCGCTATCTCGGTAGTGCCCGCAGGCATACTCGAAGGCATCGGCTCGGCGCTGATGCAAGCTTTTATCGGCGGCGACCCGCGAAGGGTCTACTACCCAGATATGGATTCATACCTGATATATCAGCTTGTCTTTTACGTCGCGGTAGTCGGCATAGTGGAGGAAGCCTGCAAGTTTTTTACATTCAAATGGATAGTTTTCCACGACCGTAGTTTCGACAACACCTACGACGGAATAATCTACGGCGCGGCTTCGGCGCTCGGCTTTGCTACGCTTGAGAACATACTTTACATATCGCAGGCAAGCAGTCAGCTCACGGTAGCTTTGCTGCGCGCGGTGCTTTCGATACCGCTCCACGCCGTTACGGGCATACTCATGGGCTACTACTTCGGCGTATCGAAATACCGCAGGTATAATAACGTTCGCCCGAACACCCGTCCCGAGCGGTTCGCGTACATATTCTCGGTGCTGATACACGGCGTTTACGACTACCTCGCGACGGCTATGAGCGCAGACGAAGACCGCAGCATATGGCTGATAGCGCTCATCTGCATGATGATACTCATTTACGCTATGATAGTGCGCTGCATATACTGCGCGCGGAAAAATTCGCACAACATCTACAATAAATACTACTACGAGCAGCTTGGCGGGCAGATGCAGGACATGATGGGCGGCAAGACCTCGGAAAACCCGACGTTTTTCGGCGTGCCGCTGCCGATGATGTACCGCAGAAATCCCAACGTTTTCAATCCTTACGACCCATATTCTTACACGCCGCCCCCACAGCAGTATCAGCAGTATCAGCAATATCAGCAATATCAGCAATATCAACAGTACCCGCAGTATCAGACCCCGCCGCAGCCTCAGCAGCCCAGATACTGCGTTCACTGCGGCAAGCCTATCTCATCAGCATCGCGCTTTTGTCCGAACTGCGGCAAAGAGATATAGCGCCGGCAGCCATCGCAATACCAAAATATGCAGAATATGCAGTAACACATTTTTCGCCTTTTCATATCATGTAATATAAGCCGCGCGGGTCACAAAGACCTGCGGCGAAAGGCTTAAATTATTACCCGAAAAGGAGAAATCGTTATGTGCGGAAACAATTGCTGGTGGATCATCATCCTTATCCTTCTCATAGTTTGCTGCGGCGGATGCGGCAACTGGGGCGGCTGCGGCTGCGGAAATAACTGCGGCGGATGCGGCAACGACTGCGGATGCGGCTGCTGATAACATCTGAATAATTCCCTTACAGCGCCTGAGCCTAAAAACTCGGGCGCTGTTTATTTGTATAAACTGCACATTTCTCTGTCACGAGATTTGCCAATGTTGTACATGATTTTTTGGACAATCATCGCAATGTGTCCTAAAAAGTATTGACAGTATAAATGTTATAGAATATAATATATATAAATCATATATATTATGAAAAAGCGGATAAAAAGCTCCGCAAAAACGGAAATTTTGGAAAGGATGAGATTCACATGATTCGGGCAGAATGGAAATCAATTCTGAAAAATCCGCTCATGATAATAGTTCTCATCGCGATAATCGCGATACCTACTATCTACGCGGGTCTGTTCCTAGCCTCGATGTGGGACCCATACGGAAACATCGACAAGCTGCCGGTAGCGGTAGTAAACAAAGACGAGTCGGTAGAGTACGATGGCACTACGCTTGACGTAGGAACTGAGCTGGTGAAAAAACTCAAAGAAAACGACGAGCTGCAGTTCAACTTCGTAGACGCGGAAGCGGCGCAGGAAGGTCTGGAAAACGGTACTTACTACATGGTAATAACCATTCCTGAGAATTTCTCGGCAAACGCTGCTACGCTTATGGACGAAAAGCCAAAGAAGATGGAGCTGGAGTATGAAACAAACCCCGGCAAAAACTACATCGCCAGCAAACTCAGCGATACCGCGCTGAGCAAGATACAGACGAGCGTTTCGGAAGAAGTTACAAAGACCTACTCCGAAACAGTCTTCGACCAGCTTACCGGCATAGGCGATTCGCTAAGCTCGGCGGCTGACGGCACGGGAGAGCTGGAGGACGGCCTCAGCCAGATCTCAGACGGCAACAAGAAGATAACCAAAAATCTGAAAAAGCTCGCCGAAAGCACAGTTACCTTTAAGGAAGGTTCTGAGGAGCTGCAAAGCGGACTGAAAGAATACACCGACGGCGTTTCTCAGGTAAACGAGGGCGCTAAGAAGCTTGACGACGGCGCTAAGACGCTTTCAAGCTCGGCAAGCTCTGGCGTTTCGCAGCTTAAAGACGGTACTTCGAGCCTGAAAAAGGGCGTAAGCTCTTACACATCGGGCGTTGGCGAGGCTGCTGCGGGTGCTTCTGAACTGAACAAAAACAGCAAGGCGCTAAACGACGGCGCTTCGCAGCTGTACAGCGGCTCTAAGCAGCTTTATGCGGCGGGCACGGCTGTACAGAGCGGACTACAGCAGATCTCAGATTCGCTGGCGACCAGCCTTTCTAAGGAAAACAAAGCTACCCTCTCGACGCTGACGGCGGGCTGCGATTCGCTGAAAAGCGGTATCGACGAGCTGTACACAAGCGTTTCTGGACTTGAGCTTCCCGACGTTTCGGCGGCGGCGACGGGCATAACCACATCGGCCGCGAACATCGGCGCTGACGCTACGGCGGCGGGCGGAAACCTCGCGAATATGCAGACATATCTGACCTCGCTCGCGACCGCTTACCCCGAGATAATGACCGACGCTAACTTCTCCGCTCTCGCGGGCGAGATAAGCACCTGCGCGGGCAACGTTTCCGACATAGGCACACAGCTCGGCACGCTCAAGACTGCGGCTGGCGGACTTGCTTCGCTGAGCAGCATGGGCGACAGCATCACCGAGTTGCAGAACGGCGTTGCGAAGATAAAGAAAGGCTCTGACCAGGTACTCCCCGGCGCTAAGCAGGCTATAAACACCCTTGAGGGCGGACTTGTAAGCATACAGAGCGCTCTCGACCGCCAGGGCAAGACTGCTGAGGACATGGGTCTTATACAGGGCATGACCCAGATAAACGGCGGACTCAGCACACTTTCGGGCGGCGCTAAGGAACTCAGCGCGGGCACTAAGACATACACCGCAGGCGTTAAAGACCTCAACAGCGGCCTTAGCAAGATACATTCAAATTCCGCAGCGCTCAACAGCGGCGCGGCTACTCTTGACAGCGGCGTAAGCAAGCTTTCGAGCGCGCTGACCAGCGGCGTAAAGACGCTTACCGACGGTACGAGCGCGCTTTACAGCGGCACTAAGAAACTTGACGCGAACAGCACGAGCGTAAAGAAGGGCGCGGCTGCACTTACAGACGGCGCTGAGCAGATCTCCGAAGGCGCTTCCAAACTGCACAAGGGCAGCAAAGATCTGGGCGACGGCGTATCCGACGCTTACGACGGCACAGGCACTTTAAAGAGCGGCCTTACCGACGGCGCTGACGAGATAGCTTCCATAAACACCAACAACGATACTTACGATATGTTCTCCGCTCCCGTAGAATCGAGCAAGCAGGAGTACACGCATGTTCCCGATAACGGCCACGCAATGGCGCCTTACATGATGTCAGTAGGACTTTGGGTAGGCACGCTGGCATTCTGCATCATGTACCCGCTCACTAAGGTAAACGGCGAGCTGAAATCAGGATTCAGGTGGTGGCTGGCTAAGGCTACGGTACTGCACGTTCTGACACAGATAATGGCAGTGCTCATGCTCTTCGTACTGCACAAAGCGTGCGGCTTCACACCGGCAAGCTGGAGCAAAGCGATAATAGTCGCGTGCATGGCTTCCATCGCGTTCATGTCGATACAGTACTTCATGAACGTAGCTATGGGCAAGGTAGGCTCGTTCCTCATGCTGATATTCATGGTAATACAGCTCGCAGGCTCGGCAGGTACTTACCCCGTAGAGATCTCGGGCGCATTTGTAAGCAAGATACACGCGCTTGTACCTTTCACATACACGGTAGATGCTTTCAGAATAGCTATCGCCGGCAAGGGCAGCATAGTTCCCTGCTGCATAGTAATGGGCGTTTTGGTAGTAGTATTCTCGGTACTTACAGTTATCCTCTTCCACTTCCGCGCTAAATGGAAGGAAACCGGCAGAAGATGTCTGTATGACTTTATTGAAGATAAGGGTCTTGCATAATTTTTAAAAATGTGATATAATTATATCGGTCGATATTCGATCTTGAAAAAAGAATCAGTTCGCCGCTTATTATAAAACAAACAGTAAATGTGTAAAAAGACAGGTGAAAGAAATGCCTACACAGCAATATCTTACAAAGCTATGCAAATCGTTTTACGAATTCAAATATGCGCTTTACAAAGTGATAGACAGCCTTTGCCGCGAAGAGGGCATAACGAATATGCAGGCTATGATGCTTTTCATGATAAAGTCTGAAAAGGCTATATCGGTAGGCGCGCTGAGCAGCATCTTCAATATGACCCACTCAAACGCTTCGGCACTTTGCAAAAAGCTCGAGCGCGATGGGCTGGTCTGCCGCACACGCTCAAAGACCGACGAGCGCACGGTGCTGATAACGCTTGGCGAGCGCGGCGAAGAGGTGCTTTCGCGTATGCTGAAAAACGGCGCGGGCATCAGCGACTCGCTGGGCGAGATACCGCAGGACCGTCTGGACACGATAATAGAAACGATGAATGAAGCAACGCATATGCTTTCGCAAATAGTTAAGTAATATGGATAACGCGTCTGAGCAAGATCGGGCGCGTTATTTTTTTGCGACACTGAGCAAACTTACGCAAAAAGTCAAGCCGAGTTCATCTTGATGTGATATAATGTAAACATAGAAAGTATACTTCCTTAGTTCGCAGAAGAAAGCAGGTGCATTTATTGAAAGACTTTTACATTTTCGCATGCTCGCTGGAATACATCGAGAACAACCTAAGCGGCGGGATAACGCAGGAGAAAATAGCGGCGCACTGCTGCTGCTCGCTCTCGGCGCTGCAAAAGATCTGGAAATACTGCACCCACGGCGGCATAATGACATACGTCAAAAAGCGCCGCATAACCCTAGCCGCCGCAGACCTGCGCCGCGGCGAGCAGGTGCTGGACACCGCCGTGAAATACGGCTACGGCTCTAACGAAGCTTTTACCCGCGCTTTTCGCAGCGTGTGGGGCGTGAACCCTTCGGAATTTGCGAGGTCGAGAAGCTTTACCTCAATGTATCCGAAGATCAACAAGAATTATTATAACGGAGGTACTTTTATGAGCATAACAAGATTTGATCTCACCGAGCTTTACGATAAACTTCAGGACAAAAAGGGCACATACCTGGCCTGTTTCGACATCAAAAATCTGCACCGCATAAACACCGAGATAGGCAGAAAAGCGGGCGACGACGTGATTAGCGCCTGCGTGGAGCACATCGACTCGGCGCTGAGCGAGAACATGATGGCTTTCCGCATCGGCGGCGATGAATTTGTAGTCGCTACCGGCTGCACCTCGCCCGAGGACGCAGCGGCTTTCGTCAAAAAAGTCACCGACCGCAACGGCGAAACTATACAGTCCTGCGGCGAAACGCTCACCATTCATCTGCACAGCGGGATAATGCTTTACGGCGAGGATAGCGAGGGCGAAGCGATATACGACCGGTTTGAAAACAGCCTCGACCGCGCAAAGCCGTAGACCGCACTTGATTTTCGCCGCCGTTTGTGCTAAAATTACAGACGGGTGATAAAAATGGCGGACAAAAGATACTGCCGTTGCTCGGCTGACGGCAGACCCGAATTTTACGGCTGCGGAAATCTCTCCGCGCCCGCGGGGGTTGTGCACCAGCGGCGGACGATGGGCTGCATGATGCTGATATATGTGATGTCGGGCGAGCTGCACATCGCGCAACTGAATAAAAATCAAACGCTGTACGGATTTTAGTCATCCATACAGCGTTTTTTTCAATAGTAATAATCCAAATATATCTTGTAACCGCTCTTGCCGGGGTCGCCCCTGTACGTTTTTATCCAGCCGAACTGGCCGTCTTTGTAAGTGTACAGCCAGCGGTCGTCATTTCGTTTTTCGCCATATATCGTCAGCTTTTCGCCCTTGTTGATGTAGATCTTACTGGTGGATTCCTCGTCAGGCTCGTTGCGCAGCATGAGAAGATTCACGCGGCTGACGACTTCGTATCGCTCATATGAATGAAGAGCGATCTGAGGTTCAGTTACGTTGGCTACTTTCTGCACCGTATCTTTGAGCAGCTCCGCCCTGCACCAGCCGTACTCACTGCCGTACTGAGTATATATCCACCTAACATTATCCGTTTCCTCCTCGGCGTAGACCGTCAGCATTGCCCCCGGCGAAACATCGCATATCAGCGTGTACTGCTCGCTCGGGCCTTTGCGCATCTGCACGAGCGTACCGTCGCTCGGCGTGAAAAGGCAGCCGCTCTCCGCCATTACCGCAGGCGCGTAAGGCGTGTCGATTTTTTCATCTGAGCTGTTTTCGGCAGACTGTTCGGTCGGCTCAGTCGGCTCGGTCTGTGCGTCGGCGTCAACAGCCGCAGCGCTCGACACCGCCGAATTTTGGTATACGTCAGCTTCGCTCTCGCCGCCGTTCGCTCCGCGCTTCACAACTATCGCGACAACCAGCGCCGCCATACATATACAGCAGACCGAGCATATCAGCGCGGGCAGGAGTATCTTGAACCTGCTGACGTCCGCGCCCTGATTTTTGGGCGGCTGTTTTTGACCGCAGTATATACAAAAATCCGAGCCATCGGGCAGAGAGTTCCCGCAATATTTACACTTCATTTACATCACTCACTTCAACTCCGCCCCGCCCCACTCAACGGCGGCAAAGCCTTTGCGCTCAAACCCGCTGAGCTTCTGCTCGGGAATGTCTATCTTCTCCTCAAGCGGGCGGTATGTCATGAACACGCGCAGCAGGCTGTCGGGCTTCGGGGATATATCCAGCTTGTAATTATCGGTGTAGATGTCGCTTTGAAACGCTATCTGATTATACTTATTGTGCTCCATGCGTGGCAGCCAGTATACTATGAATTCGTTGCGCTCGTCCTCGTTAAGACCCAGTATTTCAAGCTTTTCGCGCAGGAATTTTTCGGTATCTTCGCCCTTTACAACAAAGCCCTGCGACATATCATAATGTGCACGGTCGTTCACGCTGTCCCAGAAGAGATAATGATAATTTCCGCCGTCCGCTTTGTTGACTAGCTTGCCGTCGGGATAAGCAGTAACATTCCAGCCGTTGCCATATGCCGGATATGTGGTCGAGATCTCGGCGTTTTTCGCAGTAAGCTTTACGGAAACATCGGTCGGGCACTGAGGGTAGAGGTAGATGACGGGTTTCGCCGCGCCGCCCTCATATTGAACGTAAGCTTTGTAGTCCGAACTATCGTATTCACCCCTGTATGCCATTATCCAGCCGCGCTGACCATTGTACTCGGTGTATATCCATTTGCCGTTATCGTCGTCGTTGTAGCCGTACTCCTCCATCGCCGTGCCGCTGTCGATGCTGTCCATCGCGGCGTAGCTCTTGTCGGGGCCTTTGCGCAGGGTCAGATCATTAACGACCACTGTAAAATGCGGGTGATAGTCATCTTCAATGTAGTTATCCGGCTCGACTATATCGTACTCTATCGGCAGACTGTACGAAAGATATTTTTCCGTGCACCAGCCATACACGCCGTTGTACTCGACATACGCCCACGTTTCGCCGTCGCCGCTGCGCTCGGCGTAAACAGCTAGTTCGTAACGGCGAGGTATCTCAGTTTTGTAAGCATATTTATATCCCGGCCCGATGCGCATAGTCAGCGGGTCTTTTTTGGTCGCGACATACATAGTTCCAACGTAGCTCGTATCGTCGGGAGTGACCGGTATCTTATATTTATCCTGCGTGGTTGTGGTGGCGGGCTTGGTCTGCGGGGCGGTAGTCTGCGCCGTGGTTTTCTCCTCGGTCTGCTCCGTCTGCGGCTGTTCGGTCTGTTCGGGCTGAGATGACTGCTCTGTCTGAGCGGCCGCAGCGGTCTGGGTCTGCGGGGCGCTGTTTTCATCGGCGCTGTCCGTCTTGACACTGCCGCGGGTCAGCACTATCGCCGCGACCATCGCCGCCATGCACACGCAGCACACCGAGCATATCACCGCAGGTATCAGAAACCGAAAACGCTTCTGCGAAGCGGGAGGCTCTGGCGGAGCGTAAATATCGCCGTTTATCGTGCCGTACTGCTCATATTGTTCCGGCTGTTCATATTGGTCATACCGGTCGTACTGATACTGCTGCTCAGGCTCATCTGCGCCGCGCGATAATTTGTTACCGCAGGCGGGACAAAACGCCGAATCATTCGGCAGTTCTTTTCCACATTTCGGGCAAAACATATATATCACTCTTTCTATAATTCCTGTATTTTTTTACAAACGTTATACGCTATACCTTTATAATACCTTTATAATATAATAGCACATACGCGCCGCCGTGTCAACATTATTTTCCGACTAAAAAAAGGCGCGACCTGCTGCGGATGCACCTTTTTGTTTCATATTTCTATAATATCCGCTACCGCCTTGCCGTTTTTCTTCAAGCAGTAGACTATGTGGAATTTGTCGCCGATAACGGGGCGGCTTTTTTTGACGAAAAATTTTCCCGTATGTTCGCCGCCGCGGGAATCGTTATAGCGCATCTTACATTCATATGCGAACTGGTCTATCTGCTTCACGCTGACCACCTCGGCGAGCGCGGGCTTACCGTTTTTGGTAAGCATACGGTTGACTATCGAATCGTGATGACCCATGAAAAATACCACAAATCCCGAGATCCAAAGTGCTGTCATTATCACCGCGAAAACGGCTATCAGCGAATTTGAAGGCGGGCAGTAGACCTTTTCGGGGTAGGGATCTGTAACGAGCGCCGTAAAGCTCTCACCTTTTGAAGTGCGGCGGTTCATAGTCGCCTCAGCCAGTATTTCCTCGCCTGTATCATCTGTATAAACGGCGTGCACGAGCTGCTTTCCCTTTTTATGCTCCTCCACCGATACCACACGGCACTGCACTTCAGTACCATTACGCAGGTAGTTCATAGCGGAAGAAACGCTTTTCACACAAAGCCATGGAATGAAAATTATCATAGCGAAGCCGATGAGCGAAAGCATCAAAGCGCGCACCCCATTGCCTTTCTGCATATATATCTCCCTTTTTACGAGCGTTTTTGCCAACGTTCGACAAGATATATTATAGCACAGATATTACGAGATGTCAATGATTTTTTGTACAAATAATTAAAAAATCCCGACTTGGCAATTTATTAACCCTTGGGCAAAATGTCAATATTTTTATATAATTGGATAATCTAACGATATACCTATACTCTAAAATTTATGCAAGCAATATATTCAAAGATATATATTACCGTGCTCATTTACGCATCATCTCGCACCCCGTAAAATAATGCAGAAGTATCTCCTCGCAGCCGCTTCCCTGCTTCGCCATTTCGTTCGCGCCGTGCTGGCTCATGCCTACCAAATGCCCGCAGCCCAGCGCGCGGCAGGTGAATTCCCCGTCGGCATATTCTACCTCTATGTGCTGCGATGGCAGGTCGAGCAGCGCGCATATCCGCGACGCTTCGCATATCTCGCCGCCCGCGCGCATTTTCAGCACCGTGCCGCCCGGAGAACGCTCCGCCGCAGTCAGCCAGCCCTCAGGCTCGCCGCTAAGGTCGCAGTCGGTGAACTCCGCCGTCAGCAGCTTTTTCATCTCCGCTTCGCTGTAATTCCGCACCGTTTCGCACTCCTCAAGCTCGGCGTCCCACTCGCTATCGACCGATGTCAGATACGGTATCTCCTCGCCCCACATCACCTGCGCCGACTCGGTCTTGCCGTAGGATATGCCGTGAAACGCTACCAATATCGGCTCGCCCTGCCAGCTGAGCGTGAGCGGTTCGGCATATTCAGCCGCAGCGGTTATCTTTTTCAGCGCCGCACCGTAACCGTCGCCGTAGACCTCCCGCGCCTGATCTTCCGTGAAAAACGCCTGATAGCGGCTGCCGTCATCGCTCATATGTGCGCCGCGCAGATCCGCCGCAGGCTCGGCGCTCTCGGCAAGTATACGCCGCCGCGCATATGTAGAAGCCAGCACCGCCTGCGCTTTCAGCGCCTCGTCCTCAAAATCGGCAGGCATCTGCGCAAATACCGCGCCTATTATGTAATCTTTCATGCTGTACTCAGCCACCCTGCCCGTTTCCTCGCAGAGTATCTTCACAGTTTCGTAACCTTGCGGACTGCCCGCGGCGGCCTTTTCCGACTCGCGCCGCGCATATCCCACGCAGGGTATCAGCAGCAGCAGCACTGCAAAAACTGCAATAAGCTGTAAGTAATCTTTCATAAATATCGTCCTTTCCTTTGCTGCAGGGTGTGAAAATGAATAACTCTGCCCGATAAAATTCATATTTTCATCAAATAAAACAAATTGCTTTTAGCCAAACGGCTATGTTTGTGCAAATCTAACTTGACAAATCGGAAAAAATGTTGTAAAATATTATTTATATAATTACGTGAGAATTATTTGTATATTATTGTGAGAATTATTTGTATATTATTGCTGCGCATATTTTGGCGCGGAGAAAGCGAGATGATCTTTATATGTCAAACGAAACAGCGAGGAATATGCTTTACCAGCAATTTGTTGCCAATAACGCCATCGACCCTAAATACTACGATAAATATGTGGTAAAAAGAGGTCTGAGAAATTCCGACGGCACCGGCGTAATGGCTGGTCTTACCAACATATGTAACGTTCACGGATATGTAATAAACGAAGGCGAAAAATCTCCGATACCGGGCAAACTCGTATTCCGCGGATATGATATCAAAGATCTCGTAGAAAACGCCGTAAAGGAAAACCGCTTTGCATATGAGGAAACGGTGTATCTGCTGCTGATGGGCAATCTGCCTACTCACGAAGAGCTTGCGGCTTTTACCGAGCTGATGGACGAAAACCGCCAACTGCCGCCCAACTTCTTTGAAGATATGATACTCAAAGCGCCCTCGAGAAATATAATGAACAAGATGGGACGCGCCCTGCTCTCTTTATATTCATATGATGAAAACCCCGAAAACAGAAGTCCCGAATTTGAAATGGCTACCGCTATCTCGATAATCTCGAAGCTGCCTAATATAATGGTATCGGCATATCAGGTAAAGCGCAGAGTTTACGACGGTCAGAGCATGATAATGCACCCGCTGATAAAGGGGCAGTCTACCGCTGAGATGATACTTTCAGCCCTGCGCCCCGACCGCAAATTCACCGACGAGGAAGCTAAGCTGCTCGACATAGTGCTTATGCTGCACGCTGAGCACGGCGGCGGAAACAACTCTACTTTCACCTGCCGCGTACTTACATCTTCCGGCACCGACCCATACTCGGCATACTCGGCGGCTATCGGCTCGCTGAAAGGCCCGAAGCACGGCGGCGCTAACATCAAAGTTAACGAGATGTTCACCTGCGTAAAAGAACATGTGCGCAACTGGGATGACGAGGGCGAAGTTGCCGACTTCCTAAGAAAGATACTAAATAAAGAGGCTTTCGACCACACGGGTCTGATATACGGTATGGGCCACGCGGTATACACCCTTTCCGACCCCCGCGCCGTGATACTCAAGGCCAACGCCGAGAAGCTCGCGCACGGAACCGAGTTTGAGAAAGAGTTCCGCCTGCTGGAGTCCATCGAGCGCCTTACTCCCGAACTTTTCGCTGAGAAGAAGGGCGATATAAAGGCTATGTGCGCGAACGTAGATATGTACTCGGGTCTGGTATACAGAATGCTGGGCATACCCGAAGACCTCTTCACGCCGCTCTTCGCCGTATCGCGTATGGCAGGCTGGTGCGCTCACCGCTTTGAAGAGCTTGTAACGGGCAAGAGAATAATCCGCCCCGCATACAAGGCTGTAATGAAAGAGCGCGAGTATATCCCGATAAACGAAAGATAACACATCATCATACTGATTATAACGCTCCCTTTCGGCGAAATATGCCGAAGCGGGGCGTTTGTTTTAATATATGTGTACTGAGATATTTATATATTAAAGCAACACCGCACAAAGCCGAAGGCGGTAGTTGTGCGGTGTTGCCTTAAATATACCTGAAATATGCAGATATGCGGAAAATAATGTTGACATATCGGAAATAATATAGTATTATATATAATGGATATATCTGATGTGCGCATATTGGCATATCATATATATCGCGGACATATATATTTCAGGAAAATGCCCTGACAAAAGGACGGAGATGAACAGATATATGCATATACATAAAAAAGCTGATATACTGCGCCGAGCGATATGCGCGATATGCGCGGCGGCGGTATTTATATGCGGCGGGGCGACGGCTTTTGCCGAGGGCGAGCCGAGCTTCGACGTAGAGGTGAACGTGCCGCCTAAGACGGTATTTCTGGGCGACTCGATAGCGGCGGGCTACGGGCTGAAAGGGTACGACAAAAATGACCTTACCAAGTGTCCCTCATACGCCAATATACTTGCCGAGGTATTTAAGTCAAATCTGCCGGAAGAGGCGGATTTTGCTTACGAAAACCTCGCGATAAGCGGCTACACTTCGCAGGAGCTTCTCGACCTGCTGAAAGGCGGCACCTGCGACAAAGCGCTTTCAGACGCCGACGCCGTAGTGGTATCCATCGGCGGGAACGATATGCTGGGCGTGTTTCTGGGGATAATGGGCAAGGACAACAGCGTAGGAGATATGGTGAACAGATCGCTTTCGCTGAGCGACGACCTCGATACCGCGCTTGCGCCTTTCCACGAAAAGCTATCAGCCATTACCGACGAGATACACGACCGCACCAAAAACGCCGACTGCAAGCTTATCATACAGACCCTTTACAACCCTTTTGAGGGGCATGTTATCTCATTGCTGGACAAGCTGGGCGAGGAGAAGATAGGCAAGCTGAATGAAACTATTTTCTCGCTTTCGGAAAACGGCGAGAATTATTTGGTCGCAGACGTGGCGTCAAGCTTTAAGGGCAGAAATCAGGAGCTTACCAACATCAAGGATATGGATATACACCCAAACGCCGAGGGTCACCAGCTCATAGCAAAAACACTGGAAGAGCTTATAGAAAAACAGACATTTACATACCACGACGACAAGGCGGAAGCGGAGTATATCAGCGAGCAGAAGGTAAAAAAAGCCGAGGAAGAAAAAAAATCAGACCGCAGAAAAAATATAGGCATAGCGGCGGGCGCGGCGGCTGCCGTAACAGCCTGCGCGGCGGTCGGCATAAGCATAGGCGTACACAAACGCAAGACGAAAGAATGAGGATATTTGTATGAGATCATTTCTTGTAGATTTTGAGAACGTAAAATCAAAGGGGCTGGTGGGCATAGACCAGCTGGGCAGCGACGACCACGTAGTTATATTTTACAGCGAAAATTCCGACACCATAAGCTTTGAGATGCACTGCAGCGTTATGCGCGCGTCGGCAAGCGTGGAGTACATGAAGGTAAACGTCGGCGGCAAAAACGCCCTTGATTTCCAGCTCTCTACCCTGCTGGGATACATGGTGGCGCAGCAGAACAACTCGCACATTTTCATTATCAGCAACGATAAGGGCTTCGACAAGCTGCATGATTTTTGGGAGAACACTTTCAACGACGCACCGCCCTGCGTGGTATTCAGAACGCAGAACATCGCGGCGGCGATCAATTACGCAAAGTCGCACAAGGCGGCTTCTATCGAGCTGGGCGACATAGCGGAGCAGGCGGAGGAGCTTATCGCCGAAGCAGTCGCACTGCCCGAGCAGACGGATACCCCCGAGGAAAAGCCCGCAAAAAAGGCGGATATGGAGATAATGGTGCCCGAGGCGATGATACAGGCTTTTCGCCCTGACAAGGAGAAAGCGAGCGCGAGCAAGCCCGCGCATGAGCGCAGGATAGAGATAACCACAAACGCATATATTCCCGAAACATCTGCGCTGAGCGAACCGAACGAACCGAGCGAGCCCGCAGCCCGCCCCGCCGACATCACCGACGCGCAGTTCGCAAAGTACATGGATATAGCGCGCGCTGCCGAAGGCGAAGAGCTGCCGCTCAGCCTTTTCAAGCTGGAAGAGGGCAGACTGCGCAATGTGCTCAATGAGCTGAACCGCTCGATATGCCTGCGCGACCTGCGCAAAGTTCTGGTAGCGGCGATGGGCTGCGAGGACGGCGAATACATCGCTTCCGAGCTGACCGACCATTATGACAGGATAAAAGCGCGGCTTGCTGAGCTTAGTGCGCAGGAGCAGGAAGCTGAAACTGCCGATGATGCCGAGAACGCCGAAAACGCCGCCGAGCCGAAAAAGGTAGACGCAGATATGAAGAAAAAGCTGCACGCCCTGCTAGACCCCATCGCGACGAAAGACGAATTTTCGGGCACGGTAGCGCAGATAAACATCTCCGCCACCCCGCAGCAGCTGTACATCAACATGATAAAGCGCTTCAACAAAAAGCGCGGCTGTGTGCTCTACAAGGCGATAAAGGCTGAATTCAAGCGCTTTATCGAGCCTGCCGCGGAAGAACCTGCGCCCGCCGAGCCGAAAAAGGCGGACAATACCATGAAGAAAAAACTGCACACCCTGCTCGACCCGATAGCCTCGAACGACGAATTTTCGGGCGTGGTATCGCTGATAAACCGCTCGGCAGATTCGCAGGAGCTTGCGGCGAACATGACCCAGCGCTTCGGCACGGAACGCGGCAGCGAACTTTACGAGATAGTAGAGTCAGACTTCATGGATTTCACGGGCGAAGCGGCGGCAGTGAACGCTGTTGCCGTAGCCGTTGACGAATCGCCGAAGCAGGAAGAGCCTGCGGAGATTGCCGCGGAAAAAGCCCCCGAAAAGACGGAACAGCCCGAACAGAAAGCTAAGGAGCAGAAGCCTGCCAAAAAGCGCAGCGCAGCAGGAAAGACTAAATCGGAAAAAGCTGTAAAGCCGAAAAAGTCTGAGAAGAAAAAGGCTGAGCCTGCCGAACAGCCCGAGGAATTGTCCCCCGAATATGCGGCTAAGCTGGAGGATGGCGTGCGCGCGGCGCTCAAGGGAAAATCAAACGCCGAGGAGACCGCCGCGGCGGTAGAGGTAGCCCTCGCCTCAAGAAGCAAGCACGACCTCTACATCGGCATGGTGAAAAAATTCAAGAAAAAGCGCGGACTAGTGATATATAATGAGATAAAGGAAGGCTGCGAAAAGCTCGCGGCTGAAAGGAGCGCGGCGAAATGAAATACATGATAGCTTCAGACATACACGGTTCGGCATACTGGTGCGAGAAACTGCTCGCGGCTTTTGAAAAAAGCGGCGCTGATAAGCTGATACTGCTGGGCGACATACTTTACCACGGCCCGCGCAACGACCTGCCGCAGGGCTACGAGCCGAAAAAGGTGATAGCAATGCTCAACCCCCTCGCCGACAAGCTGATATGCGTTCGCGGAAACTGCGAAGCCGAGGTAGACCAAATGGTGCTGAACTTCCCCGTGATGAGCGAGAGCACGGTCATCTGTGACCATGGCAAGACGCTTTTCGCGACACACGGACATATATACGGCCCCGACAAGCTGCCCCCGCTGGCGGACGGCACTATCTTCCTTTACGGCCACACACATATACCCGACGATCAGATCAAACAGCAGGGCGAGAAAAGCATACGCTGCATAAACCCCGGCTCGGTTTCCATACCGAAAAACGGCTCGGCACACCGCTGCCTTATCTGGGCGGGCGGAGATTTTGAAGAAGCGGTGCTGTGAAGCATTGCCAAAAAAATCTTTTGAGATTGTTTTTTTCGTGTTAATTTGATGATTTTTCGGAAATACGGTTGCAATTTCAGAAAAAGTGTGGTATGATTATAATTAGACAAGGTATACCCTGAGCAGAAACAGAGGTATCCATTTTTAGGAAATGAAAAAGGAAGGATTTGATAGTTTTGAAAACCAGAACTTGTCCGTTTTGCGGTAAGGAGATCTCAGAAGAGGCGATACTTTGCAAATTCTGTCACAACCTGCTTATCGACGAAAACGGTAAAGATATAGAGCCGCAGTATGAAGAGCCCGAACAGCCAGCTGAAGAGGAAAACACCATAGTTTACTCTAAGGAAGAGCTGAAAAAGGCTATGGAGCAGGCTAAGGCCGAAAGCCCCGACCCCGACGAGATAGTCACCGAGGCTGAGCAGAACCTCGAGGAAGCTTACGAAGAGCAGGCCGAAAGCCCCGAAGAAGTTTACGATGATACCGTTTACAACGAGGACGCCGACGACGAGGGCGAAGCTTATACATACGATGACGAATACGGCGACGGCAGCGAAGAAGGCGAATATGCCGAGGAAGAGTACGCTGACGGCGAGTATGCCGAAGAGGAGTACCCCGAGGGCGAATACGCTGAAGGCGAGTATCCCGAAGAGGAATATCAGCCCGAGGAATACGAGCCTGCGCAGCCCGAAAACGCTACGCTCGGCGAATATGACCCCAAGAGAACTTTCCTCATCACAGCTATAATCACGTTGGGAATACTTATTATAATCATCGCGGCAGTAGCGGTGGGCTACAAGCTTTTCGGCTTCGGCTCAGACGACAACAGCTCGAACGCCGCGCCCGTTACTGTTACTCAGGGAAACATCGACACCGCGACCGCGACCGAGCCCGTAACTACGGAATATGTGCCGCAGGTAACTGACGATACCGCTTCGGAAAACCCGACCGACATCGCCGACAGCCTTGCCGCAGACCCCGTTACCGACTCTACCATCGACTCGGCTGCTGACTCTATGGCAGACAGCTCCGCAGCGGACAGCACTGCTGATTCTTCGGCAGACTCTTCCGCAGCCGACAGCTCCTCCGCTGCTGACGACAACAGCTCGCTGGCAGGCCCAGAGGGCGGATATTACAGCTGGAACGAAGCTACCGCTATTTGGCAGAGCTACGCTTCCGGCAACGGCCTTACCGACGGCGGCTACGCTTACGGTACTGACGGCGTAGAGATGAACTTCTACGGCACCGACGCTGACGGCGTTACCCACACTTACAGAGTAGACCTCGTTACCGGCGAGATCTCTCAGGTAGGCTGATACTGACAGAATATTATCCGAATAGGCAATATCGTGCGGCAGGCGCCTTGCGGTATTGCCTATGGTAAATTAAAAACTTTGGAGGAATACAGATGCAGACTAAAACTTGTCCGAACTGCGGCAGAGTGATACCCGAAGACGCTATAACCTGCAAGCACTGCGGCACAATGTTTTTCAACACGGGAGCAGGCTTCGGCTACGGCGATGTGAACCGCCAGCCCCAGCCCGAACAGCACGAATATGCACCCGAGCAGCCCGCAGATCAGGAGTATGCCGAGAGCGATTACGGTGATTACGGCGAATACGATAATTATGATGAGTACAACGATCATGAGGGCGAACAGCCCGAAGCGGACTACGACGAGGAAGCCGAAGACGACGGCATAAAAGAGCCGCTTTCCGCCGACGCACGCTACCGCAAGATAGTTATAATAGTACTCTCCGCGATCTTTGCGCTGCTGATAATCGTTATCGTGCTGCTTTTCATTACAAAGAATGACAACGATTTCGGTCAGAAAAACGGCTCGGGAGCGGCACTGACTACGCGTGCGCCCGTAAGCAAAAGCGAAGAGAGCTCTTCCCTGCTTGACACGCTGACCGAGCTGGATTCCTCAGAGGCGGACGAGAACGAAGATTCTGAACTTGACGAAAGCAGCGAGGAGGATACATCTTCCGAGGACGAGAGCAGCGAGGACGATTCTTCCTCAAAGGCTGACGGCACGCTGCCCGACGAATACATACCTCCGCAGACCACCACAACGCCTGCGCCCGAGACAACTACCACCACGACTACCGAGCCTGAAACGACCACAACGCCTGCGCCGACCGAGACCGAGCCGCCGCAGACCGACCCCGAGCCGACGGATACCGAGTACCCGCCGCTGCCGGAATGATCCAGAGATCAACAAAGCGAATATACCGAAAAATTCCCGTTTGATGTAAACAAAATGTTTATCAATCGGGAATTTTTTTGCGTTTGTTCGTTATAATATACAAATGTCAATGCGCCAAACGCTGCAATTTGTTGAGCGAAAGTAATTGAAATCCCGCGAAAAATGTGGTATAATATTATTTTGAGAGATTGTAAAAAACGTTAAACAAACTTAAATACTCGGATAAACTTACTAAAAAATTCGGAACGGTAAATATGATAAAAGCGAAAGGAAGAGTAAAGAAATGGTAAGAGAAGACCTTAGAAACGTTGCGATAATCGCGCACGTTGACCACGGCAAGACCACTCTGGTAGACGAAATGCTAAAGCAGTCGGGCACTTTCAGAGAAAATCAGGAGGTAGAAGAGCGAGTAATGGACTCTAACGACATCGAGCGCGAAAGAGGAATAACCATACTGGCGAAAAACACCTCGATAAAGTACAAAGACGTTAAGATAAACATAATCGACACCCCCGGCCACGCCGATTTCGGCGGTGAGGTAGAGCGTGTGCTGAAGATGGTAAATGGCGTTATCCTTCTGGTAGACGCTGCCGAAGGCCCTATGCCGCAGACCAGATTCGTGCTTCAGAAAGCGCTTGAGCTGGGCCACAAGATAATCGTAGTAATAAACAAGATCGACCGTCCCGACGCGCGCCTTAACGAGGTCGGCGACGAAGTTCTCGAGCTGCTGATGGATCTCGACGCTACCGACGAACAGCTCGACAGCCCAATTCTTTACTGCTCGGGCAGAGATGGTACGGCTTCCTACAAGCCCAACGTGCCGGGCGAGAACCTTATCCCCCTGCTGGACGAGATACTCACCTACATTCCCGCGCCGGTAGTTGACGACGAGGGCGAGATGCAGTATTTGGTATCCGCTATCGACTACAACGACTACGTCGGCAGAATTGCGGTAGGACGCGTAGAGCGCGGCACTATCAAGGTAAATCAGGACGTTACCGTCGGCGACTTCCACCAGACTAAAAAGGAGTACCGCGGCAAGATCGTGACCATTTACCAGATTGAGGGACTAAACCGCGTGCCTTGTGAAAGCGCGAGCGCGGGCGACATCGTCTGCATAAGCGGTCTGGAGAACATCACCATCGGCGACACCATCTGCTCATTCGGCCACTTCGAGCCGCTGCCTTTCGTAAAGATCTCTGAGCCTACTGTAGAAATGACATTCTCGGTAAACGATTCGCCTTTCGCGGGCAGAGAGGGCAAGTTCGTGACCTCACGCCAGCTTCGCGACAGACTTTTCAAAGAGCTGCTGAAAGACGTTTCGCTGAGAGTTTCCGAGACCGACTCTACCGACAGCTTCCGCGTAGCGGGCAGAGGTGAGATGCACCTTTCGATACTGATCGAAAATATGCGCCGCGAGGGCTACGAGCTGGCAGTTTCCACCCCCCGCGTGCTTTATAAAGAAGTAAACGGCAAGCTTTGCGAGCCTATCGAGCGCCTTGTTATCGACGTTCCCGAGGGCTGCGTAGGCTCGGTAATGGAAAAGCTGGGTTCGCGCAAGGGCGAGCTTTCGCAGATGACCCCTGTCGGCAACCGCATGAGAATAGAATTTCTCATCCCCAGCCGCGGACTTTTCGGTTACAGAAGCGAATTCCTCACCGATACCAAGGGCGAGGGCATCATGAGCTCGGTATTCTACGAGTATCAGCCGCACAAGGGCGACATCGCGCGCCGCTCTACCGGTTCGCTGGTAGCTTTTGAAACGGGCGAGGCTGTTACCTACGGTCTGTACAACGCTCAGGAGCGCGGCGAGCTGTTCATCGGCGCGGGCACGCCTGTTTACGAGGGCATGGTAGTAGGCGCTTCGCCGAAGTCGGACGACCTCGTAGTAAATGTCTGCAAGAAAAAGCACCTTACCAACACCCGTGCAAGCGGAAGCGACGACGCTTTAAGACTTATCCCGCCGAGAAATCTCAGCCTTGAGGACTGCCTTGAATTCCTCGCGGACGACGAGCTGCTCGAAGTTACCCCGAAGAGCATGAGAATTCGCAAGAGAACTCTGAGCAATTCGCTGAGAGCAAAAGAGCGCGCAAAAATGTAATATAGTTTTTAACGGCGGTGAGATACCCGCCGTTTTTTTGTGCATATGCAAAAACGCCGCAGAGCTTCGTACCCTGCGGCGTTTGTTATTAACAGATGTATGCGATTATTCCTCTGCGGGCTTGTTGAAGCCGAGGGTGATCTCGTGCTCGGTCTCGAGCGCGTTCTGCTTGTCAGCGTCCTTAGCGTACTTGTTTACCAGTATCGTGGACTTTTCAACAGCCTGAAGTGTGCCCGCGCCGGCAACGCAGCCGCCGGGACAAGCCATGCCCTCGAGCAGGTAGCCATTGTACTTGCCCGCCTTAGCCAGAGTGAGCAGCTTACGGCAGTCGCGCAGACCCTGCGCCGACTCTACCTTTATCTCGCGCTCGGGGTCAAGCTTCTTGATAACGTCTGATACCGCCTTGGCAACGCCGCCGGAAACAGCGAAAATTCTGCCGTCGCCCGTGCCCTCGTTCAGCTCTACCTTTTCATCGTCGGTGATGTCCTCGAACTTGACGTCCTTAGCTTCAAACATACCCATCAGCTCTTCAAAAGTCAGTACGAAGTCAACATCGCTGCGGATAGAGCGGCGCGAAGCCTCAAGCTTCTTAGCAGCGCAAGGACCGATGAAAGCTATGTAAGCGTCGGGATTTTCCTTCTTCACCATTCTCGCGGTAAGCACCATCGGCGTCATAGCCATAGAGATATTCTGCGCGATGTCGGGGAAAAGCTTTTTCGCCATTACCGACCATGCGGGGCAGCAGGATGTCGCCATAAACGGCTGGTTCTCGGGCACATCGCGCATGAAGTCCTTAGCCTCTTCGATAGCGCAGAGGTCAGCGCCGATAGCTACTTCTACTACGCTGTCGAAGCCGAGCTTTTTCATAGCGGCGGTGAGCTTTTCGGGCGAAGCCTTAGGGCCGAACTGACCTACAAAAGCGGGAGCGACTATCGCGATGACCTTCTTGCCCGTCTTCATAGCGTGTATAAGCTGGAAAATCTGACCCTTATCGACTATCGCGCCGAAGGGACAGTTTACAAGGCACATACCGCAGGAAACGCACTTATCGTGGTCGATCTCCGCTCTGCCCTGCTCGTCGGACTTTATAGCGTCCATACCGCAGGCGGCGGCGCAGGGGCGCTCCATTTTATTGATAGCGCCGTAGGGACAGACTCCCGCGCAGCGTCCGCACTTTATGCACTTCGACTGATCTATTACAGATTTGCCGTGAATTATCTCGATAGCTTTCTTGGGACAGACTTCCTTACAAGGGTGAGCAAGGCAGCCCTGGCAGCAGTCGGTAACGTGGTAGTGGGCTTCGGGACAAGCGTTGCAGGCAAACTTTATGATATTTACCAGCGGCGGATCGTAGTATTTTTCAGCGATAGCCGTTTCCTCGATTCCCTCAGAGACCGACTTGTGCTCGTCGATGGGGCGCAGCGGCAGACCAATCGCCAAGCGCAGGCGCTCTTCAACTATCGCGCGCTCAAGAAATATCGACTCGCGGTAGACCGCCTCGCTGCCGGGCACGATCTTGTAAGGCAGGTCGCCGATCTTCGCCGAATAATCGCCGCCCTCGTAAGCCAGACGTGCCACTTCGGTAAACACCTTGCGGCGTATATCAGTTACCGAAGAGTAGATTCCTCTCATTTTCATACCAACATTCTCCTATTCTGTTTTATTTCTGTATATCTTGCGCGCCGTATTATGGGTAAAATGTGCGAATGGGCGCAATTATCCATCTTTATTGTATACTATTTTTTTCGTTAAGTCAAGTGATTATATACGAATTTATATAGGCGATACAGCCAAATTTGCGCGTAAAAACGGCGTAAAATCATGTAAATTCGCCGTCAAAATGTGATAAATCTCAGGCATTTTTTTGAACAAATCGTATAAATGTTCTTCAAATTTACATTATTTTAATATCGTTGATCACGAATTACTCGAAATGGCCTTTTTCCTACCCGAAAAAAGCTTGACAAATAGAGAAAATGTGTTATAATAATTATTAAGAAAATAATCTTGTGCAAATAAATCTTATGAATTAACAAAAGATTTATATATTTGAGTGATATACTAGTATTTGAACCAATTTAACGAGAGGAGAAGTTCCACATGAATGATACAGCTTTTACAGACTTTACCGCCTCGCTCATAAGCGTTTACCACATATTCAGAGCAGCTATCTTTAAGGCTTTCGACAGCCACGCAAAGAAGCTCACACGCACCCAGCAGATAATACTGCTCACCATGCTTAAAAAGGAAACTTTTAGCATGAGCGGATTGGCGCGAAGCATCAGCACCAGCAACGAGCAGGCTACCCGCGCCATAACCCAGCTTGTAGAAAGCGGAATGGTACTGCGCGAAAAAAACAAGATCAACCGCCGCGTGATAAACATATCGCTGACCGACGAGGCGCGCGCGTTTCTGGACGACATAATGCTGCTGACGAAAGAGATCATCGCGGGCGAGCTTTACAACCTGCCTGCGGAAGCCGCCAACGACCTCAAACAGGACATGGCGGAGATAGCGACGTATTTTAAAGACGTGAATTTCTAAATTACATACCTCTTAGTTGCAGAAAAGCGGCGTACCAAGGTGCGCCGTTTTTTTATGGACAAATTTCAAAATACGGTAATTGACTGCGCGACGCGCGCGGGGTATACTATTATTTATAGGCACTATTTTAGATGCAAAATTTACAGGAGATGATATAAATGGGAAAAGTTATAGTTATAACAGGACACTACGGCGCGGGCAAGACCAATTTTTCGATAAATCTGGCGCTTGCGCTCGCGCAGGAACAGCCGCAGGCGCGGATAACTGTCTGCGACCTCGACATAGTGAACCCATATTTCCGCACCGCCGACCACGCCGAGCTTTTTGAGCGACACGGAATAAAGCTCATAACGCCGCTTTTTGCGAACACCTCGCTGGATATTCCCGCGCTGGGGTTCGACATGGCGGGCGAAGCGGCGCAGAGCGACCTGCTGATACTTGACGTAGGCGGCGACGAGCAGGGGGCTATCGCTCTTGGGCGGTACGCCGACGTGCTGGGCGGCGCGCAGGGGCTGGAGATGCTTTATGTAGTCAACCGCTGCCGCAAACTCACCGAAAGCCCGCAGGAAGCGCTTGAGCTGATGTACGAGATAGAGCAGGCGGCGCGGCTGAAACACACGGGCGTGGTAAACAACTCTAACCTCGGCGCGCTCACCGACGAGGAAACGCTTCTGCGCTCGGTGCAGTACGCCGAGGACATCTGCCGCGAGGCGGGTCTGCCGCTGAGATACACCGCGGTGCGCAGCGAACTTTTTGACGCATTGGCGAACAAGCTTCCCTGCCCGCTAAAATGTGAGGTGTATGTGAAACCTGTGTGGGAATAAGGCACTTTTACCCAAAAATCAAAAAGTGTTTATTGATAAAAACAGCAAAAAGAGTATAATAAATAAGTGGGGGATAAGCTTTGCGGCAGCGAAATGCGCGCAGGCTTTTCCCTCAAATTGCGTAATGAAGCACGCAGGGCGCGTGTGGATATATATGGAGGTTCAAATACTCGAGATGAAAATGAAAGTTATCGAAGACCGCTGTAAGGGCTGCGGTCTGTGCATATCGGTCTGCCCAAAGAAAATACTGGCTATGCAGACCGAAAAGAGGAACAAGAGGGGCTGCTTTACCGCCGTCTGCACCGACCAGCAGGCTTGCGTATGCTGCACAATGTGCGCGCTGATCTGCCCCGACTGCGCCATAGAGATAGATAAGCCCGATAAGGAGGCGTGAGAGATGGCTGAGAATACTAAAAGTAGCGAAAAATATTTGATGAAGGGCAACGAAGCGCTTGCCGAAGCGGCTATACGCGCGGGCTGCAAATGCTTTTTCGGTTACCCCATAACCCCGCAGACCGAGCTTGCGGCATACATGGCTAAGCAGATGCCGAAGCGCGGCGGAGTGTTTTTACAGGCTGAGTCGGAGCTGGCGGCGGTAAATATGCTGCTGGGCGCGGCTTCTTCGGGCGTAAGAGCCATGACTTCCTCCTCCAGCCCCGGAATATCGCTGAAATCTGAGGGAATATCGTACATGGCGGGCAGCGACCTGCCGGCAGTTATCATAAACGTACAGCGCGGCGGCCCGGGCCTCGGCTCTATACAGCCCTCGCAGTCGGACTATTTTCAGGCAACGCACGCTATGGGCCACGGCGATTTTAACATACTGGTATTCGCGCCGAACTCGGTGCAGGAGATGGCGGACTTAGCGGCGCTGGCTTTCGACAAAGCCGACGAGTACCGCATACCAGCGATGATACTTGCAGACGGTCTGCTAGGACAGATGATGGAGCCTGTAAGCTTTCACGAGATAGAGCCTGCGCACACTGACAAATCAGGCTGGGCGGCAAATGGCCACAAGAACAAGCGCGCCCACCACATCATAAATTCACTTTACCTCGACGCGCCGACGCTCGAAAAGATAGTGCGCGAGAGGTACGAACGATACGCCATTATCGAGAGCCGCGAGCAGCGCAGCGAGAGCTATATGTGCGAAGACGCGGAGATACTCGTGGTAGGCTACGGCGCGGCGGCGCGAGTTGCAAAATCGGCGGTGGCGCAGGCGCGCGCAGAGGGCATAAAGGCGGGTCTTTTCCGCCCAATAACCCTTTACCCATTCCCGAAGGACGCGCTGAGAGAAGCTGCGGCGGGCGCAAAAGTGCTGCTTGATACCGAGCTTTCGATGGGTCAGATGATAGAGGACGTAAAGCTGGCTATAAACTGCTCGAAGCCGGTAGAGTTTTACGGCAGAACAGGCGGCGTAGTGCCTACGCCGGGCGAGATACTGGAAAAGCTGCGCGAACTGAACGGAGGTATATAAAATGTCGGTAATATTCAAAAGACCGCACGCCCTGCTCGACGTGCCGACCCACTACTGCCCCGGCTGCGGACACGGAATAATCCACAGACTGGTCGCCGAAGTGATCGACGAGATGGGAATAGAGGGCGAAACGGTGGGCATATGCCCCGTTGGCTGCGCTGTAATGGCGTATGACTATTTTGGCTGCGATATGGTGGAAGCGCCCCACGGCAGAGCGCCCGCAGTAGCGACCGGCGTAAAGCGCTCGAACCCGAACCTGCACGTTTTCACGTATCAGGGCGACGGCGACCTCGCGGCTATCGGCACAGCTGAGACCGTACACAGCGGCACGCGCGGCGAGAACATCGTGATAATATTCGTAAACAACACCACCTACGGCATGACGGGCGGACAGATGGCGCCCACCACCCTGCCGGGTCAGGTAACGCAGACCACGCCGTACGGCAGAGATGTGCACACGGCTGGCCACCCTGTAAAGATATGCGAGCTGATGAGCACGCTGGACGGCGTAGCGCTGGCGCAGAGAGTAGCCATCGACTCGCCCGCGCACATTCGCGAGGCTAAGAACGCCATTCGCAAGGCTTTCGACAACGAGGCGAACGGCAGAGGACTTTCGATAGTAGAGGTGCTCTCGACCTGCCCGACAAACTGGGGCGTTACGCCTGCTGAGGCTATGGAATTCGTGCGAAGCGACATGATTCCCTACTACCCGCTCGGCGTTTACAAAGACGTCACCGCGGGCGAAAAGGAGGCGCGCTGAGATGGAAGTTTCGATAATTCTTGCGGGCTTCGGCGGACAGGGCATACTCTTCGCAGGAAAAGTACTGGCATACTGCGCGATGGAAGAGGGCAAAAAGCTGACATGGCTGCCCTCATACGGCCCCGAGATGCGCGGCGGCACTGCTAACTGCTCAGTCTGCATATCAGACGAAGACATCGGCTCGCCGATAATCCAGAACCCCGACATACTCGTCGCGATGAACGGCCCTTCATACGAAAAATTCATCGGCACGGTAAAGAGCGGCGGAAAAGTTTTTTACGACAGCAGCATGATGAGCGGCGTGGAAGAGCGCGGCGACGCGGATATGTACGCCGTGCCCGCCTCAGACCTTGCGGAAGAGCACGAGCTTTACGGCGGCGCGAACATGATATTGCTGGGCAAACTGCTTGAGATAACTGGGCTTTTCAGCGACGAAACGGTAGAGCGCGCGCTGAAGAAGTGCGTTGCACCGAAGCGTGCGCGGCTCATCCCCTACAATATGCAGGCGGTCGCGCTGGGCAGAAAATCGTAACAAACGTAACGATTTCAAATAAAAAAATGCGCAGGCACTTTTTTTGAGCGTCTGCGCTTTTTTTGTGTAATTATGTATCGCCGATGGTTTTCAGACTGCGCCGCATTATCGCCGCGCCGACAATATCTGCCAAAAACCAGCCTATCGGGATAGACCACCATATGCCGACAACGCCGACGGCGGGCGAGATGGCGTATGCCAAAATAACGCGCGTGCCGAAACTGTTGACCAGCCCCTGTATCATCAAAATGCCGAAATTCATGACCGACTGCTGCACGCAGGCGGCGAAAGACATACGCGTGACCTCGCCGAAAAGCGAGCGCGAGAGCAGGCGGCGGCGAGGGCGTTATCGCCCAAACAGCGCCCGATGACGAGGGTATCGCCGAGGTTATAAGCCTGCTGTAGCAGGTTGCCGAGGATCATCGGCGCAGCGAACGAGCAAAGTGCGGCGGTGATACTGCCGCGGGTAAGGTCTTTTTTCATAAATGTGCCTCGAATAAAATTAGTGTCTATTTTAGCACATTTTTTATGTGTTGGCAAGGGTCAGAATCCTATCTTACGCGGTTTAGAGGAGCTGCCTAAATCCAAATTCTCATCGGCGATGTAGTCTTCAACGTCGGAAACGATTATCGTATTGTCGGGCTCTTCATCGCCCTCAGTCCGCAAATTCTGATCCATTATCACCTGTTCGGCGATATTCCGCACGGCGCGGGCGTTCGCGAAATTCGGCTGAGCGCGATAATAGTCGGCTATATCGAGCAGCAGGTCGAGTGCGCGCGGCTCGATCTCGTAACGCTTTTTATGCAGGAAATTCACGGCTATCACGCCAAGCTCTTCGCGAGTGTAGTCGGGAAAATCGAGCGTGAACTGTATGCGCGAGGCAAGCCCCGTGTTCATTGCCAAAAAGTCCGCCATCTCCTGCTTGTAACCCGCCATGATAACGCAAAATCCGCCGCGCTTATCCTCCATCTGCTTTAGCAGCACCGCCGCCGCTTCATCACCGTAACTGCTCTGTGCAAGGCTGTAAGCTTCGTCGATGAAAAGCACGCCGCCCATAGCTTCGTTGATCTTTTCGAGCGTTTTTGAAGCCGTTTCGCCGACGTATTTGCTGATAAGCCCATGCGCGTCGGTTTCCGTCAGCTTTGCTTCGGGCAGCACGCCCGCTTCGTACAAAATGCTCGAAAGTATCCGTGCGACCTCGGTTTTGCCCGTACCTGGACTGCCGCAGAAGCACATATGCAAGTTCAGATCGGGGTCGCCCTTGTTGCGCTTGGCATAAGCCTTTATTTTCTTCACCATGCGCTTCACGCCCCGCAGACCCACCAGCGCTTCGAGCTCTTCCTCGGCGGTCAGCGCCCTCTTAGCCGCGTCCTCGCCGCTCGACGATATATTCACGCCGCTGTCTTTTATGTACGCGTTTACATCTGCCAGCTCTATCGCTTTATTTTCCGTGCCGACACAACGAACGTTTTGGCACATTATTACCTGCTCGATGATATTTCTCACCTCGCGGGCGTTGGCGAAATTTGGCTCTTTACGCCTGCGGTCGGTGATGTCGAGTACCCTCTCCGCCGCGGCTTCGCTGATGGAATATCCTCTGCCGCTCAGCATGATGCGCACTATCTGCGCCAGTTCATCGCGCGAGTAATTCGGAAAATCGAGCGTGAACTGTATGCGCGACTGAAATCCCGGATTTGCCGCAAGCATTTCAGCCATCTGATTTTTGTACCCCGCAAGTATAACGCAGAATTTTCCGCGCATATCCTCCATAGCCTTAAGCAGAGTTGAAATAGCTTCTAGGCCGTAATCGTCGCCGCCGTCGCCCTGCACAAGCGAATACGCTTCGTCTATAAAAAGCACGCCGCCCATAGCCTCAGCTATCTTTTCCGAGGTTTTCAAAGCCGTCTGCCCCAGATAACCTGCCACCAGCCCGCTGCGGTCGGTCTCTACTACCCTATCGGTAGGCAGCAGACCGTTTTCGTAAAGAATTCCCGCTATAATGCGCGCGACCTCGGTCTTGCCTGTACCGGTGTTGCCAAGAAAGCACATATTCAGATTTATCTCGGCGCTGCCTTTATTCGCCAGCGCATACGCTTTTATCTTTCTGACGCTGTTTTTTACGCCCTCAAGCCCTACGAGCTCTTCCAGTTTATGTTCGCTTTTTCCGATAACAAACATTCCTTTTGAGCCGTTCATGTAGTGCACGATGTCCGGCTCAAGCATTTTGTCGTACAGCTCAAAAAGTGCGTATTCGCTCTTGCCGCTCAAAAAATCCTCGGCGTTGACTATGTCTGAAACAGCCTGAAAACGCTTCATGTACGCGCTGTTCAGCACTGCGGAGCAGCTTTCGGCGTTCATCTCGCCCGCCGCGCCATCAACGTTATACGCGAACGAGCGCACCTTTATCGGCGCGGCCATCAGCAGGTACACCGCGCTCCACAAAGCTTTCAACATCTCGCTCAGTTCCTCAGAGCCGTCTGAAAATATGTCTGCAACGTACTTCTTGCTCAGCACCTTTTCGCAGTCGGCGATCTTCTTTTCGATAAGCCCGCGCCAATTATCGGGCTTTGGTTCATCTTTTTTCTGGAACGGCGTGTACGCTATATCATAAGCGCGGCCATAGATATTGTTCACTCGAATAAATTTGTATATCTTATCCGCAAGCTTTTCTATCAGCCCGATAAGCTCATCGGCGCTCTCGATCAGCTCGGCGTTCGGCGCTTCGGAGTAACTCAGCCCCACCTCGGGTATGTCCGCCGCTTCAAACTCCGCCGATATGCCAAACTCGGGCAATACCCGCTGCAAAAGCTCGGCAGTGTTTTCAGAGATCTTTACGAACTGTGCCGCTTCCGCCTTATAATTTTTGCTGAAAAGCTCGTGAAAATAGCTGCGCATCCGCTCGGCGCTCTGCTTCAGCCGCTTGTAAAAATCCTCAGTTTTGCCTGCCCCGCTGACATACTTTTTTATAGCCTCCGCATTTGGAAATCGCTCCAGATCTTCCTCCAGCCCTTTAAAATCGGCATTGCTTACGTCTATATCGGGATCGAAGATCTTGTTCACAAAGCCTATCAGCTCGGCTTTCAGAACAGCCGCGCGCTCGTTCGGCAGCTTGTACATCATATATCCGCATATCGGGCAGACGGCGTTACTGCCATTAAGTTTTTTCAGATCGTTTTCATCAAGCTCCGCTGACTCTCCGCAGCAGATACATCTATAATTTTTCATCAGTAATTTACTCCTAAAGCCATCTTCGCGGCTTCGAGCGGGGTGGAATAAAACTCCGCCGTTATCTCGTTTTTCAGCGCATCTGAAAGCTGCTCATAGCTGTTTTTAGTGTTTTCGGGCAGAAGTATTTTCTTAGCGCCTGCGTTTGCCGCCGCGACTATTATCTCGTCGAGCATCATGATAACGGGCATAGTTTCGCCCGACATTACCACCTTGCCGCATACCACCAGCGATGGCGATACCGAGCGGTTAGATATTGCCGAAAACAGCCCCACCACCTCGGCTACCGAAACCTCGTCGCTTACTCCGCAGTTTTGCAGATCGTTGAAATACAGGCTGTAATCATACTTCTCGTATTTCTGCGAAACAAGCTCTCTTGCGCTTTCGGCAAAGCAGTTGAAAGCCGCAGTAATGCTGTCCTTTACGTCCTTCGTGTTTCTCGTTCCACTCGAGATACCCTCTACGTTGCGGAAGCTGATAGTGCCTGTTCCTTCATAGATCAGCTTGTTTTCCAGACGGTATACGCCTACTCTGTTGTCCTGCGAGCGGCCGATAGCGTAAACGTAGCCCGGCTTTTCAAACGACGCGGGTATCAGCGTTTCCTGCAAAACTTCTGGCAACTGCACCACATGCTCCTCGCCTGTTTCGAGGTCGATATAGCCAAGACCCACGTCGCTGTATTCCGCGGGGTTCATCTTTCTAAGCTGCTCTTTTACTCTGCGGCGGCACTCTATCGCGTACTCCAGCAGCTCGCGCGCCTGCTCTTTATCAATGTTCTCATCGGGATAGATAAGCTTTGCAAGCCCCGAAAAAGTGCGTCTTACAGACGTATCGTCGCGAGTTTTGAAATTGCCGTTAAGTTCAAAATATTCGCCGAAAGAATTTGTAAAATCATACTTTCTCATAGCGTGGCAAAATTCAGAGAAGCAGTCTGAGATAAGCCCGTAGCGGCAGGTGAAGAGCGCAGCGCGCAGCTTGGGCGTTTCCCAGCCGGGAAGATACGCGTGTATCCTATCGAAAAAGGCCGAGTCGTTATTAAAATCAGCGGGGAAAGGCTCGAATAGATTTGTAGTGCGCAGCATATCTGAAACGCTTCTGAAAGTGTTTCCCTCAAAGGCGATGGAAGCGTCGCAGCTTATAGAATCGCTGCCGCGGGCAAAGCTGCCGTTTGACATATAGTTTTTCATGGTCTGCACCATATCGCCCGAAGAGCTCGTTATGCCGCCCACCTCGTCAAAGGCTATGCAGTCCCAGTTTCCGACAAGTCCCACTCGGTGCGAAGCCATGTTGTAAAACATATTTGAAACAGTAGTGTGACCGCTGCTCATAAGTATAGAGTAAGGCGAAAGCTCGCTGTAAGCGTGAGATTTGCCCGTGCCGCGCGGCCCAAGCTCGACCAAATTATAATTCTTCTGTATAAACGGCACGAAACGCAGCAGGTAGTGGAGTTTCTGCTTTTCGTTAAGCTCGTCAGGCTCGTATCCCGCCGAGCGCAGCAGCAGAGTTATCCACTCATCTTTAGTGAACTGCTTTCTGACTTCAAGCATTTCCTCTAGGTCGAGGTTCGCCATCTGTATCGGTTTCAGAGCCGCTATCGTGAAAGGCGAAGCGTACCTCGACTTTCCCTTTTTCTGTTTCTTTTGCCGCTTCTTATTGCCCTCGAAAATATCTTCCTCAAAGGCTTCTTCGTCCTGTTTCTCAAGCCCAACATACTCTATCTTTATTATGCACCATATGCCGCCGATGAGCAGCTTTTCGTTATGCACTACGAGGTCTGAATTGACCTCAAAATCTTTCAGATCGAGGTTTGTGAAGCTCGCGACATACTTATCCTCTTTTTCGTCCAGCCGCACCGTTACCTTATCTATAATGGTGTACTGCCCGTTTTCCTTTATCTTAGACTTTACATAATCGCTTTGGTCGGGGCGCACATAATTTTCGCTGAGTATCCTCTTTATCTTTTCAAGACCAAGCTTCATAGTTTCTTCGTCGTCCGTCGTGCAGTACATCCCGAGCAGGTATTCAAGCACATATGTAGGCACGTTCGCGCCCTTTTTCATAAGCGAAGTCAGATCTTTGCGGACTGCCTTGCCCGGAAAAGCTTCTATTACCTTCTGATCGAACTTATCCATTATATCTCCTCCTATCATATTTCCACCGAGTTTAAGGCAACGCCGCTGTTTTCCGCTCGGCATTGCCCTAAACATCATACATCAAAAATCAAAATCGTTTGCAAACGCAATTTTTATCGAAAATTCGGTACGCTCCATTATGTCGCCCGTTTCTTTATCCACTATGTTCAGATAATACGCGGCGCTGCTGTCAAAATCAGCGTTTTTCAGCGTGAATCTTAGGTTATAAACAAGCTCCTGCGGCTCTCCTGCCTTATCCGCGCTGATCGTAAGAACATCGCTTACGGGCTTTGAAAGCCTATCGCAAAAATATATCTCATACACCGCGGGCACGGTCTTTCCGCCCACCGGCTCGGTCTGCATAAAGCTCAGCGAGAATATATTGTTGCCTACCCTGCGGGTGGTGCTGATAAGCTTCAGCTTTACTTTCTTTATATCGACAAAATGCTTCGAGCCTGTGCGGATATTTTTGAATGTGATAACGGGCACGCAGCATTCTTGAAGCGATACGCCGCCGTGAACGTAATTCATACCGCCGCCCTGCTTTTTGAGCCGCACGTTTTCATACGGGGTAAAGCCCGTCAGGTTCGGCGAAAGATCATCCAGCGGTATCTTCATCAGTATGTCAGAACTGCTGTTTTTATCGGCGATTATATACCTTCTACCCGTTTCGTGCACTTCGCCTGTTACCAGATCTGTGTCTGCCTTTTCGCTTTCGGAAAGCGCCTCGTGGGAATACAAAAAGCCGTGGTCAGCAGTGATAATTATATTCGAGCCGCTCATGGAGTTTGCGATAAGGCGCACAAGATTTTTCAGATCTTCCACCGCTTCGGCGCAGGCTTCAAATATCTGCCTTTCGGTATTCGCTTTATCGCCCACCGCGTCGATCTTGTTGTGGTAGATATACACCATATCCGCCCCGCTGACAAGCTCGCGTCGCTGCTGCTTGTTCATAGAGATAAGCGCTTCGTAAGTCACCGCGCAGTTTTTCGGCGAATACTTTTTGAGTATCTTATCGCGGCTGTCGGTGCCGTCGGCAGGTTCGCCGTCGCAGAGAACTTTCATATCGCCCGTCAGCGAGAGCGCTTCGTGCGGCAGAAGCGCCGCCATGCCCAGCTTAGTTATGCTCGGGAACACCGACTGCACCGCCGATATATCAGCCGTGCCGTGAGTTTCCTGCACCAGCTTTTCGCAAATCTCCGCCGCCGTTTCATAGCGCAGTGCGTCGGAGATTATCACAAATACTCTGCCGCTGTCGTGTATTATAGGCTCTATTTTCTTGCTGAAAAGCTGCTTCTGCTGAGGAATATCGGGCAGGGCGAAACCGCCGCTAAAGCTATTCTTTATCAACGCGCACCAACTGCCGTTAAGCTCGGCAAGATACCCGCCCTTGTATATATTTTCCGCGGTGAGCATAGCCTGCTTGAAAAGATCGTCCAGCTCGCCCGAAGAATTGACCAGACTTTTGCGGAAAGCGATATGCAGGCGGCGGTAGTATGTATCCATGATATACGCCCCGCCGACGTACTCTTTCCAAAGCTCGGCATATGTGCCGAAATGAAAGCCCGAGATATGATCGTAATGGAATTTCTGCATCTGCGCGATATAGTACAACCCGTCATACAGATATGCAAATCTGTCGTACCATTTAGAAGTACGGCGGCTTTCGCAGGCTTTAAGTATCTCGTTGATCTTTATAGTGCCCTCGCCGATCTCTTTCATATATCTGCCAATTATGGCTTCGTCCACGCACGGCAGACCGTCGGAGCGCAGCAGGGCTTCGGTATCGAGTTTCTCAAGCCGCGCCGCCAAGCCAAAGCGCTCGGATATATCGGCGGCGATGTCAAAAAGCCTGCCGCTTTCGGGCGAGGAATTCCACTCGTCGATAAAAGCGTAACAGGCGGGCTGATTTTCGGGAGTGATGAACCGCTCAAGACCCGCGAGCACGCCGTCATCTCCGACGGTTGAAAAAGCCGTCAGCAGGATATGCACGGCGAGGTCGGAAAGGCGGCGCTTATCATCGCAGTAGCCTGTATAGCGGGCGACCATCTCCCAAAACGCCTGCTCGCTGCCGAATTTTTGTATCTGCACCAGCGCGCGGTTATCCTCATTATAGAGCGAATCGCAGAGAATTGCGCGCAGAACGCCCGAAACGGTATTCTGCCTAGTGCCCGAAAGCACCGCCATTATCGAGATATGAAGTTGACCGGGGTTTTCGTAATTTGTGCCGAGGGCGGCTAGTTTAGCTATGCGCTCTTTGCTCTCGAAGAATTTTATGTAATGCTTCATGGCGCGGCGGAACTGAACTGTTTGTGGGATATTCAGCTCGTCCATCAGCATGGAGATAAGGTCGGCGCGGAACTCTTCGCTGTAAAGCTGAATATCGCGCAGCCAATTATCGGCATGATCGGCGTACACCAGCGGTGCATATAGACTAGGGCTTTAAAGCCGTGTTTTTTGCCCGAGCTGAAAAGCCAGTATATCGGGCGTTTTTGGTAGATCTTGCAATGATCGGCGTAGAAGCCCGTGAGGAGGTAATTGCGTATCACCTCGCGGGGGGAGTCGCCCTTGCCCGCCAGCGCGGAGGCTATGAATTTAAGGTTTTCCTCCAAGGTATCCTCGCCGTAAACTTTTCTGACGAAATCCACCACGCGTGCGGTGAGGTCGTCCTCGAAGTAATCGTCATCGCAGATAGGGATAACGTTATCGGGGTCGGGAATGATCGTCTTATATTTCGAGGCGTCCCACTCGCCGCCCGCGTAGCAAAGCCCCTCGCAGTCAACGGAATATCTGCCGAAAAAGCAGCCGACGGCGTAGCTGATAAGGCTTTTTACCTCGCGCTGGAGGTCAGCCCTGCGAACGGTAACGTCCTTATCCTCTACCTCGGGCGAAAGCTCGTCCTGCAAGCCGTAGATGCCGATAAAAATGCGGTTTAGTTCTTCCTCGTTAGCCTTTAGCCGCTGAAAGCGTTCATCGCATTCGCGCTGCCATGCGGCGTATTTAGTTGAGATTAGTGTTCCCATTGTTCGTACCTCTACTATCTACATAATTGATAAGTTTTTTTACATCATTAAAATCATCAATAAAAGTTTGCGCTATTATTCTTAATCCATTTGTACAACTATCATCTAATTCAAAACCATCATCATATTTTCTATTTGTCAATCTATCATTTATATTTTTGCAAATGCGAGAAACATTTCTATCACTACACTTATTTTCGTAGGTTATCTTATACCAATCGCAAAGCTTAACAATTAAGTCATACTGCTCTTTATTTATATAAATTTTTTTATTCATGTTATTTTCCTCCTCACACTAGCGGGTGTTTTTTAAAATTCCAACTAGTTTCAAAGCTGTCCCAATCGGTTTTGCTAAGTTCAATGTTTTCTTGTACGGTATGGTCTATTTTTTCCATTGTTGAATAATTTGTCGCAAACTTTACAGGTATTCTACTAACTGGTCCTTCGTGATAATCAAGTGTCGGAGCTTAAAATCGTAAACACTCTTGTACAACACAAGTATTTAGTAAGCCTAAAGCATAATTAAAATTTCTATCATCAATAAAGCATTTTGAACCTTTGGTTTCAAAAATGGAGCCAGTTGGCGCATATCTCATTGAAAATTTTCCGCTCGAAATTGTAGACCATGTATATGCTTTTTTAAAAAAATAAATAGGATTTCTTATCACAGATTTTTTAAAATTCTTTATGTTTTCGCCATCCCTATACCAATCAACAACATAATCAAAATTTCCATACCATCGTCTAAAGGAGCCGCCCTTTGTACATGGATACCATTTGCATATTGATCTGAAAGATTCTTCATGAGATTTACAATTCCAGAAAACATCTTCGTAATTGCATTCATACCACAAACGTAAAAATCTATTATTATCAGCAGTTGCTAAACCTTGCCTAGGCTTAGCAATATCCCCTAGCTTCGGATTCTCAAACGCCCTAACAAAATTCTCACTCACCCAATAAGCCACAGGCGAACCGGGTATCTTGGAGAAGTTTTCTTGTATCGCGAAATATATCTTCTCATGGCTGAGATACAGCTTTTCTTTTTCTGCTTCGCCGTTTACATCTACCAGTCGCGAATATTCGCCCTTGTAATAAGCTATATGCGTATTGAAATTTGCAAAAGCCGTCGTCTGCACCACCTCTCCGCATATCTCGTCAAAAGCCCTCGCGCCGAGATGCGCCATGTTTACAGTAGTTTTCAGTGCAAGCTTTTTGCGCAGTTTTTCATAGCTCGAAAGAAACATAAAGGCGTGCTGGGTTATCATAGCGTAATAGCCGTGCGGTTTGGCAAACTTCGCACAGCGCTCGATAAAACAAGCAAAAAGGTCAGCCTTGCTGTCCGCATACCTAGCCTTTACAAACGCCGATAGCTTCGCATTCATGCCCGAGCCGCCCATGTACGGCGGGTTGGTTATCACGGCGTCGTATTTCTGCGATAGTATCGCCGCGGCTTTCGCCATCATCTCGAGCTGGCGCGCGCTTATCCCCAACGTCGGCGAGAATTTTCCCGCTTCGCTCAGCCCGCTAGGCATATGCGCTTCCATCAGCGAGCCGTATGTGTCGGCGTCGGCAAACTGCTCCGCCAGCCGCCTGATGTCGCCTGTAAGCAGCGAAATATCCGCGCCTGCGGTGTCCGCAAAGTTCGCGAGGTTCGGCTGATTTTCCGCACGCAGTATCCTGCGGTTGTACTGCCGTGCTTTCATCATTACCGCAAAATACGCAAGCTGATACGCCCTTCGGTCGATGTCCAGTCCGTACAGATTGCACCGCAGTATGCTCTCCGCCGCCTCGCGCTCGCTCCAGCCTTGGTCTGTATATATCTGCATCAGCACGTCGAATGCGTACACTAATATGTGCCCGCTTCCCATGCAAGAGTCTATCACCTTTATCTCCTCGGGACGTATATTTCTGTACTCGGCGCGTATCTTCTCCAGCTCCGCCTTTACAGCGTCCTCCTGCTCAGCCTCTTCCAGATAATATTTCCACTCAGCCCCCGCAGGCTTTCCATGGCCCTCGGCCCATAGCCGCCCCAGCGAGTTCTCCACCATGTACCGCACTATCCAGTCCGGCGTGAAAAGCTGCGTCGCCGCGGGTATAGCCTCCGCTGAGATCTTTATGTTCTTCTTCATGTCCGCAAACACCTTGTCCTTAGGCTCGGTGTTGTAGTACTGGTACAGCCAGCCGATTATCTGAACTTGGTCTTTCCAGTCCTCCTCGGGTATCTCCGTCACCATCTTCGCGATAACGCTTTCATCTCTCAGCAGATTTTTCGGAAAAAGCAGCTCCGTCCAGCCGCCTATCTGCTCAAACATCTCCGGCAGACCCTCGTTCAGCGCATTGCACTGCGTTATTATTATGTACTTGTAAAGACGCTCGCGCTCCTGCCTGTCCAGCATATCCAGCACCTTATCTCTGTCCAGCCCCTCGATGCTGAGGCTCGCCGCGTCGGCTAATACCTCTGGCTTGAAAGCGCCGCTCTCGTCCGAAAATATCCTCGTGTGCGATGGCAGATAGTTGTTTACTTCCATAAATCTCAGCGCGATAAATCGGTTGAACCATGTGTAAGCCGCTTCCTCCATCGTCTGCGAAAAGCCGTTCGCCTTTACCTTCGCGATGAGCTGCGCGCGCTGATTTCGCTCCTCAGCCGTCAGCGTTGCGCCGTTTACAGCTTCCTGCGCAGGGTCGTTCTTCCCGCCCTCGGTAACTTCGTATTCAAAAGCCCTCTGCCTTACGGCTTCCAGCAGCATAACTCTTGCCTCTACGGCAAAATTCTTTATAGCAGTCTTGTTCATATCCCCCACCTCAGATTATATGCAGTTCGTCGTGTCCGCTCAGCTTTTCCATAAGCGTCTTTTTTATCTCAGCGACGTATTCGTCTATATCCGCTTCGCTTTGCAGCTTCATGCTGTGGCACACCGCGCCGCGGCTCATGGTCACTGCGTTCGCTTCGGGCTTGTCGGCAGCCATCAGCTTTCGCATATACTGCTGTCTTATATCGCTTATCTGTATCCTCATAGCGTCGAGGGTGGTCAGACGCTCAGCTTTCTCGGCAGCCCTGCGCTTTTCCGTCAGCGCGCCGTCTGCCCTGTCTGATATATCCGTCTGCTTTATGCCCGCTTTTTCGTGTATCTCAGCCATAGCCGCATTTATCTCACATATCATCTCCTCGCGCTTGCACTCCAGCAGCCGCTGATACACGTCGCTTATTCTCTGGCAAAGCGGCGGAAGCTCTTTTATGCGCCTGTACGGCTGTTTCATCTCCAGTATCTCCCTTATCGCCGCTGCTGCCGAAAGCACCTCGTCCTCGGTCTGAAAATATACCTTTTCTTCTTTTACCTGCTCTGCCGTCACTCTCGCGCTGTCGAATTTGCCCCTCTGCTCGGCGAAAAATTCCTTTACCTCGGCAATATCATCTGCGTTGTCAAGCAGCTCGTCCTGCATATCCACCATCTTTTGCAGCAGAGAGATATTATCATTTTTCTGCGCCAGCAGCTCACCGCAAAGCTTCACGCCCTCCTCAGCCACGCTCTTTCCGGGGTAGCCTGCCGAGATGTATTCTTTTGCTATAAGCTTTTTCAGATCGTCGCGCACGGTTTCAAATTTTTCTATTATATAGCCGATGATACCGTCCTCGTCATCCGGAACAGCCCCCAGCGTGCAGTCAAAATATTCGCTGAGAAAATTCCTAGCCTTATTGATAAGCGCGGTAGGCGGCGCCACGCGGAACGAGATCATAGCCTTATCCACTTCATTTCTCCTGCGCAGATAGTCGGGCATTTTCTTATTGCTCGGCTGTATCACCGCGCCGCTGTATTTCAGCGTAAGCTTCTGCGAGGCGATAAGCTCGGCCACCACCGCGGCTATATCCACCTCGCGCCAGCCGTAAGGCATCGCGGAATATCTGCGCTGAATATCGCCCATAGATGTAGGCAGACCGCGCTTTTTCTGATTATCCAAATGCTGCATTATCTCTTTCGCCGCTTCGGAATTCGGCGAACCAACGCCCTCGATAGACGTTTGCCCATCGCCCGAAAGTATCTTCAGAATGTCAGCGTCGCCGTCAAAGTTTTTGCCGATAAGCCCCAAACCTGTATAAACATTCTCGACCAGCATAGACATAGCGCGCTCGATACGATCTTTGACCGAAGCTGTTTTCAGCGTTATCCTCTCGCCCGCAACGTATATCCTACCCTCTGAGATCGCCGCCTCGATAAGCTCTGCCGCGCGCTTTTCGTGCGCCGAGGCCTGCTGCTGCCTGCCTCTGATAATGTTCTGTATCATCTCGGGCAACTGAGTAACGTTCCTGCCCTTTACATACCGCCTGATCTGCATAGCATTTTCAAGCTCTTTGAAATACGGCTGAGAGTCGGAAAGCACTACCAGCACTTCGTTTCTGTTTCCCGACATCATCTTAAATCCGTAATCATCGGGCGAATAGTTTTCGGAAGCCACGGTGATAAAGTGCAGAGCAATAGCGCCCATAGGCTGACCGATAACTGTTTCGTCTATGCGCTGGTCGAAAGGGAAATCGTACTTGCCGTACTTGAATTTCTTGCTGACGAAAAGTTTGCCGAAGATTATATCGGATATAGCCTTTGTAATATCTGCGCTGTCAACGGGGGTATTTCTTATCTCCCGCGCTATATCCTGCTCGTCGTCGGTAAGGAAGGTATAAGTATTTCCCGCGCGCGAAACGTAGTTCTGCGAAACTAATCTGTCCAGTGAATTTTGTATATCCTGCCTTGCGGATACCTTGTCAGTGCGTATATCGTCCGCCATAAGCACGCAGATATTTTCCACATTAGCCTTTACATCTTCAACATACCTGATAAGGTAGAGCAGCTTTAATATATTTACATCGTAAGGCTCTATGCCGTTATTTTTATTAGCGGCGTCTTCACAGCAATCAATAACGCGCTTTATCGAGCTGTTGAGGAACGAGTGCATGGTATTATAGAAAAGATAAAAAGGCACAAGGGCATACTCGTCCCTATCCTCGATAGCCTGCGCCGCTTCCTGAAAGCCCGCGAGCATAGAGCGCTCGCCCTCAGATTCATGCTTGCCCGTATTACCGTGCTTGCGCACCTGCAAGAGCACGTTTTGCATTAAGCGAAACTGGTACGGAACAAATGGATAGCTTTCCGCGAACTCATCTTCGCCCGAATAGCCTTTCATATCAGAGATAGTGGTATTTTTATCAAATGAGATAAGATTCTTTATCGCCTGCGCGTTTTTCTCATACATCGCTCTGATAAGTCGCTCGCCCGCCTCGTTTTTTACAAGCAGACGCTTTTTAATTACTTCATCTACCGATGAGGAAGAAAGGCTGAGTCGCGTATTGAAGCGGCCCTGTATCTTTGAAAAATCATCGCCGTTTATCTTGATAATGCTGTCGATAGCCTCTTGACTGGTCACCATTACCCATACTCTGCCGCCGCACTTCGTGCCAATTTCCTCTACCAGCGATTGCAGATTAAGCATAAGGTCGGAGTCTGAGCCGATGTACTGACCGACTTCGTCCACCATGAAAAGCAGGCGGTAGTCCTTGCCCTTGCTGTCGATATATTCTTTTATATCTTTCACCAGTGACTCGATGCTCAGCTCTACATCATTATCGTTATTGAACCAGTTTCTCGCGGCGGTCTCACTCATGCCAAGACTTTCACACATCGCAGCGACCATCTCGTCCTCTAAGAAGAAAAATTCACTGCGCGCATTCTCCCAAGTATCGCCATATATTCGCGCAAAGCGCTCCTTAAACTTCTCAGCCTTGCCCATTTTAGTGATGAACTTCTCAAACTGCACTGTTTTAAGATTTTGACCGTAAAAACCTTGATGTTCATAAAATACCCTTGCAAAAGTGCGCATGATGGAAGTCCTGTTTTTATCCTCTCCGCCCTTTATATCAATATTAAAAAGTATAGTATCAGTAGGCACTTTTACGCAGTTTTCAAGCTGAGCTAACATCATAGGGTCGTCGATTTTATCGGCGAAATACTCGACCGCCTTTTTGCCGCCGACCGTTTTATTTGAAAGAAGATAAGAAAGTATTTTCAGAAAGTGAGATTTACCGCTTCCAAAAAAGCCCGAGATCCAAACGCCTATCTTATCCGTAGGCTGTTCAAGCGAGCGCTCGTAATTATTGAGAAAAGTATTGAAATGGCGGCGAAGTTCTTTTGTGATTATGTACTCAGAAAGCTCCTGAATTATAGAGTTTTCATCGTCTTGACCCACCTTGATGACGCCGTTTATATTGCGGTCGATGTCAGCCTTGTAAATATTCTTCAAAAGCATATGATTATCTCCTTTGCATAGTCAAGTTTAAAGCATATTGAAAGCGCGATAGTAATTGCCGTCGGTAAATTCGCCGAACAGCGAAAGATCGTTGCCGCTGAATTTACCGGGATAAAGCATTACGATAGGTATATCGTCGAACGAACCCTGCACAGAATCAAGGATATTGTGCGAGCGCATGAAGGGGTAGACTTTTCCTACGCCGGTTATCAGCAATATGTCGCCATGCCGATGCGGCGAATACTGCATTTTTTTGATGAAATTCTCAACAGTAACGGACATACGAAGCTGTTTCAGCAGCACCGCCGAGCCCTTTTTATTTTCCATCATGGGTATCCTGTCAAGTATCCGCTTGTCCTCGCAGATCTGCAAAAATATCTTGTACAGGTCACATTCCACCAGCCGAAACGGCATATCTTTTCTCATCAGGTCGGCAAAATAGCTCCGCACCACCATCTCTTCGCGCGGGTCGTAGCAGAAAATGTGTATTCCCGCTTCATTCGACAAACCTTTATTGCTCAAAAACTTTTCGTCGGAAAATTTGCCTTTTGCACCCTCGAGTCGTGTCATGATATTGTCCATTTTAGTCACCTCAGATAAAACAATTAAATGCGGCAAGCGCCGCTTCGTCGCCCTTTGCCCTTATAGCTTCCTCAAGCTCCGGATACAGATACACGGGCTGAAGCTGCTGCGATCTAGGGCTTTCGAGATATTCACATTCCACCAAAAAGCGCACTAAGACTTGCCTTATCTTTTTCAAAGTAGCTTCGCTCCAGCCATTTACGGCGGGCACTTTTTCGGCAAGCTCTGCAAGAAATAAATTCACATCTTTTGCGGAAAAATCAAGCTCCTGCGAGCGGTACTTCCCGCCTATCACCTCGGTCATGAAATCATAAACTATGCTGTTTTCGGACATAATAGAGTAAAGATTCACCTGTTTTGCGACCTCAGCCGAAGCGTTTGCAAGGCAGCAGATCAGCGGCTCAGACTCCAGCGCGTCGAGGCGTTTGAAGCAGGTGCGGGTCATCGAACGTATCATACGCTCGGTGGGGAACTGAAACAGATTTTCAGCATATATCTCGTCGGCGATCTCGCTTCGCGTGCCGCCTTTCAGCACAAGTCCCGCCACTATCCGCATCTCAAAAAACAGGAATTGTTCTCTGGTAAGTCCCCCGCTGTAATGCTCTTTTCTCATTTATAAAAATCCTCCGCCGGAATTTGAGTATGGTATGTAGTAGGGAGCGGGAGGGCACGGTTTCTCAAAATTGTTTCTTTTGAGAAAAGGCGACTTATCGTCCGCATAGGCTGCTGTATTCAATTTTCAAGCTGCTTTTTTGACACATAATTACACGCTAAAATAACGCAGATATGCTGTTCATAAGCCTGCGCTCGTGAACTCGGTCGGGGTGGATATATCTGTTCAAGGTTATATTTACGTTCTTGTGCCCCAAAATTATCGAAAGCGTTTTTGCATCAAAGCCCTGCTGCATACAATTTGTCGCGAAAGTGTGCCGCAGTTGATGGAAATTATGATCCTTCACGCGACATTTTGCCAATATCTTTTTGTAGCGGTACTGAAACGCGCGCGGCTCGACGCAGTTTTCGCTTCCCGAAAGCAAATAACACTCCGCGCCGCTTCTCATATCTTCAAGATACGGCATTATAAAATCGGGAACGGCGATGGCACGAAATGACGAATCGCTCTTCGGCGATGAAATTATGACCTTTGTTTTGCGCTTTTCACCGCACACGCTTATGCGCTGTATCGTCCGTCTGACATATATCACTTTGTTTTCAAGATCTATATCAGCCCACCTCAGCCCGCACAATTCGCCTATCCTAAGCCCCATATAGAGCGAAAGCAAAATACCAATCGCGGTATGATCCATATTGTCTTTGAGGTATGCTGTAAGCTTTTTCTGCTCGCCGCCGCTTATCTTTTCGGCTTTGCGCTTTACGATCTTAGGCAGGGCAACATTTCTCAGCGATATGTGAAAGCCGTATTCCTCCTGCGCATATCTCAGCATTGATCTGAGCACCGTAAAAATATCTCTGACATATCCCGCAGAAAGCCCATCGGCAAGCTTCTTATTTATAAAGGTATTGATCTTGCCCGCCGTGAGGTCGCAGCAAAGCGTTTCGCCAAATTCTGGCAGGATATGCTTTTCAAATTTTGTACGATAATTAGCACAAGTCGATTCCTTGACGCGATTTCCGATAGCCGAAAGCCACTCTTGATAAGCCTGCGAAACGCTGATATTGTTATTGCTCAAATATCGCGACTCTACCTCCTGCCCGATCTGCACTTTTTTCAGCGCTTCATCGTAGGTTTTTCCATACACATACTGATACGATGCCTTGCCGTCAGCGCTGCGGCCAACAGCAAATCTACCCATAAATCTGCCGTCTTTTCTTTTTGTGATACATAATGACATTTACTTAATCTCCTCTCCAAAATATGTACAAATTGTATATATCATCGCCATAAAAAGTGACACTTTTCCACAAAATCGTATATCCATATTGAAAATACTTCTTTTTTATGATATAATTATTATAACATTCAAGATCATTACGAGCAAAGCGAGAGGCGGATAGAATATGCCAAGTTTCTAAAAAGAAACAATTTTGAGAAATAAAGCAATTTCTCTGCCAAAATACTTTTCCAAATAAAAACAAAAAAGGCTGTTTTGCACCTGCCACATTACGCGGCAATGAACAAAACAGCCTTTAGTATTATCGTATTATCAGATCATCAGATCATCGGGGTTTTCACTCCTCCCCCTTAATAGTCTTTACCCCGAAGCAAAAATAAATAATGTGAAATACCCACACGCATACCAGTATCACCCTGCCTACCGGCATGCGGCCCATCATCGCGAAGCCGAAGCCCATCAGCAGCGTTACCGTTATTAATATCGTCAGCTTCGTTTTCAGCAGCGTTCCGCGCTTTTCGACGAACGATTGCAGGTGCTTTTTGTAAACGCCGCTCGATACGAACCAGCGGTGCAGACGCTCAGAACTTTTCGCGAAGCAGAACGCCGTCGCCATGTAAAACGGCACCGTCGGCAGTATCGGCAGGACTATGCCCACCGTACCGAGCGCCAGACATATGCAGCCTGCCGCTATCAGTATTATTTTTCCAATTTTCATCAGTTCAACCTGCCATTCTCTACCGAATATACCTTGTCGCATATGCACATCGTTGACTTGCGGTGCGATACCAGCGCTACCGTTCTGCCCGCGCTCTCGTCGCGCAGAGCTTTCAGTATCACCGCTTCGTTCAGGCTGTCGAGGTTGCTCGTCGGCTCGTCCAACAGCATGAAAGACGCGTTGTGCAGAAACGCCCTCGCCAAACCTATCCGTTGCTTCTCGCCGCCCGAAAGTGCACTGCCCAGCTCGCCTACGTCGGTATCGTAGCCTTGCGGCAGCGTCATGATAAAATCGTGCACCGAGGCTTTTTTGCAGGCGGCGATTATCTCTTCGCGCGTCGCGTCAAGCTTTGCTATGCGTATGTTGTTCTCGATGTTGTCGTGAAAAAGTTGCGTTTCCTGCGTTACAAAGCTCTCGGCGGCGCGCAGGCTCGCGGTGTTTATCCCGTCGATGTTCTCACCTGAAATAGCTATCCTGCCGCCGTCGGTTTTCCAAAAACGCATGAAAAGTTTCAGCAACGTGGATTTTCCCGAGCCGCTCCTGCCGATAATGCCCGTTATCCCGCCGCATTTCACTTCTAAACTCAGCCCGTCGAGTATCTTTTCCTCGCCGTATGAGAAAGTCACGTTTTCCGCCGCTGCACCGCTGAAAACAATGTCCGCGCCGCCCGTGACCTCTTCCGTAACGGGGCTTTCGTCAAGAATATCCAGCACTCTGCCGCCCGAATCGAGCGTGTTTTGCAAGGTAGTGCCGAGATTTGCAAGCGCTACTACCGGCCCGAAGCTCGACATCAGCGCGATTAGCGGTATCACAACGCCCTCAATCCCGAAAGCGCCGCCGCGGTAAAGGCTCACCGATACCGCCAGCATTATCACGTCGAAAATGAGGATAACGGAATTTGTTATCGCCGAATTGAAGCCGACGTTCACGCTCATTTTCTCCTGCTTTTGCGAAAGTTTATCGGTGCGCGCTTTCAGCTCGTCGAGCCGCTTTTCGCCGCAGGAATACTGTATCTCTTCGTCCAGACCGCGCAGACTCTCGAGCACATATCCCGAAAGCTGGCCCGACTGCGCGCGAAATTCCTGACCCAAGCTGCCGCTTTTTTTCGAGATCATCATTGGCACGAAAACGCCGACAGTTATGTACGCCGCCGCCGCGATAACGCCGAGCAGCGCGCTGTAGCTTCCGATGAAAACGCTCATTATCACCGACATGATGAAAGCTATGCAGACGGGCGAGATGGTGTGCGCGTAAAAGACCTCGAGCAGCTCGATGTCCGATGTGATTATCGAGATGAGGTTGCCCTTGTCCCTGCCCTCGAGTTTAGCGGGGCATAGTCTGCGCAGCGCTTTGAAAACGTGATCTCTGATTATCGCGAGCAGTTTGAACGCTATAAAGTGGTTGCAGGACTGCTCGCCGTATTTCAGCGCCGCCCTCAGCACCGCGAGCACCAGCGCAAATATCGCCGAGAGGGTAAGCCCCGTGTGTATTTTCAGCACGTCGAGCATTGCGTAGCCGCCGAGTATAGTGATGAACTGCGCGCACAAAAAGCCCGCTACGCCCATCGCCACCGCCGCCGTCATGTAGCCCGCGAGCGGCTTTACAAGCTTTATCAGCCTTATCATTACGGATAAATTGCTGCGTTTCATTCGGCTTCGCCCTCCACTCTTATCGCTTCAAGGCTCTGCTGAGCGTTCCAAAGCCCCGCGTAAAGCCCGCTTTTGCTCAGCAACTCTTCGTGAGTGCCGCGCTCTTTCACCTCGCCGTTTTCCATAGCGTAAATCATATCCGCGCCCGCCGTGTTAGCGAGCCTGTGCGAGATAACTATTACGGTGCGGGTCTTTGCAAGCTCGTATATCTGCTTCATTATGTCGTTCTCGCTCTCGGCGTCGATATTGCTGGTGGCTTCGTCGAAAATGTACGCCGCCGAGTCGTGCAGAAGCGCCCTTGCGAGCGCGAGCCTTTGCTTCTGACCGCCCGAGAGGTTCGCCGCGTTTTCCGCAAGGCGGGTATCAAGCCCGTTTTCCGCGCGCAAAAAGTCGGCAAGGCGGGTCTTTTCCAGCACCGCCCAACGCTCATTCTCCGCCGCGTTCGGATTGCCCATCAGCAGGTTTTCCCTCACCGTGCCCTTAAAAAGCACGCTGCTGTGGGAAATGTAGGTAATGTTTCGCATAAGGCTCTCTTCGGAAATATCGCGCAGCTCAGTGCCGCCGATAGCGACCGAGCCTTTGTAGCCCTTGTTTCTGCCCATCAGCACCGCCGCGATGGTGGATTTTCCGCAGCCCGAAGCGCCGCATATCGCGGTAAGGCTGCCCGACTTGAACTCCATATCCGCGCCGTGCAGCACTTCCCTTTCGGGAGTGTAGGAAAAGCTGAGCGACCTGCATTTTATATTGCAGTCAGCCCTATCCACCCTGCCCGACTTCTTTTCGGGCTCGGGCAGATCGAGTATCGCGAACATCTTGTCGCTCGCCGCCATGCCGTTCATCGCGACGTGGAAAAAGCTGCCCAGCCTGCGCATAGGTATGAAAAAATCCGCCGAGAGCATGATTATCGAGAAGCAGCCCGCCAGCCCGATAACGCCATGCCTGTACTGCCCCGCCGCGAGTATAACACCCAGCGCCGCGCCGCCGTAAGCGATGAGATCCATCACGGTGACGGAGTTTAGCTGCATGGTCAGCACTTTCATGGTTATCTTTCTGAACTTTTCGCTCTCTTCGTTCATCTGCTGATTTTTGTACTCGTCGGCCTGATAGATCTTCAGCGTGGTCAAGCCCTGCAAGTTTTCCAAAAACGTATCGCCGAGCTTTGTGTACTGCCCCCAGTATTTATTGAGCAGCTTTTTCGCTATCTTCTGCACCGCGACTATCGCGGCGGGTATCAGCGGAACGCATATCAGCAGCACTATCGCCGACTTTAGGCTGACGAACGAGAGCATGACAAAAAGCGTCACAGGCGCGAGCATGGCGTAGAAAAACTGCGGCAGATACTACCCGAAATACGTTTCAAGCTGATCTACGCCCTCTACTGATACCTGCACGACCTCTGACGTGGAAACTTTTTCGCGGTAGCCGCTGCCAAGCTGCAAAAGCTTTGAGAATATCATCTCGCGCAGGCGCTTTTTCACCGACTTTGAAGCCAGATAGCTGAAACGCTCCTGCAAAAAAGAACAGACCGCCCGCACCGCGAGCGACACCAGCGCGGCTGTAACAGCGGGGGCGATACTAGCCGAGCTTTTCTCCACAAGCTTTTCAAGCAGCGCGCCGAGCGAGAATATCATCACAGCGTTCGAGAGCATACCCATCCATTGCACAGCCACGTTGCTGGCGATGTATTTTTTGCTTTCGCCAAGCTCGGCTATCAATCGTTTTTTTATCATTCATTTTCTCCTCTATGATCATATCGGCAGCACGAATGGCTTGCCGTTTACCGCGGATATGCCCAGCTCCACGCCGTAAACTTCTTCGATAAGCTCTGACGATATTATCTCCTTGGGCTTGCCCTGCGCGGTTATCCTGCCGTCTTTCATCGCGACTATCTCGTCGGAGTAGTAAAGCGACTGATTTATGTCGTGCAGTACCATCACCACCGTCATGCCGTACTCCTCGTTCAGCCTGCGGACAAGCTTCAATATCTGGAGCTGGTAACGTATGTCGAGGTAGGTGGTAGGCTCGTCGAGGAAGAGTATTTTCGTATCCTGCGCGAGCGCCATAGCTATCCACACGCGCTGCTTTTGTCCGCCCGAGAGCTGTGCTACCGCCTTGCCTTTCAGCTTTTCGGTATTGGTGATCTCAAGTGCGCGCTTTATCTTCTGCTCGTCCTCTTCGGAATTGGCGATGCTGCCGAAGCCGTGGTAGGGCGTTCTGCCGAAAGCGACAAGCTTTTCTACCGATATATCAGCGGGGGCGGTGTTGTACTGGTGAACTATCGCGACCTGCTTCGCGAAATCTTTCAGCTTTATCTGCGAAACTTCCCTGCCGCCGAGTATTATGCTGCCGCCCTGCGGCTTTAGATTTTTGGTGATGAGGTTGAAAAGCGTAGATTTTCCGCAGCCGTTCGCGCCGATGAGGGTGGTAACTTTGCCCTCTTTCAGCGAAAGATCAAGCCCCTTTATCACCTGCTCGCTGCCGTAAGAAAAGGTCAGACCCTTTATATCAAAAACATTATCCATTTCGCTCGTCCGACCTCCTTAGCAGTATGATGAAGAAAGGCCCGCCGATGACTGACATTATCACGCTAGCCGAGATCTCGTATGGCGAAGCGATAGTTCTGCCTATCGTATCGGCAAGCAGGAATACCAGCGCGCCGAGTATCATCGAGTAGGGTATCAGCCGCTTGTGGTCAGAGCCTACCAGCAGCCTTGCGATATGCGGAACTATCAGCCCGAGAAAGCTTATAGGGCCTATCACCGCCGTGGAGATGGAAGCGAGCAGTACGGCTATCGCGGAGATGAGCAGCATTTCGCCGTTTACGTTCACGCCCAGCGAGCGCGCCGTTTTGTCCTCCAGCGCGAGCAGATTGCACTTCGAGCAGACCAGCAGCGAGAGCACCAGCCCCACCGCAGAGTACACCGCCAGCGTGCGGAAATCGTCCCAAGTTTTCATGGTGATGTTGGCGTTCACGATGCTCGCCGCGCCCGAATAGTTAGAGCCTGTGCCGCTGTTGAATGCGGACATCAGCCCCGTGAACATCGCGTTTACCGCCACGCCGACGAGTATTATCCGAAGCGGGCTGAGTCCGCCGCGCCAAGAGAGCGAGTAGACCAGCAGGCACGCCGCCTATCATCGCGATAAAAATTCGCGGGAAGCGCAGGTCGTAAATGGCCGCGACGAGGAACAACGCGAAAAGCAGCACTGCCGTCAGCAGGTAGGAAATTATAATCTTTTTCTTGCTTATCATCATTCTTCACCATACAGTATCGGCTGAAGCTCTTCGAGCGCCTACGGGTAATCAAAGCCCGCGCTCATGCCGAAATATTCGTAAGAGAGGTCGTATACCCTGCCCTCTTCCACCGCGCGGAAGTGCTTCCAAATATCGTTGGTCTGAAATTCCTCGTTGAACATATCAACTACCTCGTCGGGCAAGGCGTGTGCGCAGCGAACTATAATATCGGGGTCTTTGGTCTCCATATCCTCGGTATTGGCGTTGAGAAATTCCTGTCCGCCGCCGTCGCCGTAAACGTTCGTGCCGCCCGCGAGCTTCACAAGGCTGCCAACGTAGCTGTTATCGGTCGCGACTATGTACGAGCCTGGCAGACCCATCAGCACGAGCACTTTTGGGATTTCCTTGCCCTCGTTTTTGGTCTTGTAATCGTCCATAAAGTCGATGTACTCGTCAACAAGCTTATGCGCCTGCTGCTGTCTGCCGAACATCTCGCCCAGTTCCTCTATCGACTTGTACATACCCTCAACGCTTTTGAGGTCGAGGAAAATCGACTTTGTTTTTATAGCCGCGTACTTGGGCTGAAGGGCGCTTTCGAGGCTCGAGGGGATGAGTATGTAATCTAGGTCGAGCGAGGCGAGTATCTCGGTATCGGGCGACATGGCAGAGCCAAGCTTTTCGGCGTCATTGTACCTTTCGGGGATAGTGCTTAGCGAAGAGGTGCACACGCCCGCGAGGTCGAGGTCGAGCTTATCGCAAATATCGGCAACTACGGGCGAAGTCGCGGCAAGCCTGTACTCCGCGCCTGCTGAATTATCGGAAGCCGAGCTGTTTTCTTCGGGGTGCTGGTCTACGCAGCCGCCTGCCGAAACGGCGAACACAAGCGCCGCAAATGCCGAGCATATCTTAGTTTTATCCATAGCTCAGAGCCTCCTTTTCTTCCATACCGCAAATCCTGCGCCGCCTGCGACAACTACCGTGCCGCCCGCTATCGCGATGGGCAGCGCCGCGCTTTTGCCGCCGTTATCCTCCGCTTTGGAAGAGCTTTCGGCGGAGGAATTGCCCTTATCTATCCTGCTGCCGTTTTCGTCGAATATCTCAAGTCCTGCCGCCTGAACGTCGAGCGAATTTGTGTCGGAGGACTCGTCCGGCGCGCTCGAAGTATCGGCATACGATGAAGCCGCGGAGGTCGAAGCTTCGGAATTTTCTGCCGAGCTGAGGTCGGTAACGGCGCTTTTGGTGGTGACGGGCGCTTTGCTCTCAGAGGGCTTAGACGAAGTCGTTGCAGTCGTCTGAGAATGCTGAGAGTCTTGCTGCGGCGGCTGAGTCTGCGCGGGCTGGTCGGGCTGACCGCCGTTGTCGCCGTTATTATCGTTGTTGTTATTGTTGTCATCCTGATTTGAGCGCACCTCTACCGAGGTAACGAAATCGCCGCTGCCGACGCGGATATTATCGAAATCAATGTAGAAAATAACATCTCTGCCCATCGGCACGACGTAGAATGTGCAGCGGACGATGCAGTTTTCGCTTTTCGCTTGGTATCGGGAAGCGGTAATCGCTCTCGTTAGCGTCGTAATTTTCTTTCATAAGGTCGGCGGAAACATCGTAAAAATCGCTGTAACCGTCATTCTGCACCTTAAACTGCGGGTTTTGGATATTATCCATCAGCGCGACCCTCACGCTAGCGAACATATTTCCGTCGGGGTCTACCTCGATAAGCGACTGAGTTCTCAGCGCGCTTTCCGTCATCGACTGACCCAGCACCTCGCTGCCCTCTCCGCCGCTGTCCTCTATCACGCCCGTAACGGGGTGGCGGTAGTGCGGGTGAGCGTCTGCCTCGTAGATATTGTTATCGAGCGCACTGGCGGATATAGCAGAAATGCCTGCCATAAAGACAAGCATCACCGCCTATATACTGCAAAGCACCGATGAGATAAGCTTTACAGATCTATTCAAGATCATCTGTCCTTTCTTTCGGTGAGGACGGCTGCGGAGCGAAGCGCCTCACTTGATATAGGTTAGTTCAGGCTAACTTTTTGACGATTTTTTAGGCACAGCCTTTTCAGACCGCGCCGCCATATCAGTTTATCAGTTAGCCCTATATAACTAACTAAAGTATATCACAATACCGGCACTTTTGTCAATCGCGATTTTTGTTGCACGATTTGCAACAAAGCGACGATTTAAGCCCCATTTTCGACCGAAAGCCTTGATTTTGCAGGAGTTGCACATTTGCAACAAATTTCAAATAATCTGCGTTTTGCACAATTCGAGCGCCGTTCTCCGCCCGCTCTGTTGTACAACTTAATGAACGAAAAGAGTGAAGATCGCGGTGCTTTCGGGCATATGTATCTCGCCCACGCTGCAGCACATTTTGATGCAGATACTGCCGTGCAAAATTCTATTCATAGCGTCCTCGCCGATGTTATGAAAAATGAAATGATCGAGCGGTATCTGTATAAAATCGCCGTTCACGGCCGCCTCGATAAAACGTCTGCCGTCGAAGTATTTGAGGTGCTGCACCTTGCCTTTCATTTTCAGCCCGTTCAGCCGCGAGGATTCGTTCATATCGACCGCGCGCAGCAGCACAAATCCGCCGCTTTCGCCGACCACGACCTCGCAGGGGTGTGCGAAGCCCTTATTCGCCATAGAGATATTGTTGCCATTTTTGACCTTTTCGCGATAGATTATGAACGGAAAAGTGTAATGCCCCTCGTTGATCTTCTCGCAGAAATCGCGCCCCGAGAAAGACGGACGGTCGGAGAAAACGTCTTTCATGCGCAGCGTTTCCTCGATGAGCTGGATATTTTCAAACGTCTTGTCGCCGCAGTAGAGGGTGAGCATCATAGCATCGTGCCTAGCCTCGTCGCGCGGCACGCCCTCGTAGATCAGGTGGTTTTGCGCGAGTTCCATACGTCTAGCGAGCCGTTCCGCGACCTGACGGCCCTTAACGGTGAGAACGGGGCTGCGCGGGTCGGACCTATCGACATAACCCTCCTTTTCGAGCTGCGCGACCTGACGGCTCATCTCATATTTTTCGACGCCCAGCGCCTGAGCCATCTTAGTGATCTTGCGGTTTTTCTCAGTAAAATTGAGGAAGCACATAAAAATTCTCAGCCGCAGTTCCTCATTATTAGCAGCCATACGATACCTCCTTTAAATTTTTCCGCGAGAAAGCGCGGAAGTACGGTTTACGGGTTATATTTTAGCACAGGATTTGTTGGAAGTCAACTGTAAATATTATTTTTTAGGAGAGATATTTGTGTGTAAAAAATATCGTATATGATATTGATATATATAGTGATATGTGATATAATTATATATGATGATATATTTGAGAGTAAGATAATATACATATATGTGATATATTTATGAAGATATATATTGCATATGTGGTATATGGGTGGGATAATGATATAGAATATATATGGAGGGGATATTTAATGCACGCTATAATACGGCTAGGAAACGGAATATACTATATTTCCATGGTATTCGGATATTATAAAGATATTACTGCAAAAGATAATTATGAGAGATATGTTCAGGAAATACATAAACCATATTGGATAGTATGGGACGAAGACAAAAAGCGTCTTATAAGATGGCAGCACATGGTCCCGAACACACAATATATCATACCGCAGATTCTGATAATTGATATAGACCAAAGCAATTGGGATATGGATAGCGATGGTGTTGGATGTGTTGATTTTCTTTCAAGAGAATTGCTGGCTTCATTTCTTGACAAAGAGGATCAGCCGGAAGATATTTTGCAAAAATGCCGTCTTATGGACGAAGGATTTGTTTACGAAGAAGTGAAAGAAATAAAAGATAAGAAAGATATAGATAACCTGCAATGTGCAGCAGGAGGGTTTCATGATGCTTTTATTGCCGAAGAGAATTTGCAAGACGACGGTACGCTGCATTTAAGATTTGAAGGCGTATGGGGATGTCAGATAGAGATATGGCTATGGGGAGATCTGGAGTACGACACGTCAAGCCGACATTTGGAGGATTATGATTACTGGTGGTACGGCTCGACGATACTTCAAGGGAATGATTTCATATATTTTTTTGACGACGACAATATGACTGTTGATAAGATCGGTGAGAGCAGATGTTATTTTAAGGCGAGGCATATGAGGTATAGGATCATTCCGGAGTGAGGAGAGGCGGCGGAAATTATTATATATAAAATGGCGTTGTAAAAAAACAGCGCTCAAAGAGTCGAGATTTCCTGCTTTTGGGAAATCTTGACTCTTTTTTATGCCAGATCGCAAAAAATAACTATTTTGGCTGAATTTTGGGTACAGCA
>ENA-OPWR01000086-OPWR01000086.1-human-gut-metagenome-genome-assembly--contig:-NODE-86-length-83546-cov-5.856763_pt1 | contig 83546 bp, 109 predicted proteins | sample MGYA00241507_ERZ502006 | MGnify/ENA primary metagenome ERZ502006 (study PRJEB25962, sample SAMEA2043041) | human gut metagenome | biome: human gut; feature: human-associated habitat; material: faeces...
GTTGAAAATAACAAATGAAGGACGAAAACTTGCATTAGACCAAAGACTTATGAATGATATGTTAGAAGAAAATGAAAATGGAAAAGTTGGAACTTGTGCTAACAACATTTATAATATATGGAAGGAAAATAAAGAACAAAAATTAACTCAATTAGTATTTTGCGACTTATCTACACCAAAACAATATGAAGAAAAATATGATGAAGAAGGAAATTATATATTTACAGATGTTTATAACGATTTAAGAAGAAAACTTGTATTAAAAGGTATTCCTCGAGAAGAAATAGCTTTTATTCATGAAGCTGATAATGAAAGTAAAAAGAAAGAGTTATTTGCTAAAGTAAGGAAAGGTGAAGTAAGAGTTCTAATTGGAAGCACAAGTAAGATGCGGTGCAGGTACAAATGTTCAAGATAAAATTATAGCATTACACCATTTAGATACACCATATAGACCAGCAGATTTAACGCAAAGAAATCGGAAGGCGGAGTAAGACAAGGAAATCAAAACAAACAAGTTCATATATATACTTATGTGACAGAGCAGACTTTTGATGCTTATTTATTTCAAATGTTAGAAAGAAAACAAGGATTTATATCACAAATAATGACTTCAAAAAAACCAGATAGAACGGCAGATGATATAGATGAAAAAGCTCTAAGTTATGGTGAAATTAAAGCATTAGCAACAGGAAATAAGCATATACTAGAAAAAACACAATTAGATTCAGAAGTTGCAAAACTAAAAATAGTTAGACAAAGTTATCAAAGTCAAATATATGATTTAGAAGATAAAATTACTAGATCATATCCTAATCAAATTAAAGAGATACAAGAAAAAATACAAGCATTAGAAGATGATGTAAAACAGTTAGAAGAAAATACAATTTTAAACGAAGATGGCTTTTCAAAGATGAAGATAAAGGGTGTTGAATATACAGATAAAGAACAAGCAGGAAAAGCAATTTTAGAAACTTGTAAGACAAAAACAAACCCAGATTTAGAAGAAATAGGAGAATATAGAGGATTTAAATTAGAACTGGGATTTAATTCATTAGAAAAACAATTTACTATGACTATGAAAAATAAATATAGTTATAGTATTTTTTTGGGTAGCGATATTTATGGTAATATTACTAGAATAAACAATGCTTTAGATGGAATAAAAGATAAAATTCCAGACCAAAAGTTAAGACTTGAAGATATTGAAAAGCAACTAGAAACAGCCAAAATAGAAGTGCAAAAGCCATTTCCAAAAGAATTGGAATTGAAAGAAAAGATGAAAAAATTAGAAGAACTAAACATTCTGTTAAAAATAGATGAAAAAGAAAAGCAAGTATTGGATGCATCAAATGATGAATTAGATATGACTGATAAAGAAAAAGAATATCAAAGATAAAAATCATAAAAAATACCCCTAGTTACATTATTATTAAAAGAGAAAGCAATAGTTATAATAAATAATGTAGAAATATGTCGAAAAATGTTGGAAAAAAATGTAAAAAAATTCTGATTTATATTGAAAATTTTTAAAAATAATGATAAATTTATGAAGAAAGGAGAAACTTAATTAAGTTATCTAAAAATTAATAAATTAGAAAAGGGGAGAAATAAAATGAGGAAAAAATTAAAAAAGCAAATACTAGCAATGGGCTTGATTATATCTATTGTTAGTATAATGTTTGCACCAATGGCACAAGCAACTGTTCAGTCAGAAAACGGGGATGCGTTAGCGGAAGAACCACTAGGCTTTGTTTATATTAGTTCTCAACAGGAACTTGCATCAATAGGACAACCAAATCTTAACGAGCGTTTTATTCTGACAGAAGATATTGAAATAACTGGAAATTGGACGCCTATTAATAACTTTACAGGAATATTTGATGGTGGAGGGCATACTATAACATTTAATATTAGTGAAACCACTGGACCTATTCCAACTACTCCATATTTAGGATTATTTGCTTCTTGTACTGATGCTACTATTAAAAATCTATATGTCGATGGAAATATTTCATTAACTACAGGAGGTTCATTCTTTAATCCAAATGTATATGTTGGTGGTATTGTAGCAGATTCTACAAACTCAACTTTAGAAAATGTTCACTTTTCTGGCAATATAAATGTAACAACTAGTAATGATAATAGTTCTTGGGTTGGAGGAATAGTTGGGAAAGCAACTAATACCAAGATTTCATTAAGTTCTAATACAGCACCAATAATAGCAGAAGTAAAATCTGTTATTGGAACTACAAGAGCTGGTGGATTATGTGGAGAATTTGGTGGAAACATAGAAAATTGTTACAATATGGGAAATATATTAACGAAAGCAGCAACAGAGAGTCCATACGCAGGAGGACTTGTGGGAAATAATAAAGGAACTATAACTAAAAGTTACAATTCAGGAAAAGTAAAATCAGAAGGATCTGGTATGAGTTTATCAGATGTCTATGCTGGAGGAATTACAGCTATTGGAGAAACAGGAAGTTCTGTAACAGACTGTGCAGTTATGTCTCCAGAAATTAGTGTTACAATAGGATGGGTCAATACAGGACATAAGTATATAATAGCTAATGGAGGAAATAAAAGTAATAATATTTCTATAAATAATATTACAGGTTCACCAACGAATGATTCTGATTTTCGATATACACAAGAAGAATTAAAAACTGTTACACCATATAATTTGGATTTTTATAATACATGGGCTATAGACACAAATACAAATAATGGATATCCGTATCATGCTAGAAATATGTATGCTATTAATGTGCAATATGAAAATGTACCAGATGCTCTAAAATCATTTATAGATAATAATTATATTAGCATTAATGATTTAAAGCAAACAAATGACGGTTTTACACTATGTACGAAACCTTTAAAGGAAATTTTATCAAATATGGGTATTGGTAATTTAAAATCCGATGAAATAAAAGTGGATTTAGATGATTTAGATGATTGGTATATTTTTAATATAGGAACAAGTTATAGCATACTAAAAATGAGGGGGTTGGATGAAAGAAATATTGGCACATCAATACCATTTATGGACTTTGATATTGAAGTGATAAATATGCTCCACGAAGATGTCATTAATCAAGTAGAAGAATCTATCTATGAAAAGCAATTATGCGAATCCTTAGATCGTCTTATTTATGGTAAAGTTAAGCCAGATTACAGTTACTGTGTACCTATAGGTCACTATTTTTCAAAATTTACTTCTCAAGCAAACCATTTGATTGCAGAAGAATATATAAGAAAAATTCTATCTGAAGAAAGAGATGCAGAAGGATATATCAAAGTCCCAAGTGGACTTTCTGATGAACAAAGAGAGTTCTTGTTAAGTATTCCTGATATTTATGATGCAGAAAACAGTAGAATAAAAGTTAAAAACTATAATTTAAGTAATATTGAAAAATGTGCAATATTGGTGAGTCGTTCAGGTAACAAGTCATTAAATAGTTTTGCGGCAGAGAATATATGTCATGCAATGGCTACAGAATTTTTAGCAGTTTTCTTACAAAGTGGTGAGGATAGTATCATAATAGCTGGTAGAGAAGTAAACAGATTGGTAGCTGGAGGATGGTATCAATCTGCAATAAAGGCAGATACTGGTATAGGTGAAGAACCTTTTAAAAAAGATATGTTTCCTATAAGCAATATAGCTAATACTTTAATAAATGCTTTTGGAGATGTATAAATATAAAAAAGTTGAGAAACTGGTTGTTTCCCAACTTTTTTTATATAATGCCTATACTTATTTTATTATTTATGATATTATAAAGAAAAAATGATATACAAGGAGTTCTTATGAAAAAAAAATTAATGCTTATAGTTTTCGTTTTTATAATAATAATAATTACTCTAGGAGGATTATTATATATTGGAATAAGAATGAATATTAAGAGCGAAAAGGGTGATGAATTATATGTAAAAATGAAAGAACTTAATGATAATCAGTCTCTTATAGGATTATCATTAGAAGAAGTTGTTGAGTTATTAGGAAAACCCCAATATGAATATAATGATAAAAAAAATAAAAAACGATATAAGTATTATGCAGGAAAAATAATTAAAGAACCAATTTTAGGAAATACTAAAACTTTTGACTCATATCAAATGAATGTGTGTTTTGATGAAAATGATAAAGTGGAACGAACTTATATAAAACTTAATCCTTAAGAAAAGTTAATATATACAAATTTAAAAATACAGAAAATAAAATTAACATATAAACGAAATTGAGAGATATTAAGAAATTAGTATCTCTTTTTTTATTTGGAAAGGTAGTGAAAAATATGCCTTATATACCACCAGAAATAGTAAAAAAAGCAGAAGAAATGGATTTACTAACATATTTACAGAACTATGAACCACAAGAATTAGTAAAGGTAGGAAATGGAACTTACACCACAAAAACACATGATAGTATAAGAATAAGTAATGGTTTATGGAATTGGTTTTCAGAAGGTGTAGGGGGAAAAAATGCAATTTCGTATCTTATGAAGGTAAAGAACTATTCTTTTTTAGAAGCTGTAGAAACAATTATAGGAAATGTGAATGTGAAACAGCCTGTGATTTATAAAGAAGAAAAACAAGATAAAATTGAATTAATTTTACCTAAAAAATCAAGTAATTCAGAGCGTGCAAAAACATATTTAATGAGCAGAGGAATTGCACCAGAGATAATAAAAGAGTGCATGGATAATAAGTTGATTTATGAAAGTTTACCAAATCATAATGTGGTTTTTATTGGGTTAGATGATAGTAAAAGTCCAAAGTATGCTTTTTATAGAGGAACTAATCAAACAAGATTTATGGGAGAAGCGAAAGGAAGTGATAAAAAATATACCTTTAGATTAGAGGCTAAAACAGAATGCAGTAGATTACATTTATTTGAGAGTGCAATAGATTTGTTGTCTTATGCAACCTTATTAAAATTGAAAAAAATAGACTGGCACAGAGAAAATATGATTTCACTTGCAGGAGTTTATCAGCCATCTAAAATGGTAGAAAGTAATAAAATACCAATAGCAATTCAAGAGTTTTTAAAGAAAAATCCTAATATAAATGAAATATATTTGCATTTAGATAATGATGAAGTTGGAAGAAATGCAAGTTGTGCAATGCAAAAAGTTTTAGGAAAAAACTATAAAGTTTTTGATAGACCACCTCCTATAGGAAAGGATTGTAACGATTATTTGCAATATATATTAGGTAGAAATTTTAATAGAAATACAAAAGAAAAAGTAATAGAAGTAGCAAGATAATATAAAAAAATGGAGGAATTTTAACTATGAATCAATACAAAGTAGAATTAAAGGAAATATTTAGAAAAGAAATTATGGTATGTGCAGAGAATGAAGCAGAGGCAATAGAATTTGTGAAAAAGGCTTATTTAAGAACAAATATGTTAGAACATTCTTATATGGATTTAGATGCAGTTGAAACAAAAATTGTTGAAAAAAATACTGACAATAAATGTGAAGAACTAGAAGAAGATAATATTATAGATGAAGAAAGCAGAGAAAATATAGAAGAAACAGTAGAAGAAATGAGAGAAAATTTAGATAAAATAGAAGATGCTTTAGATGAAGATGACATTGTATATATTGATATGTTAATTGAAGATTTAGAAGATAATATTGAAGATTTAAAAGAAACTGTAAGAGAAATTGAGTAACAAATTAATAAAAAAATTTGTAGTTTTATTTTAGCTCATTTTGAAAATTGAAAAATTTATGTCCTAGCAAGCACTGCATTTGTACTCCCGCACAAATGCAAAATATGGGGATACCCCAATCCCCGTAAAAAATAATAAAAAGAAAGAGGTGCATATTTTTTATTGAGAAAAAGAGATATAAAAAAACAAGTATGGCTAAACGAAGTAGAACGAAAGACATTAAAAACAAATGCAAAAAAGGTTGGATTAAATGAAAGTGAATATATTAGAAGTCTTATAATGGGATATAAACCAAAAGAACAACCAAATGAAGAATTTTATGAAAGTATGAACCAATTAAGAGGTATAAGTATAAATTTAAACCAGATAGCAAGAAAGGCTAATTCATTAGGAATGATTGATGCACCATTTTATAAAAAAACTTGTATTAAGTTAAATGAATTTATGCAACAAATAAAAAAAGAATATTTTTATATTGATAAGGAAAAGTAATGGCAACAACAAGTATATGGAAAATAGATAAAAGACTTGATCATGTTATTAAATATACAACTAATCCAGAAAAGACAACAAATGAAGCTTATAAAGAATTGCATAATGTAATTGAATATACAAAGGCATCGTATAAAACAGAAGAACAACTATATGTAACTACATTAAACTGTTCTAAAGAAACAATATTGCAAGAAATGATGGAAACGAAGAAGAAATATAGAAAGACAGATGGTATATTAGGTTATCATGCTTTTCAATCTTTTGCAGAAGGAGAAGTTACTCCAGAAATTGCTCATGAAATAGGAGTTAAGTTAGCAAATGAATTATGGGGAGATAAATATGAAGTTGTAGTAACGACACATCTAAATACAAAGCATATTCATAATCATTTTTGTTTTAACTCAGTTTCTTTTAAAGATGGAAAAAAATATCATGATTGTCATAGTAGTTATGCTCTAATGAGAGAAACATCGGATAGGCTTTGTGAGGAATATAAGTTAAGTGTATTAAAAGAAAAGAAATGTCCAAAGAGCAATATTGATTATAGTAATTTTTATAAAAAGGAAGTAAAAATATCTAATTACTATACTAACACAAAAGATGATATTGATTATGCGATTGAACAAGCATATTCATATAAAGATTTTCTTGCTATATTAAATAAAATGAATTATACAGTAGAAAATCGTAGTGGAAAATTAAGTGTGAGACAAAATTCACATAAAAGAAATATAAGAATTGAAAGAGCTTTTGGAGATGAGTATAAAGTTGAAAATATTGAAAAAAGAATTTATGAAACAGATAAAACAAGAGAGCCATTTCCAGAAGCAAGGACTCAACAACCAAAAAAATACAAAATGGTAAAAAAACAAAATATTAGAAATAGAAAAAAGGCTAAAGGAATAAAAGCTTTATATTTTTATTATTGTTTTTTGTTAAAAATATATCCTATAAATAAGAAAAAAAAATATTCAAGAGAAATGCAAGAAGAAATAAAAAAAATGGATAAGATTTCAAGAGAAACAAGGTTCTTGTGCAAGAATAACATTCAGAATGTGCAAGAACTTCTTGCATATAAAAAATTAATTAACTTAAATAAAAAAGACTTAAAGAGCCAAAAAGAAAATCTATGGCGAAAGCATAAAAAAGCAGAAGATGAAAATGAAAAACAAAATATTTATACAAGAATACAAGAAATTCAAAATGAAATAGATAAACTTTCAGAAGAAATTATTTTAATTGAAGATATTGAAACAAGAGTACCAAAAATAAAGGAAAATATTGAAGAAATAAATAATGACAAAAAAGAAAGAAGAAAGGAGAAAGAAGATATTGAGTATATCAAGTGATTCGGCAGAACAAATTGTTAGATTATCTCTTGAAGGAATGGAAGTAGTCGCAAAAATAAGTGGTGTAGCAGCAAAAAATATAGCAGTAGCTTTATATGCTATAATGCAAGATAAAAAACAAACCAAAGGAAAAGCAAGATTAAATAATATGATAAGAACAGGAAAAGATTTAAAAATATTTTCCGTCAAAAAAGAAGAATTAAAAACTTTCTACCAAGAAGCTAAAAGTTATGGAATATTATATTGTGCTTTAATAAATAGGAGAAACAAAAATATAGATGGAATGGTAGATATAATGGTAAGAGCAGAAGATGCTCCAAAAGTAAATAGAATAGTTGAAAGATTTAAACTATCTACTTATGACAGAGCATTTATTCGAAGCGAAATTGAAAAAGAAAGAATAGCAAATAAAAATGAAAAAGATTTAGCAGAAAATGTACCAGATATAGGAACAGAAAAAACGGAGATAAATGAAGAAATGATAGAAGATATTTTTGCCAAACCTATTTCTAAAGAAAGCCAGACAAATCAAAACCCCGAAGCGGCAAAAACGGAAAAAAACCCTCCGTTAGAGCATTCCTCAATGAGCAAAAGCAATTCCGAGGGGGTTACTAAGTCTGCTAAAAAAATATCAGTAAAGAAAAAAATAGAAGATGCAAAAGCAGAACAGAAGGTTGAATTGGAATTAAGAAAAGCTCAAAAATCAAAAGAAACTGTAAATATAGAAGTACCAGATAAAAAGATAATTGATAATCCAATTATACAAAACAAAGAAAGGGGTAAATAAATATGGGAGGATTAGACCAAGTATATGAAACTTTCAGTAAAAAACAAAGACAATATAATAAAGAAGAATGGATAGAGTATAAGAAGAAAGAAAAACAGGAAGTATATGAATTAATTGATAGGAGTGCAGAAGAAATAGTAAAAAGTGGAGAAATGTTTAAAAAATATTTAGATTCTCAAAGTAAATTTGAACAATATTCAGTAGGAAATGCTTTATTAATAACAGCTCAAATGCCAGAAGCTACAATGTTAAAAGATTATGATGGTTGGACAAATGCAGGAGGTTTTCCAAAGAAAAATCGTATTGCTGATGTGAAAATATTAGAGCCAGGAGATTCATATATGAGAGAAGATGGAACTGTAGGAACTAATTATAATGTAAAATATGTAATAGATATATCACAAGTAAATATTAGAAAAAAGCCAAGAGTAATGAGATATGACAATAATTTATTATTAAGAGCATTTTTAAATAGTAGTCAAGCAAAAGTACAAGTTGTTGATGAGATTCCTAATATAGATAGAAAAGCTTTGTATGATGTGGAAAAAGATATACTATTCATTGCAAGAGGCGCTGAAGCACCTAAAATATTTTATGAAGTAACACAGGAATTAGCAAAACAAGAAATAGGAGAAGAAACACCTATAGAAAGTTTTAAAATAAACTGTGTATCATATATGTTATGCAAAAAGTATGGAATAGATGTATCAAATTATAATGTAACAGATATTCCATTTGAATTTAAGGAAATGTCCGCAAAAGAAATAAGAGAAGAATTAGAACCAATCCATGATGCAATGGAGAATATTGGTGGAAGAACAAGTAATTCTATAGAATTGTTTGCAAAGCAAAATAGAGATAAAACACAATTAAGGTAGGAGGTTAAGTTGGAAGAACAGAGAGTTGTAATATTAAATAAGTATGATTATGGAATTATAATAAATGCACTATACGAATTGCGTTCAAAATTAATTAAAGAAAATAAATCAACAGAAATTGTTAATGAACTATTGATAAGAATGTTAGATATCCCCGTTAGAAGAAAAAGTATATTTAAAAGGGAAAGAATAAGCAACGAGAGGTAATAAAAAGACACATGAGTTTTTGTATATATTAGGTATATTACCAGTAACATGGATAGCTATTCTTATTGCACCATATATAAAAGGTGGAGTAATAAATGTAGTAAATAATATTTCAGTTATATCAAGTAAGCCATTTAATATTATATGGTGTGAGAATAGCATAAAAACTATTCTTGTTTTTATATGTATTTATGTATTAGGAATTAGTATATATGAATCTACAAAGAAGAATTACCGAAGAAGAGAAGAACATGGTTCGGCTAAATGGGGAGATTCTAAAGTAATAAATAAGAAATATATGCAAAAACCACTAAAAAATAATAAAATTTTAACTCAAAATGTGGCAATAGGTTTAAATGGTAGAAATCATAGAAGAAATCTAAATGTTTTAGTCTGTGGACGGAAGTGGAGCAGGAAAAACAAGATTTTATGGAAAACCAAATGTAATGCAATGCGGAGATAGTTCGTATGTGATTTTAGATCCTAAAGCCGAAATATTGAGAGATACGGGGAATTTATTAGAAAAAGAAGGATATGAAGTACGAGTTCTTGACTTAATCAATATGGAAAAAAGTCATTGCTATAATCCTTTTAAATATTTACGAACAGATAATGATGTTCAAAGATTAGTAACAAATATTTTTAAAAGCACAACTCCTAAAGGATCTCAAAGCCAAGATCCTTTTTGGGATACAGCAGCAAGTATGCTTTTATTAGCACTTATTTTTTATCTGAAGTATGAAGCGCCAGAAGATGAACAAAATTTTCCAATGGTAATGGAAATGTTACGAGCTGGAGATGTCGATGAAGAACAAGAGAATATACCAAGTCCACTAGATATTTTATTTGATAAATTAGAGTATGAAAACCCATACCATATTGCAGTAAAATATTATAGAAATTATCGCTCAGGCTCAGCGAAAACATTGAAATCAATACAAATTACACTTGCTGCAAGGCTTGAAAAGTTTAACTTAGAAAGTCTTGCTAATATAGTAAGAACAGATGAATTAGATTTGCCTAGTTTAGGTGAAAAAAAAGTAGCATTATTTGCTGTAATTCCAGATAATGATACAAGTTTTAATTTCCTAGTAAGTATTTTATATACACAATTATTTCAACAATTATTTTATATAGCTGACCATAAATATGGCGGAAGTTTGCCAATACATGTCCATTTTGTAATGGATGAGTTTGCAAATGTATCTTTGCCAGACGATTTTGACAAGATTTTAAGTGTTATGAGATCGAGGTCAGTTTCAGTATCTATTATTCTCCAAAATTTAGCACAATTAAAAGCACTATTTGAAAAACAGTGGGAATCTATTGTACGGAAATTGTGATACATTTCTGTATTTAGGTGGAAATGAACAAAGTACCCATAAATATGTTTCAGAGCTTCTGCGGTAAAGAAACTATTGATTTAGATACACATGGTAAAAGTTCAGGCAGAAGTGGTAATTATTCAACAAATTATCAAATTAGTGGTCGTGAATTAATGACTCCAGATGAAGTGCGATTACTTGATAACAGATATGCACTTCTTTTTATTCGTGGAGAAAGACCAATTATGGATTTAAAATATGACATATTAAAACATCCAAATGTAGCTTATACAACAGATGGGAAAGGAAAACCATATATTCATGGTAAAACAGACAAGGCTACAGCTTCTATTGTGCTAGATGAAGAAATAGAAAAATATGATACAGAAGATTTTGAGCAAGAGTTGGTAGGAAATTATGAATTGTTATCTGAAGAAGAAATAGAACGAATTTTAAAGGAGGATTTATAAGTGAAAGGAAAAAAAGTTATAAAAAAAGTTATAAAAAGAATGGCTATAATTGTATTTGCAATTATAGCTTTATTTGTAGCACAAGCATCAAATGTATTTGCAACAGATGAACCATTAACAATAATAAATAACCTTTCAGACTTTATATTTGGATTAATTAGAGCTGTAGGTATGATAATACTTGGTTTTGGAGTGGTACAAGTAGGAATGTCATTAAAATCACACGATCCGAGCCAGAGAGCAAATGGTTTTATGACTTTAGCAGGAGGAGTAGTTATAACATTTGCGAAAGAAATTTTAAATATTATCACAGGGGGATAAATATTACAAATAGAGTAGATGAAATATATAATCTACTTTTTATAAGGTAAAGGAGGAATATAAATAGAAACAAGAAAAAAATATCAAATAATATATGCAGATCCTCCATGGCAATACAAGGTATATTCACAAAAAGGAAAAGGTCGTTCAGCAGAAAATCACTATCCAACAATGAGTGTAGAAGATATTTGTAATTTACCAGTAAAAGATTTGGCTAGCGATAACTGTGTCTTATTTATGTGGATGACATTTCCAACTTTAATTGAAGGAATAAAGGTTATTGAAAAGTGGGGATTTAAGTATAAAACTGTAGCATTTGTATGGATTAAGCAAAATAAGAAAACTCCTTCATTATTTTGGGGATTAGGTTTTTGGACAAGAGCTAATGCGGAGATATGTATATTGGCAACTAAAGGAAATCCAAAAAGAATATCAGCAAAAGTACATCAAGTAATTATTTCTCCTATTGAGGAACATAGCAAAAAGCCTGACGAAGCAAGAAAAAGAATTGTAGAATTATTAGGAGAATTACCACGAATAGAACTATTTGCAAGGCAAAGAGTACAAGGATGGGATGCATGGGGAAACGAAGTCAATAGTGATATACAATTATAAAAAATATTAAGATTAGAAAGGAGTTAAATGGCACGATTAATAAAATTAGAAAAAGTAGTAAAAAAAATTTTAGAAGATGACGAATTAGCAAGAAAAGATGACTGCTATTTAATATTACAAGTTATAAGTAAGTTATATCCTCATGAAATAGGAAAAAAATTTGAAACAGTAATGTTTGGTGCAAAAAGCAAAGGAATAAGTTTTGAAAGTATAACAAGATGTCGCAGAAAATTACAAGAAAAGCATCCACAATTAAAAGATGAAGAAACAGCAAAAGCAAGAGGTAATAAGAAAAAAGAATATATTAACTATTCAAGGCAGAAATAGGAGGTGTTAAATATTGAGTGATAATTGGGTAGTAGGTAATTTACAAAATGCACTAGAAACATGGAATTCAAAATTAAGCGAAATATGGACACTGATTTCACAATCACCAGCAGATTTTAAAGGTGGAGATATATGGGAAGTTATTACTAATATACATGGAGCAATACAAGCAATTGCATTAGCATTACTTGTATTATTTTTTGTGGTAGGAGTAATAAAAACTTGTGGAAGTTTTGCAGAAGTAAAAAAACCTGAACATGCATTAAAATTATTTATAAGATTTGCCATAGCTAAAGGACTAATAACATACGGGCTAGAATTAATGATGGCTATATTTAAAATAGTGCAAGGAATAGCAAGTACAATAATGAAAACTGCTGGATTAGGAGGAGCTACACAAACAGTATTACCTACTGAAATCATAACAGCTGTAGAAGATTGTCGGTTTTTTTGAAAGCATACCATTATGGGCAGTAACTTTAATACGGAGGACTTTTTATAACCGTATTATCATTTATCATGATTTTGTCAGTATATCGGAAGATTTTTCAAAATTTATTTATATACGGCAATTTCTCCAATAGCTTTTGCAAGCTTTGGAGGAGAGCCAACACAGAATGTAGGAAAAAGCTTTTTGAAAGGGTATGCGGCAGTTTGTTTAGAAGGTGTTATTATAATACTAGCATGTATAATTTTTTCACTTTTTGCTGCAAGTCCACCAGTTATAGATTCAGAAGCGGCAGCAGTAACAATGGTATGGAAATATATAGGAGAGTTAATATTTAATATGTTAGTTTTAGTTGGTACAGTCAAAATATCAGATAGATTAGTAAGAGAAATGCTAGGTTTATAAAATAATATAGGAAAGGAAAGAACATTAATGACCAAAAATACATGGAATTTAGAAAAAGTAAAGAAATTCCTAGAAAATTTTGCTGAAAACACAAGTGATTATTATATGGTAGTAATAAATAAAGAAACGAACAAAGAAGGATGTGCAATTATAAGAAAAGATAAAAAAATAGTAGTATTTGAAGGTAAAAATGACGGAAGTGAAGATAAAATATTAAGGCAAAAAGAATTTAAAGAAAAATATAAAATAGAAAAAATAAATAAATCAGTTAATGAAGTTACAGTAGAAGATATAGAAATGGAACTTTGTTCCCTAGACACAGAATATAGAGAAGCATTAGCTTATAGTTTAGTTGAACTAAAATATATTAGCGATACACCTCTAAAGTTAAAGTATGGAACAGAAAAACAACAAAATGAATTAAAAAGATTTTGGGAAAAACCATTAAAAAGCCAGCAAATAAATTCAATAATTAGAAATATAACAATGAAAATGAGAGGAGATTATCAATATGGAAGATTTATGTATATTGCTTCTAAATATTTAAAAATAGCAGAAGAAATGAAAAAAAGTGAGAAAAGTAATGTAAAAAGAGCAGTAGAAGCCAGATAGGAGTGTAAAATGAAGTATTTTATTACAAGTTGGAAAAATAATAAAGAAAAAAAAGAAATAGAAAAAAAAGGACTATATTGTTATGATTTAAGATGTGATGATGACGGATTTAGCATAGCCACAATAGAAAAAAATGTTTTAGTTAATAGGGTTGGCTCTATCATTACAGATAAAAAGCTAAATTTTAATAGTAAATATTTTAAAAAATTTATAGATTTTGAGAAATTTTCTGATGTAAATAAAGAAGTAGATAGTATAGAACAATTATTAAAGATTAAGAGAAAAGAAAATAAAACGAAGGAGAGATAAGGTTGATAGAGCAAATAAAAATAGCAAGAGTATGGCATATATCAAATAATGAATTAAAATGTAGTAATAAAAAAGTATCAATAAGCACATACAATAATGTAGAAATAGCAACTTTAAAAGAAGAAAGAAATTATGATATACAAGAGTTCTTAATAAAAGACGAAAATAATGAATATTGGAGTTTAGGAATAGCACCTATAAGACTTAATTTATTTATTGGAGATTCAAATTCATATTTAACAGAAAAAGAGAAAATAGAAAAATATCGTCAAGATATAACAGAAGCTTATAAGAACATAGACTTAAAAGCTTTTTGGATGAAAAAAATAAATGAGAATAGATATTTTAATAAATGTGAACTAGAGTATATTCATAGATTTTATCCAGATATTTACGAGCAAGCAAAAAAGAGTAGAGAAAATTTTTTAGAGAATAAAAATAATGAAAAAGAGAAAGAAAGAATTGAGAGAGAAAGGAAACAACAAGAAGAAGTAAAGAATACAAATGATATTTTTAAAAGAAAATTAAAAGAAACGAAGTATAGGATATTTATTGGTGAAACAGTACCAATAGAAAACTTTGAATTTTACAAAGCTGACAAATATGAAAATGGAAAGACTATACAAAATAATATTTTATATTTAGCAAAATATTATGGAATTGATATTCCAATAGCAACACAAGGTTTTATAAATAATAGATTGGTAAATTATAATTTTAAAACAGGTCTTTTTGCATATAAAATAACAGATAAAAATAAAAAGTATAGTTCTAAAATGGGAATTTACTTAAAAGAAATACTAGAAAAAGTACAAGAAGAATATAGAGAAAAATTTAGAAGTAAAGGGCAAGAAAAAGTAAAAGTAAGATAGGAGGAAAAATGAGTATATTACAAGATTTTGAAGAAGCAAGAAAAATGATAGGACACAAGAAATATGATGCAATAGATATATATTTGAATGAAATATGTCCACAAGATAATTGGAAAGCTTATAAAAAAGAATTAAAAGAAATAGATCATTTAGAAATAAATGAATGGGAAAAACAAAAGAAAAAATTACAACAAAAATATGGAATAATATTTTTAGATGATGTTTTATATAGTGAAGAAGGATGGAATAAGTTTGAAGAATGGTATAAAAATTATATCAGTAAAGAAGTAAAGGTTAAGAAACAAAAAACAAATGAAAATATTTTAAGAGTTAAATTTATAGGAATAGATAATTGGGATAGACCTGTATATAAAGATGAGAAAGGAAATATTTTTAAAGATACTAATTTGGGACATGGAACTTTATCATTATGTACTTCTGTGAATAATGACTTTTATGGAGAACCAGAAGCTCCAATAAATGAAAACATAAAAGTTAGCATTGTAAGTAAATTTCCAAACAAATCAAAAAATACAAGAAATAAAGAGAGATAGAGATATATTAAACTGGAGGTGCATTATGAAAAAGTATGAAGAGTTTTTAAAAAAAGGTAATGATATACAAAATGCTTTTGCAATAGAATATTTACTGGATTATGGAAGAAGAAACTTATTAAATGATAATTTTTTTGAAAATTTACAAAAAGATATAAAAAGTAAAGACGACAGAAATAGTATTATTTCTAATGACTTTACTTTAGGTGCAATAAATATTGCAAGGAATATAGCAAAACTTGAATCAAAAGAAATATATAAGTATATATATCAAGATATGAAAGAAAAGCAAAGACATGAAAGGAGCAGATAAATTTTGGAAGTAAAAATAAATAGAGAAATACGAGAATACACAGAAAGTATATTTTTTGGACTGTCTATGCGACAGTTCTTTTTTTCTATATGCGCATGTATCGTGGCTCTATTACTATATTTTTTATTAAAACCATATTTTGGTATAGAAACATTAAGTTGGGTATGCATACTAGGTGCAGTTCCATTTGCGGTATTGGGGTTTATTAAATACAACGGGATGACAGCAGAAAAGTTTATTACAGCATGGATTAAATCAGAAATATTAACACCAAAAAAACTAACTTTTAAACCAACAAATTTATATTATGAAGATTTAAAAAATATAGAAAATAGAAAAAAACAAATTGAGAAAAAAATGAATAGAAAAAAGGGGGTTACACAAAATAGTGAAAACATTAAATAAACTGTTTAAGCAGGATAAAGAAAAGTTTGTAGTTCCTAAAAATGTGCAAGATGCCATTCCTATAAAAACAATATGGGAAGATGGCATCTTTTTAGTTGGAAAGAATAAATATTCAAAATGTTATAAATTTAGTGATATAAATTATGCAGTTGCAAGTAGAGATGATAAAGAAGCAATGTTTTTAGAATATTCAGAATTATTAAATTCATTTGACACAGGAGCTACTACTAAGATTACAATAGCAAATAGAAGATTAAACAAAGTAGATTTTGAAAAAACAATAATGCTACCTATGGAGAAAGATGAACTTGATAAATATAGAGAAGAATATAATAAAATGTTATTAAGTAAGGTATCAGGAGCAAATGGAATTATTCAAGAAAAGTATATAACAATATCTATAGACAAAAAGAATATAGAAGAAGCTAGAAATTATTTCTCAAGAGTGGGAACAGATTTAATAAATCACTTTAAAGAATTAGGTTCAAAGTGCATAGAATTAGATGCAGTTGAGAGGTTAAGAATTTGCCATGATTTTTATAGAGTAGGAGAAGAAACTTTTTTTAATTTTGATATATTAGATAATATGAAAAAAGGTCATAGTTTTAAAGATTTCATTTGTCCAGATACGATTGAAATAGAAAGCGATTATTTTAAAATTGGTAACAGATATGGTAGAGTAATCTTTTTAAAAGAATATGCTAGTTATATAAAAGATAGTATGGTAGCAGAATTAACGGATATTAATAGAAACATGATGATGAGTATAGATGTTATACCTGTACCTATGGATGAAGCGGTTCGTGAAGCTGAAAATCGTAGGCTTGGTATTGAAACAAATATAACAAACTGGCAAAGACGACAGAATGCAAACAATAATTTTTCTGCAATAATTCCTTATGACATGGAACAACAAAGAGAACAAAGTAAAGAATTTTTAGATGATTTAATAACTCGTGATCAGAGAATGTTTTTATCAGTTTTAACTATGGTGCATACAGCAGAAACAAAAGAACAGTTGGACAATGATACAGAAGCACTACTTACAACTGCAAGGAAACACTTATGCCAATTAGCAGTTCTGAAATTTCAACAAATTGATGGATTAAATACAGCAATGCCATTTGGTACAAGAAAGATAGATGCTTTAAGAACTTTAACGACAGAGAGTCTTGCAGTTTTTATACCTTTTAGAGTACAAGAAATAAGACACGAAAATGGAATATATTATGGGCAAAATGTTATATCAAAAAATATGATAATAGCAGATAGAAGAAAGCTCTTAAACGGCAATTCTTTTATATTAGGTGTTAGTGGAAGTGGAAAAAGTTTTACCGCCAAAGAAGAAATAGTATCAACTATTTTAAGAGATGCTAATGCAGATGTAATAGTAATAGATCCCGAAAAAGAGTATTCACCAATAATAAAGGCACTCGGAGGAGAAGTAATAAAAATATCTGCAACAAGTAGTAATCATATTAATGCAATGGATATGAATAGTGAGTATGGAGATGGAGCAAATCCTATTATATTAAAATCAGAATTTATACTTTCACTATGTGAACAACTAATTGGAAGTAACAATTTAGGAGCAAAGCAAAAATCAATAATAGATAGATGCACAGCACAAACTTATAAGTATTATCAACAAGGAAATTATCAAGGAACTCCACCTACACTACAAGACTTTTATGATCAATTATTAAAACAAAGTGAACCTGAAGCAAAGGAAATTGCGCTTGCTATTGAACTATTTGTAAATGGTAGCTTAAATACTTTTGCAAAAGCAACAAATGTAGATACAAATAATAGACTAATTTGCTATGATATTTTAGATTTAGGAAAGCAGTTATTACCAATAGGAATGTTAGTAGTCTTAGATTCAATATTAAATAGAATAACAATGAATAGAGCAAAAGGTAGAAATACCTTTATTTTTATTGATGAAATATATTTATTGTTTCAACATGAGTATTCAGCAAACTTTCTGTTTACATTATGGAAAAGAGTGAGAAAGTATCGGAGCGTATGCTACAGGAATCACACAAAATGTGGAAGATATGTTGCAAAGTCATACTGCTAGAACAATGTTAGCAAATAGTGAACTTATAATAATGTTAAATCAAGCATCTACGGACAGATTAGAACTTGCAAAGTTATTAAATATATCAGATTTACAAATGAGTTATATAACTAATGTAAATGTAGGGGAAGGTTTAATAAAAATAGGAAGTTCATTAATACCATTTGTTAATAAATTTCCAAGAAATACTGAATTATATAAATTAATGACAACAAAACCAGGAGAAGGTACAATATAATGAAAAAAGTAATAAATATTATAATTGTCATACTGCTAATAAGTTTAATTCTTATTAGCAGTTATAACCTTTTTAAAGGATTAATGAAAAATAAAGAACAAGATAAAGTCTATGAAGAAATAGTAGAAATAGTAGAACCAAAAAGAGATGATAATAAAGATAAGAAAAATTTAGAACAGTTATACGATATAAATAATGACTTTATTGGTTGGTTAGAGATTGAAGAAACAACAATAAATTATCCAATAATGCAATCAAAAGATAAGCCAAATTTTTATTTAGATAGAGATTTTTATAAAAACTATTCTTCTTATGGTACTCCATATATATCCGAGCAATGTAATATTAATATGAGTGATAATATTGTTATATATGGTCATCACATGAAGAATAAGGCAATGTTTGGAGCTTTAGAAGATTATAAAAAAGAAGAATTTTATAATAATCATCAAATAATAACATTTGAAACGCTAGATAAAAAAACAGAGTTCCAAATATTTGCTGTTTTTAAAACAACTGCATATAGCGATAATAGTTTTAAATATTATGAATATATTAATTTTCAAAATATAAATGATTATTATAATTATATAAAAAAATGTAAAGAACTTTCATTGTACGAAACAAACAAAAGACCACTCAATAAGTGTAAACTCTTAACTTTATCTACTTGTGAGTATAGTAACAAAAATGGAAGATTAGTAGTAATAGCTTATGAAATAAATAGTTAGGTGGTGAAAAATGGCAGATATAAAAACAAAACAAAGTAAGAAAGGTACAATAAAAACTTTAGACAAAAATGTGATACAGGTTCAAAGATTTAAAGATAAACTAATTTCTGCAAAAGATAAAACAAAAGAAACATATGCGAATAATTACAATTCAGGAACGGAATATGCTATAAATGAAATATCAAAAAAAACAGAGAGCATGCCTAATAATATATATAAAGTAAATAAAGTAGGAAAAAATAATTTTCAACAAACACGAGAAAATTTATCGAAAGTACAAGACAATATTAAGAATCTTAAAAGAAAAAGTAAAATAAAACAGAGAGTAAAAAATATAACTAAAATTAGAAAAAATACAACAAAGGCAACGGGAACAGCAATAAAAACGGCAAATAAAACTATAAAAGGAACAGAAAAAACTGCAAAAGCTACAATAAAGACAAGCCAAAAAGCAGTTCAAGTTGCAAAAACAACTGCAAAAGCTACAGGTAGAGCCATACAAGCTACGATAAAAGCAACTATAACTACAATAAAAGCTATAATATTAGCAAGTAAAGCACTAATATCAGCAATTATTGCAGGTGGTTGGATAGCAATCTTTATAATAATAATAATATGTTTAATTGGACTAATTTGTACTTCTGTTTTTGGAATATTTTTTTCAAGCGAGAAAGAAGTAAAAGGTAAAACGATGAGTTCAGTGGTATCAGAAATAAATATGGAATTTACAAATAAAATTACAGATATACAAAACAATACAGAACACGATGATTATGAAATAAATTCTAATCGTGCAGAATGGAAAGATGTCATATCAATTTATGCAGTAGAAATTAGTAATGGAAAAGAACAAACAGATGTTATAACATTAGATGATAAAAAAGTAGAAAAATTAAAAGAAATTTTTTGGAAGATGAATACAATTTCTTCAAAAGTAGAGGAAATTGAAAAAGATATTGAAGTTACAGATGAAAATGGAAATACAAAAACAGAAAAACAAAAAAGAAAAGTTCTATATATTGATGTTACAAGTAAAACGATAGATGAAATGGTAAAAGAATATAATTTTAACCAAAAACAAAAAGAACAATTAGCAGAGTTAAGAAAAAAAGAATATGCGAGTGTATGGAATAATGTAATCTATGGCTCATCAGTTGGCAGTCAAGATATAGTACAAGTAGCAAAACAACAAATAGGAAATGTAGGAGGACAACCTTATTGGAGTTGGTATGGATTTACAAGTAGAGTAGAATGGTGTGCTTGTTTTGTTTCTTGGTGTGCAAATGAATGTGGTTATATAGAGGCAGGGATAATTCCTAAATTTGCATCTGTTAATGTAGAAGGAGTGCCTTGGTTTAAAACATGTGGCTTATGGAAAGAAAGCGGTTATAATCCAAAAGCAGGAGATATTATATTTTTTGACTGGGATAACGATGCGGAATCAGATCATACTGGAATTGTAGAAAAAGTAGAAAATGGAACAGTATATACCATAGAAGGTAATACGAGTGGAGACAGTTGTAAGCAAAAAGAGTATTCTATAAATAGTAATGTAATCTTAGGATATGGAACACCTATTTATAATTAATAAACGAAAGGAAAAAAATGAGGTATAATAAATTTGATGTGATAGAATTGAAAAATGGAAACAAAGCTATCATAATAAATAAAAATAATAGAAATCAATATATTGCAAAGATAATAAATTCTAATGGTGTTACAATAGAAAAAAAAGCAATAAAAGATAAAGAAATAAGTAAGATTCTTTACAAAAAAATATAATAATATTTAAGTGGTATTTACTTCAAAAAAGTAAATATCACTTGAATAAATAATGAAGTAATGGAAGAATTATACATTTTACTTGAATAGTTTTACATAATATGTTATAATAAAAAAGTAATAATGTTAAGGTGAAAAATATGAGTAATGAAATAACTGTTAAGCTAAAATGTTCTATAAGTGAGATAAAAAATATATTAAAAAATAAAGATTTTAAAATAGTTGATAAATACCAAATGGAAGATACCTATTATATATCAAAATATATAGATATAAATAAATTATCTTCTCAAGAAATTTTAAAGTCATATGTACTGATTAGAAATATAAAACAGTATGAGCCAAAAAAATTTATAAAACATTATAATGTTATAAAATTAACTTATAAATATAAAGATATAGCACAAAATGGTGATATTATTAGTCAAGAGAAAAAAGAATGTGAAATTAAAAATTTACAAGATGGAAATGATTTTCTAATAGCTATTGGATATAAACAGTTAATGAAAATACATGAAGATGATATAGTGTTTGGAAAAGAAGATTTAAAAATAGCAATAAAAACTTTAGAAGATGGTAACAATTTACTTGAGGTCGAAACGATAGAAAATAACAATAGTTTAGATACTGTAGATAAATTAAAACAAAAGATTATTGAATTAGATTTACCAATAGATAAAAGCGATTTTTTTATAAAAAAAGCAGAAATAAAATTAAAAAAAATATTGGGTGGTTAAAATGGTTGATATGAACAACATAAATCTAAATTTATTGCGATTCTTTATTACAACAGCAGAGTCTAAAAGTCTGGTAGAAGCAGGAGAAAAACTGGGTTATTCTCATTCTACAGTTTCAACAAACATTAGTACACTTGAAAAACAATTAGGGGTAAGACTTTTTAATAGGAATCCTTTAGAATTAACAGATGTAGGAAAAGACATATATATAACTGTAAAAAGTGGTTTTGCAGATATTGATTTTGCAGGAGTTATAGCAAATTCAAAAAATAGTATGGAACAAGGAAAAATATCTATTGGATGTCCGAGCCATATTTTAGACTTCTACTTAATGAAAAAATTAGCACGAGTAGTAAAAGATTATCCTGATTTTAAAATAAATTTAGACACATCGTATGAGTGTGAAGATTTAATTGTTGCATTAAAGCAAAACAAAATAGATTTTGCTATATTAGATAGAATACCAACTGAATACGACCATGAAAAAGATTTAGAAATTAAAGAGTTAAAAAAGAGTGAATACATATTTATAGCAGATAAAGAAATTGTAATAGAAAATGTAGATGAATTTAATAATTATAAATATATATTATCTGGAGAAAACAGAGGAAATACAATAAAGCTATCAGATATATTAAAAGAATACAACATAGAACTTGAAACAGTTTTAAGATGTCGGACTAACAGAGCAAAGAATAAACGCTACAAAAGAGGGAATTGGAATAGCTTATGTATTGAAAGAAGCTACGAAAAAAGCATTAGATAATAAAGAAGTATATGAGGTAAAATTACCAGATTTTATAAAATTACCAAAAGTTAGTTTAGATTTAGTATATTTGAAAGGACATCTAACAAAAGTTGATAGAGAATTTATAAAAAGGTATTTAGTAGAAAAGAGTACAAATTAATTGTATTCTTTTTTGTTATATGTTGGGAAAACCGACAACACTGTTAGAATTTCATAATTTACAATCTTTACCATCTATTATATAATTTATCTACCATAAAAAGATTTGGAGATGTGGTAATGATGAATTATAAAATGGATCAAAAATTTAAAGACTTTTTTCAAGATAATTTAAAACAAGTTTTTCTATATTTAATTGATGATTGCAATTTAAGATGTGTACAATGCTTGTATAAATTAGATATTTGCTTTCAAGTAGAAAAAAAAGAAATCGCATTTGAAGATGCAGTTAAGCTAATTACTGATTTTAGAGAATTAGGTGCTGTAAAACTAACTTTAATGGGTGGAGAGCCAACTTTGTATGGCAAAAAAGATGGAAATAAACAATTATTAGAGTTAATAAAGAAAGCAAAAGAATTAGGCTATGAGTATGTTAGAATAGATACTAATGGACAATTTGATAGTGAATTACTAGAAAAACCAGAATTTAAAATGTTAGATGAAGTCACATTTAGTATAGATCGGACCAACAAGTGAAATTAATGATAATATAAGAGGAAAAGGTTCTTTTGAAAAAGCTATAAAAAATATTAAAAGAGCAAAAGAACTAGGATATAATATAGACATAACAGCTTGTATCAGCAAAGAACTAATAAAAAGAGATGAAAATGGCGATTTATATTTAGATAGAATGATAAAGCTTTCAGAAGAATTAGGAATAGAAAAAATTAATTTTCATAATCTATTCAAAACTGGAATACCACGAGATCATTTCACAGGGAATATAGATATTAGCATAAAAGACTGGTTTGAAGTAAAAGATGAAATAGAAGAAAAAGTTGAAAACAATGAATATTCAATACCTGTAAGAATTCCATCTTCTTTTGTAACTAAAGATAGATTTATAAGAAATCCAGAGTATTATGGCTATTGTACTTGTAAAACAAAGTCAGCACTATTAGTGCATCCAAATGGAATGCTTCGTATTTGTCCATTATTGATTGGAACTGCTTATGGTATTGCGAGATATTATGACAATAAAATTGTATGGGACGATTCTCCTACAAATGAATTGCGTGGAATAGAAATGGATAAGAATACACCATGTGCGACACAATATAAGCATAATAAATTTGGAAAATATGTGCCAGTTTGTTGTTCTTTTAAACCTAAACAAAATGAAAAAATATGGCAAGAATTAGACTGGGAAAGTAAAACTACGGGTGATAAAATTAGAACAATTGTTGCAAATAATGATGACAATGAAAAAAATAAGATAGTTGATATACTAAATAAAAGAAAAGATATTGAAATTGTAGCAGTAGCAAAAAGTGCAGAAGATACATATAACAAAATAGTAGAATTAAAGCCAGAAATGGTATTTGCAAAATATGATTTTGGGACAAGTATGAACGGTCTTGATATAATAAAAAAATCAAAAGCAGCATTAAACGATAAAGTTCCTGTATTTAATATTATAACTGAAGATATACCTAAAGAAGATTATCTAGAAGCAAAAAAGGAAATTGGAAATAAAATGAATACTATTATAAGAGAGCAAACAGAAACAAGATACAATGGAATAATTGATGATTATAAAGAATACTTAAATCAGAATATACAATTATAATACTATTAATTTATTAATTTATACTAAAATATTATTTTAAACTATATTGACAAAATAAACTAAAAATGAAAAAATAAAGAAAAATAAAAAAAGGGGTAAATATTAATGGAATTATGGGATGTATATGATATTAATAGAAAGTTTACTGGAAAAGTAATTGATAGACATAGTAATGAAAGATTAAAAGAAGGGGAATATCATTTAGTAGTAGAGGCTATTATAATAAACTCTAAAGGAGAAATATTATTAAATAAACGCTCAAAATTTAAGAATAAATATCCAAATATGTGGGAAAGTACGGCTGGTTCTTGCATAAAAGGTGAAAACAGTTTACAATCAATGTTAAGAGAAATAAGAGAAGAACTAGGAGTTATATTTAATGAGTCAGATGCTGTTTTTTATAAAACTTTAAGAGATGATAATGCAAAAGATTTTAAAGATATATGGTTATTTAGAAAAGATTTAGAAATAAAGGATTTAAGTTATACAGATGGAGAAGTAGTTGATTCTAAATGGGTTACTATAGATGAATTTGAAAAAATGATTGATAACAAAGAAATTATTCCAACGATAGATTTTGATAAAGAAGATTATAAAAAATGTTTAGAATTATAATAAGGAGTATATTGTAAATGTCTGTAGAAAAATCAGTATTAACAAAAAATGATATAATTACTTTATTAAGAACTCAATATAATATAGAAGGAAATGCAGAAATAACTAAGTTGAACAGAGGTTCTTCAAATTTATTTGAAATTAATGTAAATGGTAAAAGGTATATATTAAAAGAGTTTAATTCAAATAAACCTGTATCTTTAGTAGAAAAAGAAATTCGATTAATTAAATATTTACAAAACGGAAAACTTCAAGTACCACAGTATATTCAGTTAAATGATGGAAGATATTATTTTATTTTTAATGGAAAAGTAGTGATTTTACAACAATTCATAGAGGGATATACTGTTGAAAACAATACAGGAAATTATGAGCAAATGATGGAATCAGCAACTATTTTAGGAAAATTAATAAGAGAATTAATAGGATATGAAGGATTAGAAGAAGAAGGCATTATAGATAAATGGTTCTCTAAAAAGAGTGTACAAATAGGAGTTCAAAAATTAGAAGAAGAAAAAAAGAACATTAAAGGAGATAATAAATATAAAGAACAATTTATTGCAGATTTTAATGATAAAATATTAATAGCGAATGCTCTAATTGACCAATTTGATTTTGGAATAATTAGAAGATTAAGCATAATGAATACACATGGAGATTATAGCATTCAGCAGTTAATTTATAATGAAGGTAAATCAGCTACAGTAATAGATTTTGAAACAGCAAAGAAGATGCCAATAGTATGGGAAATAGTCAGATCGTATAGTTATGTAGATAAAAATGCAGAAGGTGGAAAAATAGATATAGATAATCTTATTCAATATTTTAAAGAAGTATCTAAATATGTAGAATTAAATGAATATGATTTGAAATTTGCCCCACATATTTACTTAATGCAACTAATAGGAAGTACATTCGGATATAGGGAGTATAATAAAGATTATAGTCAAAATGATTTATTAAAATTTGCTTTGTTTAGAACCAACTTATGTAGAAGTTTATATTCTAATTTAGATAAAATCAGTGAAAGTCTTTTAGAAAATGTACCACACAGACAAATAATATTAGGAGAAGAAAGGTAATTTTATATAAGGAAAGGGGAAATTTAAAATGATTTCTTACGAACAAAAAGAAAAGAAATTTAATTTTAGAGTAGGAGGAATATTAGAAAGTCCTGACAGAAAAAAAATTTTAATACATAGACTTTCAAATTTTGACTTCTGGTTATTACCAGGAGGTAGAGTAGAAATGCTAGAAGATACAGAAAATGCAATATTAAGAGAAATACAAGAAGAATTGGGTGTTTCAAGTGAGATTGATAGATTAATCTCAATAACAGAAAGTTTTTTTGATATGAAAGATAAAACATATCATGAATTAGGATTTAATTATCTATTAAGACTTCCAGAAAATTCTCAATTACTAAAAATGCAAGGTGAATTTGCGGGAATTGAAGGAGAAAAATATAGATATAAATGGATTGATAAGGAGTTATTAAGTCAAATAACTTTTAAACCAAATTATATGATACCAATATTGCAAAATATACCACAAGAAATTGTTCATATCATTAAAGATGAAAGAATCAGAAAAAAAGAAGATATTGAAAGATAATGTTTACAAAAGAGAAGAATTAATATATGTCTTCTCTTCTCTTTTGGTTAAAAAGCTTTTTGAAAGGAATAAATATGGAAGAAGTAATAATAAAATTTTTAGATATTGCAACTATTAAATTTATTGGAACTCCAGAATTAATAGAATTAGTAAAAAAATATTATCCTGGATTAGAAAATAAAAAAGCAAAAGAGAATTATACAATAAAATTAAACACTAGAATATTACCAACAGACTTGAAAGTACCACAGGATGCAAACTTTCAAAGATGTTTTGCAGGTCCACATTATTACTCATGGAAAAGTGGAGAATATAATTTAGCTTATTCTCCTCCAGAAGAAAGAGGTGGTTCTCATATAGTTATTAGAAAAGGAAATAATTTTCAAGTAATGTTTCACGAAGGAGAATTACCAAACCAAATAGTAGGAATAAGCCGAGAAATATTAACAAAAGAAGCTTTATCTAAAGGATATATGCCAATACATGCGTCTGTAGTTTCAAAAGATGGAAAAGGGGTTATATTTTTTGGAGGTAAAAATAAAGGAAAAAGTACATCTTTTTTTTCTAGTATAATATATGACAATGCTAGACCTATGTCAGGGGATGTTGCAGTAGTTAGAAAAGACGATAATGGTTGGAAAGTAATAGGATGGCCATGGACAGCAACAATAGATCAGTCATTTTTTGATTTAACTAAAAAAGTACCAAAACAAAACATACCAAACAAAGGAAAAATAAAATATCTACCTGCTGACTTCTGTAAAGAATTCTCTACACAATGGATATGGGAAGAACCATTAGAACAAATAATAAATGTGAATTTAAATCCAAATACTAGAGCAACATTGAAAACGATAACCCCCGAAGAATTAAAAGAAAGATTAGAAGAATACGGAAAAGAAAAATGGTGGAGATGGGGAGATGTATTTGGTCTAGGAGAAAAAGAACCTATTTATGAATATGAAGAAATATCACAAGATATACAAGGAAAAATATTAACTGGAGATATAATACAACTTTTCAAAGAAAGGGAGAATGAAAGATAACTATAAAGTAGGAGGAACTATGATAATAACTACTATTGGAGATGAAATAGGAACAACATTAGAAGAACAAATTGAAGCATTAAAAGAAGTTGATATGAAATATATAGAAATTAGAAAAATTAACGATACTTATATATGGGAATATTCAGAAGAAGAGATAAAAAAAATTAAAGAAGAACTTGAAAAAAATGAGATAAAAGTAATTGCAATAGATACTCCCATAGGAAAGAAAAAGAACTCTTTTAATTACAATGAAAATAAAAAATTATTAGATAAATATATAAAAATAGCTAATATATTTGAAGCAAAATATTTAAGAATTTTTTCGGATATTGGAAGGATACTTAATCCAAAGAGTATAAAAGAAGTCTTAAGAGAAATGTCAAAAATAACTATCAAAAATAAATTGAATCTATTGATTGAAAATGAGAAAGACACATATGCAGAGGATATAAGCACATGTAATGAACTAATAGATAATGAAAAAGACGTACATATACTATATGATATAGAAAATGTATATTCAAGAGAGTATGATGTTTTAAATGAATATGAAAAAAATAAAAATAATATTAAATATATACATATACGAGATTATAACAAAAAAACTCAAGAATATGTTTATTTTGGAGAAGGAACTATTCCAATAACAGAATTATTGAAAAGTTTAAATAAAGATAAATATGATGGAGTAATATCTTTAGAAACGATGCTACCTAAATATAATAAGAATGAAAGTAAAAAAGATATATTTGTAAAATCATATAAGAGTCTTATGAATATATATAATAAGGAGGAATGAAATGAAAGTAGTATATTATGATGTATTAGAAAATTTGATAAAAGATATAAAAAAAAGAATTACAAATAGTGTTGAATTAGATAGTATGAAACATGAACTAGTTATTGAAAATCAGAAAGTAAAATATAAGGAAATTGATATTGATTTAAGGAGTTTTTCAAAACCTTTTTTTGTTGATAATGAGATTGAACTAGATTTATCTGAATGTAGAGAAGATATAAAAAATCATCTAATAGAAATTTCTACAGCTTACACAGATAATGAATTAGAAGCAATAATTCATAAAATGCCAATATTAAAAGATTATTCTTCGAAAAGAAATAAAGATTTGAAAGATGTAGCAGTAATTTGGAGAGATCATTTTTTAGAAGATAACATAGGATTACTTACTTCTTTTATGAGAATGGGAGTAAAAGCAAGTGATATTTTAGTCATGGATAAAGGTGATAGTACAAAACATAGAAAAGAAATAACAGCCACTTTTAAGAAATTAGGATTTCAAGTTGAATTACTAGATAACAATTCATTAGAGGAGAAAAAATTATTAGAAAGAGGAACTGAAATAATTGATAAGTTTATAACAGATAGAAAAGATAAAAAAGTTTTGATATTAGATGATGGTGCGATTATATCTAAAATCCTTATAAATAGAAAATATGACAATGTTAAAGCAATAGTAGAATTAACAGAAATGGGTTTAAGGAGAATCAAAAAGTTAGATATAGAAGAATTACCATATCCAGTATTAAATGTGGCGAAGACAAACTTAAAAAAATTTATTACATATAAAGAAATTTCTAATACAATTTTTACAAGAACAATAGAATTATTGGGAGATGAAAAGTTAGCTGGAAGAACATTAATACAACTAGGATATGGAGATTTAGGAGAAACTTTAGCAAAAAGATTTAGACAATATGGAGTTAGAGTATCAATTGTTGATCCTGATATTATGAAATTAATACAGGCAGCAGAAGAAGGGTTTATAACATACAAAACATTAGAAGAAGCGATGAAGTATGAAAAACCATTTATTATAATTGGAGCAAGTGGAGAGCAAAGTATTAGTAAAGAAGTTGTAATGATGCTTGAAGATGAATGCTATGTAACAGCTGGAGCTACTGCTGACTTATCTATTTTTAAGGAATTTGAAAAGGAAGGAGTTAAATATAAATTTATTCCTAAATATGGAACTCAATATGAAATTAACGGCAAAAAAATAACTGTATTAGGAAATGGAAGATCAGTTAATTTGTTTGATTCAGAGTCGATACCTAATAGAGCAATAGATATATTTAAAGCAGGAACTTTAGTAACAGCTAATATGGCAATTCAAGAAGAAAAAATATTAAACAAAAAACTTCAATTAGATATTGTAAATAAATGGATAGAAGACTCAAAAATATTAGAATTATATTATGATTTATATTTAGCAAAAAAATAGAGGTATATATGGAAGAAAAATTAAAAATTGAATACACAATAATATCAAGAGGAACTGAAAAGTATGGAAGTAAAGGATATATGGGAATATCTGAAGTAAAAAAAGGAAAAAGATATTTTGTATTATCCAAACATTATGAAAAAGAAGTCCAAACATTAAAAGATTCTTTTGAATTTGACGACTTCTATAGTATAGAGAATATTACATTATCAAGATTTGAAATAATACCAAAAATATCGCTGGATAATAAGAAAGATTTTATAAATGAAAGAATAATCATTTGTGGATTAGGAAATGTAGGATTTGCATCTTTAATATATTTATTAGATTTAGGATATAAAGAAATAGATGTTTTAATAAATAATAATGAAAAATATGTAAATAATGCAATAATGCAATTGAACCAAATATATAAAGCCAATATAAATGTCGTTACTACACTTTCAACTTATAATACATATATTGAAGCTACAGGCAAAAGTAATATAATAAAGGAAATAATAGAAAATATAACTGAAAACTCATCCATTTTTTTATTAGGAACTCCAAGAGAAGGAACATATTTAATAGACCCATTAGAAATACATAGAAAGAATATAAATATATTTGGAGGACATGAATTAAATGGACATTCTTGGCAGAATAGAAATAGTTGTTTTATAGATTTATTAAAGAAAAATAGAGATAAAGAACTGAAAAAATTTGTTAATATATATAACGAAACACCTAATATAGTAAATAATGTGTTACAAAGAAAAAATAACTTTTTTGAGGTAGTAAAATATGATATATAAAATTAAAAATTTATTTTTATTAGTAGAAAATCAAATAAGTGAATTTGATGATATAATATATGGAAGATTCTCACAATTTGAACAAGAAAATGAGATAAAAACAGACAACTATTTAAAGTTTAATATTAATGATGTTCAAATTAAAATAAATGGACAAGAAAAAATATTAAATTCAAAAATTATAAAAACAGATATTTATACTATTATTAATAATGTGATTTCTTACATAATAAATGATGAAAATAATATATATATGCACTCTGTAGTTGTAAGTAATTCTAAACAAGGTATATTAATTATAGGAAATTTTGGACAAGGAAAAACAACATTGGCAAATGAATTCCTTAAATATGGTTATAAAATAAATTCTAGCGACCAAACATGGCTAGAAATAAAGGATTGGCAATTAAATCAAGTTTTAGGTTCAAGATTTTATCGTGAAAATGATAATATAAAATTTTTAGATAATACAGATATTAAACAAAAAGTAAGAATAGATAAAATAATAAGAATAGTAGGTTTATGTGATAACGGAACTACTTCAATAAATGAGCAAAATAATTTTTATTACAAAATAAAACAAAATTCAGATTATTGCAATTGGACAAACATTGCGCCAATTTTTACGGATAATGTTTATTTATATGATATACAAAAATTTACTAAAACTTTTTTATCACAAATATCAAATATAAAACTTTATAATGTAAGAGGCAATAAATATGAAATAATACAAAAATTAAAGTAAAAGAGGGAAAAATGAAAGATATAATAATTGTAGGAACAAGTAAAGCAGCTTTTTTACACTCTAAGTCTTATAACAAGTTAAGTAATGTAGGTAAGATTTTTTTTACTGATATTAAAGAGAATGCTAGTAATAAAAATATAAAAACTAAGAAGATATATAAAAGTATAATAGATACATTATCTCAAAATAACTTAAATAGTAATAATATTATTGTTGATATATGTACTCCTAAAGAAGAATTTTATAATATTATAAATCAATGTATTTCTTTAGGCATAAACAATATCATAGTAGAAAAACCTTTTATGGCTTCTAAAGATTTTTTAAATCAATATCCGAATTTGCATATATTAATGGTACAAAATTACTTGTATTCTAATATTATCAGTGAAATTAAGAAAAAAATAGAAGAAAATAATTTTAACATAAAATTAATATATACAAATTTTTCTAAAAATAGAATAAATGATAGTATAAATAGAAGAGGTATGTCAAAGAAGAATACACAAAATTTTGAAATAGAAATTCCACATCAAATATATTTAGCTGATTATATATTAGGAGAAAGTAATAAAAAAGAAATAATATTTAAAGAACAAAAGGATTTTATAATTGATAATATATGTATTGAAAAACATGGATATGGAAAGATTCTTTTAGAATATGATGATAAAATAGTAATTCATGAAAGTGATTTAGTTACCAATAATACTATCAAAGAAATAACTATAGTTTGTGATGAAGGAGTTGTAATAAAAGGACAATTTATTTTATATGATAAAGATTTAAACAAGATAAAAAATGGAAAAGTAGTTATACATAAGTATCAAAATATCATATGGGAAAAGGAATTTGAAGAAGATGATAATATGTATTATTGCTTAAAAGAATATTATGAAAATCTTAACAACACAGATATACCAAAAAAATATAGAAATAGGATACTTGAATTTTCAAATATATTCGGAAGAATTATAGAATAATTATTGATGGAAAGAGAGAAAAAAATGAAAGTAGCAGTAATCGGAATGGGATATGTAGGATTAGTTACAGCTATAAGTTTGGCAGAGGTAGGAAATGAAATAATAGCAATAGAAAAAAACTCAATTAAGTTGGAAAAACTTAAATTAGGGATTTCACCAATATACGAGCCCAATATACAACAATATTTAAAAAAACATAAAGAAAATATACAATTTGAATCTAATTATGAAAAATTAAATGAAGATGTAAAAGTTATATTTATATGTGTAGGTACACCAGAAAATAAAGATGGAACAGCGGATACAAGAAGTGTGTATGAAGCAATTAATGAAATAATAGATAATAATGTATTAGCAAAAGATATTATTATTGTAATAAAATCTACAGTTCCTATTGGAACTAATAAAGATATTGAAAAATTAATAAAAAACAAAACAAATAAAAATATAAAGATAGTTTCAAATCCAGAGTTTTTATCGCAAGGAACTGCCATAGATGATGCGATAAATCCTCAAAGAATAGTATTAGGCACAGATTCTAAAGAAGCTATTAAAATCTTAAAATTAGTTTATAAAAAAAATAACAGAAGATATGTAATTACAGATTCAAATACAGCAGAATTAATAAAGTACGCATGTAATTCTTTTTTGGCATTAAAGATTTCATATATGAATGAATTAGCAAATATATGTGAGTTAATAGATGGAAATATAAAAGATCTAGAAAAAGGAATGGGAACAGATAAAAGAATAGGTAAATATTTCTTGAAATCAGGAGTTGGATATGGTGGTTCTTGTTTTCCAAAAGATACAAAAGCATTAGTTAAACTTGCTGAAAGAGAAGGCTATGAAATAAAAACATTAGAAGCAGCAATATTAGTTAATAAAAATCAAAGAATAAAATTAATAGAAAAAGCAAAAAAGTATTATAAAAATTTTAACAATCTTAATATAGCGATATTAGGAACATCTTTTAAACCTAATACAGATGACATAAGAGAATCAGCTGCAATTGACAATATAAACATCCTTTTAAATGAAAAAGCAAATATAAAAGTTTATGATCCTGTATCATTAGAAATAATAAAAGAAAAATATAAAAATTCTATTGAATATTGTAATAATATAGATGAAGCCATTACAGGTGCTGATTTGTGTTTGATTTTTACTGAATGGAAAGAAATAAAAGAATATAAAATTAATAATTTTGTTAAATATATGAAAAAAGCAATAGTTCTAGATGGGAGAAATTGTTATAATTTCAATAAAATTCCTAAAAAAATGATATATGAAACAATAGGGAAAGGTAGATTAAATTAAAATAATCTACCTTTATTTTTTGTCTTTATCAAATAAATAACAATTTTTTCAATAAAAGTCTTTAAAGAAACCCCATATCCATTATTATATAATGAATCAAATAATTCTTTATCTACATTACACACAGTTGAACTATTGAAATTTCTAATACAAGCTTTTAGTGAATCTCTAACTTTTGTATAACTAACATTATATTTATATGCAAGATAATTTAATATATCATTAAGAAGTTCCAATTTATAAAAATTATAATAACAATATATGATGGCATCTCTCATATAAATATATCCGAGGCGACATGCAGTTAAAATTTAATGATTGTAAGAGCCAGTCAATTTCTCCTAATTCTAAATCAGGAGTATTGTAATCAAGTCCAAGTTCTTTTATAAAAGAGATTAATTGTTCTTTATAATTGGAGTTGTAAATAATCTTATTGATTTTTTGAACATCTGTTAAATGAAAATTATTTTTTGAGGGCAAAATTAAAATAGTGTTACATTTTTTCTTTTCAATAGGACTACAAGATAACTTATTTATAATTTCTTCGATAGACATATCTTGTAAATTATTATTTAATACTAAAATATCTGGATTCAGTTTCCAATATTCCAAAATAGTATCTTTACCTGTAACAGCATTCTGAATTTTAAATTTATTATCTTCTGTGAATTTTTGACGCAGAATATTGATATTACTTTTATTCCTATCACCCACAAGAATATTTACCATAATTATCCCTCACAAAATATTTTACAAATTCTGGCAATATTATATCATCAAAATTATGTAAATTCAATATGAAAACTAATATTTTTAAAAGTTTTTTCAATTTTTATGAAAATTTTGTTTGCTAAAAACAAGAAAAATGTCGAAACTTGTCGAAATAATAAAAATAGTTGAAATATCAAATAAAAAATACTTTCTTTTTTTAGAAAATAAAAATGAAATTTTTTTAATTTTGTGATATAATTCCGATAGAGGAGTGAAAAAATGACAACAGAATTTGTAACAAATTATATTGATAAAAAATTAAATGAAAATGATAATTTTATAAGATACACTTTTTATGAATTAAGAGTTAAGAATAATCTATCTGAAGAAGAAGTAGATGAATTTTTAAGAATAAATAGAGATTATTTTGAAAATAAAGGGTATAAAGTCTATTTTACAAATGCTAGATTTACTTATCAAAATGCAGATAGAATGGTACAACCAAATGAACTTATGATTGCAATAAAAGAGCAATAGAAAGGAAATATAAAATGGGATTAGATAATTTATTTAACAAAAGAGAAATAGAATTAATTTCAAAAACTACCAAAATTGAGAATAGAGTTTATAATAAAGATGAACTTAGAATTATTAAAAGCAATATAATAGATGATATATTAAGTAAAAGTTCAAAAAATGGAGATATACAAAAAGCTAATGAAGAATTTTGCGATATATTAGAAAAAATTGATAAGGTATTATATTCTATTTAAGTAGAGGTTGTAAATAAAAATGATATAGATGAAGTAATTATTGCGAAATAAAGTAAGACAAAATAACATTCACCAAAGATAAATTACTAGCAAGGAGTGAAGAATGTTATGGAAAAAAAGATATACAAAGAAGCAAATAATTTTGAAACAGAAACAAATATAAATGTTCTGTATAAAGAACAAATAATATCTGTTTATACAAATAAAGTAGATTTGCAGAGAAAATTAAACAAAGTATTGGGAAAACCTACAAGAGAATACAAAATAAAAAGATCAATTAGTGGAAGTGTATGGGAAATTCCTTTTACAGATAAAGTTAAGATAAGAAATTTGATGCTGAAATGCAATATATTTGAATTATAAATAGTAAGTTATTGTTATGATGAAAGGGAAATTGATGGTATTTATGAAAAAGAAAGAAATAATTATATGCAGTAGTATTATAATGAGTTGTTTGTTATTAATTTATTTTTATTATGAAAATACAACATTACAAATAACTAATTATAGTATATCCAGTAGTAAAATTCCAAATGAATTTAATGATTACAAGATAATTCAAATATCAGATTATCATAATGAAAGATCAAACAGATTAAATAAATTTTTAATAGAAAAATTAAAAAATGAAAAACCCGATATTATTGTTATAACAGGAGATTTTATTGATCCGAATAGAATGCATATGGAGCAATCTATAAATTTTGTAAAAGAAATTAAAGGAATTGCTCCAATATATTATGTATCAGGAAATCATGAAGCAAAAATTTCTAATTATGAGGAATGGAAAAATCTATTAGAAGAACAAGGAGTTATAATTTTAGAAAATGAAACAAAAATTATAGAAAAAGAAAATAGTAAAATAAATATAATAGGAATAAATGATCCAAAAATGGCTCATGAAAAATCAGTTAAAAACTCGACTATTATAAATAAAGAACTAGAAATAAGTAATTATAATAAAGATTTATTTTCAATACTTTTATCACATAGACCAGAAGTATTTAGAACTTATGTAGAAAATAATATTGATTTAGTATTAACAGGTCATGCTCATGGTGGGCAAATTAGAATCCCATTCATTGGGGGAATTGTTGCACCTAATCAAGGATTATTTCCTAAATATACGAGTGGATTATTTACAGAGAATAATACTAATATGATAATAAGTAGGGGAATTGGAAATAGTATAATACCTTTTAGAATAAATAATCGACCAGAATTAGTTGTTATTACTTTAAAAACTAATTAGAAAAATAAATTACAATTTATCTAGTATATGGTGGATTAAAATTATAGAAAATTAATTGCAAAGATCGTAGAAAAATGGAGGAAAAGATGGAAGATACTATTATTTATTTAATAAGACATGCTGAAACGATTGAAGAGAATGGAATTAGAAATACAAGTGAGGATTCACAATTAATTAATGAAAAAGAAATTTTATCAGTTGAAGGTGAAGAACAAGCAAAAAAATTAAGTATTCATAAAGAACTACAGAACATAGATGTAATATGGTCAAGTAGCTACACTAGAGCAAAAGCAACTGCAAAATATATTGCTAACATAAATAATTTACCATTTAATCTAGATAATGACTTAAGTGAAAGAAAACTAGGAAACTTAAAAGAACTAGGAGAATTTATGAAGGATAAAAGTACAAGAGATCCTTCACAAGAACAACTTTTAGATAGAACATTTAAGACATCTGATGGAGAAAGTGCAGAAGATACAAAAGAAAGAATGACAAAATTTTTTGATAAAATATTGAAAGAATATGAAGGAAAGAAAATTGCAGTTATAAGTCATCGGAGGTTCAATAAAGTTCTTCTTATTAAATTGGTGCGAAGTAAATAAAGATGTTAAATTAGTCTATAAAGATATTGCTTTAGATATAGCATCTCCTTGTTTATTAAAAATGACATTTAGAAAAAATAAATTAATGAATATAGAACAAATAAAATATTAAGATTAATAAAAAAATGAATGATGAAATTATATCATTCATTTTTTTACTGTATAGCTAGTAAATAAGTGTAAAATACAAATAAAATTAATTAGAAAGCATAGATTTAATTAGAGCATACACATTTTCTTTATCTCTTTTACTCAACTTTGAAAAATCTTTATAAAATTTCTCCATTTCATTATTTACATTAGTTGAATTAATTAGATCAGCTAGAATATCATTAGGTGTTACATGAAAAGCTTCACAAAACTTTAACATAGTTTTTATAGTTCCCATATAGACACCTGTTTCTACTTGACTAATATATTTAGTATCAAATCCCGTTAATTGAGCAACATCATCCTGTGTCAAATGATTTTTATCTCTTAAATTTCTTAATGCTTTTCCATATAAAATATTATCTTTATCCTTTTTCATATTATCACCATACAATATAGTATAAAAATAATAATAAAAAATTAACCAAGTAAATAATGGTAAAAATCGTGATATACCTATTGTCTTTTTTTGTTATTTTGTGTATAATATAAAAAAATTGAAATGTTGATTGCGAAAAAACATTAATAAAAACCATTCATATTTTATAGGAAAATACTAATATATAGCCAAATGCAAGAGATATTTGAATTTTTTTATTCAAATATCTCTTTTAGTATAAATTACTTTAGGTTAGTGTAAAATTTTAGTTTGCAAATATTTATGTTTTTTAATGAAAAAAAGAAAACATAAATACTCCTGTAAAATGTTGATTGCGTTTAACATTTTTTACTAAGGAGATATTTATGTTTGATAATATTTTAACAAATAATAATATAAATTTCAATCTTTTAGAAAAAAATATATACAAATTTGTTTGTGAGTTAGGCTGTAGCCTTCTAAAAGAAATAATTGAAAATTATGATAGAGAATTACAAAACTCAAGGGACAAAAAAATATTTAGACACAGAGGATTAAAACAAGATTCAATAAAAACTGTTATGGGAGTAGTTGATTACAGAAGAACAATTTATGAAGTTAAAGAAAATGAGCAAAAAAAATTTGTATTTTTGTTAGACGAGGCTTTGAATTTGACTGAGTTTGGTAAAATATCATCTAATCTTGTTGAAAAAGTTTTAAACCTTGCTGTTGAAACAAACTCGTATAGAGATGCAGCAGAGGAATTAATGCAAAATTTAAACATTAGTATGAGTCATGAAACAGTAAGAGATATTGTAATTAAAGCAGGACTTAAAGTTAATGAAAAAGAATTAGAAGAAATTAAGTTAAACAAGAAAGATAAATTAATTGCTGGAACTAAAGTAATACCTGCACTATTTGAAGAAGCAGATGGCTTGTGGATAAATTTACAAGGAAAAGACAGACAAGAACAAATTGAAAAATATAAATTAAATTGCGAAAAAGAAAATAAGGAATACAAAGAACCGACAAGTGTAAAATCTGAATTAAAACTCCATGTATCTTATGAAGGTTGGAAAAAAGATGACGAAAGACATTCTTTAGTTAATAAAATGTATATAGTTGGTTTTATGAGTTCTAAAGAAATGAAAAAGAGAAGAGATGCAAAGATATTTCAGACTTACGATGTGAGTAAAATAAAATTAAGAGTTTTAAATCGGAGATGGAGCAACTTGGATAAATAATTTAGCAACAGAGGATACAATTAGACAAAAGGATAATTTTCATATACATCAAGAAATAATAAGAGATATACAAGAAGATGAATACAGAAGACAACTTGAAAAACTAATTGCTGAAAGAAGATATGATGAAATTCCAATATATCTCGAATATCTAAAATATGAAGTACGGAGGTGAAGAAAAAGCAATAGAAAAAATAGAAAGATTAAAAAGTTATCTATCAGATGGTTTACCTCGATACCAAGATGTATTGGAACAACAGGGAAAAGAAATACCTATAGCACCGAATGGAATTGAATACAAAGATCCTGGAATAATGGAAAGCCAAATTTTCACAGTATTAAGTAAAAGATTCAAGAGTGGAAGGTTAAGTTTTAGTAAAATAGGAGCAACATGTTTAGCAAAAATTTGTGCTATTAAAGTACAAGAGAATACTATAGATATAGAAAAACTAAAAAAAGAAGTTCCAATAGACAACAGTATGGAAGAATATATGAATAAAATAAGAGAAGGTATTAAAAAGGTTAGAAAATCATTGATAGTAAAAAAAGCTGATTTAGTTGATAAAAATAGAACTACTTGCAATAGTTTAAATATAGACAAAAAAAGTCCTATTTTTCAAGAAATAAGCTTAACACCAATAAGTGAATTGGATTACATATTTTAAAAAAATAATGTAAAAAAAAGTAGAAAAAAAGTATATGAAAACATTGACAAAAAGTAATGAAAACATATATAATAATGTCAAATGTTTTTAACAGAGGAGGAATTATAAATGAAAGAAAAATCAACATTAAAGGATGTTGCAAACAATTACTTGACACATACCTAGAATGAGATTTTTAATTTGACATTTATATATACCTTATACGGACAAACTACTTTTTAAAAGTAGTTTTTTTTATTGAAAGTGATGGTAAGTATTGAAAAAAATTATAAATAATAAAAAATATATTTCTAGCCAAACTGATTTAATGAAAGAGTGGTGCTTTGAAAAAAATAAAGGCAAAAATCCTACCAATATTTTAATTGACAGTGATGAAGTTGTATGGTGGAAATGTTCAAAAGGTCATTTATGGGAAGCTTCTGTAAAAGAAAGAATTAATGGCAGAAAATGTATAGTATGCCAAACGAAAGAAGTTATAACAGGATTTAATGATATAAAAACATTAGCACCACATCTTATAGCAGAGTGGGATTATGAAAAAAATACGGATTTAGATCCAGAGAAAACAGCATGCTGTAGTAACAAAAAGGCATGGTGGAAATGCTCAAAAGGTCATTCATGGTTTAGTGTTATAAGTAGTAGGTTTTATGGAACAGGATGCCCATATTGTACAAATAGAAAAGTTTTAGTAGGATATAATGACTTGCAAACGGTTAATCCCAGTTTGTCAGCAGAGTGGAATAAAAAGAAAAATGGCAAATTAACACCCAAAAATTATACAGCTAATTCAAATCAAAAAGTTTGGTGGACTTGTAAATATGGACATGAATGGTTGGCAACAATAGAAAGTAGAAATAATAGAAAATATGGTTGTCCTTATTGTGCGGGTAAAAGAGTAATAAAAGGCGTAAACGATTTAAAAACTATGAACCCGAAACTAGCAAAGCAATGGAATAAAAAGAAAAATGGTAAATTAACACCTGAAGATGTTTCATATCAAAGTCATAAAAAAGTATGGTGGAAATGTTCTGAAGATCATGAATGGCAAGCAGAAATAGCAGCTAGACAAAGAGGAAATGGTTGTCCAATTTGCGACAACAAAGTAATTGTATATGGAATAAATGATTTAGAAACAATTAATCCTGAACTCGCTATAGAATGGGCTAAAAATAGAAATGGAGATTTAACTCCACGAGATGTTAGTGCTGGAAGCAATAAAAGAGTATGGTGGAAATGTTCTGAAGGACATGAATGGATAGCATCAATAAATGATAGAAATCGTGGAAAAGGTTGTCCAACTTGTGCTAATAAAAAAATAGTAAAAGGGTATAATGACCTAAAAACAGTTAATCCAAGATTAGCTAAAGAATGGAATTTTAAGAGAAACGGGAAATTAAAACCCACTCATGTAAGCTGTAATTCAAATCGAAAAGTGTGGTGGAAATGTTCAAAAGGACATGAATGGCAAGCTCAAATAAATGATAGAAATCGTGGCAATAATTGTCCTTATTGTAGTAAAAAAAAACAAAATAGTAAATAAAACTATTTTGCTTGCTAATCTTGTTCTACATCATCAAATAAAGGATCATCAAAAAATTCTTTTATACTGATGCCAAAACCTTCACAAATATGGAGTAATGTTTTTATACTTATTAATTCTCTTTTTCCGTTCATAAAATATGATAATGTAGAGGCAGGAACTCCAGTAGCTTTGTAAAGTTTCCATATATTCATATTATTTTGCTTTAAAAGGTTATTAATTCTTTGTCGCATAGCAGTTGAAAGTAGCATGAAATCACATCCTTTCTTGTTAAAAAGTATAACAAGAAAAGAAAATAATATACTTGCTAAATGTGAAGAAACGACAAAAAACTTTTGTTTTAGCAAGTAGTTGCTTGAAGTGAAAACACAAATATGATATACTAAAAAAAGAACTTGCTAAAAGTGAAGTTTTTTTGAGAAAATTACAAAATTCGACATTTTTTTTAATAATAAAATAGTAGAATAGTATATGGAATTATTATGTTTTAACATTACAAGAATTAAATCCAGAAAAAATAATGAAAATAGTAATTGCAACATAGAAATTAAGCAATAAAAAAACTAGAAAATTTTTTCTAAGTTTTTCTAGTTTTAGTTTGTTCATTAAACAAATGGCAAATAGTAGAATCTACAAAATCTTTATTACTCAAAGATAATTTTGAATATTTAGTTAATATTTCATGCTTTTCAATAGGGATTATATTATCTTTTTCATTGTTTTCTATTGAAAAGGAATCTGAAAATAATGTATTTGGAGATATTTCCAAAAAGTAGCATATATTAAGTAATAATGTAATACTACCTGTTGTAGTTCCTCTTTCTATAGCACTAATATGTTTAGGTGTAACATTACATTTCTCAGCTAATTGATCTTGAGTGATATTACGAAGCTGTCTTGCTTCTTGTATTCTTTTGCCAAAGTTTACTATTGCATTATCTATATTAAACATATATATCACCACCTACACTCTATCAAAAAATGTCAAACAAAAGAACTGGATGAAATTTGACAATACACATAAAAGTAAAATATAATATTCTGAAAAAGGAAATAACATTAAATAATTGCACAATGAAAATAACTATAGAAATAGTTATTTCAAGAAGGGAGGGTATAATTATTACAGAAACAAATGAAATTATCAATAAACTAAAAGAATAATGAAACAAGTGGAATGGTTAGAAAAATAGATAAGGAGTATAAAACTTAAAAATGTATAAGGTATTAATTATCAGTAAATCACTTAAACCCAATGAAGAAATAATTGATGAAAAATTACATAACATAAAATATGTAACGGTTGATGAAATTAGGGAAGTTTTAAGGGATAATGAATTTGATTTAATATATTTTGAAAAAAAACTAATAACAGAGGATAACGAAGAAAGAATATTAGATGATTTTATAAAAGTTCCTAAAATTTTGGGAAAGCTGAAATTGAAAATACAAACACATAATACATATATAAATTTACAGATACTGAACAAATTAATTATAAATAATATTAATATTGTTAAATTTAACGGTTATTTAGAAGAGATGTTAGTTGCGAGCATAATTAAAGAGAAAATAATTAATGATACAGAAATAGATATTAATAAAATTATGAATAAATTATTTTCTAAAAAAGAAAAAAGAATGGCAACAAAAATATTGGTAGATGTGGTAAGTAGATACTTTTTCAAAGAAAAAAATATATCAAGATATGAGTTTATATTTAACAGAAAAATTTTAACAAACAAATTTATTAATATTATTTTAAGAAATATAAAATTAGATATTAAATATATGGAACAAATAAAGAAAGATAAAAGAAAGGATGGTATAATGGATAAAATAAAAGTTATAATTGCGGACGATGATAAGGGAATATGCTATTTACTACAAAAACAACTTGAAAAAAATAAAAATATTGAAGTAGTTGGTGTGGCAAATACAGATGAGCAAGAAATAGAAATGATTGAAACATTAAAGCCAGATATTGTTATTACTGATTTAATGCGTAATCATGAATATACTGGACTAGATATAATTAAAGAATACTTCAAAAAAGAAGAAAAACCAGAATTTTTAGTGGTTTCAGCAGACAAGAAAGAAGATGTAATAAACAATGGATTAGAGGTCGCAGGTTATTTAAAGAAACCGTTTAATCTAACTCTTATAACAGATGAAGTTATAAGAATAAAAAAAGAAATTATTGATTTTAAGAACAAAGAGGAGTAAAATGATAGAAAATCTAAAAATAAAAGGAAATCTGAGTAGAGAAAAAGTATTAGAATATTTAGTTAAAAATAGATATGACTTAAAATATTTTAAAGTACAAAATTGTAAAGAATATTCAGGTGGAATAGAATTGACAGACAAAAAGAATAGGAGAATAATAATTTATTATGACGAAATTACTAAAAGTGTAGAAGTGATATATAAAGATTTAGTTAAGACAGACAAAATATTAAAAAAAGAAATTAGTGATATATTATGGGATTATTATTCTATACTAGCAGAACAAAACAAGCAAGTAGCAAGAGTTAAGCGAGAAAATGGAACAATTCAATTTTATTTATATGATATTGAAAACACTAAAAATAAAACTCATATAAGTAAAAAATTTAGTGAAGTAAGCCAAGTGTATGATATCTATTATTATTTAAGAAATGAAATTATAAGAATAAAAAAAGAAAAAGTTAAAAAATTTTAACAAAGTTGCGAATTAAATTCGTTTTTTATTTATCTACCAAACAACTAGCAAAAGAAATATAATAAAATGCTAGTTGATAACAAAAAAGCTTTAGAAATGAGATAATAACAACTAGCAATATAAAAATATAAAATTGCTAGTTGGAGGTATTATAATGAGTAGAGTAGATAGATATGAATATAAAGACTGGAAAGGTTTTGGAGTAAGAACAATGCAGTATAGAAAGGAAATAGGACTATCAAAGGAAAAGTTTTCAGAGATGATAAATCGTTCAGAAAATTTTGTATCAGACTTGGAAAAAGGAAGAACAAGTGCAAGTGTTCATACAGTGCATCAAATTGCAAAAGCTTTAAAGGTAACAACAGATAGTTTATTATATGGTGAAACTATGAAAGATAGCAAAAATTATTCTAATAAAGAAATATTAGAAAACATTATTAATAGATGTGATGATGAAGAATTGGAAATAATAAAAGATATTATTGTATCAACATTTCCAAATTTAGATAAAATTAAGAATAAAAGAAAATCAAGTAATTAGTTGTCTTTCTAGTTATAAGTTGAAAAGGAGAGATTTGAATGAAAGATGAGATTGAAAAAGTAAAGAATAGAGCTGATAGCATTATTGGAAATAAAAAAATTGTTACTCTAATCAATGAAGCTGACTTAATAACAAAGATAAACGATATTGCTAATAATGTAGATGAAACTAATTACTATATCTATGATAAAACTTTAGATGCAATAGAAAACTATTTAATAGAAAAAGAAAAATTAGAAACTCAAAAAGAAGATATGACATTTTTAAAAAATTTAGCAAAGGAATTGAGAGAACAACAAGTTAGAATTACAGATCAAAGTAATCCTCCTTTATTTGTTATTTCAACAGAGTTAGGCAATGATATTTATTTTTTGACACGAAAAGCTTTAGAAGATTATAGTAATTTTAATATAAAGGATAATAAAAAAGTTGTAGAGATTCCAAGCAATAGAAGCGTAGAATTATCAAAATTATTAGACATAATAAAAAGAAACTTCTAATTAAAAACAAAACTTAATGCATAAAAAATTCCCATAAGAAGGATTTTACTTTCTTATGGGAATTTTTTTATCTTTTTTTGTACCCATTTATCTTTTTTTGTACCCTTTTTGAAGATTAGTAAGAAAAATAAGGTATATTGTCCGTAGTTAGAGCTAAAGCTCTCTACGACAGAAAAATTAATTATACAGAAACTCCAGAAAAGAAATTTAAAAATTGACAGTTTGGAGTGTAATTGTATGATTGAAACAAAACATATCCCCCTTTCAATTAATATTAGAAAAATCATTTGTATAGGAGTAGTTCGCTCTAAAGCAAATGATTTTTTTATGCAATCAAACTGTCTTGTTAGAAATAAATCACCACCTTCAATATTTGAATTTTTTGAAATTTGAATATTGGAGGTTTTTTTATGAAAGAAAATTCGAAGTGTTTTGTAAAAATAAGTCAAGGAATTTATGAGGAAATTACATACAAAGAGTTAGAAGAAAGGAGGCAAACAATACCTTCTTATAGAAATAAAAAGTTTATATATATAAATAAAATGCTTTTTGAAGTTTCAGATAAAGAATACAAAGATTATTATTCAGAAATAGAAAGAAATAGATACAGTAAAAAAGTTTTACAAAAATTAAATACAGTTTCTATTGAACAATTAAATTTTGACGAAGATATGGATGATAAACAAGTAATTATTGACGATACTATAAATGTAGAAAATGAAATAGAAAGAAAAAATGAAATAGAAGAGTTAAAAAAGGCATTATTAAAATTAGACAATGATGAATATAAGATGATACGAGAATTATTTTTTAAAGAAAAAACAGTACGAGAATATGCAAAAGTATTAGGTTTACCTTATGCTACAGTTCAATATAAGAAAAAGCAAGTATTAAAAAAATTAAAAAATTTAATGAAATTTTAAAATTTTTTTGCACAAACCCCCTTTTTTTTCCTTTATGGATTGAGGGGGGTTTTTAGATACCCAATATAGCACATTGAAAATTTAATATTAATTCATTAAATACATTCCTACTATTTAGAGCTAGTTAAAAGGTAATCTCACAAATTACTTTACTTAAATATAAGTCAGCAACTTATATGGCGAGGACAAGTAGTAGGTATAATGATACACTTGTATAGTCATAGAACGAGCGTTAGAAGCGTCCCACGCATTGAGTACAAATCTGTTAGAAGCAGGTAGGTGAAAGCCCTGTGGAGCAATTTAGCTAATTGCCATTTAATGAATTTATGGAGAGATAGATAAAACATTTATAACGGCTATCTATTCTTATGAGTAGATAGCCTAAAACAAAAAAGGAGTAAAAATAGTTATGAAGGTAATTCTCATTATTTTATTAGTAATATTTTTGCTAATTGGCATATTTACATACTTAATAATATTAGGAGCAAGTATAAATAAGTCAGATATAGAACGAGAAATTGAAGATCAAGAGCAAATAGAATATTTAAGAAACTTAAAAAAAGGAGGAAATAAATAATATGGGAGTAAAAAGAGGAGATTTATATTATGCAGCTTTAGATGAAACTTATGTAGGAAGTGAACAAACAGGAGTTAGACCTGTAGTAATTCTACAAAATAATATTGGTAATGAGTATAGTCCTACTGTTATAATTGCACCAATTACAAGTAAAGTAAATTCAAAATCAAAAATACCTACACATGTACTTATAAAAGCAGATAAAAATAAATTAAAACATAATTCACTAATATTAACAGAACAAATAAGAGCAATAGATAAAACTAGGTTAAAATATTATATAGGAAACATAGATATTAACGAATTAAAAGATGTAGATAAGGCTCTTATTATTTCACTAGGAATAGATTTAGATAAGGTAAGAGAGGGAGAATTACACAGAGAATATATAGAAGAAAAAACAGAATTTGTTACTAGAAAACAAATAGCATCATATGCTATTGTAAGTAGAGAATACTTAAAACATTCAGGTAATTTAGAAATAACTAACAAATTATTAGAAGAGTACATTTTAACTCTTATTGATTTGTATTCTCCAAAAGAAATTGAGAAACAAGCAGAAGTAATTAAAGAAAAAAATAATTAAGAGTAATATATATCCAATAAGCTAAATCTAAAAAAGGGAAATATTTATTTAATATTTCTCTTTTTGTGATTATAAGTAGTCTATGTATTTGTAAATTTATAAATAAAAAATATAAAAGGAAGGAGTTTTTATAGAAATGAAAGAAAGCATAAAAACTGAATATGTAATAAAAGAAATTTTTAATAAAGATGGTCAAGATATTAGAGAAATGTTAAAAAAAGCATTTAAAGAATATTGTGAAGTAATATTACAAAAAAATTAATTTTACATTTGTAAGTATATATAAAAAATAGTATAATAATTACAGATACAGCTCAGCTTATTGTTATTACGGGAGGAGGTAAAATGATAACAATAAGTAATCCAACAAAATATATAGCAGGACTATATGTAAGATTATCTAATGAAAAAATAGAAGAAGTAACAAACACAAATGTTATAACAAAAGATATTGATGTTGAAAGAGAGAGTGGAAGTATTACTAACCAAAAAATATTTTTAAAGAATTTCTGTAGGGATAGCGAAATAGAAGTTTATAAAATATATTCAGATGATGGATACTCTGGAGCTAATTTTGATAGACCAGGTTTTAAGGAAATGATTAAAGACATAGAAGCGGGCAAAATAAATATAGTATTAGTCAAAGACTTATCAAGATTACGGGAGGGTATCATCAAAGGTAACATATTATACAGATGAATATTTCCCAGAACATAGAGTCAGATTTGTTGCTGTTGCAGATGCAATAGATACAGGTTTACAAGAGACATCAGAGGATATGACACAATTTAGAGCTTTTTTTAATGAATGGTTTTTAAGAGATTGTTCAAAGAAAGTAAAAAATGGAAAGAAAACAAGAGCAAAAGAAGGAAAAATAATGACTACTTATGCAACTTATGGCTATAAAAAAGATCCAAATGATAAAAATCACTATATTATAGATGAAGAAATAGCTCCAATAGTAAAAGAAATATTTAAACTAGCAAGAGAAGGAATGACTCCAACAGAGATAGCAAGAATAATGACTGAAAAAGGCAATACTGTTCCAAGTGATGTTGTTGGAAATACTCATACGAGAAATCCAAATGAAGTGAAACGAGGATGGAATAGAAATGCTATAAAAAGGATACTACAAAATATGACATATTTAGGTTATGCAATTAATGGCAAACAAAAGAAAGTAAATTATAAAAGCAAAAAGATTTTACTTGTACCAAAAGAAGATTGGCTTATTAGAATAGGAATGCATGAACCTATAATAGATCAAGAAACATTTGATATTGTCCAACAGCACATTAGAACAAGAACTAGAAAAAGGACTAGAAAATATGAGTGGTTATTAAATGGTATTATAGAATGTGCAGAGTGCGGAAAAAAATTAAGTGTTATTGCGCATCATTTGAAAAGTGGAAAAATTACATTTTATTTAAAATGTAACACATATTCTACTAATACAGCATTACACTTATGTACGCCACACACAAATAATTTAGAAAAAATCACAAAAGTAGTATTGGATACTATACGAGAAAGATGTAAGCAATATTTAGAAGAATCACAATATCAAATTATTGCTAATAATTCTCAAAATAAAATTGCAAATCAAAAAGATTACACCGAAAAAGAAATAGAAATATTAGAGAAAAAACTTGCTATATTGAATAGAAAAATAGATAGTTTATATGAAGATAAAATAAACGGAATATTAAATATAGAAGATTTTAAAAGAATATATTTTGAAGCAAATAATACAAAGAATAATTTGCAAAAAAGAATAGAAGATTTAAAAAATAATCATGTAAAGGAGGAAAGAGTAATGGATTTAGGTAAAATAGTTAATGATTTTATAAATATGAAAGAAATAAACAAGACTATGCTAGTACAATTAGTTGATAAAATTACTCTTTCAGAAAATAAAGAAATCACAATTTATTATAAATTTAATGTTTTAAATAATAAGACTAATGAAAAGATAAATTTAATAGCTGTTTAAAACATTAACTTAACGGACAATGATTACAATTATTGTGCTTTTAATCCTTGCGGGAGTAACAATTGCTACATTAACAGGAGACAATGGAATACTAGGAAAAGCAAAGACAGCTAAAACAACAAATGATGAAGAAAAAGCCAAGGAACAAATAAAGATAGCAGTAATGGGAAGCTATGGGAAAGATGGAGAACTAAACTATGATGACTTAACAAAAAATTTACGACAAATAGGAATAAAAGGATTACCAAAGGAAGCATCATATCCATTAGAAGTAACATTAGATGGAGTAAGTGCAACAATAAAAGCAAATGGAGAAGTAAATTTTCAAGGTGGAGGATATACACAAACAGGAGATACAATAACATCACCAGATGGAAAAACAATTAAAATAGGAGACTATGTAGATTATGATCCAACATTAGGAGCAAATACAGGTGATTTGACATATACATCAACAGCAGATAAAACAGGAGCAGATAGTAATCAAGAATTTAATGTAGCAACATATAAAAGTGCAGGATATGGATGGAGAGTATTAGGAGTAAAAGATGGAAAAATAAGACTGATATCAGAAGAATTCATAGGATCAGGAACATACGCAGATAATAGTAGAACATATTACACATTATATGGGCAAAAAGGATATATAAATGGAATAGAAGAATTAAATAAGATAAGTGCAATATTTGGACATGGAAAAGGAGCAGAAAGTGCAACAAGTATAACAGTAGAAGATATAAATGAAATAACAGGATACAACCCAGAGACAGCTAAATATCACAAAGGTTATTTTAGTGAATATGGAAATAAAGTAACATATACAAGGGGAGAAGGAACAGCATTATCATCAAGTGCAACAAATGGACAAAAATGGTCTGGAACACAAAGCACATTTAATTATTATGATAAAACAAATAAAACATTCAAAGCATTAACATCCGGAAATATACAAATAACATGTACAAATTATGAGTATGAACCAACTACATTAGGAACAGACAGGAGTGCTAAACCATCACAAGGAGTAGATGAAAATGGAACGTTTAATGAAATATATAAAATGATATTTGGGGATTGGGAAAGAACAGAGAAAAATGGATATTATAGAAATTTTACAGGAACAGGAACACAACCATATTATTGGCTTGCGTCTGATTGTGCTATTGCTTACGACAACGGTGTGTACTGGGGGCTTCGCTTTGTTGGTGGTGGTGATGTCTCCAACTACATCGACGGCAGCGGTAGCCGCTTGTTCGGTTCTTATGGCGACGAGGACAGCTATAACCGTGGAGTGCGTCCTGTAGTTTCTCTAAAATCTGATGTCTCATTAGAATGGAATGATACAGCAGGAGAATGGAAGATGAAATAACGACCACAAAGTAATGAAAGAGCTTGTCAAGTTTGGTGTGTAAATTTTTATTATATATATACTAAAGCAGGAGTAGCGTTGCATGTGCCACTTTTGCTTTTCTATTTGTCAGATATTAAATTGTCAATGTAGGGTTAATTTTATATTTCTAGATGTTTTATATATCTTTCGCCAAACAGTTCTATTAGCTGTGGTTGGATAGTTTTCCAATTTGGGATAGTGTATTATATAGTGCATAAATTTTATTGTTTCTAAAAATTTACACACTATATAATACACTATCTATGAAAAAAGAAGAAAAAACTTTCCCTGTGTGGCTTTATGTCACACAGGAAAGACATTATAGAATTTAGACTGAGAGCTTGTTGTCAAGTATGTTATAAAAATTTTTAGATATAATAAGGAAGAAAAATGGAAATTCGAGGCTTTTCACATTATGCAAAAGATAGTTACTATAGAAAAGCAAAAGAGATAGTAGAATATTTTGGAAGACCAATAAGCCAAGTAACAACTAAAGAGCTTGTGATAATTACTGGTATAATGCAGTATATGATCAAATGAGTGTAAGCTTTTAATAAAAATAAATTGTACATGTGGAAAACTCTTCCGCTAAAACAGAAATTTACCCAATATTACCAAACAAAGATGATGCAGATAGAAAAAAATGAATTTACTCTTTTTTTTGGAACATATCGGAAAATCTTGCAAGAACAAGAAAAAAATGATAAAATTATTATGTTAAATTCTTTTTATCCTGTTTTACAGGTTGATATATAGACTGTAAATGTAAAATAAGTATTTTAAGGAGGAATTTATATGAAACGGTGTTTCAAGTGGTTAATCAATTGGTTTACTAAATTGGAAAAAGAAGATAGAATAGGATATGTTATAGGTGGAATAATAAGTATTATTTTAGCCATAAGCATATTTGCGACTATAGATAAAGTACCTGCGACTCCATCAGATTATGAGCCAATGGAAAAGCAAGCAATGGCTATTCAGAAAGATCCTGACTTGTTGTTTAGTACAAATTGTAATATCTACATAAATGATGAAGTTATTACAGTTGATTTTGAAAATTATGAGTGTAAATTGACTGCACAATATGACAAAAATTTTGAATTGTTATCAATTTCAAAATATGACAACTATACGTTTTGGCTGTTTGCACTTGGAGAAGCACTATCTATAGGAGTTTTTTCATATGGCGTATTGTCTTTTTTTATAATGATAGTAATAATTTGTATTGAATCTTTATGGGAGTTTGTTTGCAACAAATTTAAAGTACACAAGTCTAATTCAAAAAAAGATAAAACTTATTAAGTACCGCTAACGCACCAGAGAGAAAAGAGAGATTTTATAATCTCTCTTTTTGGTATCGAAATAGGTATGCCATTTAACTTATTGGTAAAGGCTCTGCAGAGGATATATATATTGCCAACTTTACATATTTTGTAAAATTACTTGATAAGTTATAATTAAAATATCTCTTTATAGAAAAATCAGAGTTAATTTTATAATGCTAGGAGAAAAAATTAAATAAATATAATAACAGTTTTAAAAAAGCAAATTTTATGATAATATATAGAAAAATCAAAAACATTAAATTTTGGAGGAAAAAATGAAAGAAGTCTTATTTGCAACAACTAATCCAGCAAAAATAAAAAGTTATGAAGGAAAGCTGAAAGAAAAAGGAATAAAATTGAAGACCATAAAAGACTTGGACATCAATATAGAAATTGAAGAAAATGGTAAAAATGCTATAGAAAATGCTTGCATAAAAGCAAAGACATATTATGATATAACAAAAATTCCAACAATAGGAATGGATAATAATTTATTTATAGAAGAATTGCCAGAAGAAAAACAGCCTGGAACACATGTAAGAAGAATAAATGGAAAATATTTAACAGATGATGAAATGATAGAATATTACACAAAATTAGTAAAAGAATATGGAGGAAAATTAACAGCTAAATGGGTATATGGAATGGCAGTTTATAATGAAAAAGGTAAAAAGACATATACATGGAGCAAAGATCAGTTCTATTTTGTAGATAAACCTAGTAAAAAGAGAAATCCTGGTTATCCATTAGATTCTATAACAATAGTGCCAGAATTTAATAAATATTTAGTAGAGCTAACAGAAGAAGAAAAAAGTAAATGCAAGAAAAATAATAATACACAAGAAATAGTTAGTTTTATATTAGATAATATATAAATCACAATTAACAATTGAAAGAGGAAAAATATATGGTAGAAAAAAACAATGAATATATAGTAGATATAATAGACAATGGATACGAAGGAGAAGGAATAGCGAAAATAGATGGTTTTACAATTTTTATACCAGGAGCTATAAAAGGAGAAAAAATAAAAATATTAATAGTAAAAGTACTATCTTCTCATGCTTTTGGAAAAATATTAGAAATAATAGAAAAGTCGAAGGATAGAGTTAATAGTGAGTGTACAACATATAAACGATGTGGTGGATGTAAATTGAGACATATAAAATATGAAAAAACATTAAAAATGAAACAAAATGCGGTACAGAGTTTAGTAAACAAAACTTTAAAAAATAAGATAAAAGTAGAAGAGACATTAGGAATGGAAAAACCGTATCATTATAGAAATAAAGCACAATATCCAGTAGGAATAAATAAAGAAGGAAAAAAAGTAATAGGTGTATTTGCAAATAGGACACATGAAATAATACCAATCGAGAAATGCTATATACAAAATGAAAGAACGGAGCAATTAGCTAAATTTATATTGGAATATATTAATAAAAATAATATTAGTGTATATAATGAAAAAACAGGAAAAGGATTAATAAGGCATATTGTAACAAAAATAGGAATAAAGACAAATCAAATTATGTGTATATTAGTTGTAAATGGAAAAGTTATTCCAAAAGAAAAAGAACTAGTAAAAAATATTATTGAAAATTTTTCAGAAGTTAAAACAATAGTAAAAAATATAAATACTAAAAATACAAATGTTATATTAGGACAAGAAAATATAAATATATATGGAGAAGGATATATTGAAGATATATTAGGAGAATATGTTTTTAAAATATCACCATTGTCTTTTTATCAAGTGAATCCAATACAAGCAGAAAAACTTTATAATATAGGAGTAGAAGCTGCAAAGATAACTAAAAACGATATAATTTTTGATTTATATTGTGGGATTGGGACAATATCTTTGTTTATGGCCAAATATGCAAAAAAAGTTTATGGTGTTGAAATTGTAGAGCAAGCAATAGTAGATGCTAAGGAGAATGCAAAAATAAATGGAATAGATAATACTGAGTTTATAGTTGGAGATACAGAGAAAATATTAGATGAATTAATTAATGCAAGGAAAATAGTTCCAGATGCTATTATGGTAGATCCTCCAAGACGAGGTTTGGATAATACTTCTATAGATAATATTTTGAAAATTAAACCTAGTAGATTGGTTTATATAAGTTGTAATCCTGCTACATTAGTAAGAGATTTGGCTAAGTTTGAAGAAGTATATGATGTAAGGAAAATTAAACCTGTTGATATGTTTCCGTTTACAAGCCATGTGGAGTGCGTATGTGTTCTAAATCTTAAATAAAGCCTTATATTTGGACGAAAATCAAATGTTCAGTGCCTATCAAAAAAAGCATATTTTTGATAAAAAACACTTATTTTTGTAAAAAAATGATAAAATTTTATGGAGGTTGTTTGAGGAGAATATATTTACTCATACAATATTAGGTGGTATGGGTTGACTAAACAAAATAAAAAGTAGAGATTATAGGAGAAATAAAAAATGGTATTTAGTATTTTAGCATTATTAGCAGTGTGTATTAGTATATGTATTAAAGATAGAAAAAAATCATTATATGTTCAATCATTAAACTGCTTTTTTGAAGCAATATATGATTTTTTAATATCTGCTTTTACAGGTGCAATTTTAAGTATAATAAATTTAATAAGGACTTTTATATTTATAAATAAAAATAAATTTAGTAAATCTGTATATTTAATAATACTATTTATTTTTGAAGGAATAATTATGATAAATTGTTATTTTTCATGGACAGGGTGGGTTTCGCTATTACCAACAATTGGTTCAATGATTAGATCATATTGTCTATGGCAATCAAATATGAAATTAGTTAGAATATCTGGAATAACAACAGGAATTTTATACGGCTCTTATTATATTTATTATCATAGTTGGTTCATGGTATTAGGTGATTTTATTTTATTACTTACAGGAATATACACACTTTACAAAAATGATATAAGGAGGAAAAGTAACAATGAAGTTATATGTAATTAGACATGGAAACACAGATAGTAATAGATTAGATATATATAATGGAAAATTATTAAATGAAGATATAAATAATATTGGAATAAAACAAGCACAGGAAGCATCTAAAAAAATTAAAAATTTAAATTTAGATTTGATTATTTGTTCACCACTTTTAAGAACAAGACATACCTGTGATATTATAAATTCTAATAAGATAAAAGTAATATATGATGATCGAATAGAAGAAAGAAATTGTGGAGTTTTAACAAATACGAAAATAGATAATTTTTATTATACGGAATATTGGAATTATTATTCTAAAGTTAAAATCGATAATTTAGAAACAGTTCCAGAATTATTTAAAAGGGTTAATTTATTTTTAGATGAAATCAAGAAAAAATATAGAGGTCAAAATATACTTTTAGTAACACATGGTGGCGTAGCTAGGGCAATCCATTTTTATTTTAATGAATTGCCAGAAGATGGACAGGTGGAAAAATATTTGCCAGATAATTGTGAAATAAGAGAATATAGTTTTAATTAATTTAAATAAAAATTGATATATGTATAATACACATTATATTATTTCAGTTTGTATGTCAGAACATAGTCAGTTATACCCAAACATATAAAAAGCAACTATTCATAATTAATGAACATGGCATGTGGAGTGTGTGACAATGATGCAACTAAAAGAAACATCAAAATTTGGGTGTGAAAGTTAAAGTAGTTACTTAAGTAGTAGGTGGAAACACGATGCTTTTTTATTACATTTGCAGACCAATCTTAATCTCCAATAAAAATAATATCAAGAGTATATGAACTCACTTTGTTCGCTCTTGACATTATTTCTATTGGAGATTTTGCGGTAATTAAGTAAATGTAAGGATAAATATTAGCAAAAGACTATGAAAAATTCTTAATATGTGATATAAAATAAGAAAGAGAATAGGAGAGATGTTATGGACTTTTTGGGTGCGGAAAAAGCATTTAAAAAATACTTGAAAAACTATAATGTAGAAGATGGAAGCATTGCATTAAAAATAAGACATACTTATGAAGTAGTTAATAAAAGCGAGTATATAGCGAAAGAATTAAAATTAGACAAGGAAAATATTGAACTTGCAAAAATAATAGCATTACTGCATGATTTGGGAAGATTTGAACAAATAAAAGAATTTAAAGAATTTAACGATAAAAAAATTGAACATGCAGAGTTTGGAATAAAAGCTTTATTTGAAGATGAACTAATTACAACATTTATTGATGATAGAAAATATGATAATATAATTTATAAAGCAATATATAATCATAATAAGTTTAAAATAGAAAATGATATGAATAGTAAAGAATTATTACATTGTAAAATAATAAGAGATGCAGACAAACTTGATAATTTTAGAGTTAAGCAAAAAGATAAATTAGAAGATATGTTCCCTAAGATATATAATAATGAAACTATAAATTATGAAAATATAAGTAGCAAAGTATATGCGGATTTTATGAAACATAAATGTATAAAAGTGGAAGATAGAAAAACAATCATTGATTATTGGGTATGTGTGATTGCATTTATATTTGATTTGAATTTTGATATATCTTTGCAATACATAAAAGAAAAAAATTACATAGATATTTTGATAGATAGAATTGAATATAAAAATTATGATACAAAACAGAAGATGGAAGATATAAGAAAATGCACTAAGGAATATATAGAAAATAAATGTAATTAATAATTAAGGTGGTGTTAAGATAAAATATGAATAAACCAATAAGAAAAGCAGTAAGATGCTATGTAATAAAAGATAACAATGTATTAGTAACAAAATACAAACAAGGAAATAAAGAAGGATATTATGACATACCTGGTGGTAAAATTGAAGAAGGAGAGTTTCCAGAGCAAACAGCTATAAGAGAAATGAGGGAGGAAACAGGGCTGGATGTTAAAGAGTTAAAGTATAAAGGAAATATGATAATTGAATATCCAAATAGAATATTTGATTTGGATGTATTTCTTGCAACTGAGAGTGAAGGAGAACCACAAGAATTTGAAGAGAATACATCAGAGTGGATTGAGATACAAGAATTATTACAAAAAGAAAAAATATTATCTAATATTATAGTTTTAGATAGTTTTTTTATAAAAGGTTTAATAGATGATAATTATAATTTCAAAATGAATGTTAAGGTGGATGAGCAAGAGAATATTTTAAGTGTAAATTATGAATTAAATAAAAATGTATAGAAAACAAATTAAAAGTTAACCGCGTTCATTTCGAGGCGGTAAAATTGAAATGAGATTAATAAATATGAATGAAACATATATTTTTTTAAAAGAAAAAACGAAGGTTAATTTTGTAAGTACAGTCAATGGAGATAAACCGAGCTGTAGACCATTTGAAGATCCAATTTTGTTTGATAACAAAATATATGTAATTACAAATAAACAAAAGAATGTATCTAAGCAAATTACTGAAAATAACAATGTTTGTATTGTGGCTTATGATAATGAAAATTGGATTAGAATTAATTGTCAGTTAATTGATGATAGTAATAATATGGAAGTTAAGAAAGCGGTTATTGATGAATTTGATTGGGCTATTGAAGCGGGATATACATTAGACAATTCAGACTTTCAAGTTTTATATATGGCTAATGTTGATTCAACAATTTATAATGAAGATGGAGATATAATAGCTAATTATAAATTCTAATATATAAGAAGGAGTGAAAGTAAATGGAAAATTATTTTATAATACATGGATCATTTGGAAGCCCTTTTGGAAATTGGTTTAGTTGGTTGCAAGATTTTATAGCAACAGATAGCAAACAAGTATATGTACCAGATTTTCCAATAGGAGTAGGATATCAAAATTATGAAAATTGGAGTAAGTTATTAAAATATTATTTAGATTTAGGACTTATAAATGAAAGTACAACTATTATAGGACATAGTATTGCACCAATATTCATATCAAAATTTCTAGTTGAAAATAAAGTGAAAGTTAAGAAGTTAATATTCGTATGTGGCTTTAATAATTATCTAGGAATAAATGAAGAATATGATAATGTTAATGAATCAATGTATTTTGATAACTTAGAAGATGTAAAACAATATGCTAATGAGATAATTTGTTTTTATTCGGATAATGATCCATATATAAGATATGAAGTAGAAAAGGAGTTTGCAGATACAGTTGCAACAGAACAAGTTTTAATACATAATGGTGGGCATATCAATAGCGAAAGTGGATACGATACATTTGAAGACATAGTAACTTATCTTTAAAAATGAAATATTGCCGTTTTGATTCGTGAATAATATAAATTTTACGAGTAAAAACGGCAATTTTTTAATAATAAAAAACTGTAGCCTATATATTTCTATATAAGCTACATTCTAAATCATAACTGTTTACCGAAGTAAGCATTCTCGATCATATAATAAAATTATAATAGAAATTTTATTATAAAGCAATATTTTTAGCAAATTTTATATAAACACTTGCCGTTTTCATTCGTAAATGATACAATATTTACGAATGAAAACGGCAAAGGAGAAAGAAATTATGGATGATATACAAAAAGTAGAAAAATTATTAAAAAAGAATAATGGAGTGATTGAAACATATCAAGTAGAAGAATTAGGAATCAACAATAAAGTACTAACAAGAATGATTGAAAAAGGCTTAATAGAAAGAGTTGCAAGAGGAGTATATATAGGAGAAGATACGTTTGAAGACCAATATTTTATTACACAAGCTATCTGTAAAAAAGGAATATTTTCTCACGAAACTGCTTTATATTTTCATGATTTATGTGATAGAACGCCAATAAGGTATCAATTAACAATACCAAGTTACTATAATACAAAATTATTAAAAGATAAAAGTTATGACTTTTTTTATTTAAAAGATGAATTGCATGAAATAGGAATTATAGAAATGAAAACACCTTATGGAAATAAAATTAAAGTATACGATCTAGAAAGAACAATTTGCGATATTATTAGAAATAAAAAGAGAATCGAAACAGCCTTATTTACAGATGCAATGAAAAGATATGCAGAAAGAAAAGATAGAAACTCTATTAGATTACACAAATATGCAAAATTATTTAATATAGAAGATGAAATAAGAAAATACTTGGAGGTGTTGTTATGATAGCTAAAAATAGAGCACAATTAAAAGCATGGATAAAAAATATGTCATCAAAAGTTAATGTAAATGAAAATATTATTTTGCAAAACTATATGCTTGAAAGATTATTGGAAAGAATTTCAGTATCTAATTATAAATACAAATTTGTATTAAAAGGTGGAATGTTAATAACAGCTATAGTTGGAATAGATATGAGAAATACACTAGATATGGATGCAACAATAAAAGGTTTTGATTTAGAAAAAGACAATTTAGAAAATATATTAAATGAGATATTCAATATAAATTTAGACGATGGAGTTATATTTGAATTTATAAATATAAAAGAAATAAGACAAGAAGATGAATATGGAGGATATAGAGTTTCATTAAATGCTAAATTTGACAAATTAGTTGTACCAATGAAATTAGATATAACAACAGGGGATGTAATTGTACCTAAAGAAGTAAATTATAAATTTGGTTTGATGTTTGAAGATCGCTCAATAGAAATACTTGCATATAATATGGAAACAGTTATAGCAGATAAATTTGAAACAATTATATCGAGAAATGTTGATACAACAAGAGCAAGGGACTTTTATGATATTTATATACTTTGGACTACACAACAACAAAATTTTGATAAAGAATTACTAGGACAAGCTATTGTAAAGAAATTTGAATATAGAGGTTCAATGGATAAATTGAACAATATAGATGAGATAATGGAAGTTATAAAAGAAAGTGATGCTTTGAAAGAACATTGGAAGAATTATCAATCTAAATTTAGTTATGCAGAAGATATTAGTTATGGAGATACGATGAGAGTATTAGAAGAAATTAAAAGATTAACTATAGAATGGAAAAAATTTGCAAAAAAACATGGAATGTGTTAATATATAGTAGAAAACTAAAGATGAAGATAGGAAAAGTTCTATTTTTCATCTTTTTATTTATTAGGAGAATAATATTATGGGGGAAGAAAAGACATATACAAATCAAACTCATGTGCCAGATAAAGTATATTCATTTTCATTACAAATAAGACATATGTTAAATGAATTAATTAAGGCTCAACCAGGTGATATCATAAGCCTTGAAGCACTGGATGATGTGGCAATACAAAATAATGAAGAAAATGAATTGATACAAATAAAAAGTTCTATTTCGAAGAATAATCCAACTTCTGACAGAGCTGTGGATTTTTGGAAGACTTTTTACAATTGGTTTGAATATGTAAAATATGATGGAATTGAATTAGAAAAGACAAAATTTAGATTGGTAATTCATACTACTAATAATAAAGAGCTTGGGCAAATTTGTAGGGACTTTAATGATGCTAATAATATTAGTGAGGTAAATCAAGCATTAGAAATAGCGATAAGAAAAATTAAAGGTAATGAAAAAGAAATACCAGAGTCATATAAAAAATATATAGATACATTATTTGATGAAGAGAATAGAGAAATTGTAATTGGGATAATTTTAAATTTTAAAGCTAATATGGAAATAGATAGTAAGTATGAAGCAAATTTGTTAAAAAATTTAAGAAATAAAATATTAATAGATACATATGTGGATAAAATTTTTATATATATGCTGGGGTGGATTAATGAAGAAGTTAATAAGGAAACTAAACTTGGAAAACCAGCTTTTATAGAATATGTTAATTTTGAAAAAGAGTTAAAGTCTCAATTAACAATGTATATACAAGATAATGTACTTCAAACAATATCTGTCGAAGTTGAAGATAGTAAGGCAGAAGAAGAAATAAAAAAAGAAGATATATATATAAAACAGCTAAATTTAATAAATGTCAAATATGAAGAGAAGATATCAGCAGTTAAAGCTTTTTTAAGGACTAGTATTGATAAAACAGAGTGGGCAGATAGAGGATTGGTTACTAGTATAAGTTTTAATGAATATGAAAATAGTTTGATAGAAAGATGGAATAATTCAAAAAATCTAATAGAATTGGAAAATTTAGTAGATAACTATGAAAATTCAGGAAAAAAATTATATTATACCTGTTTGAATAGTAATCTTACTAAATTACAAGGCAAAGATTTACCAAGCTATTTTGTTAAAGGAGAATATAATCAGTTGGCAAACAAACTAGTGGTTGGATGGCATTTTAAATATAAAGAATTATTATTAAATGAAAAGAAAGAAGAGTGCAAAAATGAGTAACGAAATAGATTTAATACAAAATCCTGCGATTGGTTCAATCATTATATGGAAGTTTTTATTTGGTTATGGAACTAAATTAGAACAAGATAAATTTGAATTATTGTTTATAGTTTTGCCCATAATATTTAATCAAGAATTGAGAAATTACATAGATTCTACAAGAAAGTCATCTGGCTTTACAAAAGTAATTGAAAAAATGATGAGAGATAAAAAAATAGATATAGTGTACCAAATAAATAATAATGCAGAAAATATGAAAGAATTAACATTGGAGTCTATTCGTGTAGGTATGATTACAAACTTGTTCATGCTTGACGAAATGCTAAATATTGAAGTAGAAGATATAAAAATGCCTAAAGTAAGTAAGAATATTGAAAAAATACTAGAGAATGCAGAAAAAATAGGAAAGTGGCTATCAGAATTAAATATGCTAGAAATAGAAAAAATACTAAAAGTGAGGTTTTAAAAATGAGATTTGAAATTAATAAAATTATCTTATGGCCTAAAAAAATTGACAAGACATATAGAGAAATAAAGTTTTATCCTAATAGTATAAATATTATTACAGGTGCATCAAGAACGGGAAAGTCGGCTATTATTCCTATAATAGATTACTGTTTAGGCTCAGATAAATGTACAATACCTGTAGATACTATTAGGGATGCTTGTGAATGGTTTGGAATCTTAATAAAACTGGAAGGAGAAGAACTGCTATTATGTAGAAGAGAGCCAGGAGAAAAAAGAACCACAGTGGATATGTATATACAAAGAGAAAAAAACATTATAATACCTGACAGGATAACAAAAAATACTACTTTAAGTTCAGTGAAAGATGTGCTGAATGAAATTTTTTCTATGACATTTCTGGAACTAGAGGAGGAAGAAAAGAGTGGTTTTTCAGCTAGGCCATCATATAGAGATTGTATGGCATTTCTATTTCAACCTCAAAATATTATAGCTAATGCAGATGTACTATTTTATAAAGCAGATACAATGGAACATAGGAAAAAATTAATAAATATCTTTCCATATGTATTGGGAGCAATAACGCCAGAAATATTAGCACAAAAACAAATATTAGAAAGAAAAGAAAAAGAATTAGATAAACTGAAATTAGATTATCAAATTATTAAAGATAATACAGATTCATGGAAATCAGAAGTTGGAAAGTGGATATCTATAGCTTATGAATATGGATTAATAGAAAGCAATTGTAATGGTACAGATAGTTTTGAAAATATGATAAAGAAATTAGAAGAAATATCTAAAAAAGATGTAGATAGTTCAAAGATTATTTCAAATAATGTAAAGGAAATTTCTGATGAATTGGTAGAATTAAGAAAAGAAGAAGAGAAAAAATCTAAGGAATTATTTGAAATACAGCATAGATATTTAGAAATGCAAGATTTACTAAGTACTTCAAAAGAATATGAAAGTTCTCTTGAAACACAAAGGGAAAGACTAGAAATATCTAAATGGTTAACTAAAAAAATAGATAACGAAAAGAAATGTCCAATTTGTGGCAATAATTATGTAAGTACGATTCAAAAATTAACAGATTTATCAGAAAATATAAACAAAATAAATTCTAAAAAGAAGAAAATAGATGCAATCCCAATAGTATTTGAAAGAGAATTACAACAAGTGGATAAAGAGAGACAAAAAGTAAGTAATGAATTAGAAGAATTAAGGAAAAGAATAGGAGAAAAATTTGATTATATAAATGAAGTAAATGATACTAAATATACCTTAATATCAATGTCAAGGTTTTTAGGAAAACTGGAAAATGCAGTACAAACCTATAAAAGAATAGGAAAAGATAGTAAACTTCAAGAAGAAATAACAAAATTAGAAGAAGAAGTTTATATACTGAGAAAAAATGTGAATCAAAATGAAATTAACAGAAGAATAGAAAATGCATTGGAAAAAATACAGGCAATTGCTGAAAAATTAATACCAATGTTTGATATAGAAAGGCCAAATGATAAAATTCAATTTTTAATAAAAGATTTAACTATTAAAGTTAAAAATCAAAATGGAAGAGATGACTATTTATGGGAAATAGGAAGTGCCTCTAATTGGCTTGCTTATCATATATCTGTATTATTAGCTTTCCAAGAATATTATCAGAAAAAAAATGGAGTAAAAGTACCTAATTTTTTAGTTATAGATCAGCCAAGTCAAGTTTATTTTCCACAGAAACTGGCGGGAAATAATAGTGATGAATATGAAATAAAAAATGATGAGGATAAGGAAGCTGTAAAAAAGATTTTTTTGGCAATGTCAAATTTCTTAAAGCAGTCAAATTGCAATGTTCAGATAATAGTTACAGAACATGCTGAAAAAGAAGTATGGGATGGAATTGATAATGTGAAATTAATAGAACGTTGGAGAGATGGAGAAAAGTTAGTGCCGTTAGATTGGTTAGATTAAAATTTCTAAAGGCAGGATAGCGTGCATCACGCAACGCCTATACACATTGAAGGACAAGCCTTCAAGAGTTAATCAAAGAATAAAAATTTTATGCAAAAGTGATGCAGAAATTCACCCAATGAATCCCTAAAAAATACCATTCAGAGTGCGACAGTTCACTAAATGAACAAATGCAGAATAAATAAATTACAAAGTTCACCGAGTGAACTAAATAATAGATAAAAATAAATTACGAGTTCACTCGGTGAACTGAAAAATAAAAATATAAAATTATCAGTTCACTAAGTGAACTAAAACCCAAAATACAAGTTCACTCGGTGAACTTACAAAAATATTAATAAAATAAAACATAAAAACCCAAACAACAATCAACATAAAACTATTTTAAATAGACAAAAGGGAAAAAAACGGGAATTGATTTTAGGAAAACACGATATTATAATGGTATTATCAAAAAATGTAAAAACAAGAAGTCAGTCGAAGCTAGCCGACTGGCTTTTTCTGTTGCCTTTTTTGAAATTTAAATCAAGTAAGGAGAATTTTTATGTTATATGAAATCAAATTTGATAATACCGAAAACATCAAACTAAATGAAAACATTTTTAATTGCAGTATAAAAATAGCAATATTAAACAAAACATTTGAAGCGGGATTGATAAAAGAGGAAAGATATCAAGAATTAAAACAAAATATTTTACAAGAATATAATTTAAGCCATATAGGTATTTAAAAATTTTATATTTTTATGTATAATATGCACATAAAGATTCTCTAAACTTGAGAAAGAGAGGTTAATTTTGAAAGTACAAGTTATAGAGAAGAAAAAAGGTCGAATTGATAGAACAACAGGAGAAATAATAAAAGGAAATTTAAGAGTATGTGCCTATGCAAGAGTAAGTACAGAAAAAGAAGAACAAATAAACAGTTACAATTCTCAACTAAAGTATTATGAAGAAAAAATCAAAAGTAATAGCAACTGGAAATATGTTGAAATTTATGCAGATGAAGGAATTACAGGAACTTTAGACTACAAACGAGAGGGCTTTATGAAAATGATGCAAGATGCAACAAACAATAAATTTGATATGATAATAACAAAATCAATATCAAGATTTGGAAGAAATACATTTGATACCCTAAAATATGTAAGACTATTAAAAGAAAAAGGAATAACAATATATTTTGAAGAAGAACACATAAATACTTTAGAATTGTCAGGAGAAATAATGTTAACTGTAATGAGTGCAATGGCACAACAAGAAAGCGAGAATATTTCTTCACATGTAAAATTAGGATTACAGATGAAACTAAAAAGAGGAGAATTAATTGGATATAACGGATGTTTAGGATATGTATATGATAAAGAGTCAAAGCAAATATTAGTAAATTATGAAGAGGCAGAAATAGTAAGATATATCTTTGAAAGATACTGTCAAGGAGTAGGTTGCACAACTATTGCAAAAGAATTAACAAGTATGAAATATACAACTCCAACAGGTAAAAAGAAATGGCATGAATCAACTATAAGAGGTATCTTGAAAAACGAAAAATACAAAGGAGATGTCTTACAAGGAAAAACATATACAACAGATCCAATATCTCATAGAAGAGTGGTAAATATGGGAGAAGAAAACATGTATTATATGCAAGAACATCATGAACCGATTATATCTGAAAGAATGTTTAATCAAGTACAAAAAATTTTACAAAAACGAGGAGGAGTACGAGGTTCTGGCAGAAGAAAAGGAAATTTTAGTAGAAAATATCCTTTTAGTAGTAGACTATATTGTGGCTTTTGTGGTAGTTTCTTAACAAGAAGAAATTGGCACTCAGGAACTAAAAATAGTATTACAGTTTGGCATTGCATGGGATTTGTAAAACATGGAAAAGAAAATTGCCCACATTGTAAAGCTATAAAAGAAACTATTATAGAAGAGGCATTTACACAAAGTTATAAATTACTATGTGACAGTAACAAAGAACTAATACAAACATTCTTAAATGAGATGGAAGAAATAATACAAGAAGAAAGTAACGAAAGTTCTATAAAAAGACTAGAGGAAGAAAAACAAATTTTGAAAGAAAAAATAGATAAATTAATTGATTTAAACTTAAATGGGACTATATCAACAGAAATATTACAAGAAAAGAAGGCTAAATTACAAAACAAAATCAATAAGCTAACTAAAGAACAAGAACACTTACAATTAGAAATAGAAGATTCAATGAGTTTAAATCAAGGATTAAACAAATTTAAAACATTATTTAAGGACAATGAAATTATGCCAAATTTTGATAAAGAGGTCTTTGAATTAATGATAGAAAAAGTTATAATAGGAGAAAAGGGTAGCAAAGGAAAAGCAAATCCAAGAGTAATAACTTTTATCCTAAAAAGTGGCAATGAAATCAAGCGCGAAGAAGATAACAAGAATTCAGTTGTAAAAGAAAATTTGATAACTGAAGAAAATCAAAATCAACAGTCATCATACGAGGCTAGAGAAAACTATCTACAGAAGGTGTCCGAGCCATGTGGAGTGTTGCTCGGTGCTATATCTAAAAGATTCGATACAATAGTTGAATTTACTGCTTTTGAAGATTTTATTAGTTTTGAGAAAAAAGGTAAAAACAAGATTAAAAGAGTAGAAAATCACAAAATTAAAGTAACGATAGAAGTTGATCTGGTTTGCGGAGTAGTATAATTTAGATAAGAAAATTTTATAAATGCTTGGAGATAAAACTTAAAAGGTAAAGTATGTAATAATTTAATTTGTTATATACTTTATTTTTTTGACAAAAAATAGTATAATCAATAGGAAACATAAAAGAAAAAGAGGATATAATGATAAATTTAGAAGAGAATAATATTTACTTTTATTTTAATAAAAACAAACTAATACAAAACTTTAATAATTTTAATGAGTTAGGTAATATATATTATCCATTAAAAACCAATTCAAATGATATTGTAATACAAACTTTACAACCGTTAATAGAAAAAGGAAATAATGGTTATTTGATTAGTTCAATATATCATTTTGAGATTCTAAAAAGTGCAAATATTAGTCCATTAAAGATGTGTTTTATAAATGTATTTGCAGAAAAAAATACAGTTAAGTATTTATACGATAATGGTGTGAGATTTTTTACATTTGATAACTTAAATGCAGTTATTGATTTTTCAAAATATGCAGATTTATCAAAAGTAAAGATAACAATACGATTATCAACAACACAAGTATTTAATGATAAATTTACACATTTAGGAGCAAATTCTGAAGAATGCTTACAAATATTTGCATTTTTGAAAAATAAAAAATGCAATAATTATGGCATTTCATTTTATATACAAAACAATCTAAAAACAGAAGATAATGCTTTAGAAAAAATACTTAAATATATACAAGAAAACTATAATAACTTTAAAATAAATTTTGTTAGTATTGGGGGACTAAAACAGAGTAAAGAAATTGATAAAGAAATGCTTAAAAATTTTAAAGATGAATTGCAAATTAAACAAATAATTTTAGAAGTTGGAAAAAATCTAGTAGAAGATACTATTGAAATGGAGACTAGAATTATTAGAGAAAAGACAGTTGAAAATATTAAAACAGTAATAATTAAGAATGGTATATATAGTGGCTTTTTTGATGTTCTACTTTATAATAGAAAATTTCCAATATATTTAAAAAGTAAGAATGATGGAGACATAAAAATAGAATATACAAAGTCGGAAGTAAATGACTTTGAATTTTATATGTGTGGTGGCTCTTCAGATAGCGGAGATAAAATTGGAGTAATGTATATTGACTCTAAATATAAGGACGAACTAAAGATAGGCGCGAAATTTATTGTAAAAAATGCAGGGGCATATTTTGAAGAATTCTTTATGCCATATAGTAAAGATTTAAAAAAAGTATTTATAGAGGTGTAGTTATGAAATTTAAAATGTTTAGTGTAGTAGTAGGAACTGAAAGTTGTATAGCTTCTTGTCCATTTTGCGTTTCAGGAGTGAAACCAAATGAGGAAAATTTAAAAGAAAGAAAAATAAGTTGGAGAAATTTAAAAATTGCAGGTAATTTGGCAAATAGAAGTGGGATAGATACTGTAATGCTAACAAGTAGAGGAGAGCCAACACTTTTTCCAGAACAAATAACGGAATATTTAAAACATTTAAAAGAATTTCAATTTCCGTTTGTAGAATTGCAATCTAATTGTATTCCAATTAGCCTTAATAAAGAAAAATATGAAAAGTATTTGAAAGAATGGTACAATGAAGGACTAACTACTATAACAATCTCAGTAGTTAGTAATAGACCAGAAATAAATCAAAAAATATATATGCCCAATAGTAGTAATTACATAGACTTGCCAGACTTGATAAAATATTTACATAGTTTTGGATTTTCACTTCGCCTTACATGTGTATGTTGTAAAGACATGATGGACACAGTAGATAAAGTTGAGGAATTTATAAAATTTGCTAAAGAAAATAAAGTTGAGCAAGTTACACTAAGACCTGTAAATGATGAGTTTAGAAGAAAGTCAGCACAAGAATGGATAAAAGAAAATCGATTAACAGATGAACAAAAAATAAAAATGAAAAAATTTCTAGAAGAAAAAGGAACTAAACTATTAGAATTAGAAAGAATAGGAACTATATATGATGTAGATGGTCAAAATGTATGTTTATCATTACCACTAAATAAAAATACAAGAGATACAAACCCAGAAAATGCAAGAAATTTAATATTTTTTCAAGATGGGCATATAAGATATGAATGGGAAATGAAAGGTGGAATATTACTATGAAAGTATACAATGAGCAATCAGATAAATTAATGAGTGAACAATTAATGAAAATACTAGGCAATATTAGAAAGAATAGAAATTTTAATGCGAAAGAATACATAGAACAAAAATCAAATTTGTTAAATAAATATATGAACCAATATGGATTAAAAGCATGTGTAGTAGCTATAAGTGGAGGTATTGATTCGGCAATTGTATTAGGAATTATAAAAAAGGCTTCTGAAAAAGCAGATTCTCCGATCAAAAAAATAATACCAATGTTATTACCAGTAATGAAATCAACAGGTGTAACTAATCAAAACGAGGCAACAAAAAGAGGAAAAGAATTATGTGAAAAATTAGAACTTAAACCATATATTGTAGAATTAAGTAAAATAAATATGGAGATAAGAAATGCTTTAGAGCCAGAAATAGGAATAAAAGGAGAAGATTGGGCAATAGGACAATTAGCTCCATATAGTAGAACACCAATACTTTATTATACAACGAGTTTATTAAATCAAGCAGGTTTTGGAACAATTATATGTGGAACTACTAATAAAGATGAGGGAGCATATTTAGGTTATGTAGGTAAAGCTTCAGATGGAATGGTAGATGTACAAATAATATCAGATATTCATAAATCAGAAGTATATCAAGTAGCAAGAAAATTAGAAGTACCTAAAAGTATTATAGAAGTAACACCAAGTGGAGATATGTATGATAATAGGACAGATGAGACAGTCTTTGGAGCATCTTATGATTTTGTAGAGTTATACTTAAATTATTTAAATATGGAAGATAGTGAAAAAGAAAAATTGATAAATAGTTTAGATAATGAATCAAAAGAACAGTTTGATTTTTATGCCAAAAATTTAGAAAATTTACACAGATACAATTTGCATAAATATATGGCTAAATCTCCTGCTATACATTTAGATTTATATGACAGTAGTGTAAAAGGTGGTTGGGATAATTATTATAAAATTACAAATGAATGGTTGAAAAAATAAAGAAAGGTGAAATCTAAAAATAGATAGTAAGAAAAATTTATGGACAAACAAAAAGAATATCTTTGGGAGATATTAAATTTAGATAAAGATTTTAAATGTGCAGATGTAGATATTGCATATAGTAAGATAGAAAATAAAACAGATAAAGAAAAATTGGCTTGGAAAATATTAAGAGATGAGTATTATAGTGAAGTATATAAAGAATATTTGAATGTAGATACTGTAATAAAAGCTGGTTTTATTTTGGATAGTTTAGAGCTAGAAGACTTAAATTATTATAATTTAAGTTTACTTACTACACCAGTAAGTAAACTTATAGATTTTAAAGAACAAAAAGAAAATCCAATAGTATTATTATCTACTGGTGGTTTTGACCCTATACATGATGGACATATTTATATGATGGAATTTGCTAAAGAAATTTTGGAAAAAGAGGGATATAATGTTATTGGAGGTTATTTATCTTTATCACATGAAAGTTATGTATCAACAAAGCCATATTATAAAATGAATGCTTATGAGAGATTAGATTTATGCCAAGAATGTGTTAAAGATAGTGAATGGCTGATGATAGACCCATGGGAATCAATATATGTAAAAACATATATTAATTTTACAGATGTAATACAAAGATTAGAATTATATTTAAGAAAGCATGTAAATCCTAATATACAAGTAGCATATGTTTTTGGTGGAGACAATAGCGAATTTATGTATTGCTTTGAAAACAAAGGAATAGGAATATGTATTGAAAGAGATGGTTATAGTGAAAAATTTGACCAAATGAAAAAGATGTTTAAAGGGAAAAATAACTTTTTTATTAATAATAAATCAATAGTATCAACATATTCTTCAAGAAACATAAGAAAAAGACAGGTATATAGTTATAGTGAACAGAGTTACAGTAAAAAAGATGGAGATTATGTTATAAGAAATGAAGGAATGATACCTCTAGTAAATTATAAAAACTTTGTTAATGAAGAAAAATTGAAAAATACTCATAACAAGTTTTTAAAGAAATTAATAACATTATTTAGCGAAACTTTTAATAATGAACTAGATATAAAAACAATAGACATGCAGGAACAGTTAGAAACAACAAGTTTGATATTAAATAGTAAACGAACAATAAGTCTTGATACATACTATAGAGGAACTTACGATATAGAAACAAGTAGGTTATTTGATATAAGTGATATACAGAAAAAGTATATATCTTTAATTGGAAGAATAGGACATGATACAATAGAACATCAAATTGAAAGAATAAAAGATGGAAATTATATATTAGTTGATGATGATAGTGTAACAGGAAAAACAATAAGAGAAGTTATGAGAAGATTTCCAGAAAGAATTAATATTGAGCAAATATACCTTTTAGCAAGTATGTTAAATGAAAGAATATTTGATATAGTAGATCTTCGTGATTTCATAATAGGAGTTCAGAATGGGGGATTGGTAGTTAGATTACCGAATGGAGAGATTGCAAGAGCTCCATATATGTTACCTTATGTAAGTTTAAAATCCAGAGCTACAATTCCTGCAATTAAGGAAATGGAATTCTCAATCAAATTGTGGGAGATGAATAAAGAATTTTATCAAGAGATTGGTGGAAATATTACTCTTAAACAAACAGATAATGGATTCAAAAAGTTAATGAATTATATAGGATTTGATGATAATACATTAATTGTTGATATTTGCGATTGGCACATAAATAAATTAAAACTAGAGTAAATGGGAGAAGTTATGTTAGAAAATAGTGAAATAAAAATAGTTGAATGTAAATATGGAGAAAGAGAAGATATAATAAAATTTCTTGTTCAAATTACATCAGAAGAGTTCGGATTTACATATTGGAAGGATTATTTTGAACATAAATTAGTGGAAAAATATAAAACTGGAAATAATAAATTTTGGATTGTACTAAATAAAGAAAATGAAATTATAGGAACATGTGGAGGACTACAACAAACAGATAAAATTATAAAATTTAATTGCTTTTATATAAATGCTGAATATAGAAATTTAGGAATTGGACAGAGATTATATGATTTGTTCTTGGATTTTGCAGAGAAAGAAAAATATAAAGAGATTATACTATGCACATTTAAAGAATTTGATAAAGCAATAAAATTTTATGAAAAAAGAGGATTTAAATTATATGAAACAATAGAAGATGAATTTTGGTACAGAAAAAAGTTATAAAAAGGGAGGTGCAATATAATGGAAAATGAAATAATGGAAAAATTTTTATCTATAAATGAACAAAATTGCAATCCAACAATAGGCAAGTATTCTTCTAAAAAAGAAACTTTTTATGAAGACATAGAAAAATGGCAAAAAGAAAGAGAAAATAAAGAAAATATTATAAAGCCTATACAATTTACTTTTGAGATTACAAATAGATGTAATTGTAATTGCAAAGATTGTGGAATGTCAGCAAATAGTATAAAAGTAGAAAAGAAAAAATTAACTGAAAATGAAATATATAAATTAGTTGATGACTTATATGAACAAGGAGTGCCTGCTTTTGCTATAACTGGAGGAGAACCTTTTTTGGAATTTGATAATATGTGCAAAATGATAGAATATTCTGAAAACAAAATAGATGTTAGTAAAATAATTTCAAATGGATTTTGGGGAAAGAATGTAGAATATTATTTTGAAAAGATGGAAGAAGTTGGAATTTTTAAAAATCAATTTTTTGTCCCATCTATACAAATATCAATAGGAGAGCAAACTATTCCATTAGAATATATATGTAATATTATAAATTATGTTTCTAAACATTATACAATAAAAGAATTAAATTTAGGAATTGTACATACCAGATTAAAAGGAGAAAAAGAATCACAATTATCCAAATTATATAATGTATATATAGAAAAATTTGGAGAATTTCCAAGTGAAAGAATATATTTAACAGATTCATACTATGTAAATAGTAATGCTGAGGCAAAAGATAAAATTGAAACATATCAAATGACAGTATATGATGCTGTGAATGAATGTGATAATAGATTTAATGTAGAAGTTGGAAAATTTGTAAGTCCTAAAATATTTATGAAATGTAATGGAGATTGTTATCCTTGTGAAGTATTTAATATGCATAAAGATTTGTTTTTAGGTAATTATTTTGAAATAGGTTTGGACAAAGTTTTAGAAAACTTAAACTGTAATAAATATGTTAGATTTATTAGAAAATATGGTACAGTCGGATTTAGAGAAGTAATACCAAATAGAATATTAGAGCAAAACTTTTGTGAAACATCTTGCTATGGATGTGAATTTTGTATAAAGTTTTGTGAAGAGAATAATTTAATAAGGTAGGAAAATATGGAAGAAATAATAGAAACACCACATATAAAAGAATTATTTAAAGATGATAACCTATGTATACAAGATGTCTATAATGCTAAGGAAAATTACAATGTAGTGTATATAAATTCTAAATTATATGAAGAAATATTTAACGAAAAATATGAATGGGAAAAAGCAAAGCAAAAAATAACAGAAAAGTTTTCAATAACTTTAGATGAAGAAAAGTCAAATAAGCAAGTAATAGGAAAGGCATATAGTGATAAGCAACTAGATCCAACGGGGATGGCTTTAAGTGGAAATTTGGGTTCTGGTAGGGCATACTTTTATGATTATAATTTTAACATAAAAGGAGATAAAACAAAATTAGCAACATCTCCTAAATCAATTTATAGCAATGGAAAATATGCATTGTCTGCAGCAATTAAAGAAACAGTAATTGCTAATATATTGGCAAAAGATTTTACTATACCAACTTTTGAAACTTTAGCAATATTAGATAAACAAGAAAGATTTGACTTTGAAGATGAATATATGGATGCAGATGATATTATAAGAAAAGAAATTTACAATTTATCTTGCAGTATAGAAATAAGAGTAAATAAAGAAAGAGAGCTATATCGAGTTAGTAATAGTTTAATCAATAAAGACAAATATACAACGGAAGAACTAGAAAAATTCTGTAAAAAATTAGCAAAAATAGAAGCAAATAAGTTTTGTGATAGGTTTTTACATGGTTCATGGTCTGTAGGTAATATATCAACTAATGGGAACTTAATTGATTTTGATACTGCAACTTTTGTAAAAGGAAGATTTCCTCAGTATTCAAATACTAATAAATATAAGTCAAATTATTTTGGATATGAATTGTTAGGACAAAAATTAATGATAAAATCTATTTTAAATAATACAAATATAGAAAATGTTACTAATACTCAAAAATCTTTAGAAGATATGATGGATGAAGAATATGAAAAAAATATGAAAATAAGATTTTGTGATTTAATAGGTTTAGAATACAATTTGCATTACAAAAAGTATAGCAAATATATTAATAGTTTATGCAAAAAATTTAATATATTGTCAAGAAAATTTCTGCCCAATTATTACGAAACAAATGTAGTAGAAGATAATGGAGATATTACAAATTTATTTGACTTCTCAAGATTTTTCCAAAAGTATTTAATATACAAAAAGCAGAATAAAAATAATATGTTATTAGGCATGAAATTGTTACTTAATGACACTGAATATATAGAATATGAAAAAATAGGAATGATAAAAGAAAAGATTGATGAATTTTTTGAGAAAGATTTAGTTGACAAAGATACTATAGATTATTTTATAAATGATGCAATGGATTTTGTTCAAGAATATGATGAATTATTTAGTGAAATTAGTAAAGAATTAGATTTATCTAATATTAAATTAAAACAATATGTAATAAATGCAGATAGAAATTATCTTTATGGTAATAAAAATATTTATGGGGAACTTTCTTATGCTTATGATACAAAGCAAATTGATAATAATTCAATAAATACAATTATAAATGCACTAATTAAAACAAATGTAAGAAACAACTATAATAAGAATGAAGAAAATATACTGGGATTACAATTATATAAAGACTTTCTAACTTATTGGGTTATATCAAAGGAATTTTATTATTTAGTAATAGAGCCATTTTCTAGTTTAGAAATAGAATTTGCGAAAGCTATTATAAATGGAGAGGAAGTAATGATAAGACATTCTTTAAATGAAAGCAATCAAATTATGGTAAGCGAAAAAATAGAATTTAATAATTTACCAGATATATTAGATTTTGATATAAAAATAAAAATTAATGGAAAAGATATAAAGAAAAATTGACATAAACTATATCAAAAACTGTAAAAATTTGACTAAAACCGATTTTTATGCTATTATATATCTTGATGAAGAAGAAATTTTAGGAGGTAATATTATGGGAGCAAGTGATTATAGAAGTTCAAGTTATAGTGGAAAGGGAAGTACAAGCCCAAGTAGAAGTACAAGCACAAGTAGAAGTGAAAGCGTAACAAGAAGAACATCTCCAGTAAGAAGTAAATCAGCAATGGTAGAAATGATTGAATTATTAGAAGAAGTTGAAAGATGCAGAGATGTTGTTACATCAAGACAAGCTGATTTAGATTCTGCAAAAAAAGATTTAGAAAAAGCAGAACAAAAAGTATCAGAACAAATTAACAAACTGGATCCAGAAACAAAAGATAGATTCAGAAGAATGATGGGTGGATTAGATGAAAAAGGGCAAGATGATAATGAAAGATAAGGCTCTTTAATTTAAAAGAAAATTATGAAAGAAGTATTTTGTTCTCATATATCAGAGATATGAAATACTTTTTTATTTAATAAATATATTAATAAGAGGAATAAAAGATGAGATTTGAAGATAATATTGCTGATGATGAATGGGAATGGTATATAGGGCAGATAATTGCAAGACTTATACAAAATACTCATAAATCAAGTATTAAAGATGTTGTTGAAATTGCACCAGGATTTAGATATAAAATAGCATATGCTTTAAAAGAAGTGAATTTTCAAGGAAATTTATATATTATAGATATTGATACTGAAGTTTTAGAATATGTTAATGAAAAATATAAACAAATACTTCCTAATGCTAAAATTATATGTATAAATAAGAGTTTTGAAAATGCTTTTAGAGATATTCCTAATAAATTCGACTTATTATTATCAAATCATTGTATAGATGATATGATAATTGCAAAATATATGAACAACTATAATAAAAATTTTAAAAGTGAAGATTTTAAAGATATACTAACAGAGGCATGGATAAAATTAGGAAAAGAACCTATAAATATTAATGAGATAAGCAGTAAAGTATTTTCTACATTTAAAAAATTCTTTTTAGATAAAACAATTAAAACAATTATTATGAGCCAATATAAGAGCAATCTATATTTTAAAGATGAATTTAAAGAAATGGACAAAATAACTGAAAATTGTTTTAACAGAATAAAACAATTAATTACAATGGATAATGAATATGTTAACAAAATATTAGACTTTTATCCTTTTGGAGAGGATGAAAGATATAGAGGAAAATATCTATTAGATAATACTCAAAATGCGAAAAATTGGATTGTTGGTAAATATGAAAAATTAAATTAGAAGATTAAATCCTACTTAAAAGCACAGAATTTATGAGAATGATAGCAGATGCCATGTTAGGAAAAATTGATATGATACTAACAAAATCAATATCAAGATTTGCTAGAAATACATTAGATACTTTAAAATATGTAAGAATGCTAAGAGAGAAAAAAATTGCTATTTTTTTTTGAAGAAGAAAATCTAAATACAACAACCGGTGCAGGAGAACTAATGCTAACAATATTAAGTGCAATAGCACAACAAGAAAGTGAAAATATATCTTCGCATGTTCTATTAGGATTAATTGGCTATAATTGTTGTTATGGATATAACTACAATATTGAAACAAAAGAAATAACAATCAATGAAGATGAGGCGAGTATTGTTAGATATATAGATATATGTTTGAAAGATATGTAGAAGGAATAGGTTCAAGTATAATAGCAAAAGAACCGACAGCTAAAAGAATAAAAGTTCCAAAGGGCGGAACAAAATGGCGCGAATCAACAATAAGAGGAATCCTAAAAAATTAAAAATATATTGGAGATTTAATTTTAAAGTCAAGGAATTTATGATGAATTATATACAGTAAATAGATTTGAATTTATTCAATTTTGGAAATAGTTCAGAAAGGTAGGAAATATGGGAAAGGTTTTAAAAATCAGAGAAGTTGGAGATCCTATTTTGAATAAAATAAGTGATGAAGTAGACATAGAAAATATAAATGAAGAGATTTTAGACATTATAGAAGATTTAAAGACAACATTAGAATTTGGTACTGGATTAGGAATTGCTGCACCACAAATAGGAATAAATAAGAGAATAATTGTAGTAGGTGCTAAAAAAGAGAATATTAAATATAATGATGCAGGAGAAGTACCTATAACAGCAATGATAAATCCTACTTGGAGAGAAATATCAAAAGAAACGGATATACAATATGAAGGATGCATGAGTGTACCTAGTATTAGAGGTAAAGTAGAGAGATACAAAGATATAGAATTAACATATTACAATGAAAATGGTGAACAAATAATGAAACAAATACATGGCTTTTTTGCAAGGTTAGTTCAACATGAATGTGAACATTTAGATGGAATAGTATTTTTAGAGAGAGTAAAAGAGAAAAATGGATTTTCTACAATAGATAATATTAATAAATATAATTTAAAGGAGAAATAAAGTTATGAAAATAGGAATAGATTTAGATGGAGTAGTTATAGATAGTGAAACAACGTTTAGAACTTATGAGGAAATATTTGATATAGACGTTTTAAAAGGCAATCATTTAATAAACAAAGAAGAGCCGAAATTTCAAGCTAGATATAATTGGACAAACGAGCAAGAAAAAGAATTTATTGAAAAATATTTCTTGATAGTATCAAAAGAAAGCAATTTAATGTCAGGATTTATAGGCATATACAATTTGTTAAAAGAACAAGGGCACGAATTTGTGGTTATTACTGCAAGAGGTGGTTTCGTAAAAAAAATGAAAGATGATGCAATAAGATTATTAGAAGAAAAAAATATTAAGTTTGATAAATATTATTGGAATGTTGACGATAAATTAGAAATTTGTAAAAATGAAAAAGTAGACATTATGATTGATGACGATTGGAAAATTATAAAAAGATTAGCAGATAATGAAGTAAAAACATTATATTTTAGAGATACAAACTTAATGAAATTGGAAGAAAATAAGTACATTAAAGAAGTTAATAATTGGGGAGAAATTTATAGATATATAAAGGAAATGAAAAAATAAATGGATAAGATAACAAATGAGCAAGAACACTTATAATTAGAAATAGAAGATTCAATGAGTTTAAATCAATGATTAAACAAATTTAAAGCACTATTTAAAGACAATGAAATTATGCCAAATTTTAATAAAGATGTCTTTGAATTAATAATAGAAAATGAAAGATAATTTCATTAGATGCACTAGAAAATTTAGATTAGTTCACTGAGCGTACTAAAAGCTAAATAGAAATTCTTAGGTAGTACTAAATTTTTAAAAAAGTTATATAATTCAAATTATTTAATATAATACAAATAGAGGTGTCTTATGAATAAAATAAAAATTTATATTAAATCAATAGCTATTCCGGTGATAATAGGAGGAATAGTAGGATTCGCAATTTCTTCATCTATTGACTATAATTCTTTAGAAAGACCATTTTTATCTCCACCATCAATTGCTTTTCCTATAGTTTGGAGTATTTTATATGTTTTAATGGGCGTATCTTATGGGATTTTAAATACCATATTTATTGTGGGTGTTGTTTGCATCATATTTAAACATAGCTATTTATATTTTAAATAAGTAATATGATTTTTTACATAGAAGTTCATCATGAAAAAATAGTAAGTTATTTATAGAAAGTGCCAATTATACTTGTAAATTTGCATTATTTACAGAGTATAACTGGCATTTTTGTGATTTTCACATCTTTAAATGTCAATTAGGTGGCTTTTGTAAAAACATTAAATTATGTTATGTTTGCATTGTGAAAAATATATTAATATGCTAAAATACAAATAGAAAAAATAGTACAGGCATTAAATGAAATGTGATTGAAAAATGTGCTTATACAAATACATAATATCATATAAGAAAAATATTAAAGTTATAGAAACGAGGAAAAAATATGGCAATTATAGAAGTAAAAAATTTAGTAAAAACATATAAGATTATAGAAAAGGAAGAAGGTTTACTAGGATATTTCAAAAATTTGATTAAACCTAAATACAAAGAATTTACAGCGGTAAACAATATAAATTTTAATATTGATGAAGGTGAATTGGTAGGATATATAGGAGAAAATGGAGCAGGAAAATCAACAACTATAAAAATGCTTACAGGCTTGTTAACACCTACATCAGGAAAAGTTTTGATAAATGGATTAATACCTTATGAAAAAAGAATTGAAAATAATAAGAATATAGGTGCAGTTTTTGGGCAAAAAACGCAATTGTGGTGGGATCTACCTGTTATAGAATCTTTTAGACTAATTAAAAAAATGTACAAAATCCCAGAAAATGAATATAGAAAAAATCTAAAAAAATTTACTGAAATATTAGAATTAGAGGATTTATTAGATAAACAAGTTAAAAACTTAAGTTTAGGACAAAAAATGAGATGTGAAATTGCTGCAACCTTTTTACATAATCCTAAAATAGTTTATTTAGATGAGCCAACGATAGGATTGGATGTTTTTGTTAAAGAAAATATAAGAAAATTTATTAAAGATATAAATAAAGAAAAGAAAACAACAGTAATTCTTACAACGCATGATTTAAAAGATATTGAAGATGTATGTGATAGAATAATACTATTAGACAAAGGAAAAATAATTTATGATGGTGGAAAACAGAAATTTAAAGATACTTATGGAAAATATGTTGTAGCTAATCTTATAGTCAGTTCTAAAAGTCAAAATATTAAGAGTGTATTTAGAACTAGTGATTTTGAGATTTTAGAAGAAACTGAAAACAAATTAACAATAAAGTTTTGTCATGATGAAACAACTATAGTAAAAATTATGAATGAAATTTCTAGATATTGCGTAATAGAAGATATACATATGAAAGAAGCAGAATTAGAAGATATATTAAAAGAAATATACAAAGGAGCACATAAAAATGATAAAAACAATGATAGCATTAGCAAAAATGCAATTTAGACAATACAATATATATAAGTCAAATTTTTACCTTTTTACATTAAATAGAATAGTAGAAGTAATAGTTTATATTTTTGTATGGCAAGCAATCTATAATCAGACGGGTAATGCAGGTGGATTTACTATATCACAGATGATAACTTACTATATTTTAGTAGTATCATTTAGTTCGATAGCTTTGTGGGGAATAAATGAAAATATGGCACATTCTATAAGAAATGGTCAAATAAATAAAGAATTATTAAATCCTATTTCCTATTTTAAATATTATTTTGGAGTGAATTTGGGAGAATTAGTTTTTGCAGTAGTAGTTGGAGTAGCCACTTTTATTATATGTTCACTTTTTTGGAAATTAACATTGCCAACTAGTTTGATAAATTTTATTTTGTGTATTTTTGTTATGATATTAGGAGTACCTATAACATTTTTTATACAAATGATAGTTGGAACTGTAGGGTTTTATACTAATTCAATTTGGGGAATGCAAATTTTAAGAAAAGCAACAATCCAAATATTTTCAGGAATAATTGCTCCTATTACATTATTTCCTTTATGGTTTCAAGAATTATCGAAATGGTTACCATTTAAAGAATTGATATATACACCTGTTAATATATGGCTTGGAAATATAACTATAAATGATATATTTTTTATAATTATAAAACAAATCATATGGGGAATTATTTTGTACTTTATAGCAAGAGCATTTTTCAATCATGCAGTAAAAAATATAACAATAAATGGAGGATAAGATGAAGAAAATATTATATAATATAAGTTTATATCTATCATTTTTAAAAATATCTTTAAAAGAAATACTTATATACAGAATAGATTGTATTGCTGGGATTTTTTCACAACTTGTAGTACAAGCTGTTAGTTTAATTTTTATATTTATTGTTTTTCAAAATACAGAAAATATAGTTGGATGGAGTTTTGAACAAATTTTACTATTGTATGGAGTAACAAGGATTTCTATTGGAATATCTGGATATTGTTTTGATGAGTTATTTGATATTGGGCCTAGATACATACGAAGCGGAGAATTTGATAAAATTTTGTTAAGACCAGTACATCCTTTGATTTCTATAATAGGAGCTTCAAGAGAATTTGTATCAATAGCAGATTTTTTTATTGGCTTAGGAATAACAATGTATATGTTATATAGACTTGCTATTCCAATAACTATATTGTTAATTATAAAAATTATATTTTTTAGTATAGTAGGAGCATTAATAATAGGAGCGATTAATACTATATTTAGTATTTCATCATTTTGGACATATAGGTCAAATGAAGTAATATGGTCATTTTATAGAATGTATACTTTTGCAGAATATCCGCTTGATATATATAATGGTTTTATAAAAATATTAATAACTGTTATTTTGCCTTTTGCATTTGTAGCATATTATCCAACAATGGATTATTTGGGATTAAATAATTATATGATATATTTATCTCCTATAATAGCAATTATATTATGGATAATTGCCATAAAACTATGGAATTTAGCTTTAAATAAATATAGAAGTACAGGAACATAAGATAATTATTGATATAAAAAATAATAAAAATAGAAGTAGTAGAATAAATGGAAATAATGGAAAGAAGAGTAGACTTATCAAAATTACCTACTAAAAAATATGGAGTAGGAACTTGTATTGATTGGAAAAAAGCAGTAGGACAAAAAATTCCGTTTTGTTATGATAATGTAAGAGGAGAGCTTACAATTGTAGAACATCAAAAAGGAAATTATAATGATAAAGTTAAAAGAGAAAAAGCAATAAAAAAAGGAATTTTAGAAAATAAGTATATAGAATTAGATTGTAGATATAGTAAAAAAGAATATTTGAAAAAATCGCTATTAAGTAATTCTAGATTTAATAATATATATAAATTAAATGAAAAAGAAATTGACTGGGATAAATGCCATGAACAAGGAATGAGATCAATGTATATAAAAATTTATAAATATAAGCAAGAAAATCCTAAAATGACTAATAGAGAATTGGCTAATAAATTTCATGTTAATAAAGATACCATAAGTAAAGCAATTAATAAAACAATAATCTTTTATGGAGGTAATAAATGATAATAGAAAAATCCAAAGAATTATTAGAAAAACTAAGAAGGACAAATTATAAAAGGATTCCTAATTTTGGGATGGATGAAGAATCAGACTTTTGTGGATTCAAATGGAAGAACATCAAGAGCACTATTAAATATGATGACAATTCCGAAAGGAATGTTAATAGAAGTACCAAAAGAGAGAAAAAATGAATTTATAAAAGCACAAAGAGAGTCAAACAAAAAAATGGATAAACAAGGATATTTTGAATTATTAAATAATAATAGAGAAGAATTGAAAAAAATAGAAAAAGATAATACAGAACTACCAGTATATAAATTTGTTAAACAGAACTGCGTTGTAGAGTTTTCAAGAAAAAGTGATAAAAATACTGAACAAACTAAAAATATTACAAAACAAAAAATATTACCAGAGGAAAGGTAGAAAATATGAAAAAAATAAAAGAAAAATATATAATAGCACAAAGAGTATTTAAATTAATGGAAGATGATCATGTTGGAGCATATTCGGCTCAATGTGCATATTATACAATTTTATCATTTATTCCATTTATAATATTAGTTATTACATTAATTCAATATACAGGAATACAGCCACAAACATTATTTGAAGCTATTACAAAAATAGTGCCAGAAAGTATGAATGATATGGTTTTAGGAGTTGTAGAAGAGGTGTATTCAAAATCAATAGGAACTATTTCAATTTCAATAATATTTACCATATGGTCAGCAGGAAAAGGATTGTTTGCTTTAACAAGTGGGTTGCAAAATGTATATAAAATTCATACAGAAAAACATGTATCTTATCTGTATTTGCGATTAAAGGTTTTTGTTGAAACTATAATATTTATTATGTTGATAGTGTTAGGATTGATTTTATTAGTATTTGGAGATAGTCTTAAGTATATTATTCAGCAACAATTAGAAGGTATTAAAAATTATAATGTGTTAATGTCAATATTTACTCAATTAGTGTTTTGGATTATAACATTTGTGATATTCTTATTTATATACAAATTTATTCCGAAACATGATATGAGCTTTAAAGGACAAATATATGGAGCGGTTTTTGGTTCTATTGCATTAAACGTAATTTCATTTATATTTTCAAAATATTTATATATTTTTAAAGGTTTTTCATTGACATATGGAAGTTTAACAACTTTAATGTTAATTATGATGTGGACGTATGCGTGTTTTTATACAGTTTTATTAGGTGCTGAAATAAATAAATTACCTGGAATAATGCATAAAGATTAAGTTACTGTAATATCAATATACTATAAACCATATCACAAAAATGGAAAAATTTAACAAAAATATTGAAAATGTAAAAGAATTGTGATATAAAACATTATATAGTTTTTTTATAAAAAACTATATAATCAAAATATTAATATGTTAAATACAAAAGATAGAGAGGTGATAATATAAAAAGTATAAGTAAAAGGGATGCAATTAGGTGTGGAATAAAAAATGAATATTCTATTATGGAAAATGGAGAAAAGAGGTTTAGACAGATATGTTTAAAAGATAAAACTGCATATATTCGTGCAGAAGGAGGAAATGTGGGATATTGGCAAAATAGTCATTATCATAAGTCAATAAGAGAAGTATATATTGTTCAAAAAGGAATGATTTTATTAGCACAATACATAGAAGGAAATACAAAAATTAATAGGGTAGAAAAAGGTAAAATATTTAATGTTGAGCCAAATGTACCTCATAATGTATACATGTATCCTAATACAGTTTTACATACTGTAAAATATGGAGAAGTAGAAGAATATGACTGGCAAGAATTTAAGGAGTTAGATAATATATTAAAAAATAAAACAATGAAAGAACTAAAAAAATATATTCAATAATATATAAAATGTTTTATTTATTATAGGATTTTCTAGTATCTTACAATAAGTAAAATATTTTATATAAAAATAAAAAGTAAAAAAATAAAAAAAATTTTAAAAATGTATTGACAACTATAAAAAAAATTAGTATAATGAATCTCGTCGAAAGGACAAACGGTCGCTTAGCTCAGCTGGGAGAGCATCTGCCTTACAAGCAGGGGGTCATAGGTT
>ENA-OPWR01000089-OPWR01000089.1-human-gut-metagenome-genome-assembly--contig:-NODE-89-length-82398-cov-5.799631_pt1 | contig 82398 bp, 91 predicted proteins | sample MGYA00241507_ERZ502006 | MGnify/ENA primary metagenome ERZ502006 (study PRJEB25962, sample SAMEA2043041) | human gut metagenome | biome: human gut; feature: human-associated habitat; material: faeces...
AAAGAAAGCATTTTAAGATTTATAACTTTATGTAATGTCGCGTCGACTCTTAATCTGACGGTCGGAGGTTCGACCCCTCTATGGCGCACCACTTTTGCGATATAAATTATTATATCGCTTTTTTTGTATTATAAAAAAATTCTTCGAACTTACGGCAATATAAACTTAATAAAAACTAATTGACATAAAAAATAATCTTGGTGTATAATTAAACTCTAAAAGTTTCAATTGAAAAGAGGAAAAAAATGAAAAGTAAAAAAGATGTAATTATAATTGAGGAAAATCCACATTTTACAAATAAATTAAAAGAGAAGTTAGAAGATAAAGTAAATATAATTAATATAGAAAGCATTAAAGAAGCTTTAGAATGTTGTGGTATCAGTTCTGAAATGAAATATGAGAAAGGTAATATTTGTCCAGATATAGTTGTTATAGGGGATGGATGTAAGATTTCGAAAGATTTACAGAATAGATTAAAAGAAGAGTTACCAAAATTATATAATCAAAAGATGTTGGAAGAATTTATGCCTGCATTTTATTGTAATTTATTTAAGAATGGAATAAACAATAGTTTATCAAAATCACCTAAGGTTTGTATCTGTGCAGATTTAAAACAATACCCAATTAAAGGAAAAAATCAGGATATTACAGCTAAATTAGGATATTGTTTACAACATGATATTCCACTTATGAATAAAAATAAAGATAATGAAGAGTTAATGGTAACTGTATTAAAAGAATATATAATGAAAATGTGCAATATAAAAGAAAATAGAAGTTATAGATAATTTTTGAAAACATATAAAAGTAATGTTATTGACAAATTTATTTTTGAAGTCTAAAATTAATAGTATTAAAGAAAATAGAAGAGGTGAGAGGTTTGCTAAAAATATATAATACAGATATTGAAACAAATGAATTTCAAGAAATTAGAGAATTTAAAAAAGGATCATGGATTAATTTAGTAAACCCGTCTGAAAATGAAATAAAAAAGGTATGTGAGAATATAAATATTCAGGAAGATTTTATTAGAGATGCATTAGATTATGAGGAAAAGGCCAGAATTGATAAAGAGGAAGACGATAACACAATACTTTTTGTAGTTGATGTTCCAATTAGTGAAAAAGGAGAAGAAAATGAGATATATACTACTATGCCACTTGGAATGATAGTGGTTAGAGATGAGTTTTTTTTAACAGTTTCATTAAGAAAGAATAAAATAATTGAGAGTTTTGAAAAAAGAAAAATAAAAAATTTTCAGACATATAAAAAAACAAGATTTATTTTTCAAATTTTATATTTGAATTCATCATATTATTTAAATTACTTAAAACAAATAAATAAAGAAACAGAAATAGCAGAATATATTTTAAAAAATTCAATGCAAAATAAAGAATTATTAAAATTATTAAGTTTAGAAAAGAGTTTAGTATATTTTACAACTTCTTTAAAATCAAATGAAATTGTAATGGAAAAGACGTTAAGAGGAAAGATAGTAAAACTTTATGAAGAAGATGAAGAAATATTAGAGGATGCTATTACTGAAAATAGACAAGCTATTGAAATGGCACAAATTTATAGTAATATTTTAAATGGAACAATGGATGCATATGCTTCTATTATTTCAAATAACTTAAATGGGGTTATGAAGTTTTTAACATCTATAACAATTATTTTAGCAGTTCCAACTATGATTTCTAGTTTTTGGGGAATGAATGTTAAGCTACCATTTGAAAATAGTCCAATGGGATTTTTGATAATGGTTTTAATAGCTATTATAATGACAATAGCAGTTACTTTATGGTTAAATAAAAAAGATATGTTAAAATAAAATATACCAGTTAGCTTTTATAAAAGTTAACTGGTATATTTATATAATGTTTATTAATTTATTTCATTACCTACAATGTTTTTTATTTTTTCTAATTGTTTTTTTAGGTCTATGTATGTAGCTTGACCTATAGAAGTGTCGGTGCCAGTTTCGTAATCACTAATTGATTTTTCTATATCTAATATTTTCATTCTTTTTAATTTAGAAGAAGATCCTTTATACATATATATAGGAATATAATTAGCTTTATCAATTGTAATTTTTCCATCTGAATGTTTAGTTATTGTTAAATTTAATATAATAGAGTTTCTTGTATTTTCGGCATTTTGGTCACAAATAAAATTGCCACATGCATAAATAACAAAACCATCTTTTGTAGATCCATCAGCTAAAGTAATAGTTCTTTTTTCCATTTGTTCTAATACATGAGGATGATTTCCTAAAATTACATCTACCCCATTCTGAAATAAGAAATCTGCTAATTCTTCTTGTTCAGAGTTTGCAGTTGTTCTATATTCTGTTCCCCAATGCATACAAGCTACAATCATATCAACTCCTTCAGATTTTGCTTTATTAATGTGTTTAGTTATTAAATCTTTATCAATCAAATTAACAGAAAAAGGTTTATCAGAAGGAACGGGAATACCATTGGTTCCGTAAGTATAATCAATAAATGCTATTTTAACGCCCTTAACATCTTGAATTAAAATTTTATCTTGTTCTTCTTGGGTTTTATAAGTTCCAAGGTGCTTAATACCAGCATCATCAAGAACGTCAATAGTTCTTGATAGTCCACTGAATCCCATATCTAAGCAATGATTACCAGCTGTTGAAATAATATCAAGTCCCATATCTTTCAAATTATAAGCTAATGCATCAGGGGAATTAAAGGTTGGATAGTTACTATAACCACGGTCTTTTCCAGCAAAGCTAGTTTCTAAATTTCCAATAGAAATGTCTGAATTTTGTATGTAATGACTAATATTTTTGAATACATAAGAAAAATCATAAGTATCTGATTCTTTATTATAAGCATCCCAATATTGTGTATTATGACACATAACATCTCCAATCGCAGTCATTGTAAAAGTTGTATCTGTGACTTGAGTTGTGGTTGATTCAGAATTAGAGCTAATCTGTGATTGTGATTTTTCAATATCATTTTGCTTTAGTATAAAGTTATAAAATAAAAAACCAACAATTAAAATAATAACAAATGAAAAAATAATAGCTATTTTATTATTATTTTTTTTACTTTTTAAATTTTTTTTCATAAAAATCCCTCTCTTTTATTTTAATATATACAAAATATCATATAAAATAAAAAAATTCAACAATATGTATAAACAAAAAAAAATAGCATATAATAAGTACAAAAGAAAAGTAAAGGAGGAAAAAATGAAAGTTATAGATAAAATAGCTTTAGTTTTAATTATAATTGGAGCTATTAATTGGGGATTAATTGGATTTTTTAATTTTAACTTAGTAGCAGTTATATTTGGAGAGATGACTTGGATTTCAAGAGTTATATATGTTTTAGTAGGAATATCTGGTTTATGGGGAATTAAATTATTATTTGATGATTAAATATAGAGTAGAATTGTTTAAATAAGACAGTTCTACTTTTTTTATATTATAGTAAAACTTAAAAGCGTTTTTTACTTGAAAATAAACGAAAAATGATATATAATACCATCGATTTAGAATTAGGAGGATAAGAAATGTTAAGTGCAAATGGAGTTACAGTTAGATTTGGAAAAAGGGTGTTATTTGAAGATGTAAATATACGTTTTGGAAAAGGAAATTGTTATGGAATTATAGGAGCAAATGGTGCTGGAAAATCTACATTTTTAAAAGTTTTATCAGGAGAGATAGAACCAAGCAAAGGAGATGTAAGTTTAGATAAAGGAGAAAGACTATCTGTTTTAAAACAGGACCACTTTGCTTATGAAGATTGTACTGTTATGGATACAGTAATTATGGGAAATAAAGAGTTGTATGACATAATGAAGGAAAAAGATGCAATTTATAGTAAACCAGATTTTTCAGAAGAAGATGGAATGAAGGCAGCAAAATTAGAAGAAAGATTTGCTGAATTAGACGGATGGAATGCAGAGTCAGATGCAGCAAAACTTTTAAATGATTTAGGTATTATTCCTGAAAATCATTATAAATTAATGAAAGAAATAGAAGCCAGAGATAAAGTAAAAGTTTTATTAGCTCAAAGTTTATTTGGAAATCCAGATGTACTTTTACTAGATGAACCTACTAATGATTTAGATTTAAAAAGTATTAACTGGTTACAAGAGTTTTTAATGGAATTTGAGAATACTGTAATTGTAGTATCTCATGATAGGTACTTTTTAAATAAAGTTTGCACACATATAGCAGATGTTGATTTCGGAAAAATAAAAGTTTATCCAGGAAATTATGACTTTTGGTATGAATCTAGCCAATTAGCATTAAAACAAGCAAGAGAACAAAATAAAAAGAAAGAAGATAAAATAAAAGAATTACAAGATTTTATTGCAAGATTTAGTGCTAATGCATCGAAATCAAAACAAGCAACATCTAGAAAGAAAACTCTAGAAAAAATAGAACTAGATGATATAAAACCATCTAATAGAAAATACCCATATGTAGACTTTAAACCAGATAGAGAACCTGGAAAAGAAATATTACAAGTAAAAAATATATCTAAGACAGTAGATGGCGTAAAATTATTAGACGGAATTTCTTTTGATGTAAAACAGGGAGACAAAATTGCATTTTTAGCAGATAATGAACTTGCTAAAACAGTATTATTTCAAATAATTGCAGGAGAATTAGAGCCAGATGCAGGAGAATTAGTATGGGGAACTACAATTACACAAAATTATTTCCCAAAGGATAATAATTATTTGTTTGAAACTGATGAGAATGTAACAGAATGGCTTAGAAAATATTCGAAAGATCCAGACGAAACATATGTTAGAAGTTTCTTAGGAAGAATGTTATTTTCAGGTGATGAAGCATTAAAAGAAGTTAAAGTCTTATCAGGAGGAGAAAAAGTAAGATGTGTTTTATCAAAAATGATGTTATCGGGAGCGAACTTTTTAATTTTTGATGAACCAACAAACCATTTGGACATGGAAAGTATAACATCTGTCAATGAAGGAATGAAGAAGTTTATTGGAAATATTTTATTTACATCACATGACCATGAGTTAACTCAAACAGTAGCAAATCGAATTATTGATATTAAAGAAGATGGTAAAGTGATAGATAGAGAAGTTACTTATAATGAATATTTAGGTGTAGAATAGAAAAATTCGAGTTATAAAGTAAATAAATATTTGGTTAAGGAAGGAATAACAAATGGATAAGATAATAAATACGATTGCAGAAGAATTAAATATAAAGCCTAATCAGGTTGAAAGTACAGTAAAATTAATAGATGAGGGTAATACTATACCATTTATTGCAAGATATAGAAAAGAAGTAACAGGAGGATTAAGCGACGAAATCCTTAGGGATTTAGGAGAAAGACTAACATACTTAAGAAATTTAGAAAAAAGGAAAGAAGAAATTATAAAGTCAATAGATGAACAAGGAAAATTAACTGATGAAATATTGCAAGCAGTTGCTATAGCAAAAACATTGTCAGAGGCAGAAGATATATATAGACCATATAAACAAAAGAAAAAAACAAGGGCAACAGTAGCTAAAGCAAAAGGCTTAGAACCATTAGCAAAAATAATTATAGAACAAAAAGAAGTAAAACCAATAGAAGAAGTTGCAAAAGAATATGTAAATATTGATAAATTATCTGATGAAGATAAGAAAAATAAAGATAAAGTTGTTGCAAATGCTGAAGATGCAATACAAGGAGCATTAGATATTATTGCTGAAGATATTTCAGATAATGCTAAATATAGAAAAGAAATAAAGAGAATATGTTATAGAGAAGGTCAAGTAGTAACTAGAGCATCTAAGCCTGAAGAAAAGTCTAATTATGAAATGTATTATGAATACCAAGAGGCAATAAAATTTATTCCAAGTCATAGAATTTTAGCAATTAATAGAGGAGAAAAAGAAGAATTTTTAAAAATTAAATTAGAAAAACCAGAAGAGAAAATATTGAAATATATTGAAAAAGATATAATAAAAAATACAACTCAATTTACAGAAATGTTAAAAACAACAATTGAAGATAGTTTTAAAAGATTAATAGAACCTTCAGTTGATAGAGAAATACGTTCAGATTTAACAGAAAAAGCAGAAGAAAAGGCAATAAAAGTATTTGGAAAAAATTCAAAACAATTACTACTAGGAGCTCCTATAAAAGGTAAAACAGTTATGGGATTTGATCCTGCATATAGAACTGGATGTAAAATAGCAATAATAGATGAAACAGGAAAATTGTTAGATTATACAACAGTATATCCAACAGAACCTCAAAATGATGTTGTAGGAGCTAAAAGGGAATTACTTAAACTAATTGAAAAAGATAATGTAGATATGATTGCAATAGGAAATGGAACAGCTTCTCGTGAGTCTGAAATGTTTGTAGCAGACATGATAAAAGATACAAAAAGAGATGTACATTATGTAATTGTAAGTGAAGCGGGAGCATCTGTTTATTCTGCATCAAAACTAGCAACAGAAGAATACCCAGATATAAATGTTTCTATTAGAGGTGCAATATCAATTGCAAGGAGATTACAAGACCCATTAGCAGAATTAGTAAAAATAGATCCAAAAGCTATAGGAGTTGGACAATATCAGCATGATGTAAACCAAAAAAAATTAGCTGAGAGTTTAACTGGAGTAGTAGAGGATAGTGTTAATAAAGTAGGAGTTGATGTAAATACTGCAACACCATCTTTATTATCTTATGTATCAGGAATTAATAATACTATTGCAAAAAATATTGTAAAATATAGAGATGAAAATGGAAAATTAAAAAATAGAAAGCAATTATTAAAAGTTCCTAAACTTGGAAAAGTAGCCTTTGAACAATGTGCAGGATTTTTAAGAATATTAGATGGAGATAATCCTCTTGAGATAACTGCTGTACACCCAGAAAGTTATGAAGTTGCGGAGAAATTATTAAATGAGATTGGCTTTGATAAAAAAGACTTAAAAGATAAAGAAAAATTAGAAGCTATACAAAATAAATTAAAAACAGTTGATATTGCAAAAACTTCAACAGATTTAAATGTAGGAGAAATGACATTAACAGATATTATAGAAGAGCTTTCAAAACCAGGAAGAGATCCTCGTGAAGATATGCCAAAGCCAATTTTACGTAGTGATGTATTAAAATTAGAGGATTTAAAAGAGGGAATGGTATTAACAGGTACAGTAAGAAATGTAATTGATTTTGGAGCTTTTGTGGATATAGGTGTTAAACATGATGGTCTTGTACATATATCTGAAATGAGTGAAAAATTTATTAAAAATCCATCTGATATTGTATCAGTTGGAGATGTTGTAAAAGTTAAGGTTATTAAGATTGATAAAGAAAGACAAAAAGTTGGATTATCAATGAAAGTATAAAATATAGAATTTTATATAAAAGAATAAGTCATATAATAAAAAATATAATAATTTCGGCTCAATACGAACAAATATAAAATCTAAAAATAGCTAAATGATACTTCCCAAAAGAATTTTGGGTTCCCTCATTTAGCTATTTTAAAATTTTCTAATTTATTTTTCAATCACATTCAATTATTATATCTTTTATTATATGACTTATTCTTTATTACATGAATAAATATTTTACTCTGTCATATATTTATTTCTAATTTCTTCAATTTCGTCATAATGATTTTTCAAAATATCTAAGAAAACATCATCAATATTAGGGTCAAATTGAGTTCCTCTAAATTTTTCGAATTCAGAAATAACAATATCAATAGGTAAAGAATCTCTATAAGCGCGTTTTGATGTCATTGCATCAAAACTATCAGCAATAGAAGCAATTCTTGCCAAATATGGAATATTTTCACCAGCTAATTTGCCTGGATATCCAGTACCATCATATTTTTCATGATGATGTTCAACAATTGGTAAAATATTTTGAAATATTTTTGCGTGTGACAAAATATGAACACCAATATTAGGATGTTGCTTTATTTGAGAATATTCATCATCATCAAGTTTCCCGTTTTTTTGTAAAATTGCGTCAGGAACACCGATTTTTCCAATATCATGGAATAAACCACCAATTCTTAAAGTATTTAAATCTGCTTCTGGTAATCCTAAATATTTTCCTATTAAAACAGAATATTCAGAAACACGGTCAGAGTGACCACGAGTATAAGTATCTTTTGCTTCTACTGTATAACGTAGAGTTTGAATACTTTCTAAGTAAGCACTTTCTAACTTTTCGTAAGTATCTGATAATTCATCATTAATTTTTTTGATTTGATTCATTTGTTTAATAGATTTAATTCCAGACTCAATTAATAAAAGCAACTGATCAAATTTGTCTCCCTTTTCACAATATCCTTGAATATCTAATCGTTTAATTGTCTCTAAAGGCGGAGCTAAATCTTTATGTCCAGTTAGTAACAAAATATACAAGTCTTTATTAAATTTTCTGATTTCTTCTACTACTTGATCACCATGAAATGGAGTCATAATGAAGTCTAAAATCATTAAATCAAAATGCTCATTTTTTACTTTTTCAATTGCTAATTGAGGGTCTGTAACACCTGTAAAATTATAGCCAGATCTTTTTAAAAATATAGATAAAGAATCAATAATACCTTCTTCATCATCAACGGCTATAATTTTATAATTATTATTTTCATTATTTTCTAAATTTTGCAATCCTTTTCTCATATTAATTCCCCATTTTATTAATATTTGTTCACATTATATTAATAAATGCTAGAAAAATCAATAGATTTTGTTAAAAAAATTATGTAAAAAATAACCAATTTTTATATAGTAACACTTTGAGTGTGATAATATAAAATAAAAATGAATTAAACTTGTAATGTTTTATAAATAAAACTTTAAGTTTAATTCATTTTTTAGTTATTTATAAGTAAAACTATTGTAAAGGTAATGTTATAGTAAAAGTAGTACCTTTTCCTAATTCGGAATCAACTGTAATATTGCCATTGAAGTGTGCTTTTATTGTAGAATATGACATATATAAGCCTAATCCTGTTCCATTTTTTCCTTTAGTAGTTATCATTTCTTTAAATAATTTTTCTTTTACTTTATCTGGTAGTCCAGATGCATAATCTTTAATTGAAATAAGTAGATTATTGTCTTCTTTTTCAACTATCAAATCAATTGTTTGTTCTGTTTTTCCTTCATATGCTTGGATTGAATTTGAAACCATATTATTAATTACTTGGACTAAACTATTTACATCTCCATGAATTATAGTATTTTCGTCAGTTTTTAGTGAAATATTTAAATAAATAATAGCATTTTTTAATTCATGTTTCATTAGGATATTTACTCTTTTTAATAATTCTTCAATTGTAAAAGAAATATCTTCTTCATTTGAAAGATTAACAGCTTGTCCTTTTACTGTTGTAATAATATCTGACATATATTCTGTATAATCTTTGATTTTAACAATCCAAGAATTCATATCTTTAGCAATATCGTGATGATCTTGAGAGTTTACATCTGGATCATCAATAGAAGAATCATATTCTTTAACAAGATCAGATAAACCTTCTGCTGCTCCTGAGATAGACATGATAGGTGTTTTTAAATTATGTGCTATACCACCAATTAGTTGTCCTAAAGAAGCTAATCTTTCACGTTCCATTAACATTGATTGGTTTGATTTTAATTGATTTACATTATTTTTAGTAAAGCTTTGTGTTAAATTAAATGATAAAGAAAGGTCTGCTAATTCATCTTCGGATGTAACAATTAAATTATTATTTAAATTAATATCATTTTTATTAGTAGAAGCAATTTCTTTTAGTTTATTTGAAACTGTTTTTATTTCTCTCGAAAGTGAAACAGAAACATAAACTAATATAAAGAAAATTATAATATATAAAACAATATCACAAGTTAAAATGGCTTTTAAAAATGTCGGTTGCATAGTATTATATCTAAAACCTGCATAACAAAAATCACCATTAGTTAAATAACATTTTATTGCAATACCTTCACTATCTAAGCAAAAATAATCATATGTTCTTCCATTTTGCATTTCTGACTTTTCTAAAGTATATTTAACAAAAAAGTTTTCTAATTTAGAATTATCTGATACAAGTTGATTTCCATTACTATCAATAATAAAATATTGATGAGAGTCATCTAATAATGTTATATTTTTTAAAGTTGTTTCTATTTCTTCTTTTGAATCAAAAACTTTATCAAAAGAATTAGAAATTATTGTTAAATAAGAGTTATAGTAAATATCTCCAGTTTTTTTAGAAGCTTGTACATAACCTACAAGAGAGATGAAGATTAAAGATACAAGTACTAAAGGAGAAAATTGTAATATTAACTTGACTGGGAGTGATTTTAATTTACTCCTTCTTTTTTCAGAATATTCTAATTCTATTTTTTGCATCAAATCAGGATACATTGTATTTAGTAAATTTAATATATATCCAAATTCATTTTTTGAAAATACAAAACTTATTACAGATGCTAATGTAAAAAATGATAAATAAATCAAACATATTTTTAAAATAGTTACAGGATAAGCATCTATTATAATAAATGTCAGAGGTAAAAATATTAAAGGTAATAATATTTCTAGAAAATATAATAAGTAAGGTGTATTATAGCAAAAACCTCTGATTTTGTGTAAAATTAATAGCTTTTTTTGTGATGATAGTTTTTCATTATTTTCACTTAATTTATAAAATTGTTTATATATCAAGTAAGCTCTGATAAATAATATAATTAAGCTACAAAATACAATAATCATAATCAATAAAACATATTGTCCGAGTGTATGTAACTCCATCAAATTCAACTTGAAATTGATTATCTACACTCTCAGGTGGATAATTTAGTATCTTGGGTAAGACGGGGTATAAACATAATGCTATTAAAATTGGAATTATTAAATACAATAAAATAATTCGCAAAAAACAAGTGTTAATTTTTTTCTTCATTTGTTTTAGTCTCCTTTGTTAATATATTTTTTAAAGAATTTATTAATATAATTTTTGTCGATTGTTGGCCAAGATAAATGTGAATTTTTCATGTAATTAATAGTAAAATCGTTTTTCATAATAATATTAGAGTTGTAAGAAGATTTACTTGTTAAGTCATTTATTATTCCTAAGATATCTGATTTGTTTTTAATATATTCATAAAATTTTTCATCAGATACTACTTTAATTTTTTGATTTTCGGGTTTTAATTGATTAATTAAATCAACCAATTTTATTTCTTGATTATTGTATATATGAAATACTTTTTGATAACTACTATTAAGTAATATTAAAGAAGAGATAATATCTGCACAAGTATCAACAGGGCTTAAATCAATCTTAAAATTAGAGAAAGAATTAGCTAATTTATCTAATTTAGAAAGAGTTATAACTCTATTTAAGAAGGCATTTTTATCATCATTTTCTTGAAATTTCGCATCAGAGTATCTAGCGCATATATTTCCAAGACGATAAATAGATGCTTTTAAATCAGAGTGCAAAATAGCTTCTAAAATATTGTATTCAGCTTCAAATTTAGTTTTTATATAAATATTTTCAGAATAATTTTGCCCTATGTAAAGGACATGTTCATCAAAAATACTAGGTTTTGAGTTTTCAGGAAGTGAAGCTGATATAGAAGTAGTAGATATATGGTTCATATAAATAGAAAAATCTTTACAAAAATCAATGATATGGTTAGTTCCAGTTACATTGATTAGCTCAAATAAGTCCTTATTACCATAATGGTCAACAATAGCTGCAGAATGAATAACCAAATCAATGGTTTCTCCTAGTTTATGATATTCTTCATTAGATAAACCTAATTGTGGTAAAGAAATATCTGCAACTAATACATGAATACGACTATCTACATATTGTAACATAGAGTTTCCAAAATAGAAAGATAGTTTATTTAATAATCTTTCTTTGGAGTCTTTTCCATTTTTATGACGAACAACGCAATAAACATTACTATTTGTTTTGTGCATTAATTCATTTAATATATGAACACCTAAATAACCAGTAGCACCAGTTAATAAAATATTTTTTACAGATAATTTTTCTGGTGAAAAATCTTCTTTAAAGTTGTAAAAAATATTATCAGAAATGGTCCTTTTATATACATTAGATTTTTTAGGATAATAGAAATTATCTGAAATTTCCCTTATTGTTTTTAACTCATAAATATCTTGAATATTAACAAGATAATTTTCTTCAAGTAATTCTATTGTAATTTTCATTAAAGTAAGTGAGTCTGCACCTAGTTCTAGAATGTTATCATCAATACCAATTTGTTTTATATGCATAGAATTTTCTAAGATTGACTGGAATGTTTTTTCAAAATCATTTCTAGGAGCAATGTATTTTTTCTTTTTTTCAACTTTAATTTCCATTGATAATAAAGCTTTTCTATCAACTTTTCCATTGCTAGTAAGAGGTAATTTGTCTAAAAATACGAAAAAGTTTGGTACCATATATTCTGGAACAAGTTTAGAAATATAAGTTTTTAAATTATCAACAGATTCTTTTTCATCCATTACTACATATGCCACAAGATAAGAGTCTGTATCTCCGTTCTTTTTAGGTAATACGACACATTTATTAATATGAGGATGTTTTAATAATTTGCTTTCTATCTCTCCAATTTCAATACGAAATCCCCTAATTTTTACTTGATTATCAATTCTACCCATATAATACAAGTCTCCATTAGAGTCAAGTACAGCATTATCGGCAGAATGGTATAAGATTTCATCAGGATAATAAGGATTTTTAACAAATCTATTTTTATTAAGTTCAGGACGATTTAAGTAACCTTTACAAACACCAAGCCCACTTACACACATTTCACCTTCTACACCAAAAGGCAAAATATTAAGATATTTATCCATAACGTATACTTTTAAAGTAGGTATTGGTTTTCCAATATTAGAATCACTAGAAAGCAAATCTTCATCACTTAGTTCTTTAAATGTAACATGAACTGTTGTTTCAGTAATTCCATACATGTTAATTATTTTAGTAAAAGAATATTTTTCTTTCCAAGGTCGTACTAAATTTGGCTTTAAAGCTTCTCCTCCAAAAATGATATAACGAACAGATAAAGAATTATCAGTATTTAAAAGTTCTCTATCTAATAAGTTATAAAAATAAGTAGGAGTTTGATTTAATACAGTTACTTTTTCATCTCTTAATAGTTGCAAAAACTTCTTAGGATCTTTTGCCGTTGGCTCAGGTACTAATATTAATTTACTACCATATAATAAAGAGCCATATAATTCCCAAACAGAGAAGTCAAAAGCAACTGAATGAAACATAGTCCATACATCATTTTGGTTAAAATCAAACTGGAAGTTGCTGTTTTTTATTAAACGTACAACATTTCTATGGCACAACATAACTCCTTTAGGAGTACCAGTAGAGCCTGAAGTATATATAATATAAATTAAATCCTCAGGTGAATTAAGACAAGGCAAATTAATAGTATCGTTTTTATAAATAGGATTAGAATCTACATTATCTAATAAATAACATTCAATAGGAATATTTAAATCTTTTTGATGAAGTTTGTTTGTTAAAAAGATTTTTGCTGAGCTATCTTTTAACATGAAAGATACTCTTTCTTGTGGATAAGATAAGTCGATAGGTAAATAACTGCCACCTGCTTTTAAAATACCTAAAATTCCAACTACCATTTCAAGAGATTTGTTTAAGCGAATGGCAACCACATCATTTGGTTTTATTCCTATATTTCTTAAAAAATGAGCTACTTGATTAGCCTTTTTATTTAACTCATCATAAGTTAAATAAGAACCATTGTATTTAATAGCAATATTATTAGGAGTTAGTTGTACTTGTTCTTCAAATAGTTGAGAAATTGTTTTATTAGAAGGATAAGAACAATCATTTTTTTCTGAAAGTGCTAAAATTGCTTTTAATTCTTTAGGTGTCGTAATTAAAATGTCTTTTAAATTTATTTTTGGGTTTTTTAAGATTTGTGAAATTATATATAAAATTCTAGAATGAATTTGTCTAATATCTAAATCTGTATACTTTGATATTTTATAATCATAAGCAATATTAATAGAACCAGAATCATTCAAGTCAAAAAGATGAATGTCAAAGTCATCAGAAATAGAACCATTAAAACTCCATTCAGAAGAATATTTTATATCATCATCAGTTTTAATTTTAGTTATTTGATAAGATAAAAGTACTTGATAAAGGTTTGGAACTTTAGAATTTTCCTTTCTTATATCTTCTAAGATATTTTGATAAGAATATTTTTGATGTCTGTAAATAGAAGTAAAATTAGTAGCAATTTGACTAACGAAAGTAGAAAAGTCTAAATTATCTTCTATTTTTATACGTGCAGGGACAGTATTAATAAACATTCCCATTGTATTTTTTTGGCTAACAGAAGTTCTGTTTAAGATAGGTGTTCCTAGAATAAAGTCATTAGAATGATTAACTCTACCAATATAAATAGAATAAACAGCCATAAATAAATTGAATAAAGAGACATTATGAGTATGACAGAAGTCATTCATTTTCTTTATTAGGCTAGAAGGTAAATGAAGTATCTTTCTTTTCGCCTTGTAAGAAAAGTTTTGTTTTATATTTTTTTTGAAAGTAGGCATAGTAATACTATCTGGACGATTTTCTAAATAGTTTTGCCAGAATTCTTTATCTTTTTGAAATTTATTACTTGATAGATATTTTTGTTCATAATTAATATAGTCGATGTAAGAAGCTTTATTGGTTTCCATAGGAATATTATGAGAAATACTATAATATTTCTTGATAATATTTTTTGCAATTAAACCCAAAGTCCAAGAATCAGAGATAAGATGATGAATGTTAACAACAACACCACCTGTTGAATCAGGATATTTGAAAATTTTAAAATCAAATAAATCTGAATGTAAAATATCAAAAATATGAGATCTCATTTTTCTTTCAAGTTTACGCAAATCTGTTTTAGAGGAAATTTCTAAAACATCTATGTTATAATCAAGATCTTTTTTAAAAGATTGATATATGCAACCATCTTTAATATAAAATTGAGCGTGAAGATTATCATTTTCAGCAACAATTAAATGAAGAGCTTCTTTTAAAGCATTAATATCAAGTGGTTCAAAAATATTTATTGTACCACAAATATTATTAATATTAGAACCATTATAAAATAATTCTGTATTCCAAATACTTTTCTGAGCATTAGTTAACTCATAAACATCCTTTTCCATTTTATTCACCTTTTACCTTTATTGTATTATTTAGTCAAATTATATATTTTTTTACTTAAAAATGTCAATAGAATTTTATAACTGTTACTAAAAGTTTCATAAAAAAAAAAGAGTTTAGTTTAAAATTGCTAAAGTTGGAAAGAATATTTTTGAGGTGGAATATTTGAAAAAAATAAAAAAAAGAAAATACTTAAAAAAATCATTAAAAATATTTATCATTTTATCAATTCTTTGGGTTTTTGCTTTTTATTTATATAATACATACCAAAAGATAGAAATTAATGATAATTATGTTGCAACAAGGACACAATCCACATTAAAAGAACAAACTGTGGAAAACGTTCAGAATAATAGCAAGAAAATTGCAGATGTTTTAGAAGAAACAACACAAAAGGTTGTTGGTATTTCAAAATTAAAAGAAACAGGTAATAGCATATTATCAAAAAGTTCAGAAAGTGAATTAGGACTAGGGACAGGATTTATTGTGACAGAAGATGGATATATAGTAAGTAATGAACATGTGACAGGCAGTAAGTATAGTAGATGTTATATAACGTTAGAAAATGGGACAAATTATGATGGAACAGTAGTATGGAGTGATAGTGATTTAGATTTATCTATTACAAAAATAAATGCAAAAAATTTACCATATGTTACTTTAGGAGATTCTAAAAGCATAAGAGTTGGAGAAACAGTGTATGCAATTCGGAAATCCTATTGGATTTGAATTTAGAAGGACTGTAACGTCAGGGATTATAAGTGCAAAAAATAGAACAATAAAAATAGAAGAAGAAAGCAAATCTTCTTATATGACAGATTTAATACAAACAGATGCTACTATTAATCCTGGAAATAGTGGGGGGCCTTTGATTTATCCAAATGGAGATATTATAGGAATTAATACAGTTAAAATATCTACTGCTGAAGGAATTGGCTTTGCAATACCTATTAATATTATAAGACCAATTATTGAAAGTTTTAAACAAATAGGAAATTTTGAAGAAGCAACTATAGGCATTTATGCTTATGATAAAGAAGTAGTACCATATTTAAATACAAATTTAAATAATAATTTTCAAAAGGGAATTTATGTTGCGCAAATTACTAGTAATGGTCCAGCAGATAATACAGAATTAAAAAATGGAGATATTATTACAAGTATTGATAATATAGAGCTAAATACTATGAATGATTTAAGAGAATATATTTATACAAAAAAACCAAATGATGAAGTGAATTTAAAGATTATAAGAGGAAAGATAAATAAAGAATTCAATATTGTACTAGGGAAAAAATAAAAAGAGACCACCCGTAAGCAATATAAGCTTTTGGGTGGTGGTGAGATTAATGGATGTAGTATACGTGATCATTGCAATACTGCATCTTTGATTTGATGTCTTCAGGTGTTATTGTAACAATAACATCATATGTTTTTCCGTTATAGTTAACGGATTTTGTTATTGTTCCAATAATGGACTCATTACAACGACCTTTTTGAAAGGCCTGATCAATGAGACACCATTTAACTAAATCTGTTAAAGAATTCAAATAATCTCTCCCCTTTCTGTATAGTATAGAAATTAATTATAACACAGATATAATTAAAATGCAAGTTAAGGCAAGTTAATGTTTAAAAATATAATATTAAAAAGAAGTATTTTCATTAAATGCATATTTTCTAACATAATCTTTTGTTTCTTTATTATTCATATAAACCTCAGAACGAGAATTTTTTAAGAATTCAATAATTTGATAAACATCAATCCAAATTTCATTAGGACTATCTACTTGAGACTCATCAAATATTAGTTGCATACCAAAATGAAGATGAGGAACATTAATATTATTCACATTTTCCTTTGTGCTATATCCAGTCATTCCTAAATATCCTATTACATCACCAGCATTAACTGTTTTTCCTTCTTCTAAACCTTCTACATAGGGATGATTTTTTCTTAAATGTGCATAATAATAATATCTTTTTGTGTCAAAACTTCTAATTCCTATTCTCCAACCGCCATATTGGTTCCAGCCTAAATTTTCTACTATACCAGATTCAACAGCAATAATTGGAATGCCAATACTTCCCATTAAATCATTTCCTAAATGAGTTCTTTTAAATCCATAAGATCTCGAATTTCCAAAGTCATCATAATGAGAAAAAGAATAATTTTTAGCAATTGGTAAAAATGCTTTTAAACCATAACGAGATTTAAAAGATTTTGTACCATCTTCATTTTCTGTTTCAATTTCGTAATTTCCAATAAAGTTGCTAAGTACAGCAGAGTAACTTTCATAGTAATAATCATAGAATTTTAAATTATTTGTCAAATCTGATATGGTTTCAACATTAGATAATTTATTTACTAAAGTATCTAAATCAGATTTTTTGAAACTTTTAAAATCTCCACCATTTTTACAAGCTAGATAAGCTAATAATTCAATCCAGTTATATATTATTCCATTATTATTATTATTATTATGTGAGTCAATATCAAGCTTTGCTGTTAAATTTAGAGCTTCAGAAGTTATATTAAAATCAACCCATTTTATAAAGTTAGTATTATTAGTTTCTTGTGTGTCATTTGCAAATGAATAAAATAATATAATGCTAGTAAATAAAGTTATAATAATAGTAATGATTATTATTAAATTTTTATTAATTTTAAAAGACTTTATAATCAAAAGACTCACCCCATAAATTATATGGAAAATTGAAAACGAATATGATACAATAAAAAGAATAAAGGAGGAAGAAAATGAATAAATATATGAAAATAGCAAAAGAAAATTCTAAAAAATGGATGGATTTAGAAGGAGGACCATTTGGTGCAGTAATAGTAAATAAAGAAGGAGAAATTATATCAAATGGAAATAATAGAGTATTGAAAGAAAAAGATCCAACCCAACATGCAGAAATTGTTGCAATAAGAGAAGCGTGTAAAAAGTTAAATACATATGATTTATCTGAGTATGAATTATATACTTCATGTGAACCATGCCCAATGTGCTTATCTGCTATTATTTGGGCCAATATAAAAACGGTATATTATGGATGTACAAAAGAAGATGCAGGTAGTATAGGATTTAGAGATGACAAAATTTATGAGTTTTTAAAAGGTGAAAACGTAGATTTAATAGATTTAAAGCAAATTGATAGAAAAGAATGTTTTAAAGAAATGGAGAATTATAAAAAGAATCAAGGAATTATATATTAAAAAGTTGACATAAATATTGAAAAATAAAAAGAAACATGTTAAAATGATATATAAATATTTTTTTGATTTATGAGGGGATAAAAAATGAAAGATATATTATTAAACAGATTTTATTTAGATAAAGAAAAAGATATTATAGTTAATTTATATAAAATTAATAAGGATGAAATAAAATATATATTAGAGACACCAAATCATAATACAGGTAATTTAATTACAAATTTAGCAAATTTATGTGGTGTAGAGACAACTAAAAACGAAAATGATATGAAAATAATAGAGGGAACAATTCCTGCTAGTATCAATGGAGACAATGAGATTGTTTATATTTTTAGAATGGGAGGCATAAAAATTGCTAATATTTATGAAAATGGAGTAATAGAAATAAAAGCCAAAATCCCAGCAATTTCAAAAACCTTAATGTCACAAACTAAAAATTATAAATTGCCTATTGATAAAACCATTATTAAATCTTACATATTAAAAAAATCTAAATTTAGAACTGATTTACATACTCATATGAATGCTAATTTAACCCCCGATGTTTTAATAGCATTAGGTATAGTGCGTCAAATAAAGTATCCATTATATTATATAAAAAAATTAAAATTGAAAATGTCAAAGATACAAGAAGAAAAAATATTAAAACAAAGAAAAAAAGTAGAAGAACAATTTAAAGATTGCAATCTTACTGGAAAATATTTAACTAGAAAAATTGACGATAATACATTTATTAACTTTGCAGATTTTATTTTAAACAATTTAGAAAATGCAGAATATAACATTTCAAAAATTAGAAATAGCCTAGTAATATTAAAAGACGGGCAAGCAGTATTTACAAATTTAGAAAAAGTATATATTTATCGTTATATTTTTGCTAAAGGTAAGGTATCAGAAGAGAAAATACAAATAAAAGATATTAATAAAATACCAGAAAAAGACATTGTAAAATATGCAAAAAGAATGATAGAAGATCATAAAAAAGGAAGTCAATATGAATTTAATTCATTAAGACAAGATAAATTATTATGGATAGCTAGAGAATATCAAAAACAAGGTATTGAATATGTAGAAATGGCAGACACAGAACTTGCAAAATTAGGAGAACCAGCAATAAAATATTTGGAAGAAATTCATGAAATTATGCCTAAAATAGAAAAAGAAACAGGTGTAGCAATAAGGTTTTTAGCAGCAATTAGAAGAATACCGTTGACTATTATAAAAGGTGTTAATACTAGAGATTCTTATCTACTAGATAATTTAAATGTTATTAAAGCTGTGGCAAAAAGTCCATATGTAGTAGGTAGTGATTTTATTGGAGAAGAAATTAATGATATTACAGAATTGAAACCTGTCATTAGAGAACTTGTAAATTATGTTGTAAATGAAGATGAAAATTTTACAATTAGAATTCATGCTGGAGAAAATGATAGCTTAAGAGGAAATGTATCAAAATCAATAGAAAGTGTAATAGAAGCAACGCCAGAAGGAAAAAACATTCCAAAGGTAAGAATAGGTCATGGATTATATACTCCAAATCTAGAATCAAAAGAAGGAAAGAAATTATTAAAAAACTTAAAAAAATCAAAGGCAGTACTAGAATTTCAATTAACTTCTAATGTTAGATTAAATAATTTAAATGCTTTAGAGAATCATCCATTAAAACAATATATAAAAAATGGTGTTAGATGTGTACAAGGAACAGATGGATGTGGATTTTATGGAAGTGATACAATAGAAGAACAATTAGCATTAAAAAATTTGCTAGGATTAACTGATGATGATTTTACTAAAATGAGAGAAGTAGAAGAAGAAATAATTGAAAATAGTAAAAAATATTTTAATGAAAAAGAGTTTTTATTTGAGAAGTTTTTAAATGGCAGAAGTTTAAGAGATGCAATATTGGAATTAGAAAATAACAATATAGAAGAAAGCAGAAAAGTTAAAGCTGATTTAAGATTAAATAATAATTTAGAAGCGGAAGAAGTATTGAAAGATAAGATAAAAAGATTGCCAGAAAATAAAGTACCTATTATTATAGCGGGAGGAAGTTTTAATGCTAAAGGAAGAGAAACATTTTTAACTTCAGAAGGAAAAGAAATATTAAAAAGATTAATGGAAAAGGTTAGTTCAGAAAAAGCTTATTTTGTAATAGGACATAAAATGCAGGGATATGAAAAAGCTATTGTAGATATTTCTAAAGAAATTAATAAAAAGTTTGAAATTGATGCAATTATTCCTAAAATGGTTTCTGAGATTGAAAAAGATAATTTACTAGAGAAAGAATTAAATGGAGTATGTGTTTCAACAGAAACGGAGGAATTAGGAATTTATAAAAGTTTTAACTATGAAATTTTTGAAAGAAGGAGTTCTGTAGTTTTAGCATTTGACGGTAATTCACCAGTTTCTAATTTGGTGCAAGAAGCAAAAAATGGTAAAGGTAAAGCGAAAATTTATATTAATGAGGAAATTCCAGTTTTAAGAGAAAAAGCTAGGTCACTAGGGGGGTATGTAATACCATTCAATATGAAACAAGATATAGTAAATAAAATATTAGAAGATAATCCAGATATAGGTAATTCTATATAGATAGAAATAATAAAACTTTAAAAACCAATTTAAAGTTTTATTATTTTTGTATTTACAACTTTTATTGTATAGTATAGAATATAATTATAATGAAATAGAAGGGGGAATAGAAATGGAAGAACAAAAAAATATACCAGATGAGTACAAACCAATATCAATGTGGGGGTATTTTGGATATGAAATATTATTTTCAATACCAATTATAGGATTTATTTTTATATTAGTTTTTTCATTTGGAGGAACTAATAATATTAATTTAAGGAACTTTGCTAGATCTTATTTTTGTGTATTAATAATTTTATTGATAATAGTAGGATTTTTTGCACTATTTACAGGTGCTATATTATCTAGTAAAGCATTACAAACGATTATATATTAAGAATAAAATGACATAAGGTAAGTAAATATAATAGTTATAGAGAATTTTTATATTATCTAAAAATGAAAAAATGTTTTTTATGGAGAATGCCCAGTTAACTAGGTGTTAACTGGACATTAAATTACAGTATTTATGAAAATCAAGATTCGCTTGATATAGGAATGAGAAATTCATCCAAGACTGATACAACATGATAAAAATCTTCCTTTGGATATTTGATAAGAATATCATATACGACTTGCATTTTATTTGCGTAGACCTTACCATAAGTTGTTAGATTTTTTTCAGTAAGCCTTTCTTGACTTATAGAACCATATCCATATGAACCACATACAAATGTCCAACCATCAATTAAATCCTTGCTAAAACCTTCTATAGCAAATTTATTTTGATAGGGATATTTTTCATTTATCCAAAAACCGTCTTGGGATGTTCCATGATAGGAGTCATCCATAGAATCCTGTGATAAACCGTCGAGTTGAGGATTAGTTGATTTTAAAGACATGTCTATATGAACATGCTCAATTAATATGGTTGCACCTTCTGGAACGTTTGTAACCTTTGCGGTCATATTGATTGTTTTGGAGTCAGTTATTCTCCATCTACTTAAATCATAATCACCTGTATCATAGGTAGTTATAAATTTAAGGTATTCAATTTCATGAGTTTTTTCAAGGGTACTTCCATCAAGAGTGTTAAGAACTTCTAAGTTCTTCTCTTCAGGAACAGTTTCCGTATGGCATCCGACTAAGCCAAAAACTAATACAATTGTGATTAATGTGATTAAATACCGTTTCATAAAAGTCTCCTTATATTTTTAGCAGAACACTAAAATAACAGCATTCTATACTAAAATGGTACATTTGTTATATTTCGCTGTACCCACGAATATTAAATTAATTATACCAAAAATTGACATAATTTGCAAATGCTTAATGAATTATAATTATTAATTACTTGATTTCAATATTATTAATAAAAAGAATCAACTGTTATATATAAAATAGCTGATGTATTGCCAAATGGGTATAATATAGTTGTAAATAGTTTAAAGGATGACTTAAATGGGGCAAAGGCAATATGCTGGAAGGCAAAAGTATTAAAAGACGATGATGAAGGTTTTTCTTATGAAATATCAAAATGTTTATATTTCGACACTTGCAAAGAACATGGTTATCCAGAGTTTTGTAAAGAGTTTTGTACTCATGATTGGTATGCTTATGGTGTTTTAAAGAAACATTCTAAATTTGTTAGAAAATCAACTATAGCTGAGGATGGGACGGTATGTAATGACACGATATTAAAACTCAAATAATATTACAATTTATATAGGAGATGAGTTATGAAAGAGAAGATAGCAATAATTATAGCAATTTTTATTATAATTGTATCAATATTTTTTTATAATCTTATTGAAAATAATGATGATTTTGCACCATATGAATGTAAAGAATATGATAAAGATTATAATTTATGTACAGATGTATATGATTTATTAGAAATAAAAAGTGAACTAACGGATATAGCACAGGAATATGAAAAAGGACTAAAGTTAACTTTTATCCAATATGATATAAAAGAAAATAGTAAAACAGCTATATTCCAATTTTATAAAGATGATTATAACGGAAAAAATAAAGCATGTTTACTTACTATGAATATTGATATTGATAAAAATGAAATGACAAAAATAAAGTATGAAAAAGGAAATAAAAAAAGAGTAACAGGATATTCTAATGAAATTAGCTCATTAGAAAAAATATCAGATTATATAAATCTAAATGAAAGCATCAAAATTATTGTTACTAGTGAAGACATAACATTATATAAAAATGGACAAAAAATAGAAAAAAAGGACTTTATAAAAAATATTACTAATAATATAGAAGAATACATTCATAATGGAGAGGGTGTAGTAACTGAAATAACAGATAATAATATCGTTTTTGAAAATCAATCAAATAATAAAAGATATTCAATAGATAAAAATAACAATTTAAAGTTTATAAATGGAAGAACAAATGATGAAATAAGCATTAATGAAATAAAAGTTGGTTATTTTATTGATACACTTACTACAAAACAAAATGTAATTAGTGTATTAAGTAATATAAAGGGTGAAGAATTAAGAAAAGAATTGATGAAAAACTTTACATTAGAAAATCCTATTTATTTAACAGTTTCACCAATAGGCACAAATATGGAGATAATAAATAAAAACAAAGCAATATTATCTATAACATTTGATGATTTATTACCAGATTATAATATTGATGGTGGAGAGTTTGAACTTAAAGTAGAAATTAATTCAAAAACAAAAATAGAATGTAAAGGTGGAATTGATAGTATAGAACGATTAGGAGATGTATCATTAGATATTATAAAAATAAAACTAGATAAAAATACTATTAATGATGAAATACCTGTAGCTACGTATTTTATGTCTAGCAATGGTAATTAAATAAAAAAATGTGATTTTTTGTTGAAGAAAATAAAATCTTGTAATATAATAATAGAGACATTAAATGCTGTCTAGTCTATGTCTGCGACTAGATGGTATTTTTTCGCTTTTTAAAGAAAATACCAAGAACTTTTTAAAGAAAGTGGGAGGTATATAATGCCTAAAACAAAGTTTCAAAATTTTATATTTACTTTAATGACTGCTGTTTTGATGGCTTATTGCATGATAGTTTATAGCTTAGCGATAAATTTACCAGAAGGACTAATAAATCAAACTTTTTTAATAGCATTAAAAGAATTTCCAATAGAGGGGATTATTGTTTTTTTATTAGCATTTTTTGTTGGACCATTAGTAAGAAATGTTTTTAGAATAATATTTAAGAATCAATTATAGAGTGTAGCTCAGACTTTAAGAGAAAGTCAAATAAATATGTATTACAGTTGAATATGATGTTAATATTAAATATAATGGATACATACCAATGAGGTATATTTATTAGGCAATAATTCAAATGTAACTTGGATGTAGAATGGATATATAAATAGTGCTGAAAAAAATAAAAAAACGCTTTTATCAAGCGTTTTTTTGGTGCACCAGGAGGGATTCGAACCCCCGACCTTCCGGTTCGTAGTTGGCTTTTTCTCTCCAATAGCACCTTATACATGTACTTACTGCTATAAGCATTATAGCTTACAGTTGTTTACATGTCAATGGTTTGGAGATTTTTTGAAAATTTAAAATGATTTATTATGGTTTAAAATAATTCAAATAAGATTATTATAAAACGACTTTTGGGGGAATTTGGGGGCAACTCAAATAACTTCTGGGGGAATTTTTGGGGAAATTGTAAAAGTACTGATTTTAAAGCATTTTTTCATCCCTCTAACAAAAAATATATTCCCCCAACTATATTTTATAAAAATAATAAAAATATAATCAAAAAGGAGAATGAATTTATGCTTTTATTTATTTTAGGATTATTTTTAGGGGCTAATCTTAGCCTCTTTTTATATGCCTGTATATTAGCAGGAAAAAAATCAGATGAATAATTTTTATGAGAGGAGTTAAATTTTGGATGAAAATATTAAAAGTAGTTATTATTCCATTTTACCAGCAGTTGTTAGATATGATAAAGATTTAACAGATAAGGCTAAGTTATTATATAGTGAAATCACGTGTCTGTGTAATAAAGAAGGATATTGTTTTGCTACAAATAATTATTTTGCTAATTTATATAATTGCACTCCTCGAGCAATACAATTTACAATATCTAAGTTACAAGAAAAAGGCTATATAAGAATAATTGTAGAAAATAATTACCAAAGAAAAATATATTTAACAGATGCACTAGGGTATGAAAAAATTTTCACCCCACCCCACGAAAATAATTTCATAGGAGGGTATGAAAAAAATTTCACCCATAATAATATAAAATATAATATAGATGATTTATTTATTTTAATTATAAATAATAGCAATAAAATTTCAAATGAATTTTATTCAAATTTGAAAAGGCTAGAGTTTATATATCCTAAAAAAATTATAAATACTATGGAACAGGCTAATTTGATAAAATTAAAAGAAATCATTTATACTTTATTTTTAATATACAATAGCAATTTTAAAAGTATTATGTGTAAGTTTGATAGAGAAATTTTGGTAAATTTATATTTAACTTGCAAAGATCATAATACAGATGACTTTTTTAATTATTACAGACAATCTATTATAAATAAATACATAGACACATCATAAAGGAGTTTGGATATATGCTAAATAATTATATAAATAATTTTGAAACTACAATATCAACAATTTTATTTTATGGCTTTAAATATACTTTATTATTACTTGTGATTCTTTTAATACTATCTCTTATATTGCTAATAGTCGGATGTATTATAAAATCACAAACAATTAAATCGAAATTTTTAAAAATTGTACCAGGCTTATTACTAAGTCTTATTTTTTTACTTCTTTTGCCCTACATTTTAGTACAATTTAAAAATTTATTATAAATAGTGCTTTCCTTAATTTGCCCTATCAAAAAGTTAAGGAGATGATGTTTTATGAATGTTTCAAAAGGAAAAAGGAAACTTATTGCAAAATTATCAAGCATTGGAACAACAATTACATTGTTACTAATCAAATCTAATCAATGCTTTGCTGAAAGTATTGGAACGGCTGAGGTACAAACAGCAACAGATAATATTAAAAGAGTTATCACAAGTATTGCAATGCCACTAGGCCGGAGTTCTAATTTTTGCAAGTGTAGTTGTTGCAGCATTAAAAATGATTGCCAACTCAAATAATCCACAAAAACGAGCAGAATCTATTGGAGCTTTAGCTTGGATATGTGGTGGTGGTGTAATTTTAGGTGCTTCACTTATTATTGCTGGAATTATTATCAATGTGGCTACAAACAATAGTGGCACATTGCTTGGAAGTTAGGTGATTTACAGTGAGAGTGTTTAAAATTCCATTTGATATTAAAAGAGAAGAAAAAATATTTGGTGGATATTTGAGTCTAAGACAAGTTTTATATTTAATGCTTGCTACAGCAAGTTTGGGAATCCTCGCTACCCCACTAAATATTATTATAAAAATATTTATTATCACTATAATTGCTACATTCTTTCTACTTTGTGCTTTTCTAAAAATAAATGAGCAAAATTTTGATAAGTTATTTTTATATGCTACAAAATACATTGTTCGTAGAAAAAAATTCAAATATGAGAGGTGCTTGAAATGATAATAATGTTTATTTTTCTTGGATTAACTATTGTGTTTATAATTGGTACAGCTATTTATTTAAACAAAAGCAAAAAGCAAAACGGATTTACACAAAATATTGATAAAAAAGAAAATCAAGGCAAAAAAGTAGACAAAAAGAAATTAGAAAATATTTTTAATTTTAAAATAAAAGATAATATGATTTGCATTGGTAACAGATATTCAAATATTATTAGACTTGGCAACATTGATTATAATATGCTTTCTGTTTCTGAACAGGATTCTATTGAAAATATTTTAATACAAACATCACTTTCAATAGATTATCCAGTTCAATTTTTTAGCACAACTGAATACATAGACACAAGCAAAGTTATTCAACTTATGAAAAAGAATAAAAATACAAATGAAAAAATTGAAGAATATAAAAATTATTTGATAGATTACTTACAAAATTTAATGGAAAATAGGACTATTTCTGTTGTTAGAAGTTATGCAATTATTAGTTATGATGGAACTTCACAAGATGCAATACAAGAATTAAACAGAAAATCATTATCTTTTACAAGTAGTTTATTAAGAGCAAAAATAGTATGCGAAATTCTTACTGAAGATGAAATTTATAATTTAATTTATAAAGAATTAAATAAAAATTCAACCATCAATATTAGTAATTTACAAGGAGGTGGAAAAAACTTATATGTTGGTAAAAAACAAAAAGCAAAAAGAAATAAACATATTTGAAAATGTACCTAAAATCTCTGATTTACTTATTCCAGATGAACTACAAGAAAAAGTAGATTATTTAAAACTTGGCTATAATAAATTTACGAGAATATTTGTAATGACAATTTATCCTGAACAAACTTGGGTTAGTTGGCTGGATGATTTGTTTGCTATTGGAAATATCAATATTTCTGTAAAAATAGAGCCTTCTATAAATGGAAATGTTATAAATCAATTAACAAAGAAATTAGTACAAGCACAAAGTGAGTATGCAACCTATTCAAGGCAAGGTAATATATTGCATTTGCCAGAATTAGAAAAACAAATTGGAGATTTAGAAGATCTGCGAATGCTAATACAAACTAATCAAGATAAATTATTTTATGCAACAATTTTTATATCTCTAAATGCTGAAAGTTTAAAAGAATTAAATGAGAAAACAAAAATATTAGAAAGTGAACTAAATAAAAAAACAGCAATGATAAGGACTTTAACTTTTAGACAGTTAGAAGGCTATAAAACAATTCTTCCAACTAATGAATATCCAATTTCAAATTATGAAAGAAATATGGTTGCTGGTCGGTGTTGCAACATTGATACCTATTTCAACCCCTAATCTATCTCATGATAAAGGTATATTTGTAGGAAGAAATATTTATACAAATGCACCTGTTTATATTGATACTTTTTGCGGTCCTCCTACACTTCCTAATCCACACGTATTTATTTGTGGTACAAGTGGTGGCGGAAAAAGTGTAGCTTTAAAAACATTGACTGCTAGAAATATTGCTACTACTGGATGCGGAGCATTCTTTATTGATGTTGAGCGGTGAGTATTCAAACCTTACTAAAATGCTTGGTGGAAAGGTAATAAAAATTGAACAAGGAAAACCTGCAGGAATAAATCCATTTGAACTAGAAGCAGATTACAAAGGTAAAGAAAAATTTTTAAATATACTTGATAAAGTAGCAGAAATTAGAGCCTTAATTGCAACAATATGCAGAAATTATGGTCGAACACTTACAGGAACAGAAAATACTGAAATTGAAATAATAGTAAATCAATTATATAGTGAAAAAGGCATTACAAGTGATGTAAATTCACTTTATGAGAAAAAAGGTGGAAAACTTGATAATGGTAAATATGTAGTAGGTAAAATAGAAAAGAAAATGCCTACACTTACAGATTTTCATAATAAATTAGTACAGCGTGGCAAATGTAAAGAATTAGCAGATATTTTAATACCATTTCTAAAGGGCAATTCATTAGGAATATTTGATTGTGAAAGTAAAATTACATCATCTGAAGATATTATTTGCTTTGATATGAGTGAGATTAAAGATGAATTTACAAAATTATATTCTTCTTTTGTTATCTTAACTTGGGTATGGCAAAAATATGTACTAAAAAATAGAGAAAAGAAAAAAATCATAGTTTGCGATGAAGCTTGGTTATTTTTAAAATATCAAGAATCCGCAGACTTCCTTGTGAATGTTGCTCGCCGCCGGTCGCAAGTATAATGTTCCATTATTCATTCGGTAGCCAATTTATTGATGAATTTTTAAGTTCTGAAGAACGGAAAAACCATTATAAATATATGTTCAACAAGATATTTATTTAAGCAAAGTCCTGGATCAGTCGATGAAGTTGTAGATTTTTTCAATTTATCTGAAGGCACGAAAAATTTTCTGACTGCTGCTACTCCTGGGCAATGCGTAATAAGTCTTAACAATACAGTTACAGCAATAAAATTTGTTATAACAAAATACGAAGAAACCTTTGTATTTACTTAAAACTGGAGGTGAGAAAAATTGAATAAATTATTTAAAAGTTTTGTAATAGTAGTTACAATGCTTTTTTTATTATCTCCTATATGTTTTGGGGCAACTCCTGAACTAAAAAAACAAATAAAAAAAGAAGATGGATCTTTATTTGAAAAAATCATTGCGGAATGCATTGGTGGAATTGCTGAAACAGTCCTAGATTTTACAACACGGAGAAAAAGCAAATGTAGGATTTAAAGATTATGACGAACTTATTTTTAATAACAAACAGGCAAATGATAGTTTATCACCTTTTACCAATGAATTATGGTCTAAGACTATGAAATGGTATCAAATTTTTAGTATTATTTCTGGAACATTGATATTAATTGCAGTATTTATATTGGCTTTTAAGATGATAAATGCAGGTATGAATACAACTAGGAAAAATGAAGTAAAAGAAAATTTGATGCGTTTATGTTTTGGTGGTGTTGCAATAGCTCTTGCTCCCCTATTTATTAGATTTTTATTGTATATGAATAATAGTCTAGTATATTTATTGGTTACAGCAGCCAATACTGGAACACTTGATGCAACATTAGGAAACTCTATGCTAACAAGTATAAAAACTGGAAATGCAATCTCAACAGCTCTTGTAATTGCAATGTTTATATATCTATTTGTAAAATTAAATATTAAATTTATAGTTAGACAATTTACAATTATAATATTTACTATTTTTACACCTATTGCTGCTGGACTTTGGATAATAAATAAAAATGTAACTGCTGCTAGTATTTGGGCTGGTCAAATTATTATGAATATTTTTATGCAATTTATATATTGTTTTTTATTTTTAATATATCTTGCATTTTTGCCAGCTGGTGGTGGCTGGGCCATCTCTTTAATATGGGCTATGATGATACTTCCACTTGCTGATACACTACAAAATTGTTTGCAAAATCTAACTTCGAGAATTGCCGGCATTGATAATGAACAAATGACAAACAGAGTTCTTGGAACAGGTGCTATGCTTGGTTTTGGATTAGGTGCTATTAAAGAACAATTTAAAACTCCTGATATTCCAAGTAAATCATCTAACAATGGAACTGATAATAATTCTAATAATGGACTAAAAGGCATTATATCAAGAGCAAAATCATTTATAAATCCAGTAACAAACTTATCTGATGAGAAAGATTACAATGGAAATATAAATCCTATAAGGGATGTAATAACACCTACAAAGGAAAATAAACAGGAAAATGTAACAATGCCTAAATCAAAAATAGATAACAAAGATAATATAAGCAATGGAAAAATAACTCCAAAATCAGTAGTTAAGAATGTTGCAAGTGCTGGATTTAAAGGAACAAAAGCTTATTTAAGTGCAGGAGCAAAAATGGCTGAAGGAGATTTTAGTTCATACAAATATAAAAAACAACCATCTTCAAAAAATAACAAGTCTATGCAAAATACTGAATATTTAAACAATATAAATAGTTTGCAGAAAGGGGCTGAAAATGAGTTTAAAGGAAAAAACGAAGAATGAAATCAAAAAGAAATTCAAGAAAATCGTTTTTAAAATAATTAAACCATTTATCCCATTTTTAATTGTAATTTTTTTAATTGTTTTAGCAGTATGTACCGTAGTAGACTCTATGTTTACAACTGAAGATGATATGCAAATGGCTGAAAAGCTTTCAAGCGAAGATTACGAAGCACAATATGCAGAATGGCTAAAAGATAAAAAAACAACACCGAGTACAATAATAAATGATGGAAAAGGTCTTATTCCTACTGGTATGTTTACCTGGCCAATACCTGGTTATACATTAATTACATCACATTTTGGAATGAGAACACATCCTATAACTGGAGTTTACAAATTGCATAGTGGCACAGATGTCGGAGCGCCTATCGGAGCAAATTTTGTGGCTATGGCTGATGGTATTGTTACAACAGCAAAATATAGTAATGCGTATGGAAATATGGTAATGATAGACCATCGGAAACAATATTGTAACTTTATATGCACATGGCTCTGAAATATTAGTACAAACAGGTCAACAAGTAAAACAAGGAGATCCTGTTTTAAAAGTTGGGTCAACAGGATATTCAACAGGTGCTCATGCTCATTTTGAGGTTAGAATAAATGGAAGTTTTGTAGATCCTGAAACTTATTTTAAATAGTTAAATAGGAGGTTTTAAAAATGGTTTTAATTTTCACAGATAATGAAATATTAAACAAAGATTTGAACAAAAATATTGAAAATAGTAGAGTTGTATATTATCCTGATTACATATTGGAAGAAAAAGAAGCCAATATCTTAATTGCCACATTACAACCAAATAAATATAATTTTAAAGACTTTATGTTTAAAGTTAGAGAAAAAAATATAAGAGTAATTTTAATTCTTGAAAATGCACAAGTACCAGAATTAAAAGATGCTCTTTTTTTAGGAATATATGACTTTATTTTTGATCCTTTTGAAATTGAAGATATAAAAAAAGAAATCAGCATTGCTACACCATTTTCTGAAATTTCAAAGTATATAGAAAAATACTTGAATTAAAGTATTTTAACTATTCTAATTGAAAGGCGGTGATATAACTACATTTCAAAATTTTAATGGAAGGAGGATTTTAGTTTTGCACAAAAAAGTAATTATAATATCAATCACAGTCGTTCTTATAATTATTGCAACAATATCTACATTTTTTATAGTTAAATATTTTATGAATAAAAATAAAATAAACTATGTGTATGAAGAATATTCAAATGATAATACACAAAACAGACTAGATACTGAAAATAACAATATTGAATCAGATTCGACTGATAATTTAATGTTACATATTGATGGAGAAAATGTACTTGGTGTTATAAAAATTGATAAGATTAATTTTGAAGGGTTAATTTATGAAGGAACTTCTATGCAAACTCTTTCAAAAGGAGTCGGACATTTTGAAAATACACCATATATCGATGGAAATGTATGTTTAGCAGCACATAATAGCAATTTATATTGGGCTAAATTACATACATTATCTACTGGAGATAAAATACATTATACTTGCTTTTTAGGAACAAAAGAATATGAAGTAAGTAATATTTCAAAAATTAGTGAAACTGATTGGAGCTCTTTGGAAAATACTGATACTAATACTTTGACACTTATTACTTGTGTAAAAGGACAAAAAAATTTAAGACTTTGCGTTCAAGCAAAAGAAATAAAATAAAATTTTTTTCTTTTGAGCATTGTCAAAACAATATAAATGATGTTACCCTAGAATAAATATAAATTATGAAAGGGTGATGTTTTATGAATAATAAGAAAATTTGCATAATAATTATTAGTATTTTAATTTTTATAATTATTATTTGTGTATCATTATATTTATATAGCAAGAATAGTCAAAAATTAGAAAGTAGTAAATCTCTAGAATCCGAAGAAATACAAAATGAAATAATAGAAAATACAACTGATGTAGAAATTCCAGAAGTTCAAGAAGAAAAAGAAGATTCAAAAAATGTTGCTGAAGCAAGTTCAAAAACAAGCTCAAAAAAAACAAATACTAAGTCAATTGAATCAAAAGCAAAAAATACACAAACAGAAACTAAGAAAACTGAAACTCCAAAACAAGTAGAAAATACAACAACAACTACTACTATTATTGAAACACCAAAAAAAGAAGAAATAAAAGAAGATCCAAAGCATAGTCAAAGTGCACCTAGCACTAATACTGAAAAATATGTGAAAAATGATGCTATGATAAACAAAATTAAAAATGTTATACAAAATAATGAATCTGATTTTATGAAACAGTATGGATACAACATTGTGGTAGATAGTTCAATAAAAGCACAAACAAATCAATTTACTTACACCGAAAATAGAGTTAAGAGCTATATAACATATAAATTTGGAACAATAAGAATTTATGCTGAAGATTATTATGTGAATGGAAATTTAATAAGGACAGAATGCTATATATTATAAATAAAGGCACTTTATAAAGTGTCTTTTAATATGTCAAAAATAAGGAGGATTTTTAAAATGAAAAATAAAATAACAAAAAAAGCAATAGCAATTTTAATGCTATTAACAACAATTCTTTCATCTCTTTCTAATATAGTATTTGCAAAAAGCGTTGGAAATGATGCCTATTTAGAGAATAAAGGAGATTGTGGATATCATGTGCAATATTGGGATGAAGCACATAGCAGATGGAGTTATATTATATGTACTTATGTAACACATACTGAAGCAGGAAAGGAATACCCAGCTTACTGCCTAGACCGTGAACTTCATGGGGTTGGCGAAGAACATAATTATACTGTTGATTTAACAAAAACCTTAGATGATGTGAGAATTTGGAGAACAATTATAAATGCATACCCATATAAAACACCTGCTGAACTTGGTGTAGAGAATGAATATGATGCCTTTGTTGCAACAAAACAGGCCGTTTATTGTATCTTATACAATTGGGATGCGACAAATAGATATCGTGGTGGAGACGAACGTGGAACCAAAATTGCCAATGCAATAAAAAATTTAGTAGATATTGGAAGAAATGGAACACAAACTCCATATACTGCTGGAATATCTACAAGTAAAGTTGGTAAGTTAAAAAGTGATGGTGAATATTACACCCAAGAATTTACTACAAATTGTGGTGCTAATACTAGAAGTTATATAATTACTGCAACAAATGGAATGCCATCAGGTGCTAAAATAACAAATATGAATAATGAAGAAACAAACACTTTTGATGGAAATTCAAATTTTAAAGTAAAAATACCAAAAACTTCAATGAATACTGATATAGATATATTATTTACAATACAAGCTAGTTCTAAGATTTATCCAATTTTTTATGGTAAAACAAGAATTGATGGAACACAAAATTATGCAATAACAACAGATCCATATGGAGATATATTTGGTACAGGAACTCTAAAAATTAAAACAAACACAGGAAAAATAAAAATAGTAAAAAATGATGTAGATACTAACCAACCAATAGAAGGAGTTACATTCCAACTTACTAAACAAGATGGAACTGTAATTGCTAATAGTACAACTAACAAAAATGGTGAAGCCTCTTTCTCAAATTTATATCAAGGAAATTATGTCTTAAAGGAAATATCTACAAATGATAATTACATACTAAGTGAAAAATCATTTGATGTAAATGTAGAGTATAATCAGACTAATACACAAACTATTACAAATGAACACAAAAAAGGAAATATTAAAGTATATAAAATAGATAAAGATAATAAAAAAGTTGTATTAGGAAATGTAGAATTTAAACTATATTCTGAAGAATTTAAGAAAATCATTGGAACATATTATACAGATGTAAATGGTGAATTGGAAATAAAAAATCTTCGTACAGGAAATTATAAACTAATAGAAACAAAAACTAACAAATGGTACAACCTTGCTAATGATACAGAAATAAAGGTAAAATGGGACAAAGAAACAACAAAAAATATTGAAAATGAACTTAAAAAAGGTCAAGTAAAAGTGATAAAGGTTGACAAAGATAATAACGAAGTAAAACTTGAAGGCGTTGAATTTGAAGTATTAGATGAAAATGACAAAGTATTAGAAAAAATTATTACTGATGAAAACGGTGAAGCCTTAACTTCAAGATATGCAATAAGAGATTTTGCTAAATTAAAATTAAGAGAAACTAAAACATTAGATACTTATGTTTTATCTGATAAAGTAGAAACAATAGAATTAAAAGAAAATCAAATTACAAATATTAAATTTGTAAACGAAAGAATAAAAGGAAAAGTTGAAATTACAAAAGTTGATTCAAAAGATGAAAATAAAAAATTAGAAGGTGCAAAATTCGGATTATATGATGAAAAAGATCATCTAATTGAAACATTAGTTACAGACAAAGATGGTATTGCAACAAGTCAAGATTTGTATAAAGGAAAATACTATCTAAAAGAATTAGAAACAGGATCAAATTATTATTTATTGAATGAAGATACATTTGAATTTGAAATTGCAAACAATGGAGAAACTATTAAGAAAACAATTAAAAATGAGCCAACTGATATAACTGTTGATGTAGATAAAACTGGAACTACTGAAATAAAACCAGGTGAAGATGTAAATTATGAATTTTCTAATGTAGCCAATAACTCTAATGTTTATTTAGACAATTTTAAATGGTATGATTATATTCCAACAGATTATATAAGATTACAAAAAATGACTACTGGTATTTGGAATCAAGATTTAACTTATAAAGTATATTATAAAACAAATAAAACAGATGATTATGTACTATTTAAAGAAAATTTAAGCACAAATGAAAATAACGATTTAGATTTTACTGAAATTACACTTGCAGATGATGAATATATAACAGAAACTTGTTTTGATTTTGGAAAAGTAGAAAAAGGATTCAGAGAAAGCACTTCTCCAACAATGAATTGTAAATCTTTTGACACACTAAAAGAGAATGACACATTTACAAACCACACTAAAACTGTTGGTACATATTTTGGAGTAACTGCTGAAGCAAATAGCAAATGGACTACAATTACACATATTCCAGAAGAAAAACATGAAGTTGTATTGCCTAGAACAGGTAAATAAAATAAGTTTTTAATCTTCCTTAAAATTGCCCTTCAAAAATAAATTTATAGGAGGATTTGTATTATGGAAATTACAGATATTAAAATTTTTAAAATTGAAAAAAGAGGAGCTTTAATAGGATATGCAAATATTGTTTTTAATAACTCTTTCATTATTAGAGGGATTAAAATATTAGAAAATGAAAGAAATGGAAGGTTTGTTGCAATGCCTTCAAGAAAATTAAGACAAGGAAAAAGAGCATATCGAGATTTATGCCATCCACTTAATCAAGAAACAAGAGAATTATTAACAAAAGAGATTTTTGAAGCTTATGATGCTTCAGAAGAAACAGAAGAATAGTTATTATTTTAAATTTGCCCTATTTTATTTAATTTAGAAAGGATCTTATTATGATTTTAACAAAAGATTTATTAGATGATTTATTAAATTTAGAAAATAATATACACTCTTTAACATTAGTGCAAAATCCAAATAATTTACAAATAGAATTTTTTTTGAGAAATTTAGAAAAAAGAAGATACAGCATATTAAATCAAATCAATTTGTATAATAAAACAGTAACTTATGGAACACAAAAAATTGCAACTATTAGTGATGAATATAATGCGAAGTTTGAAGATAATATACTTAAAATTTATATACCAGAAGTTATGCCATCTTATAAAAATTTGAAAACACATGCATATAAAAATATTCTTTTAAATATTGCTGATAAGGTAAAAGATTATAATAATATTTTTGATTCGCAAGTATTTATCTATATCAAAATTTTTGATATAGTTGAAAATTGGGATATTGATAATAAATTTATAAAACCAATTTTTGATAGCTTAATAATAAGCAATGTCATTAAAGATGATAATATAAATAAAGTTTTTTATTGTGCTAGAGGAGAAAAAGGAGAAAATCCACATACAGAAGTGTACATTACTGATGTAAATAATTCGGTAAATTTATTCAAAAATATGTTAGATTAAAATGTCATTTTTTTATTTAATTTTTTTAAAAAAAATATGACATTTTTTTATTTGTCAAAAGGCTTATATTACAAGGTTTTAAAGTTTTTAATGACATATTTTTCTTCATAGGGTAGGTGTGTGTGAGCGTAAGCTCTCACATTGCTACCTATGAACCATTATGAGAAAAAATTTATAAGGCAGGTGGTTAAAATTAAAAGTATATTTCCGACAGATAAAAATGAGATAGATTTAGTTAAATTTATAAACACATATCAATACCTTTCACCAAAAGATTTGCCATACTTTTTTAATACTACATATTATCCTAAAAGAATTGCTAAACTTATTCAAAATAATATTTTAAGAAGGTATAAAAAATTTCTCGTACTTGGTGAAGATGGCTATAATTTTATGAAGATATTAGGAATTGAAACGAATAAACTAAGATATCAAGAAAAATACGCTAATAGACTGAAATTTATGAGTCATTTAGCAGCAATTTTTAAACATTCTAATGCTACTTTTATTCCCTCTTTTCAAATAAAAGATAAAACAGCATTTACAGAAAGTTCAAGAAAATATATAGGAATTTTAAATATATTTGGTACAAAATACTTAACATACCACATTTCAAATAGTCATACTGATAAATACTTAAATTCGGTTATATATGATCTTCAAAAAGAATTAAAATACAAAAATGTAGTTATTCTTATTGATGATATATCAAGAATTAATTTCTTAAAATTTTCTTTTGGACTTAATTCTGTAATTATTTGTGAAGATACGGACGAATCATTGAAAAAATTAAAATATTTACAACAAATAAATTGGCTTAAAATTTTAAATATAAGTTTTAAAGAGAATTTAGCATTATCAGAATTAAATTTTTGTGATTATACTGATCATAAAAATTTGTATGTTTCTAATTTCTATTTTATAGATACTGAAAAAATAAATAGAATTAGTACATTTATACAAAATAATATAAATAAAAAAGTAGATATTGTATGTCCTGAATCTATTGTTAAATACATAAAGAATGAGCTGAATACTTGTAATTTTCACTTAATAGACATTGATAATTTTATAGAAAAGGAAATTAATTTTTATGAATAAAAAAAATATCATATATATTTTATCAATAATATTGGGCATTTTAAATTTAATATTAGATTTCAATATAAATTCATATGTAAAAATATTAAATAAATGTTTTAATCAAAATATTATTGTTAGCAATTTGTATTATGCCATTATTTGTTGCATAATTGCCCTAATTTCAACTTTAATAATTATATGTATAAAATTAGTTGTCTATTATAAAAAAGATGAAATAAAAGGCATTAAATTAAAAAAGGCAGATGGAACACATGGAACTGCAGATTGGATGTCAGAAGATGAGATTGAAAAAGTCTTAGGCAAGAATGAAACACCAGGTATTATACTTGGAAAATTAAATAATGATATTATTAAACTACCTTTTGATAGTCATTTTAATAAAAATATAGCTGTGTTTGGCTCCAGCGGCAGTATGAAGACAATAGGATTCTTAATAACTAATCTTCTGGAGCTTTTTAAATACAAAAAATCTATTATTGTTACTGATGCAAAAGGTGAAATTTATAGGAAAACAAATAAATTATTTAGAGATAATGGATATGTTGTAAAAGTATTTAATCTTAATAATATGGCTCACTCTGACAGATGGAATCCTTTAGGAGAAAACGAAGATATTACAGACATCCAAACAAGTGCCAATGTAATAATTAGTGGTACACAAAAGAAAACAGGAAAAGATGATTTCTGGCCAAGAGCTGAGGAAAACCTACTGAAAGCATTTGAGTTCTACTTTATGGAGAATAAATTAGAGCAAAATACATTGACTGATATTTATAAGATTATTGCAAGTGGTGATATTGCAACACTCGATACAATGTTTAAAAGACTTCCACAAGAAAGTCCCGCAAGAATGAGTTACAATATATTTGCAAGTGGTTCTGATACTATAAAAGCATCTGTTTTGACAGGTCTTGGAACTAGACTTCAGGCATTTCAAAATAAAGAATTGCAAGAACTTACTAATCATACAGATATTGATTTGACATTGCCAGGAAAACAACCTTGTATTTATTATGTGATAACAAGCGATATGGATTCAAGCAGAGATTTTTTAGTATCTTTATTTTTTACATTTATGTTTATAAAACTTGTAAAATATGCTGATTCAACTGAAAGTGGAAGATGTAAAGTTGATGTATTCTTCTTTTTAGATGAGTTTGCGAATATTTGTCAAATACCAGGTTTCAATAAAAAAATATCAACAGTTCGTAGTAGACGGACTTGCATTAATTCCAATACTACAAAATATTGGCCAATTAAATAATCGTTATCCCAATGGTCTCGCTGATGAAATTCTTGGTAATACAGATATAAAATTAAATCTGGGTACTACTGATACTTTGACTGCAATGTACTTTTGTGATTTGCTTGGAGTAGCAACAGCAGAAACCCAAAGTATAAAAAAAGAAGTTGGTATTGATGGGGAATTAGAATTTGGACAAAAAAATATATCTACATTAGAAAGAAATTTATTAAATCCTGATGAAATAATTAGAATACCAAGTTTTAAGCTAATGGCTATTATTAGAGGTAATAAACCATTATTATTACAGAAAATGATATATACAGAGCATCCACTTGCAAAAAAACTGCAAGATGTTTCTGTTCTTACATATATTCCAGAATGGAATAACAATATAGAAATTACTAAAATAATTCCTAAAAAGAAGGAAAAAGAAAATATTACTGAAGATAAAAAAGCAAGAAAAAAGCAAGAATATGAAGAAATTACATTTGATAATTTCTAAATTTCAAACATTTATCAATAATGATAGATGCTTTTAAGGTGGTGAAATATTGGAAGATACATATATAAAAGAGATTTTAAGAAGTAAAGAAGAAAAAAGAATACTAACACGGAATGATTACAGGTATTGAAGATGAATATTATCTAAAAAATGAACATATTTCCTGTGCCATTGTTTGGTACTATGATATAAAAATTCTTATTCCTGTAAATTTGTTAGTACAAAAAAGTACAAGTAAATCAATAATCAGAGGAATGTTAGGAGCAGAAATTGATTTTATTGTACTTGAATATGACAGTATTTCAAATATAGCAATAGCAAGTAGAATTGATGCAATGGAATTAAGATCAAATATAGAAATTCCAAAATTAAAACAAAATGATACAATAAAAGTACGAATTATTGCAGTTGGAGTTAAACATATTTTAGTCGACATGTATGGAAAAGAAGTAATTATAAAGGCTCAAAATTTGCAACATATTTATATTGTAAATTGCAAAGACATATACAAAGTTGGAGAATATTTAAGAGTAAAAATAAAAAAGTTAGATATATCAAATAATGTATACGAATTATCTGCAAAAGAATTTGAAGAAAATCCATTTAAAAATATACGAAAATATATTGTTCTTAATGGCGAATACACAGGAACAGTAATTGCATTTCCAAAAGGTAATTCTGGAATATTAGTACAATTAGATAATTCAAAAGTTACAACATTGTGTAGAGTTCCTGCAAGATTTAACAATTATCCACATTTTAAGGATAAAGTGTTAATAAAAATTACAGAAATCAACGAAAATAAGAAATTCATATATAGTTATTTAATGAGAATAATTTAGTTTTATACAGGAGGTTTTTTAATGAATGATGAATTAAAAATTATAAATTTTATACAAGATTTTGGATGTGCTACATTGAAACAATTACAAATACTGTTTAATAAACCACATGATAATTTTAAAAATATATTATCAAATAATATCATCTCAAAAAAAGGTGATATTTTTGTTTATAATACTGCAAGAATTGATATGAAAACAATTTATGCACTAGATATTTTGTGTAAATATAAAAATAGATATAGATATTTTCATAGAGGATTTGATCCCGTGTATATTACTTTTTTAAGTAAAGAAAATTTGTTATACAATATAATTGTAACAGATAAATCCAATGAAAAAGGAATTTTGAAATTATTAAAAATAAATAGTCCTGCTATTCCTGAAGCAGATAGACTTATTTTATTATTTAAAGATGATAGTTGTTTAAACAACATTGTTTGTAATACTCAATTTGCTTATTGCGTTTATCCTGATATGAAAATATTAAATAAAAGAAAAAAATAACCTATAAAAAACCATAAAAGACCATAATTTAGTTCCATTCTAAAAATAAGTATTAAAATAATAAAAAAATGTTTAGGAGGTTTAATATGGATACAGAATTTTTAAAAATTTTTAATAAAATATCTGCTACATTAAGCATTATTTCTACAACATTAACATCATTTTTTGGAATAGAATGGATTTTATTTTTGGGATATCTTATATTAAATATATTAGACTATGTAACAGGAACTATAAAATCGAAAGTAACTCATACAGAAAGTTCTAATAAAGGGCTATTGGGAATTGTAAAAAAAGTTTGCTATTGGATTCTAATACTAATTGCTTTTTTGATTTCCTTTTTATTGATGCAAATTGGTTCAAAATTAAATATTAATTTAGAGTTTGTGATGCTTTTTGGATGGTTCACATTAGCATGTTTAATTATAAATGAGAGTAGAAGTATAATTGAAAATTTAGTCGAAATTGGTATAGAAGTGCCTGAGATACTAACAAAAGTATTAAATATTTATTATAATATTTTAGAAAAAAAATCTAATGTTATTACAAAAGAAAGTTAATAGCTTTCTTTTTTTAATTCAATTTAATCCACTAAAATCAACTTTTTATATAATGATTAAAAAAGTAATTATAATTAATATAAGCTGATCAGTTAATAAAAAAAAGGAGAGAACAATTATATGGAAAATGAAAAAATATATAATAAAGTGCTTTCAGAATTTAATAATTTTAATTCAGATGACGGTATCTATATTGCAGGCAAAGATTCTAATAAAATTCTAAACTTTATTAATAGAAATAGTAAAGGAAAATATAATATAAAATCTAATAAATTAATAAATAGTTCATCAAATAATTTGGAAGATATAATGTTAGAGGATAATTTTTGTAGAGTTATAGAAAATTGTGGAAAAGTAATTTTATATATGTGTGATTTGCAAATAAAACAAGGGGAAAATCCTGTAAAATCTTTTACAAAAGATGGTACAAAAATCATTTTAATTAATGAGAATTCAATACCTGTTGAAGATAATACAATGCAAATATTAAATGAACAAGGATATGAAGATACAAAAACTAATGATTTTTATAATAAAAATATATCTCTTATGGATGATATCATAAAAGAAATTAGTCCATCTACATTAGCAACAAGTGAAGCCACTAATGGTACTGCAACAGTTCATACAAATGTATATGCAGGACCTAGTGATTCAATATATGCTTCTATAGGAAGTATTGGAATTGGGGAAGGTGTTATTGTATTAGGGACATATTTAGACTGGTATCATATTAGATACTTTATAACTAATAGTAATCAAGAAAAAACAGGATATGTTCCAAAGTCTTATATCTTTACAACAGCAAGTTTAGGAGAAGAAGACTTTTATGGTGAATTCTGTTATGCAAAAAATAATTTAAAAATTAAGAGTACTCAAAACTTTGATAAAACAGTTTCAGATTTCGGTTCAGTATCACAATATGAAGGTATGACTTTGTTATATTCTTATGCTTATGCTGGAACAACTATATCTTTTGTTGAGTATAGTACATCTAGCGGAACAAAAAGAGGTTATGTATATGAAAGCGAAATTGTAAAACCTTTATCTAACAAGAGCTGTGTATTAATTTGTAATGCTAGAAAAGTAGTATATAGTGGACCTGATTCTAGTTATGCTGAATTAGGTGCGATAGGTAATACTGAATTATCAGCTATACTTGCAAAAGAAGGAGATTGGTTATATGTTGAATACAATACAATAGGAGGAAGAAAAAGAGGTTATATAACAACATCTGATACTTCATATTATCACAGACCTTCTGTTTTTCCAGATTTCTTTAAGACAACAAAAGCAAACATAATTGATTATAATGCTTGGGTAACTGATAGACAAGATGTTTATGGAGGTCCAAATACAACTTATGCAAATATAGGTGCTGTAAATAATGAAAAAATAATTAATTATAAAACCAATTCTGGTTCTAATGAACCTTTAACATATATTGAATATTGGATTACTGGTTCTTCACAAAGAAAATGTGGATATATTGCTACAAGTTCTATTATTACTAAAGATTCAAATGCTCAACCTGCTGAAAAAACTCTAACTACTATAACTGGTGATTATAATAATTTTAAAAGACAACCAAGCTATGGAAAAACTCAATTAGGTAGAGAAATGTATTACTATAAAGCAGGAACAGGCTCAAAACATATTTATTTAATATTTGCTCATCACGGTTGGGAAGAAGGTATAAAATCTAATGCGAAATATTTTGCAGGTGATGGCGATTCACTTATTAGAATAGCCAAAAACTTTATAGAAAGATTTGAAGCTAATCCAGACAGTTCTATACTATCTAACTGGTCAATCTATGTATTTCCAGGAATTAATTTAGATGGTATTGCTGAAGGAGTAGGTACTGGTGAAAATAAGCCATCACTTGGGGATAATGGTAGTTTTGGAAGATGTCTTTATGATGGTTATGATCCAAATAGAAACTGGGCAGGCAACTTTATTGCTAATGATACTAGACCTAGGTATAAAACAGGTTCAAGACCTTTTATTTCAAAAGAATTACAAAATTTAAGAGATGAATTAAGAAAACTTAATGAAAACTCTAGTAAGTCCGTTTTGCTAGATATTCATGGTTGGCTTAATCAAACAGTAGGTAATATGAACCTAGGACAATATTTTTGGGATTCATATGATAATACAAATAATATTGGAAACACAAGAATATCTAAAGCTAGATCTAATAATGGTGCAAAAGGAGACGGATACTTAATTAATTGGGCCAAAAATTCTACTACTCTTACTACCGATCCAAATGCTTCTAATCAAGCAGGACTTGGGGCAGACGCTTGTTTGATTGAGCTTATTCAACCATACGATTTTAGCATTAATAAAATTGAAAATCAATATGGTTTACAATTCTATAATGCTATGATAGAGTTATTAAAAAAATATTGATAATTCTTATATATGCTAGTAAAGAGGATTTTTAATCCTCTTTACTTTTTGGTCGTTTTATGTTATATTTTTATTGGTGATGAAAGTATGAAAAATAGAAAAAACATTATAATTATTATATTAATAATATTAGTTGTTATTTTAGGCGTATTAACTTTTTATCTTTTAAGTTTATATCCAAACTTAAATAAAGAAAATAATGAATTAAAAACTAAAATCTCTAGTCAAGAATCAAAAATAAAAAACTCAACTCCTATTACAGAAGAAAAAGCTATGGAAATCATGGAAAATTATAGGATAAATACTATATTAGACAATAATCATCAATATAAGTTTACTGAAATTAGAATTGAGAATATTGATTGTGAATACAAATATTTTATAAATGAAAATCAATATCTTATAGATTTGCAAAGACCATCTCAATATAGAACTCTTTACAATGAGAAGAAAAATGTAATACAAGCATATGCTGTATATTATAAATCTGATGACGGATTAGACAAGATGACAGGTTATATAGACCTATATACAGGTGAAGTATTAGGAGTATATCAAGAAGGAATATAAAAGAAATATAATATGAAAATATAATAAATTCTACAATAGAAAAAATTGAATAACAAAAAATAGTTATATAAAAAACACTATAGTGTTTTTTATATTTTTTCTTTTTAAATCCATTTAAATCTATTTTTCGAGAATTTTTCAGATTAACAATTACACTATAAGAATAGAATATAAGTTTCTAAATAAAAAAAGAAAGAGGGTTTGATAAACATGAACGAGAAAGAAATGTTTAATCAAAAATTAGAACAAATTGGAGGTGAAAATATAGTAGATGGAATAACTTTAAAAAGTGAAGATAAAGAAAAAATTTTAAACTTTATAAATGCAAACACAAACCAAAATTATATATTAAATGACAATAAACTAGAAAAAGAAAAAACTGAACAAGAAATAAAAAATACTTTGCTTGACGAAGAAATAGATTGTGCAATAAAAGAAAACAGAAAAATATTAATAGCATTAAGTGAAAATGTTGAAAATGTTATTGAAATGTATATTTCTGAAGATAATACAGAAAGAATTATTTTTATTGATAAAGATTTTTGTGAAAAAGATAATTTAGAAGATATTGCATTAGCTGATAGATTAACAAAAGCACTTTTTATAACACATGAAAATGATGGAATTGCTTTGTTATCTTCAACAGCAGTAAAAGCAGTTATTGCAACAAGTTCAAATGTATATCATGGACCAGATTCAAGTAATTATGCAAAAGTCGGAAGTATAGATGCTGGTGAAAATCCTGTTTATATATTAGCAACGTCTATGGGCTGGTATCATATTGAATATCTTGTAACAAGTACAGGAAAACATAAAACTGGATATATTCCTGCAAGTGTAGTTTCTTCATATTCTGGTGGAGAGCTAACTGAAGAAGATTTTTATGGTGGATATTGTTATGCAACAACAGAATTAGATGTTAGAACTTGCGATAATTTTAGTCTAACTGCACCTGTTGGTACTTTATTTAAACATGAGGGTTGTACATTTTTATTTTCTTATGAATTTAATGGTAAAAATATTGCATTTATTGAGTATGCTACTTCTTCTGGAACAAAAAGAGGTTATGTATATTCAAAATATTTAAAATTCCCATTCGAAACAATAGTTTGTATTGTAAAAGAGGCTATAACTGTATATGCAGGACCAGGTGATACTTTTGCTAGCATAGGAGCTGTAAGTGCTGGTGAATTAGTTTCTTTATTAGCAAAAGAAGGAAATAATATTTATGTAGAATATAATACCGTAAAAGGAAGAAAAAGAGGATATATAACTTGGGACAAAGTTGATCCAAGAGACTATAAACCAGGTACATATTTTCCAGATTTTTATGCAAATGGAGAAACATCTTATGCAATTGATGAAAAAATAATAGTATATGGGGGACCAAATTCTAATTATGCTCAATTAGGTTCAGTAAGAAATGAAGAAGTTACTTGTTTTAAAACTAATAATTCTAATACTAACGAATATGGATTTGAATATACTTGTATAGAATATACAGTTTCAGCAACAGGTCTAAGAAAAAGAGGTTATGTATTGGCTTCAAAAGTTGTTAATGGAAATTTACCTGAAGAAAATAATTCAATAGAATCTTTTGCTTCATCTTATCCTCATTTTGGAACACAACAAATATATGGACAAACTCAAAAAAGAAGAAATATGTTCTACTATAAGTTTGGTAATGGAAATAATCACTTATTCTTAACATTTGCTTTACATGGTTGGGAAGATGGGGTTAAATCAGATGGTTCTGATTACCATGGAGACGGAAATATGCTATTAAAAATTGCTAAAAGATTTATGCAAGATTTTAGTAATTTATCAACAAGTAAACTTGACGCATTAAAGGCTAAATGGTCCATATATGTATTCCCTGGAATAAATTTAGATGGAATAATAAATGGTAATAGCAATAATAGTTTTGGTAGATGTCTATACAATAGATTAGATCCAAATAGAAACTGGGGAGGAAATTTTGTTGCAAATAATACTAGTCCACGATATAAGACTGGTTCTGCTCCATTTCAAGCAGTTGAACTATCAAATTTAAGAAAATGTTTGAAAAATAATAGAGGAACAGGAAAAAATGTTTTAATTGATGTACATGGATGGTACAACCAAACTGTTGGAAATTCAAATCTTGGACAATATTATTGGAATAGTATGGGTATTCCTTCATCAAGACATAGTTATGGATATGGAAAAGGATATTTAATTGCTTGGGCAAAAAATTCACCATCTCTAAGTCAAACGAGTTCAAATTACCCTGGTATTGGTGCTGATTCATGTTTAGTAGAGCTTACACCAACTACAGATTATAGTGATACTAATATGAATGCATATGGAGACAAATTTTTTAATGGAACAATTAATTTATTAGATAATGTAGAAGGAACAGTAGGCTCAATCGAAACTCCAGATGTAGAATTACCAAGCAATAAAAAAGAAAGTTTAAAATCAGAAATTGCTACATATGTAAAAAATCATATTGATTTAGCAGGATCAAAATCAAAAAGAACAGAGGAAGAAGCAGCCAATGATACTTTATCTTATGATTCTGTATTTACAGCATTAAGTAATAAATTTAAGATGAGAAAATCTTTAATTCAAACTGTTTCAATGTGGGAAAGAGCATGTGAAGGTTGGGAAGATCCAGCAGCTGATGTTTGTGTTGAAAATGATTATCTATACAAAGAGCAAGTTGAATATTGGTATAGTTTAAGTAAAGCAGAGCAACTTTTAACTCCTTATCCTTCAAGAATTATCCCATGGAAAGAAGATTGTAGTACAGGTTTCTCTCAAATTTTTGCTAAGACTGCTATAAATGCAAGAAATTGGGCCAGAGAAAATGAACTAATATCAGATAGAGAATATAATTATGAAAATTGGAAAGATAGAAAAGAAGTATGGGAAAATTTAAAAAATAATGTAAACTATAATTTAGAAACATGTGCTTTAACTTTACTTTATGGAGCTGCAGAAAAAGGATATGACAAAATTAATCCTTACCATTATACCGAAGAACAAATCCAAAAAATTCTTGCAAGATATAATGGAACCGGTGATAAAGCAGAAGAATATGGAAGAAAAAATATAGGATTATATAAAATATTTGAAAAATATAATAGTCAAGCAAGATAAAAATAAGGTGTCATTCGACACCTTATTTTTATCTAGAATAAACTAATTAAAATATATTAAAACAATTAATATTAGTACATGCGAATATTAAATTTAAAATAAATATTAAAATAATATATATATTGTCTGACTTTTTATTTAAACTTAAAAAAAGTATATTGCCTATTATTAGTAAAACTATTAAAGTTATATTAATAGTTCCCCTTCCTTTATATAAAATAATTGAAATTATGATTCCAATTATAAAACTACAAATTAAAGTTCCCTTTTCTTTTAAGTTTCTAGGCTGCTTAAAAAATATAATATTATTAGGAATTAATAAAAAGATATAAACACCAAATGTTAGCATTGTAAAAAATATACCTATACCATCATTATCATCTACAATAAAAGCTATTGCTAATAAAAAATTAAAAGGAGTCCAAAAACCTATTAAAAAATCATATATAGTTTCGCTAATTAATTTTATATACTCTTTCATATCAATACCTCCAACATTGATATAATATAATAAAAAAATATATATGTCAATGACTATATAAAATATAATCTAAATAGGTATAAATATTCTATAAAAAATTAGAATTAAACTCTAATGATCAATAAATTAGATGATAAAATAGATATAATTGTTTATATTTTATTACATTATTGGTATAAATTTTGAAAATATAATTTGATAATAAATATCTATCGAATGAAAATTACTTAATAAAAAACATTCAATATAGTATTGAAATTGCATTAAAAAATTCTGTAATTTAGAATTTATAAAATAATAAGATTAAAAGCTTATGCGTTTATGAAAGGAGGTTTTTATATGATAAAAGGTATTGATATATCCGAACATGATGGAAATGTAGATATGTTGCTAGTAAAAAATTCAGGAATACAATTTATCATATTAAGATTCGGATATGGAAAAAATCAAAATCAAATTGACAAAAAATTTAAAATAAACTATGAAAATGCTATAAATAATAATATTCCTATTGGACTATATCACTATTCATATGCTACTAATATAGAAGATGCACAAAAAGAAGCTGAATTTGTCCTTAGAAATATTAAAAACTTAAAAATTGAATATCCTATATTTTTGGATATGGAAGATGCTGATGGATACAAAAGTAAAAGAAATGTTAGTAACGAAACTTGTATAAATATATGTGAAAAATTTTGTAGTATTATTGAAAGTGCTGGTTACTATACCGGTATATATGCTAGTTTAGACTGGCTTAATAATCAAATAAATAGTGAAAAATTAGATAGATTTGACAAATGGGTTGCTCAATGGGGAAATAATTGTACATATAATAAGAGCTATGGTATGTGGCAATTTTCTGATAAAGGAAAAATTACAGGAATTTCTGGAAATGTTGATCTAAATTATTCTATATATGATTATAAAAATATAATTAAAAAAGCTAATTTAAACCATTTAAACAATAGTACTAATTCTATATACCATGTTGTTGTAGAAGGTGATACACTTTCTTTATTAGCACAAAAATATAATGTAAATTGGGAAAAAATTTACGAACAAAATAAGGATATAATTGGGAATAATCCAAATCAGATATACCCAGGACAAAACCTACTGATTAAGGAGGAATAAATATGAATGATAATGAGATAAAAAAATTTATATATACTGAACTTTCAAAGTTTAATTTTAAAAGAGAAACAAAGGGCTTTAAATATTTATGTGATGCAATATTTATATGTATAAAAGATGAAAATGCATTAGATAATTTAAGTAAAAATGTTTTTCCTAAAATAGCAATAAAATATAATGAAAAATCTTTCTTTAAAGTTAAATGGTGTATTGAACAAGTAATAAAAACAATGTATAATAATACAAAAATAAGTATTATTAGTAACTATTTTTCTATTGATGAAAATTTAAAACCAAGTTTGAAATTTATTATTTATACAATAGTATGCAAATTTAATAAAAAACTCACTTAGCATATCTTGGTATAAAATTCAAAAAAATAGCTTACTCTAAATAAGAGTAGGCTATTTTTATAATTCTTTTTACACATAAATTTACGCGATTTTTCTTAATGAATACAATGTTAGAAAATCTTTATCTAACACATCTTTAAAATCTTTTATAGGTTTGGTTTCAAGATTATAGCCAAGTGGTATTAAATCTTTAAAAATTCTATTTATAATATAGTCTAAATTATCATTTTGACCAATTTTAAAAGAAAAAATAATATTATCAACATTAGTAGATTCAATAACTTTTAGTATCTGATATGAATTACTAATATTAGAGAATGCAATCATTGGAACATTCAAACTTGTTTTAATATAATTTCCTAATAAGAAATTATCAGTTAGTACAACAGTATCCGTATTTTCATCAATATTATTTTTACTTAATACATTTTTAGTACCTGTTCCATTGATCTTATCTTTGCTAGAAAACCACATATCTTTTGTATTATTGAAAGGCTTATCTAAATGTATTGATAATGCTTGTATTTTATGGCTTTCATCAAATATTGGAATAAATATCCCTTTACCTGCTGAAAAAGTCCATTTAAAATCTGCTTCTTGATAAAATCCTGGTATCCCAGACAAATCATAAAGTTTTGACAATCTATGTGCTATTAATCTTCTATGAATATTTTTATTCGGTATTGTTCTATACATCTGTTCTTCAATAGTAGAATTTAAAAATCCAAGTCTATTTAGTGCTAATCTTGAGCTTTTTTCAAGTTTTAGCATATTTAAAAAAGTTCTATAAACTGCATCTCTTTTATCTATATCTGCAATTTCATTTATAGGACTTATTGTTATGTTACTTTTTTGAATAGAAAAACATTCTCTATCTAACAATTCTCTATATGCTTTCTTATTATCTATACCTTTAACACGAGCATATAGTCCTACTGAATATCCGGCCTGCACCACAACGACTACAACAATATTTGTTGTTTGTAGTATTTAAACTTAATGTAGCAATTTTTGAATTTTTATTATATCCGCAAAATGGACAAATTGCTTTAACTTCTGTATGTTTATCGTCTGTTATTTCTAAGCATAAATGATATGCTACATTTAATATATTTATATGCCTTGCGACTTCTATATAATCTTCTATTTGCATTTTTACAAATCCTTTCTATACAGCTATTCGTATATTTCTATTATTGATATCATCTTCTAATCTTTTTATAAATTTATTAGCTGTTTTTTGTATTTTATCTCCTAATTCCATAAGTATTTTTATATCACCCTTTGCATAAGATGTAATATAATTAAAACTACACATTGATGTATCTAAATTAAAATAATCAGCTACAATATAAGCAACTGATTCAACAAATGTTTCTGATAAATTTCTATCTTTTTTATAGTCAAAATCATCGTATAATGCATGAGTAAGTTCATGAAGCAGTGTAGCAACTTTATCATCAATAGATAAATCTTTTTTTAGCGCAATATATTTTCCGTTTGGACTCCAATAACCTTGTGTACTACCAAAAATTTCAATTTCTTTAATAGGGAATGGTGAAAAGGACTTTAAATAATTAAATAGTTCTATGTTATTGTTTGTATTTAATTTATCATCTTCCATTGGCAATGATTCCCCAACTGTTTGTGAGATATCATAAACATAAGTTGCTCTATAAGTTAGATATTCTATTGGTTGCTTTTGTTCTTTTTCATCATTATTTAATAAGCTATTTTGACCTTCAATAGTAGTGTTTTTTTCATATTTTCGTTTAATAGGGTATATTATTTGTATTCCTTTTGATCCATATTTTAATTTTCTTCCCATGCTTTGCCAAGTTTTAAATCCAGCAACCTTTGTTGCATTTGGCATTTGAGAATATATAAGAACAATATTATTAAAACTATATGAATGAAAATTCTTACTAAATTTTAAAAATTTTGCATATTCTCCAGATTCTATTATATTTGTTACTCCAATTTGAATTTTATTAAATATATCTTTTATTTTTGTTTCTTTATTGTTTGATTTTGTGGTCATATTAAGCAGCTCCTTTCAATACATTTTGTTCCCAACTTTTTAAAAATTGTAATTGTTGGTCTGTTGGACATTTATTATTTTTAATTCTACTTTGCACTACCTTATTATGTCGTACTTCAACTGTTACAAGAGATTTGCCAGGTTTCTTAGCATTTCTCATAAAATAAATATCACAAAAACCTTCAGCATATTTTTCTGCATATGTTCGTACACAATTATTTTGTTGTGAACTTTCATTTTGTAAATCTTTTATGCTTGTTGCAGGAAGTACAATAAATTTGCCATCATTGAATGTATTTTTTGATAATTCATTACTTCGTTTTACTATTGCTAAATTTATAATTTTTTTATTGTTAATTTCGTATTGTTTTTCCAATTCATCATGGGACTCTTTTAAATTTTTAGGGAAAGCATATCTATTATTTTTTAAGTCTAGTCCTAATAATTTAGCAAATCGTAAATAGTCTTTATAAATATGAATATCTATTTTATGGTACTTCATTTTTGAATACTGTATAAAACGATCTAATCTTATATATCTTGAAATTTCTTCAAAAGTATCTATTTCATCATTATAATAACTAGCAAAAGTTTCTAAATAATGAATCTTTTTTATATTGGGTTCTTGTAATAATCTAAGTATTTTTAATTGTCTATATGTAATGTTATTTCGTTTCATAAACGGATAAAAAGTTTTAGGAACACCAAAAATTGATTGAAAACTGCCTTTAGGATTGCACCAATAGGCGTTTAATGCTAACTTATATAATTTTAATTTTGCTAACATTTCTACTTTTGATATTTCAGATGTATTTTGTATTAGTTTTGCTAAATCTATATTAAAAGGTGAATGTTTTACAACATCCCATATATTGCTATATTTAAAAGGTGTATCTTTTACAATATTTTTTATATTATTAGGAAATGCAATAGAATAATCAATAAGTGAATAATTACGAGTATATTCTCTCCAATTATCTTCATCACAATAATTACTATGGCTTATATAAATACATCCTTGGCATCTGGAAACTCTATCATTTATATATACTGCTCTATTTCGTGTTTTATCAGGTATTTCTCTGCCAAACTCAACAACTGATGATGCTGTATTATGATTAGCATCTATAATTGTTCTTAGTTCAAAATATCGTACAACTAAAGTGTCATTTGCTTTATCCAAAATTGACAAATAATCCTTAAATTTATAATGTTTTAAATTACTTCTTTTTATTAAATATTTGTTATTGCAGTTAGGACATTTCATTTCTTCATTTACTTTTTTGGTACTAATAAATGTGGTATGACAATTTGTGCAATAGCATTGATTTTTACTAGATTTTATAATCAAATTATGATGAATTGCTTGGTCTTTTACAAATTTATCCCAACCATTAGGAAAATATGAAATAGAGTCTAATTGTCTTAAAATTTTTCTATGTGCTACTGTGATATAACCCATTATTTTTTCACCTCCTCAAACAAAGAAACTTGATTATCTTTTTTTTCTTCCTTCTTTTCTTCTTGTAATTCTTCTTTTTTTACTTCAGTTTTCTTTGTTTCCTTTTTGGGAGTTGATACTTTTTTATTTATTCCTAATTCTTCATTAGTTTTATTGAAATAGGCCATAGCCCATAGATATACAATATTGTCTTGAACCATTGCTACATTATTTTGAGAAACGGTCCTTGCCTTATTACATATAAATTCATACATACCTTTTATAGTTTTTTCTTCATTATTAAATTTATCTCGTAGACTTTCTTTTTCTTTTATATAATTAAAAATTAAAATAACATTATGATTATTCATTTCTACTGCTTCTTTTTCCAATCTTTCTAAACCATCCATAATTTTCTCCTTCCAAATTTAAGCTACCATTTTAAATCTATTAAATAGCTCATTTTCTTGTTTTTCTTTTTCCATATATAATTTGTGATTCTCTAAACCATATTTTTTTATTTTTGATTCTCGTTCTTTTTGGACCATATTTAATAGTTGTGGCAATTCTTCAAAGGTATAAAAATAAGAGATAAGATTTTTAAAATAAATAATCTTATCCCTACAATAACCTTTTACAACATTAAATCTATAATGATATTTCTTTTTTCCATTATGATCAGCAATTCTAATTCCACAACATACTCCATAATCCAATTTCAAATAAATAGAATTTGTTGTTACTGCATTATATCTGTGCACAGTAAATCCCATATCAAGCAATTTTTGTACTAAAACTTTTGCAATTTGCTTTTCGTTCATTATGCTGCATCTTCCTGAATCTCATAAAAATTGATATATCTATTTCTATTTATTTTACGAGTAATTGTTTTCATATATGGTTTAATATTTATAATTTCGTTCTCTGGTACATTTATTTGAGTTACTTTTGCTATTTTGGTACCATATTTTGTTGGTGCCTCAACTAAATCTCCAATATTTAATATTTTGTTTGTATAATATGAATATTCTCTACCATTAAAAGTACGAGGACAGAAGTCGTCCTCATACTTAACACTTATAATATTAGTATTCATTTGTTTTTTCCCTCCAATTCATTGTAATAATCCTTTAAATCTTTATATAATGTATATTTATCTTGTAGTACATAGAAACCTGCCATTGGGTGATTATACAGTCCTATTACATTATTTTTGTTACGATACTCTTTTTGTATTTCTTCTATTAGTGAATTTGCTTCTTCAACTATAAAATCTCTATTTTCCTCATCAATATCATTGTGTGGATTTTCTACATAATGTATTTGATTTTGAAGATTTTTAATAACATCTTTTGCTTTACCAATAATAGCATTTTCATCATTTCTAAAAAATTTAGTATTACTTAATTTTTGAAAATACTTATTTATAAAAACTGCTTAAACATAAATAGCCCTCCTTCTAAAATGGCAAATCATCACCATTACATATAAAATCAGATGTATCATCATCTTTATTTATGGGAGTGGGTGAGTTTAGTATTGCCTCATTATTTTGTTTGTTTTTACTTTCTATAAAATCTACTTCTTCAGCAATAACTTCTGTTACATAATGTTTTTGACCGTTTTGGTCATCCCAAGACCTTGTTTCTAATCTACCAGAAATCGCAACTTGATTTCCTTTGAATAAATATTTTGAAATATTTTCTGCAAGTTTATTCCATGCAATAATATTAAAAAAATCAGCTTGTCTTTCTTCACCAGTTTTGACAAATTTACGATTTACAGCGAGGCTAAAAGAAGCAACAGCTGTATTATTTGTTTGAGTATATCTAAGTTCTACATCTTTTGTAAGTCTACCAATTAAAATTACTTTGTTCATATTTTTTATTTCCTTTCCTTATTCATCAATTTTTACTGTAATAAATTTTAAAACTTCATCTGTAATTCTATATAGTCGTTCTAGTTCAGAAATACATTGAGGTTTTGCTTCAAAATCTATCTCATAGTAATATGCTTGTTTCTGCTTTCTTATTTCGTAAGCTAAAGTTCTCTTTCCAATGTTTTTAATATCGTTTATTTTTCCAAAATCCGAAATACATTTTATTATTTTATCTAGTATCTTTTTTTGATCCTTTTCTAATAATTTTATATTTAGTAAAAATATTGTTTCATATTTATTCATTTTTTAAATCATCCTCTCCTTATTTATGCGGCATCTCTAAAGATAAACTCTTTATTATGCTCTCTATTTTTTTCTTTCATTTTTCTTTGATTAAAGTAATATTCTTCTAAAAATTCTTCTTTAAAGAGATTTACTTTCTTTTCATGCTTTGATAGTTTGAACATATTAGTATATTTTCTAATATCTCTTTTTTTCATCGAAACCCTTTTATTATTTTTTATAGATACAATCAAAAAAGTCCCAATTAAAATGTAACCATCAAAAAGCCTGTTATATTCTGTATAATCCGTTTGCTTTGATAAATAAATAATTGTATTTTCATTTACTCTTATTTTTTGTAGGTCTTCTCCTAATAGTGATTTTATAAATTTTATATTTGCAGGAATTTTTACTTTTTGTACTTCTTTTCCTGGCATTACTAATAAACTTTTAATTTTCATAAGTGTCCCTCCATTATTTATATGATATTGTGTAATCTTTATTTTCTAATATCTTAAGCACATAATTTAATGCTTCATCCATAGTTTTAAATTTTCCAAAATCATAAACTTCATTGTTATAATTGCTAATACTACGTGAATCAGTGCCAAATAGACATTCATCATTTAATGTTATTTTACTTGCTGTATCAAAACTCTCATAAGATTTCTCTATTACATATCCGTTAATTTTTATAACTTCATTTTCAGTTGTAATTTCTATGGTAGTAAAACCTCCAAACCACGCATTCTCTTTTACTTCTTCAATATAATTTTTTAAATTCTTTAATTCCATTTTTTTCTTCCTTTCATATATAAATTTAGGAAGGTGTCTAAACACCTTCCATTTTAAGCAGCCTTTGCAAATTGAATGTTATTAGAAACAAAGTCTACTATTCTTAGACTTTGCCCTTTTTCTACTTTTGCAATAAGAATTTGAGTATCATTTGAAAAATCCTCAATAAAATTATAATCTGCACAAGATTCGCTATCATCAACAAATAGTGGCAAATTAACACCAGAAATTTTATTTAACATATTGCTAATTTCAAGTGATGTAGCAATAGTTTCAGACCTAGACAAATTTTTAAATTCGTTGCCTTTATATGTAATAATAAAATCCTGTTTAATTTCTCCACTATCTTTTAAAATAGTATAATATTTAATACCGACATTTTTTAAATGTTTTGTTGCATGTTGCATTTTTGCTTCAATATAATTAATTAGTAATTTCTGAGCAATATCTTTTGCTTTTTTATTAGAATCAAGACTATTATATAATTCATCAATATTTTTGTTAAATATTTGTATATCTGCCTTTGCTTTTTGTATGTTTTCTCTCTTAACATTTATTGAAGTATTGTATTGGTCTATTTCAGACTTTTCTTTTTCTAATACTTTGATTTGATTTTCTACTTCTGTAATTCGTGTTTTTTGTTTATCTGCATTGTCATTTCCTAGTGCATATAATTTACATTTTTCAACCGCTAGATTTTTCTTTATTTCTTGTAATTCTGTTTCAAGTTTTATTTTATTTGAATAGTCATTTTCTAAATCAGCTTTCATATTTTGTATGGTATTCAAGCGACCTTTATCAGATAATTGTTGTTTGCACATTGGACAATATGATATAGGTTCATTTTTTATTGAAAGATATGTCTTTTTTCCATTTATCATATTGGTAGTTAATGTTTCTATTTGATTTTGATATAAGTTTATTTGACTGTTAAGATTTTCAACAATTTTTAATTGCTTATTTCTCGCTTCAGCTTTTTGGTCAGTCTTTAAGAATGATAATTCCTGCTGTGCAAGTGATAATTCTTCTTGCTTATCGAATGTTTTTAGGGTATCTAGTTTTTCACCAATAAAGTTTTCTGCATAAGCAATTTTTCCTTGTAGATTTTTTATTTTATCTTCGTACATTTTTTTATCATCATTTAACTCTTGAATATATTTTGTAACATTTTTTGGGCATCCTTCTAAAATACTTTTTTCTTCTTTATCTAGCTTATTATAAATTTCTTTAATATCAATTTCAGGCAAGTATTTATCAAGTAATGCTTTTTGGTCTGCAGGTGAACGACTAATAAAATAATTTGAATTTACAATAGATAAAAATAGCTTTTTATCACTGTAATAAGATGTTAATTCATCTTGGCTGATTTGCTTTTCATCTAATAATAAAAAATTCTTTTTGTTATTATACTTATTTTTTAATCTTTTAAGTGTGTGATTAACTCCTAAATTATCAATAAAATGTATTTCTACATAGCAATTATCTGTATTTTTATTTCCAATATATAATTTGTCATCTCCAGTTAGATTACAACCTAAAAATCCCCAAATAACTGCATATAAAATGTTAGTTTTTCCTTTTGCATTTCCACCAGTAATTGATGTAATATCGAATAAATCTGTTTCAAATTCATTCTCAAATTTTCTAAAACCAATGGTTTTTAAATATGTAATTTTCATTTTTAAAATTCTCCTTCCAACTTTTCTAAGCATTTTCCATCAATCCAATCCTCAGTACCATCATTAAACTTAATATTATAATCAAAATAAAAAGGATCACGACAAATAACTTTTGCAATCCTATTTTTATAAATAGTTCCGTTTTCTTTTCCAATACCATTAACTATAACCAGCTCATCTATTTTAAATTTATTGTGCATAGAAATTTCCTTAAATTTTTTTATTTTGAGTATTGACATTTTTAGTATTGTTCCTATATAGTATAGGTATAGTGTGAAATTAAAATTTGTGGTAGCGAGATTTATCTATGCTGCTACTTTTTTTGGCATAATGTTCACGAACTCAATATGTTTTGATATAATATTATCTTTAAATTTTTCTAGTTCAATAATCAATTCTGTTCCAATATCGCATTTTTCCATTTCTGCTCTAAATTCTGGTTTTACTATTACATCTGTTGTTTTATCGTTTATATCAGTTACTTTAGCGATTAAATATTCTGTATCTTTTCCAGCTTTTTTAAATGTTTTATATTCTGTGTCATATAAAAAGCAATGTTCCTTGTATGTTTCAGTTTTTTGCTTATTTTGTTCATCTGTTGTTTGCGATTGTTCTACTTGAGAATCAACTTTTTCATTTTCTGTAATTGGTACAACATTATCAGTATTGACTTTTGTAGTTTTTTTTGTAGTGTTGTTTGTTTGGCTATTAGTTTCTTTTTTAGTTGTTTTTACTATTTCTGCTTGATTTGGAATAGGATTATCAACAGTTTTTTGACTTTCTGTGGATACAATAGAATTATTAGTATTTTTTTGATAATTTGAATTAAAATCTTCTGCTTTTACAATATCAATAACAAAATTATTGAATTTTTTTCCTTCAGAATTAGTTTGTTCAATTTGATTTAAGAATATTGTATAAGTTCCTTTTAAAGAATTTCCTAAATATTTTTGAAAATTTATATATTCTTCTAAATTTGATATAGATTGTTGGCCTGTAATTTTCATAATCCAAATTCTGTCCTTACTTATTTCAGGTAATAAAAATTTTAGAGTACCTTCATAATTACAAGCTGGTTTACTAGCGCCTTTTTGTTTAATGCAATATTGGCAATCAGAACTACATTCAATGTCTTGCCATTTATTAGACACTTTTTGTTTTCCCTTTGAAGTTCCAGCCATACAATAACAAACAGCCCCGCCTTGATTATATCTAATTTTGCGAATTGATAACGGATCTTCATTGAAAAATTGAACATTCAAAAAGGTTTGTTTGGGATATTTTTCATCAAATCTATTTAATAAAAAATTCATATTATCGTTTTTGGTTTTTGCGATAAAATATCCTAATTCTGTTACTCTTTTTCTTTGATTTACAATTTGTTGCATTCCATGTTGAATTCTACCGACTATTGGTAAATTTGTTTTTGTTACTTGTTTCATATTATTTCATCCTTTCATTTTTATTTATGCTGCAAGTAATTCAGTTTCATAATATTTTTGGCTATTTATTTTTGAAAAATCTATTTTATAAATAGGGTAAAAGACATTATCAATAATGCACATTTTAATTTTTTCTGCTAAAATTCCTAGTTTCTCTAATTGTGGTACTAATGTAGGTTTAAATTTGTTGTCAACAATAATTGTATCATCTGTTAAGTCAACAACATTTTGATTCAAAGTAATGTCTGCAAAATGTGATATTTGATTTACATTTGCATCTAAACCATAAAGACTTAATTGTAAATTTCCATTCTTATATGAAGAACTTTCTATAAAACAATCTTTAAATGTTTCTCCATATAATTCTAAATCGAAACCACTTCTCATAATAAAAATCTCCTTCCAATTTTAATTGAATATTTGTGTAAAAAGATTTTTTATAAATCCTCCTTTCCTTTTATTTATGGGCAAAAAAAGAGAAAGTAAACTAAGCTAAGGGGACCAGCTTGATTTTACTTTCTTATTTATTAAGCATAACAAATAATCTATATATAAGTTATGTTATAACCCAAAATTATGCTGTATTTTAAAAAATACAGATGTGTTTATTACTAACTTATTTTAGTAATTATGCTATAAAGATAATTCTTTATAGGTAGTTATAGTAAAAACTATAACATAATCTTAATACACATTTATATTTTATTAAGTTTTATAATTTATTTCAATAATTAGTTTAAAAAAAATATTTTTGTTTATATATCAATATTTTTCTTATTTTTTTATGTCTTTTTTTCAGAAAAATATTTTTTAAAATTTTATTCTTTTCAACGTTCCTTTTTTAGATTTTATTTTATACAATATTTGAAAACAAAAAGATGGGAGTTGATATTATGGATAAAAAGAAATGTGATTATTTCATACAAAAGATTTTTGAGATGCAAGAAAAATCAGATTCTTTAAATATGGAAGATGAAGAAATGGTATTAAACCAAAACAAAGTAGCATCAAAATCAAAAGAAATGTATGACTTTATGGCTGATAACCTAGTACCAGATGAAAGAGCAATTTTAAAGGATATGATGACTAAAAGAAATGATGCAATAGAAAATGCTCATTCAAGAGAAAGCTTTTTATTCTACAAAAATGGCTTTTTAGATGGTATGGGATTTTTTCTAAATGCTGTAAGGTATATGTAAAAAATTTTGCTCTATTATATATAGAGCAAAAAATTACTATCAAAAAAATGTAACATAATTGCGATTATGATACATTTTAAGGCAATATTTTAAAAAATATATATAAAAAATGTAACATAATCATAAAAAATCATTATGCAAAAATGTAACATAATCAAAAAGGAGTGATTTTATGCTAGAGGGATTTAAGGAATTTATGGAGAATGAGTTAAGATTATCTGAAAATTCTATAAATAGTTATTATAGTGATGTGAAGTTGTATGAGAAATATTATAAAGAATCTTACGCTGAAGAATTGAAGGAATTAGTTTATGCAGATGTTAAAATGTATAAGCAATATTTATTGAACAAAAGTACATCTCCAAAAACAATAAATAGAAAATTGACATCACTTCGTACATATAATGAATTTTTGATTCAAGAAAAACTACAGACAGAAATGGTAATAAAGGATCGTGATTTTATAAGGATACAAAAAACAAAATTAAATAATAACATAATTTCTGTTCAAGATGTAAATAAAATTAAACATTATGCCGCCAAAGACATAAAGGCTTCTAAAAGAGATTTTTGTTTCATATCAATTTTATGTTATGGTGGGTTACGAGCAAGTGAAATAACAAATATAAAGATTGGGGATATAAGACTAAATGAAAGAGAACTTTACATTGTAGGAAAAGGCGAAAAGTTTAGAACAGTTGTTATAAATAATATAATGTATTTTGCTATAAAAGATTATTTGGAAGAAAGACAACAAATAAATACTAAAAATCCATATTTATTTATTAGTCAGAAAAGTATAAATACTAAAAGGCCAGTAAATAGAAATTTTTGTAATAGAATATTAAATAAATATAAAGATTTGTGTAAATTGGAAGAATTGCATCCTCATTTATTAAGACATTTTTATGGTTCTAATGCTTTGCACAATGCCGGATACACAATAGAGCAGGTTGCAAGTCAAATGGGGCATAGTAATATAAATACAACAAAAGAGTATTTAGATACAGAAAAAGAGGATATGATGGCATTAGCAAATAAATTATAGCACAAAATACATAAAAATAGCATACATAAAAATCTGTTATTTTTATGTATATAATTATCATGATGGAAAATATCACTTGATTTTTGAAATGATTCTAAATATAATCTCTTTCAACCTTGGCCTTTCGTCAAAACAATAACAATTAAAATATTCTTTTATAATTGATTCTTCACAATCATAATACATATTTGAAATTGACCTTTTTATACCACTATGTATTGTATTGTTAATGATAATATAAGAATGTACAAAAAATGGAAAATAAAAATGTACAAAAATGAGTACTTTTATATTCCATAAAATGTACATTCTTATTTTCATGTTATACTTATATTAGGAGGTATAACATAGATGAAAAAAGATAATATATTAAAATTAAGACAGGAGTTGTTGGTATTGAAAACATTAAATATTAAACCAAATTATTCAGAACTTTCAAGGCTATATGGATGTGATAGACGAACAGTGCAAAAATATAATAATGGATATAGTAAAGAAAATTTAACAAGAGATAAAACATCAAAATTAGATAAATACAAAGAGGATATAAAAAACAAATTGGAATTACCAGGAGCGACAATAAGTGGTACATATCAATATTTTAAAAGTGAAGAAGAAATTGGAACATATTCAAATTTTTATAAATATATAAAGAAGGAAAAATTAAAGCCAAATAAAAATAATAAGGTACATTTAAGATTTGAAACAGAATATGGTAAACAATTACAATTTGATTGGAAAGAAGATATTAAAATGATTAGTAAAAATGGTGAGTTATTTGAATTTAACATTTTTTCAGCAACATTAGGAGCAAGTAGATTACATATATTCGTATATAGTAAAAATAAGACAAGAATAGATGTACAAAGATGTTTAGTAAAAACATTTGAATATATAGGTGGTGTTCCACAAGAATTACTTACAGATAATATGAGTAGTATTGTAAATACAGAAACGCATAAATTCCATAAAGAATTTATAGCATTTGCAAAAGATATGAATACATTTGCTAAAAACTGTAAACCAAGACACCCATATACAAAGGGAAAAGATGAATCAGCAAATCGATTTATGAGTTGGCTTATACCATATAATCATGAATTTGAAGATGAAAAAGAATTAATCGAAATAATCAAAAAAATAAATATAGAAGTTAATAAACAGGTTAATTCAACAATAGGTGTAGCTCCAATAATGTTATTTGAAAAAGAAAAAGAATATCTTAAGCCACTTCCAACCACAGAAATAATAAAACAATATTCAAAAGAATCAATACGAGTAAAAATTACAAATGAATCATTATTTTATTACAAAGGCAAAAGATATTCCGTTCCAAATAAATTTATTAATACCCACTTAGACTTAAAAGAAGATAATAATAAATTATATGTATATTATAACAAAGAAATTGTAACAATACACGAAATTTCTGAAAAAAATATAAATTATAAAAAAGAACATTATGTAGAAGGTCTAGCAAATATATTAAAAAATAAGGAACAATCTGAAATAGAAGAATTAGCAGAAAATAATTTAAAGCAATTAGATAGATTATGTGAGGTGTAAAAATGAGTAACTATGCAAAATTAATAAATAATTTAGAAGAATTAAAATTAGAGAAAGTAAAAGAAAATTTAGATACATACATTGATTTAATAAATAATAAAAAGAAAGATATAGTAGATGCATTATATGAATTAACCAATTTAGAAATACAATTACAAAATGAAAAAATAATATATGGTTGTGTTAGAACAGCAGGTTTTCCATTTCATAAATCATTTGAAGATTTTGATTTTAGTTTTCAACCAACAATAAATAAAGAAAACATATTAGACTTTAAAAATTTAAGATTTATAGAAAAACAAGAAAATATAATATTTGTTGGTACACCAGGAGTTGGAAAAACACATTTAGCAATATCAATAGGAATAGAATCAGCCAAAAATAGAAATTCAACTTATTTTATAAATTGTAATGATCTTATTTCAAATTTAAAGAAGTCCAATCTAGAAAATAGATTAATGACAAGATTAAATCATTATGCAAAATATAAAGTATTAATTATTGATGAAGTTGGATTTTTACCAATAGATAATGAAGGTGCAAATTTATTTTTTCAGTTAATTAATAAAAGATATGAAAATCATTCGACGATAATAACAACTAATAAAGCATTTGGAAAATGGCATGAAATTTTTGGAGATGTAACACTTGCAAATGCAATATTAGATAGACTATTACATCATTCACATATAATAAATATTAATGGAAAATCTTATAGATTAAAAGATAAATTAATTGATGCAAATGAAAAAAACGGAAAAAGTTGAAAATAAAAATGTACACTTTTGTACATTCTTATTTTCAAAAATTTGTACATTTTTATATTGACATTAACATGTATTAGGATTTTTGTTAAAAATATTACTAACAATGGGGAATATATCTTTTGACAAATTCACATTAGTATTATCTTCAAGTTTATATATTTCATAAATTGATTTAATTAAATAATTCGTGCCAATATGAGAAAAATTAAATTTTAGTTTTTTTAACTCATTTGTAATTTTCTCAATTATTAGATTTTCATTTTTATTTGAAATTTCTGTAATTATTTCTTTAACAATTTGATTATAATTTGTGTTTTTATCAATTATTTTTATATTTTGTTTTTGGCCTAAATCTGTTTGTATATTTTTATAATTTAATATAAAAATAATTAAAGGATTTGAATTATTAAATTTTTCGACAATATTTAATAATGTTATACTAGAAATATTTTGACAACACTCATCAAATATAATCACATCAATATTATTTTTATTACATAAAGATATTGCTTCACTAGCATCAAAAAATATACTAAAAATTTTTGCATCTTTCATAGATTGAGATATTTTATTTATTATTATTTTTAATCTTGTTTTATTGTTTTCTATCAATATAATATTCAAAATACAACTCCTTTATAGATAAGAGTCCATAACTTAATTAAAATATTTCAAAAAAATGAACTTTTTAGAACTTTTTTACATTTTTTTTGATAATTATGTTATAAATAAAACATTGCAAAAAATTGCAAAAAAATTTTTGAAATCTAATGCACAATTTATTTTGTGTTTTGGATTAGGGAATAAGATGAGTGCAAAATTGAAAGGAGAATCTTTATGAAACTTAAAAAGAAAATTTTATCACTTATCGCAGTAGTAATGGTTACAGTTATGGCTTCTTCCGTTCCAGCAATGGCTGCTGGTACAGAAACTTGGAATGGAGATTGGGTAACTGAACCTGTAATGGTTATTACAAATAATAATCTTACCTATGTAAAAACAATGGGAAGAGATGGCACATTACATGTTGCAGCAGGAATAAAAGGTCGTCCTGATCGTGAACCTGCTGGTTGCCCTAAAGTACAGTTAACGATGCAAATCCGGGATTTAAATGGAAAAGTTTTAACTTCTGGAACTGTTAGAGAAGATGCTTTTATGCCACAGGTACATCTTTATCTTCATGTAACTAAGGGTCAAAAAGTTCGTATTTTCTTCGACATTAGCAGTGTTTCTCATAATCCGAATGGAAACTATCGTGTTGGTGAAGTAAATTATTCACACGAGATTTACTGATACTATGTTTTGCTTTTCGATATTGTAACTTGTATTAATTAATCAAACTCATCTTATATCCCTGAAAAAGCTCCACAAAAGTGGAGCTTTAAAAAGTTATAAAATTATTTCTTGAAACTAGTTATTAAAATATTCTGATTGCTCTCCTCCTATGATTTCTCCAGTTGTTGCATCAATATAATATTTCTTATTATATAATTTCTTTACTGTTTCTATTTCTGCATCTTTTGGTCTTGCTTCTTTATTGTGTTTTACATCAACAACCCAAACATTTCTTGTAATATCGTCTGTTTTAATTTCGCCATTTTCATTTGTTATATTATTTTCTAAACAATAAATAAATATATTCATTTTTTCAATTGATAAATCTGCAGTAGTATCTGATATTTCCAAACTACTAAATTCTTTTTCTTTATTCATTGCAATTTCAATAGCTTCTTCTTTAGTAATTATAATTGGATTATTTTCAAAATTATTGTTATCTATAAGTGTAATAGAAGATATAACAATGTTATTGTCACATATAGAAAAACAAATTGTAGATATATTAGATTTGTCATAATTTCCATTATACATTTTACCAAAACTTACTTCCCACAAACTATTAATATGTTCACCAAATGCCATATCTACTTTTTTTGTATTTACTATTTCATAATTTTTTTCATTATCAAATAATCCTAATTTATTATATATTTCTCTAGCAATTTCATTTACTTGTGCTTCTGATATTTCATCACATTTTATATCTTTATCATTAATAGAACTATCTCCAAAATATTCTAGTTTTCCTGTTTCAGCATTTATAGTTATTAATATATTATTAGATCGTAGAATATAATGCCCTGAATATTCAGTATTATATTTTCTTTTTAAATCAACATTTGATATTTGAATGTTTTTATAATCTAATTTATTTATTACTTCATTTGCTATTTTTATAGCATCTTCTTCTGATATATAATTTTCTTTTTCTTCTTTTGATATTTCCTTTTCTACATTTGCATTTTCTTCTTCTTGATTTACTATAACAGGTTTTTTCCAAACTTTTTCATATACTATATAGCTTGTTGCAAATACTCCTGTACACACCATAACTAAACAAGATGTTGTTGTAGCTAGTTTTAATAATAAATTACTTTTTCTTTTATTCTTGCTATTGTAAAATGCATTCTTAATAGCATAATCATAACTTAATGGTTTCTCAACCTCTTTTTTTAGAACTCTTTTAATTTTATTTTCAAAATCATTCATACTCATTTCCTCCATAATTCTTTTTTAATTTTTGTCTTGCCCTATAAAGATGAGTATTAATAGTATTTTCATTCATTTTTAATATACTTTTAATTTCTTTTACAGAATAATCTTCCATATAATAAAGAATAATAATTAGTCTCTCTTCATAATTTAAAATTTTTATGATATCATAAAAATTTAATTTATTTTCTACATCAATTATATTATTGGATTTTAATGTTTCAACATTGTATTCATCTATTGAAATATCCGTTTTATATTTTCTTCTATAAATTCTATTGCACTTATTAATAAGTATTTTTATAACCCATTTTTTGAATTTATTTGGATCATTTAATTTTTTTATTGATTTGTATGTTTCTATCATAGTTTCTTGTATAGCATCTTCTATATCTGTTTCATTGGCAATTCTTGTTTTGGCAATTTTATATAAGTCATCTTTTATATATAATATCATATTTGTAAATGCCTCTTCATCTCCAGCTTGTGCCATTAATATTAATTCTTCCAATTTCTTCCCCCTTTCCATACTCGTATACTTTTACTTAATGAAAATTATATACTATCACACTCTTTTTACATATAATAAGAGTCCATAATTGTATTCTTATATTTCAAAATTAATATAAAAATATTAAAAATAAAAATTATATTTAAAAAATTTATATAAATTAATATATTTTATTCTATTATATTATAAAGGACAAGTAATTTTGTTTTTAATTACTTGTCCTATTTATTGTTTTATTGCTATCATTAATTTATTTGTTTGAACATTCTGAAATTTACCTTCATATTCATATCGTGCTCCTGTAAAATATACTTTATAATTATGATTTTCAAAATAATCTCTACTAACACGCAGAACTTCATCAATTTGTTTTTCTGATAGATTTGCTTTTACTTTTAATTCATAATAAGAATATTCAATATAATCTTTATTTTCGCTTTCTTTTTCTTTTCTATTTATAAAATTTATTATAAATACTTTTAGTTCTTTATCATTCAATGTTTTCACTTCCAGTCTAAATTTCAAATATATATTTTAGTTTTCATATCTAGCAAAAATATTCATCAAACTGCTATACTTAACACTTTCTTTTGCGAGATCCATATTTTTCAAACTTTTGCTCATAATATGAGTTGCTATATTATTTTCACATTTTTTAATTTCTTCTGTACTATAATTTCTATCTTCGATTTTTATTCCTAGTTGGCTCAATAATTCCTGGTTAGCATTAGATAAATCCGTTTTAAAGTTCATTTGTATTGCTCCTATCTAAATTATATTTTACTTGATAAATATAACACAAAAAATAGCAATAATCAAATTGCTATTTGCTTAAATTATTATGCAAAGCTTCTTTTAATGTCATAATACACTTGTTATATGCTTTAAGCTCATTTGTGTCAGAGTTTTCAATAACAGTTAGTAAATTGTTTTTCATTCTTGATTTTTTAGAATCTTCCGTTCCAAGCAATAAATAGTTAAGACTAACTCCTGTAGCATCTGCAATTTTGTAAAGTGCTTCAATAGATGGGTAAAATTCTCCGCGTTCTAATTGTCCTACATATCTATAAGTCCCTAAATCGCATCGTCTGGCAAATTCTTCTCGTGATTCTCCAATTATTTGTTCTCTTAATTCTCTGATTCTTGCTCCTATTAGTATTTTATCTAATGCCATAATCGACCTCCCTTCAAGAGATTACTGCACCAACTATATTTTATATTCTTTGAGAAAAACTTTATATACTGCAATAAACTAATAATTTATACTTTAACAAAGTAGATTTTTGTCGAACAATGCCGTATTTTAGGCTATTGTAGGAAATATCACCTTGTAAAAAGTGTGTTTTTGTCGAATTTTGTTTCCTTTTTTCGACAATTTTTTCATATTTATCGCAGTATAATTTCCGCAGGGCTTAATAGAGCTTGTTTGAGAGAATACTTTGCAAAAGAATTAAGATTTTATAATTCACAAAGGAAAGGATTTTTTAGACATAGACTATTAGGCTCTTTTTGTATGGGAAAATTATATATATTTCAAGGAAAGGAGGTTTTTATTTTTCGTGTGTTCACTTAACACAAGTGCTGTTAAGCCCAAATGAAAATTTGGGAGGAACATTTATGGAAAGTAAAAATTCTAATGAAGCAAAATTTGATAGTTTCTTAACAAAAACTATAATATTATCATCTAAAAAGTATTTTAAAAAACAAATTGAAATGAGTTCAAAAGAACAAACAATTTTTGATGATGAAGGTTATTGTGCCTTTGTCGAGAGTTTTTTTGACCTTAATAATGGATCAAAAAATGACTACGAAAAAATAGATGTATCTTTGTCTATAAAAGACGCTTTAAATTCACTGTCTGCTATTGAGCAGGCAGTTATTTTTTTGCTATTTCAAGAGGAACTAACACAAAATGAAGCAGCACAAATTCTTGAAATATATTCAAAAACTGTTAGCAAAATAAAAATTAGGGCTATTGAAAAATTAAAAAAATATTTTAAGGGGGATTTATAAAATGAAAAATAAAAATATATACGAATTAGGTATATTAGCACAAAAAGGTGATGAAATGGCTATGTTAGAGATAATTGACAGAAAGAAACATTTACTAAAAAAATATAGTTTTGGAGATGAAGATAGATACCAATATTTAATTTTAAAACTAATAGAAGGAATAAAAAATTATAAATTTTAAAATTAAGGGGAGAATTTTTGAAATTTAATGGATGTTTATATAGTGAAGGGCAAATTTTAAGAAAGCACTATATAAAAAGACAGGTAGGACGAGCTCTTATCTGTCTTTGCCTTATTTTATGGAAAGGAGATTTAAGATGTTTTTAAGATTTGTATTATTGGGTTTATGCCTTACATTTATAATATTCTTTATGGATGTTTTACTACCAAAAATAAAATTAAAGATTAGACTTCATAAAGAATTAAAAAACAAGAAACAAAAACAAGAAGTATTTAGAAAAAAGATGAAAGAATTAGAGATTAAGTAATTTCTCTAATAGCCTTGTCGTATCAAAATAATGTCGACAAAAAATTAACCATAGGTGATTAAATGGAAAATTCAAAAGAACTAATTATAAAGTATTTTTTTTATGAGCATTTAAAAGTAAAAGAAATAGCAGAAATGATACATACATCTTCTAGTTACATTACAAAAATAATTAAACAAGATGAAAGATACTCTGAAGAAAAAGAATATAGAATTAACAAGTCAAAAGAAAAGAGAAAACAGGATCAGAATAAATTTATAAAACACAAAAGAGAACAAAAAAGAATTGATGATAACTTTGCTTTTGTGGAAGAACAACACAGACAGGCAACTTTGGAATTATCAAAATCTAAACATTTAAGCAATGAAAGTTATCGAAAATGGAACATTAGTGCTTATAAATATAACCCTTCTAAGCATAGGTACGAATTTGATGAAAAACTTGGGCGTTCCGCAGATGTACCTAAATATATAAAAGAAAGGTAAAAAAATATGGAACAAAAATTATTAAAAGTCTTTAAACTTGCTGATAAATTAAATACAAAACAAAGTAAGGTTTATGCAGAAATAAATTATTCTGCAAATGATTCGCAAAAATTAGAAATTATTATAAGGTCAAAAAAAGATTATTCGTATATTGAAAAATGTGAGATTACTATAACAGAAAATTCCGAAATTAAATGGGATAACATTATTACACTTTTTGAAACTTTTGTTGGGGGTGTATCTTATGAATAAAAAAGAAGCAGTTGCTTATGGTCAAATAGCTTTTGAAAGTATGATGCACTCTGATTTTAAGGGTGAATTAAGTGTTGCTAATTTTGGCATAGAAATGAAACAGGCCTTCAAAATGTATCCAAGAAATATTGTATTAGGCATTGCAGAAAGTAAAGTTTATGCAGAAAAGAAATTAAAAGATTTGAAAAACGGATGTGATACAAATGAATAATGATAACTTTGATATTGCTAGATTTGGTATAAGTATTGATGAAGCAAGAAAACAACTAGGAATAGGCAGAAATCTGATGCTAAAGTTAGTAACAGTTCCAGGTTTTCCTGCAATAAGATTCAAAAGAAAAATAATTATTAACGGAGCAAAATTACAGGAATGGTTTGATAACAATTATGGTACTTATGGAAAATATTAAGATTTCACCATTGCTTTTATAAAAGGGTATATTATATAATTGATACAGTTTTATAATATATCTTTTTTGTTGTTTATTTTAAGCCTTTTGAAAGGAGTATAAAAACGGAATGGAAAAAATAAATAATAAAAGAGCTACTAAAATTAATACAAAAGCAAAGAAGGCTGAAAAAGGAACAGTTACAATAAGAAAAAGAGGCAACAGCTTTGAAGCTAGAGTGAGATTAGAATTAAAAAACAAATTGAAAGGGGTAGATTGCAACCCAAGACTATCTAGGTCAGCACAAACAGAGCAATTAGCAAGACAAAGATTAGCAGAACTAATTATTGATACTTATTTAATAAAACAAAACCATGAATTAGTTGAAGAAAGTGTATTTTCGGAAGAATGTGAAGAAAATTTGAAGTATTTTCCTGAGTATAAAGATGCAAAAGAAGATGTTATACTTCATCGAGGTATAAGTTCTTGTATTAATTTTGCCGATTTTGCTGTTATGTGGCTTAATTATAAAAAAGAATATATTAATCCTACGACAGGAAAGAAAATTAGTCCAAAAACAGTTGAAACATACGCATATACATTAAAAAAACATATAAAAGGCAATTTTTCTCAATATACTGTACCAGAAATGACAAAGGAAATTGTAGAGGAGTATGTTTCTGATTTACGAAAAGTTTATCCTCGTGCTGCAAAAGATGTTTTTTTAATGATTAGACAAATACTTCAATATGCAAAAAAGAAAGAACTTATTAAGGAAATACCGGAATTTGAACTAAAATTTTCTAAAAAGAAAAGGTCTAAAAAAACAAAATTGGTATATCTACCTGCTGATAGACAACCAATATGGCTTGATATTTTAGAAAAAGATGGTCGAAGTTTTTGCAAGTTATTTGCAACATTATTGCAGTCTGGTATGAGACCAGAAGAAGGATGTGGATTATTGATGTCAAACATATTATTTGATAAAGATATGTTATATGTAGATAATGCACATAAGGATACTACAATTTATGATTATGATTTCAATATAATTGGTCATGAGTATGTAGATGATGATTTAAAAACAGAAGAAAGTTACAGGGAGATTCCTTTAAGCCCTAGATTAAAGAAAATGTTACAAGAAATATACAACGAAAGAAAAGAATTAAGAGAAAAGCAACGAAGAAAATTTGATCCTTCAAAGGAACATGTTTTTTTGAATACAATAGGAACACCATACTTACCTGAAAGACTTGATAAAAAATTAAAATCTATAATTAAGAAATATAGCTTGGAACATATGACTGTATATGGTTTTAGACATTCTTTTGCAACTTTAATGAGTGAGAATGGAATGGATAAAGAAGTTTTAAGAGAAATTATGGGACACGCTGATTTTGAAACTACAGAATTTTATTATATCTTTATTTCTGATAAAAGGAAGAAAGAAGAATTTAAAAAAGCAAGTCATAAGTCATTTGAAACAGAAAAAGAAACTAAATTAAAAGGAACAAGGTTTACAAAGAAAAAAATAAAAGCACCTATGAAAATAAGTGCTTAAAAGTATATACAGATGCTTAATTTGGTGCGGCTAGAGGGACTCGAACCCCCAAATCTCAAACTTCGTAGGCTTGCATTCTATCCAGTTAAACTATAGCCGCATATATAAATTATTATAAAACATTTTTGTTAAATTTTCAATATACTTATAAAGTATTTTTAAATTAAGCATCTGGGGGAAAGTTTGGGGGCACACAACAAAACCAACTCCCGAACTTCCCATATATCAACGATTTTGCAACCAGTTGCATACTTGGTTCGTAGCCGAACACTCTATCCAACTAAGCTACTGGTGCATAACAAATATTATAATGGTTTTTTTATGATTTTACAAGACTTTTTATAGATTTTTACAAATATTATTGTAAAAATTCTAATATTATGAAATAATATTGTTGATAAAAAGGGGGATATTATGAAAAGGTATTTAAAAATTACGTTTATAATTTTATTTAGTTTATTTATATTTGGATTAAGTAAAAATGTAGAAGCCAATTCAATAAGCAAAATATCAATGGATATTTATATTGACAATAATGGAGATGCAAGTATTACGGAAGTGTGGGATTGCTATAATGATAAAGGAACTGAAGCATACCATCCATATTATAATTTAGGAAATTCTAAAATCGAAAATTTAACGGTTTCAGAAAGTGGAAATACATATACAACATTATCATCTTGGAATACTTCTGGTTCATTATCAGATAAAGCATATAAATGTGGGATTAATGAAATTTCAAATGGAGTTGAGTTATGTTGGGGAATTAGCCAATATGGTTCTCATAAGTATACAGTAAAGTATAATATAACAAAGTTTATATCTGAATTAACAGATTCACAAATGCTTTATTGGACTTTTATACCATATGATTTTTCTACTTCAATTGGTAGTGTGTATATCAAAGTACATACAGATTTTAACATCTCAGACACAGTAGGCGTATGGGGATATGGTAATTATGGTGGAACTGTATATGTATATGATGGATATATAGAAATGCAATCTGATGGTAGACTTGATACTGATGAATATATGACAATGTTAGTACAATTTCCAAGTAAAACATTTAATACATCAAATTTTATAAATCATGATTTCGAATATTATTTAAATATGGCTGAAGAGGGAAGTGAAAAATATCAAGGGACATCTAATAGTAGTGGAATAGGTGCTATAGGATTGGTTTTTGTAATATTTGATTTTATACCAATTATACTTATTATAGTTTTTCTAGGTATTTTTGCGAAAAAACAGGTTGTTTCTAATTTGAAGTTTGGAGCAGAAGGAAAGAAGATACCATCAGATGTTGCATATTACAGAGATATACCTTGTCAAAAAGATATATTTAGAGCTTATTATATAGGATATAATTATGGACTACTAAAAAACAAAACTGACATATTAGGAGCAATTATTTTAAAATGGATGAAAGATTCTATTATCAGAGTTGAACAAAGAGAAAGTGGAAAAATATTTAAAAAGGAAAATGCAGTAATAATATTAAATGAAACAAATCCAGATATGATTGAAAATGAACAGGAAAAAGAAATTTTTAAAATGCTGTATGAGGCTAGTAAAGATGGTATACTAGAAAGCAAAGAATTTGAAAAATGGTGTAATGTAAGTTATTCACGAATATTAAAATGGTTTGATAATATATTGGATAAACAAAGAGACATATTAGTTAATGAGGGATTAATTATAGCAGAAGAAAAAACTAGTTTTAAGATTTTTACATCAACTATATATACAGCAACACCAGAATTAAAGAAAGAAGCAATAGAATTAGCAGGATTAAAGAAATATTTGAAGGAATATACATTGATTAAAGATAGAGAAGCTATTGAAGTAGTGATTTTTGAGGAATATTTGATATATGCTCAAATTATGGGAATTGCAAAAGAAGTAGCAAAAGAATTTAAAGATATATATCCTGAAATTATAGAGCAGTCTAATTTTAGTTCATATGATAATATAATATTTATTAATATGTGTGCTTCAAGTGGAATTTTTCATGCAGAAAGTGCAAGAACGAGAGCAGAAAGTTATTCTTCTGGAGGAGGCGGATTTTCTTCAGGAGGCGGAGGTGGAGGTTCCTTCGGTGGAGGCGGAGGCGGAGGCGGTTTCCGTTAAAATAAAACCTTATTTCTAATACGAAAATGATTAATATTGCAAGAAATTTTAAAAACTTTTTAAAATTTCTTGCAAATTTGTATATTTTGTGTTATATTATATTAGTCACATGGAAAATCGAGGTGTAGCGCAGTTGGTAGCGCGCGTGGTTTGGGACCATGAGGTCGCAGGTTCGATCCCTGTCGCCTCGACCATATTTAGAGCTGTTTTCAAGAAAATTCGAAAGAACTTGAAAGCAGTTTTTATTATATAAAAGTACTATTTTCTAGGGTTTTAGGAAATAGTATTTTTTTAGTTTAATTCTAAAAAGTTCTAAAAAATTCTTAAAAATCCGATTATTTTGTTCCGCAAAATGTTCCGCAATGAATTTTTGCTCTTAAAAAAATGTTCAGAAATGTTCCGCAAAATAAATTTATTGATATTTCAACACTTTCAGGAATTTCAAAACTGAAAGGAGAACTGTTGCTATGGATTTTATACCCTACAAACCAAACGAAACATTGGAGCATAAATACTATCAAATTCCACAAGAATTATTTGTAAATGAAAAATACAAAAACAAATTAAATTCAGATAGTAAAATTCTATATGCTTTTTTATTAGATAGATTATCTTTATCTCAAAAAAATCATTGGATAGATGAAGATAATAATGTTTATCTAATTTTCACAAGAGAAGAAGTACAAGAAAAATTAAATTTATCAGATAAAACAGTTACTAAATCATTCAAAATATTAATGGAAGTAAATCTTGTTCAAGAAAAAAGACAGGGACTAGGAAAACCTAATTTAATATATGTAGGAAAGATTAATCATTCAGACTCGGAGAATTTACGATTCTTGAATCGTAAAAATTACGACTCTGGAATCGGAGAATCTACGGCTCTTGACTCGGAAAATTTACGAGGAATCAATACTAATATAATCAATACTAATATAATCAATACTGATTCCATCAATCCTAAAAGTGATGAAGAACTTTTATTGATAAAAGAGAAATGTAATTTAAATGAATTTACAAAAGAAGAAAAAACAATTTTAGAAGATGTAATTGATAATCTTTATTATACAGATAATTTAAAAGTTGGAAATATAACCGTTAATCATTTTAAAATATTGGACAAGCTTAATTTAATAACAAAAGATAATCTTGTTCAATTATTAGATATATTGAAAAATACACCTAATATACAAAATGCTAAAAATTATTTGATGATTTGCCTATACAATAATTTAGGAAATACCAATATAAATAGAACAACCAAAAATGCAGATACCATTAAGCAAGATGATAGAGAATATCCTTCTGGCTCACTTGATTTCTTATATGCTAACCTTGATACACTAGATGATACTATATAAGAAATTGCTCCGATATGAAGTTGCAAGCACGAACTTTAAACTGCGACTTCACTATAATTTGTTATAGCATAAGCTATGGCAAATTATAGCCTAATAAATGCGGTTCGCATTTGTTAGGTAAAAACCCCGTAGGGCACACAGACAAACTTGCTTTGTCTAGTGTGTTAGACAAATAAATTTGTTGCAGTGCAAGAAAGGACTTTGGAGCTATGAGTTATGCCATAGTAAGAAATGAGAAATTAACACGAGCTGAAATTAATGGTAAATGCACCCACAATGATAGGAAAGCAAAATGTCATACGAATAAAGATATAGATCCAACTAGAACACATCTTAATTATTATATAAAGAAAAACAATTACACCTATACAAAAGAATTCGATATATTTTTACAAGAAAGAAATGTAACTGCACATCTAAAAAAGACAAGTATAATTATGTGTCAATTAATGTTTACTTCTGACCAAGCATTTTTTGACAGAATTGGAGAACAAGAAACTAAAAGATATTTTGATGAATGCTATAAATTTATTTGCAATTATAAAAAACTTGGAGAAGAAAATATTATATCTGCTGTTGTTCATTTAGATGAAGGAGCACCACATTTACATTTAATGTTTGTTCCAATAGTTCATACAAAAGATAAAGATAATAAACCTATTGATAAAATATGTGCAAGAGATTTTTGGAAAGGCAGAAATAGTTATAGAGAGTTTCAAGATTCATTTTTCAAGCATGTTAAAAGTAAAGGATTTGACCTAGAAAGAGGCTTATATGTTGAAGAAACAAATAGAAAGCATATGTCAGTTGAAAAATTTAAACAGGTAACAAATTATTCCAAGACAAAAGAAATATTAAAAAGCACAACTTTAGAATTACCAGATACACCAGAATTACAAGATATAAAGAAGCTTGTTTTAAATAGGGACAAAATAATTGAAGAACAAATTATAAAACCTCAAAATAAGTTGATAAAAGAACTTCATAATGAAAATATAGCATTGCATAAGGAGTTATCTAAACAAACTGAAATAATAGATATTGCAGAAAATTTTGTAAAAGAAAAAGAAAATTTACAAAATAAAAATAAGGATTTATTTATAGATTATCAATTATTACAAAAAGAGAAAAGAGAAAGTGAAGAAGAAATTAAATTTGAATATAAACACAAAATTGACCATATTGAGCATAAATATCAGAGAAAAATAAAGGAACTAGAAAAAGAAAATAAAAGTTTAAACAAAATAATTGATAAATTCAAAGATAATTTGAAAAAATTTATGAAATGGTTATGTCATAAATTTTCATATCCTTGCGAGGATGACCTTATAAGAGATTTTGAGAAAGAAACATATTACAACATTAATTTTGAAAAGCAACTGGATACAAGCCGTTTTCAAAAGGAAGATAATGAAATAGATTACGATATATAGAAGGGATTTAATAAATATGAAAATAGATTATAGAAAATGTGGAGATTACTATATTCCAAACTTGGTAATCTCAAATACTAAAAATTTCAAATTAGGAAAATATGGAAAAATGAGATTAAATTATTTAAAAACTCAAAAGAAAGCTGAATATACAATTTTATTGATGGATGACAAATTGAGTGAACATTTACAAGAAATTGATGAAACTGCAACTAATAGATATAACCTACTAATGAAACAATTTACAGAACAAGAAAATATTACAGAAGAATTAAAAGCTAATAATCAACTTGAATGGGTAGGCAAAATGAATTCAATTAAAAATCGTGTTGAAGAAATCATATTTAGTGAATTAATTTATGTTTAGGGGGATTTACAATGGAAGAAAAATTAAAGCCATTTATTGAAGAATATAGTGATGACTTTTATGAAAGTATTGAAGATATTAGACAATATTTGATGAAATATAATAAAAATTATAGAGAAATAAAAAATAAGATTCATAAAATTATGGATAGAAACTTAAATATACAAAAATTACTTGATGAAACACATTTAGAAGATGGATTAAGTGCTGGAGAATGTAAAGATTTATCACAAGTGATTGTTCTATATAATAATTTGCAAGGCGTTTTAGAAAAAGAAATTTATTTTAAAGGTAGTATGGATTCTTATTACTATTTTAAAAGAATTGGAGTTATAGAATAAAATTAAAAAATGGGATGATTAAATTTATTCATTCCATTTTTTAAATAATTTGTTTTATTTAATATATTTACTTAAATTTTTGTATCTTGAATATAGGAAAATTCCAATAGCTGAAACAATTCCCAATATAGATAGTACTACTGTGTTAACTCCAGCTTGTGGTAATTTACCAGGAGCTTTAGTATCATCCGTTGAATTATTTGATGTTTGATTTCCTGACTGTAAATTTTCTTTTTTGGCATTATCTACATATGTTTCTACTGTAATGTTAGATTCTAATTTCATTGCATTTGAAATATTTATACTTTGGTTTCCACCTTTAATAGCTACTTCTTTTATATATAAATAAATAACATTTTCTCCAGCTAACTCATCATAATTAGCAACTTTTCTTGAATCTATTGTAAATGAAAGTTTGTCATTAGATTTTTGTTCTTCAGTAATTTTTATCCAATCATTTATATTTTTTTCATTTTGATTTGTTGATAAGTAATAATAATATTCTATTGAATCATTACTTAAATTTCTTTGAATATTTGTTATATCCACATTAATTAAAGTATATTCCTTATTCTTATTGTCTGTAAAATAGTATGCTTTTACATTTTTGACATCACATTTAGAATTTGATAAATTAGAGTTCTTTGCTTTTTCTTCTTCTATTATTTCGATTTCAAATTCAACTTCTTTTTGCATATAAGTAACTGAAACTTTAATTTTTCCAATATTAGAATTATCAAAACCTTTTACAGAAACTTTATCTGATGTCATTGATACAGTTTCACTTGTACCATCATTGTATAGTGCTTTTATTGTTCCACCTGTTAAATCTAAATTTTCTTTATTCTGAATGTATTTAATTTTAGTAGGCATTTTATCAACTGTAATTTCTGTTATTGATTTTTCAACTACTGTAATATCTTGTGTTATTGTTTTATCTTCATATTTTATAGTTATTTGAGTTTGGTCTTTTGTAAGAGATGTCCCATTTTCTATAGTATAATCTGTTATTTCGTTTTCTAATCCATCTTCATATACTGCTTTAATTACCATACCTGTTTTATCAAAATCTTGTCCTACAACATAATTTATTTTTTTAGGTGGTGTTGTAATTTTAATTTCTGTTAATGGATTAGGTATTACAGTTATTGGATGGCTTACTGTTTTTTCTCCATATGAAATTGTAATTTCTGTTTGATCAACTTTTAAACCATTTCCATTTTCTATTTTGTAATCTGTAATTTCTTTTGTTGTTCCATCTTTAAATGTTGCTTTTACTATCATTCCAGCATTTTCAAAATTGTATCCTTCTCTATATTCTGTTTTTGTTGGTGGTGTTGTAATCTCTAATTTAGTTACAGTGTTTTTTTCTACACTTATTTGTTGTTGTACACTTTTGTCCTCATAAGTTATTGTTACGCTAGTTTGTCCAGCTTGTAAGTTTGAACCATTTGTAATACCATAACTTGAATTATCTAAAACTACAGATGGATTAGTTTTACTATTATAATTTGCTTTTACAATCATACCTGTTTTATCAAAATTTTCTCCTTCAAAATAAGATGTTTTGCTTGGAGGAGTAATAATCTCAATGTTTTTTAAAGATTCATCTATTAACTCAGTTGTTGTATATGCCTTTATAGTACTATCACCATTAACTAAAGATGAATTTACTTCAGTCATTTTACTTAAATCTATCCATTCAGAACTACTTAAGTCATTGCCTAAAGCTACAAAACATTTTCCACTTTCAACTTTTACTGAATTCCATGCTTCTGCACCTTCAACTGTACTTTCTAATGGTAATGTTGCACTATATTTTGCACTTTGAATTTCTACAACTACTACAAATGAATTTCCCTTTATTTCAACAGGTTTAGAAAATTCTAATGTATGATATCCAGCATTAAATGTTTCTGTTTCTCCAGCCTTTAATTGTATTAATTGTAAATCATTTTTAGCTTTGCTAGTTCCATTTGGATTTACATATACTCTGCAAGTATATGTTTCAGGGGCATATAATGAAACTTGTGTTAAATATTCTGAACCTGATGTTTTTTTGTTAAAAATATTTGCAAGCATCATTTTTGAACCATTCATTCTTAACTGCATTCCAGGATAGAACTCGTCATATTGATATATATAATCATAATTAACTGTATCTGTAGCTTTTTCGATTCCTGACATTTGTTTTGAAACATTGACATCCTCATATGAAATATATATATATCCATTATCTCCATATTTTATATATGCAATATCATTTTCAACTGTATATCCAGCCTGTTCTATAAATTCGTTTGGAATTTCATTTGCAGAATTCCATCCTTTTGCTATACATTGTTGTTTATAAGTATTAAATATTTCTTCTTTTAACTCTGATAAATTAAATTCTATTCTTTCTCCCCAAGAATTTCTTGCAATCCATGCTCCATTAGCTTTTGGTCTTGCAGCCTCTGGAAATTTATCAATACTATAATTATCATCCCATCCAACTATTGATACAGCATGATCAGGTTTGTGCATAAATGAACTATTACAATATTTAGCTCCAGTGTCATTATCATAGCAGTTAAAAGCTGATAAACTAGAAGAATTTCCATGTATAGCAGTATTAACTGAACCATAATTTTGTATATGTTGCTTAATTTGATTCATTATTTCAGTCTTTTTCTCATCGGTTTCATACCTATAATCTGGGAAAATAACTGTATCATACACTTGAGAAGCTACTGTTTTATTTTTTATTTGATTAATATCTATATCATTTTCGTTATTTTCAAATGGCATTTCAGATTCTAATATTGCACCTGTACCATTGGTTAAATAAGCATCTGATATTTGGTAACTACCACCACTTCCAACTTTTCTATTGTAACCAATTGGATTATTGGAATTGTTTAAAAATGATTGACTAGTTGCATATTCCATATGTCTTTCTGAAAAATCATAAACTTTTGATGTATTTATGCCCTTTTTATAATTTGATAAAGCAAGATTTGTTTCTAATGAAGATAAAGATGCAAATGCCCAACATGAATTAGTTTGCTTTTGATTTCTTATAGAAAGATTAGATGGTATTACATCTTTTAAAGAATATTTAGAATTTATACCAGCCTTTAACATTTTAGCTATATATAAAGGGCTTGTAGATTTATTTGTAAAACTTTCTACATTATACATTCTAGGCATTTGAACTTTCTCTTTTTCTTCCTCTGAAAGTTCTAACCAGTTTTTAAAATCTTCTGAGTATTCTACTCTTTCTATTAAATCAGCCATATTTTGGGCATAAACCATTTTTCCTGACGATACGAAAAGCATAAAAACTAGCATGAAAATAATTAGTAATTGTTTCTTTCGTTTCTTCATAAATTCCTCCTTATCAGCATATTTCAGTACTTCATATGCCATTATAAAAATTTATTTTACATTTGTAAGTGTATTTTATATGTTTTAAATGTAATTTTTGAGTTAATTATATACTTTTTTAAAAATTTTGTAAATACTTGGATAGCATAAATTTTTAAAAAGTTGCACATTTACATAAAAAATGGTATAATTATAGTAGTTGGGTGCAATGTCATTCCAATAATAAAAGAATATTTTGTTTAGAACAACGGAGGAAAAGACAATGATTGATACCAAGAATTATGAGCTTTTAGAGATGTTTGGTTATGAAAGTAAGAGTGCGGCATACGATGTAATTCGGTTATGCTATAGTCATCTTAATGGGGTAACCACATACTATGATAATGGAAAATACTACATCGTTCAGAGTAAGGTAATCAAAAATTTATAAGTTAAACACAAAAAAGAGGCACTGCCTCTTTTTTCGTATATGTATTAAAAATTTTATGAATGCTTAAATAAAATTATATCATTTCGATATAATTACTAATAATATCTTCAACACATTTAACATTATATTCGATGATTTTTTATCATAATTACTTTTTTATAATCCATTTTCCATTTTTAGTAGCTCCAACTCTTTCAATGACACCTTTATCTTTCATTTGTTTGATGTTATAAGAAATACCATCACGAGTTAAGCCTAATGCTGTTGCCATTTGATTTTGAGTAATATTAGGATTTTCCTTAATTAGTTTTAGTATTTTTTCTTGTGTAGTTTCTTGTGTGATTTCTTGTGTAGTAATTTTACTTATTTCATCAATTGTATCGCTTATCATTTTAAGCATAAATTCAATAAATTCATTTGAATTTCCTACATTATTACAATTCTGAATGGTTGTATAGTATTCTTCTTGATGTTTTTTTATTATGCTTTCTATTGGAATATATTTAAACAAGTCTTTCCAATGTGCAAGTATTGCTGTTTGCCATAACCTTGCGGTTCTTCCATTTCCGTCTGAAAAAGGGTGTATAAATACAAATTCATAATGAAATATAGAAGATAAAATTAGTGGATTAACTTTTTCTTTTACTTTGTTCATCCAATTAAACAAATTATCCATTAATGTTGGAACCATTCTATGATGTGGAGCCATAAAAATTTGAACATCTCCATCATAAACAGCCTCTCCATGATTTCTAAACTTTCCACTATCATCTTCAATAGCAAAAGTTAATATTCCATGTATCTTTTTTAAATCCTCTACAGAATACGGATTTACATTATCTATCTCTTCATAAGCATTATATGCATTTTTAACTTCTTGAATATCTTTTTGCTCTCCTATTACTGATTTTCCATTTATTACAGCTTCAACTTGAAACAATGATAATTGATTATTTTCAATTGCTAAAGATGAATGTATTGACTGAATTCTTGTTTTTCTTCTTAA